>WNFJ01752542.1_pt1 | contig 17565 bp, 14 predicted proteins | sample 5400461 | NCBI WGS metagenome assembly WNFJ01 (sample SAMN13153349, study PRJNA577476) | soil metagenome | isolation source: 115 cm saprolite on Douglas fir-dominated hillslope | place: USA:California | collected 2013-09-17 | reverse complement strand
ATCCAGACTTGGCTGATCCTGCGTTGATCGAGATCGACAAGGTCTGCAAGTCCTTTGATGGCGGAGCGACTTTCGCGGTCCGGGACGCGGCCATCGCTATCGATGCCGGCGCCTTTATTGCGGTCGTGGGCGCTTCCGGCTCCGGCAAGACAACCACGCTGAAATTCATCAACCGGCTGGTCGAGCCCGACAGCGGCGAGGTGAGGATCGAGGGCGTGCGGGTCGGCACCATCGACGCGCCCACGCTGCGCCGAAGGATCGGCTATGTGTTTCAGGGAATCGGCCTCTTTCCCCATATGCGGGTCGGTGAAAACATCGGCGTCACCCCGCAGCTCCTGGGCTGGGGGCGAACGGAGATTGCCGCACGCATCGAGGAGCTTCTGGATCTGGTCGGCTTGCCGCGCAGCTATTCGTCACGATTTCCGGGCGCGCTGTCCGGCGGCGAGGCCCAGCGCGTCAGCGTGGCGCGGGCGATCGCGGCACGGCCACGGATCGTGTTGATGGATGAGCCCTTCGGCGCCCTTGATCCGGTGACCCGGGACACGCTCGGGTCGGCCTATCGGGGACTGCACGAGCGGCTTGGCCTCACCACCGTCATGGTGACCCACGACGTGCAGGAGGCCGTGCTGCTCGCCGACCGGATCGTGGTCATGAGCGCCGGCCGCGTTCTGGCGCAGGGCACGCCGGCGGCTCTCATGTCGCACCAGGCCGATCCCGACGTGGCGGCTCTCATGGCGATGCCCAAACGCCAGGCCGAGCGCATTGCCTCGATCCTGGAGCGCAATGGCACGGAGGCCGCCCATGGATGAGCGCATCCAAAGCGCGCTACGACTGCTGCCGGATTATCTGGCGCGGCACGTCCTTCTCAGCGCCTCGGCGCTCGCGCTCGGCATCCTGCTGGGCCTGCCCTTGGGGCTCTGGCTCGTTCGCCATCCGCGCATGCGTTGGCCGGCGCTCGCGGCGGCGAGCTTCGTGCAGACCATTCCGGGATTGGCGTTGCTGGCGCTGTTCTATCCGTTGTTGCTCGGGCTTTCGGCCTTCACCAGCTCGCTGTTCGCCTTTCGCCTGCCGGCGCTCGGTTTTCTGCCCTCGCTGCTGGCGCTCACGCTCTATTCCATGCTGCCCATTCTCAGGAATGCGGTCGCCGGCCTGACCGGCCTCGATCCGGCGGTGATGGAAGCCGCGAGCGCGGTGGGCATGACCTCCCGGCAGCGGCTCTTCCGCGTCGAGGTGCCGCTGGCGGCGCCGGTCGTGATGGCGGGAATTCGCACCGCCGCGGTCTGGACGATCGGTGCGGCGACCCTCTCCACCTCGGTGGGCCAGACCAGCCTCGGCAACTACATCTTCAGCGGGCTGCAGACCGAAAACTGGATCTTCGTGCTGTTCGGCTGCGCGGTCGCGGCCACGTTTGCGTTCGTGGTCGATCAGATTCTCGGCTTGATCGAAACGGGGGCCACGCAACGCGATGGAAGGCGTATCTGGTTCGGCACGGCGTTCATGGCGGTGGGCGTGACGGCCGCGCTGATGCCGCTGATGGCGAGCGGGTCGCGCGCCTACCTGGTCGGAGCCAAGAACTTCAGCGAGCAATTCATCCTGGCTGAGCTCATGTCCGAGCGATTGGAGGGCCAGGGCGTTTCGGTCGCCCGCAAGGAGGGGCTCGGTTCGGCGGTTGCCTTTCGGGCGCTCGCCGGCTCCGACATCGACGTCTATGTGGACTATTCGGGCACGCTATGGGCGAACGTCCTGGGTCGCAGCGACGCGCCGGCGAGCGCCGCCATGCTGAGCGAGCTCACGGCCGTCATGGCGCAGCGTTTTGGCGTGCTGCTGCTCGGCCCGCTGGGGTTCGAGAATGCCTACGCATTGGCGATGCGGCGCGAGCGCGCTTCGGCGCTCGGCATCAGCACCATCGCGGACCTCGCGCGCCATGCGGGCGAGCTGACCTTCGGCACCGATCTGGAATTCTTGAGCCGGCCGGAATGGACGACCCTCAAGGAGGCCTATGGGCTCAATTTCCGGACGCAACGGTCCTACACCCCGACCTTCATGTACCGGGCGCTCGACAGCGGGGATGTGGACGTCATCACGGCATTTTCGAGCGATGGCCGCATCGCCGCGCAGGGGCTGGTGGTGCTCGCCGACCCCATGCACGCCATTCCGTCCTACGACGCCGTGTTGCTGATCTCGCCCCGGCGCGCCAAGGACGAGATTCTCAGCCGCGCGCTCAAGCCGCTGATCGGCAAGATTTCAGTCGAGCACATGCGGGAGGCCAATTTCATGGTCGACCGCGACGCCGACAAGGCCACCCCCAAGGAGGCCGCCCGCTTCCTCGCGCGCGCCGCCGGGCTGCCGGATCCCTGATCTGCAGCGGCTAAATGAATTATTTCGCGGCCCGCAGCGCCTGGACCGAGAAATATCCATCCGCATCGGTCCATGCCGCAACCGGCGTCCAGCCGGCGCCGCGCGCCAGCGCGCCGAAGGATTCGACGGTGTATTTGTAGCTGTTCTCGGTATGGATGGTCTCACCGGCGCGGAACTCGATCAGGCGGCCGCAGACTCTGACCTGCTGGCGGACGCGGCTGGCGAGATGCATTTCGATGCGCTGGCGTTCGCGGTTGTAGAAGGCCTGGTGGCTGAAGGTTGCCAGATCGAAGTTGGCCCCGAGCTCGCGATTGATGCGGGCAAGCAGATTGAGGTTGAACTTCGCGGTCACGCCGGCGGCATCATCATAGGCGGCATTGAGGGTGTTGGCATCCTTCACAAGATCGATGCCGACGATCAGGATCGCATCCTCGCCCAGGATGCGGGCGGCGTGCTGCAGAAAGGCACAGGCCTGGTGCGCCTCGAAATTGCCGATGGTCGATCCGGGAAAGAACCCGGCTCGCGCCAGCGTGGCAAGCGATCGCGGCAGGCGGAAGGGTTGAGTGAAATCGGCCGCGACGGGAAGCACCGCGAGGCGCGGATAGTCGCGCCGCAGCCGGGCAGCTTCCTCGGTGAGCCATGTCGACGAGATGTCGACCGGTACATAGGCCGCGATCGCCGGCGCGGCGTCGAGCAGGAGCCGGGCCTTCTTGCTCGAGCCGCTGCCGAACTCGATCAACGCCGTCTTGGGCGGCAGCAGGCGCGCCATGTCGGCCGCGTGCGTGCGCAGGATCTCAAGCTCGCAACGGGTCGGATAATATTCCGGCAGCGCGGTGATCTCTTCGAACAGGCGCGAGCCGGTTTCGTCGTAGAAATATTTTGGCGACAGCCGCTTGGGCCGCGCCGTCAGGCCGTCGATCACGTCGCGCGCGAAGGAGGAGGAGCCATCCTCGGATAGGTGGCGGGCGACGACCGGCTGAATACTCATGACCAGCTCCATTGGTTGTCCGCGCTTCCCTCCCATTCCTCCCCCACAAACGGGGGGGGTGGGTGGGGGCCGCGTTCAATCCGGATATTCCGCCAAACGAACGCCGCTGAATTGCCAGCGCGCCGAGGGAGGAAAGAAATTGCGGTAGCTCGTACGCGCATGGCCCGGCGGGGTGGCGTGCGAGCTGCCGCGCAGGACCATCTGATTGATCATGAACTTGCCGTTGTACTCGCCGAGCGCGCCGCCCGCCGCGCGATAGCCCGGATAGGGCGAATAGGCGCTGCGCGTCCATTGCCAGACGGTGCCGAAGGCGTCGTCGATGAGACCGGCGCCGGCCGCGACTTCCCATTGCGCTTCGGTGGGCAGGTCCTTGCCGGCCCAGCGCGCGAAGGCATCGGCCTCGTAGTAGCTGACATGGCAAACCGCCGCATTCGGATTGAGCGGCTTGAGGCCGGCCAGCGTCAGCGTGAACCAGGCACCGTCAAGCTCGCGCCAATAGCCGGGCGCGCGCCAGCCTTCCGCCTCGACCGCCGCCCAGCCGTCGGAAAGCCACAGCGTCGGCGCCGCATAGCCGCCGTCGGCGATGAATTCGAGCCATTGCGCGTTGGTCACCAGGCCGCGCGCGATCCGCGCCGGCGGCAGCAAAACGTCGTGCGCCGGGCATTCGTTGTCGAAGCAATAGCCCTCGCCGGACCAGCCGATGCGGTGAACGCCGCGCGGCAGCTCGGCGAAGCCCGACGCGGCGACCGGCGGCGGCTCTTGCCAATCCGCATCATAGGCGGGCGCAATCGGATTCTGCGCCAGGGCATGGAGAATGTCGGTGAGGATCAGCTCCTGATGCTGCTGCTCATGGTGCAGGCCGATCTCCAATACGCGCAGCACCTCGGCCAGCTTCGCCTCCTCGGCGCTCGCCAGCAAACGGTCGACCGCCTGGTCGACATGGCGGCGAAAGGCGGCGACCTCGGCGCTGTCCGGCCGCGTCAGAAGGCCGCGCAGCGGGCGCGCATGACGGGGACCGGCCGCCACGTAATAGGAATTGAACAGGTAGCCGAAGCGGGTGTCGAAGACGCCGTAGAAGGGAAGATGCGGCACCAGCAAAAACTGCTCGAAGAACCAGGTCGTATGCGCCCGATGCCATTTGGTGGGGCTGGCATCGGCCATCGATTGCACGACTTGATCCTCGGGGCTCAGGGGCGCTGCCCGACGCTCGGTTTCGGCACGCACGGCGCGAAAAGCATCGCGCCAGGCGCCCCGCGAATCATTCGCTCTCGGCGCGGGCCCGGCGGGGCTGACCGTTGCGCGATCACGCTCGCGGCGACGGATGACAGGTGACGAGGTCGCTGGCGGCATCCCCAATCCCGGGTTTGGAGAAATCGGCACTCTCTGCAGGCGAGGAAACAAAAACGGCCGACCCAACCAAATGGTTCCTCTCACAAGATACGTAACGGCACGAAGTCTGGTACCCGTGCTCGCGGAGAGTTTATCGCGCCCAGGCGGCCCATTCCGGGCCCGCATGGGCCCCGTGGCCAAGCCGAATAACCCCTATATTCGAGCGGCTTAAGGCGCGATCACAGGTCGCGAGGACGCGTTCAAGGCGATGGCTTTACCGCACTGACGCCGGCGGCCGCGGCCACGCCGTCCTGCTGGGCGGTACCGCCGCTGACCCCGATGGCGCCGATCAGCTTGCCGTTGACGAGGATCGGGATTCCGCCTTCGGACGCGATCGGCCGCGCTCCGTCCGGAAACGTCATGAAGGCGACATTGCCCGCCGCGAACTGGTCCGCAAAGGCTTTGCTTGGCCGGCGAAACAGCGCCGACGTGCGCGCCTTGGCCTCCGCCAGCGCGGCCGAGGAGCTTTGCGCGCCGTCCATCTTCTCGAAATAGATCAGCTCGCCTTCCGGCCCCACGATCGTGACCGCCATGTGCCAATTGTTCTTTTTCGCTTCCGCTAGGGCAGCGTCGGCTACCGCCTTGGCCTGCTCATTGGCGATCGGCGGACCATAGTCCGCCGGCGGCGACGCCGGCTGGGCGACGGGCCGCCCGGACGGCTCCGGCGGCTGTTGGGCCTGCGCGCAGACGCCAAGCCAGCAGGCGCCAAGCAAGAGCCCCGCCACGGTCGCCAAGGTCGTCAAAGCAGTAGTTCGCATATCGATCTCCCATGCGGCGCGTGCCGGAACACTAGTGCGTTCGGAATCGGAGCACTAGCGGCGTCATCATCTTGTCGAAAATTCGTCGTCGGTGATGATTGCACCCGGCCAACCTCGATTAGGATAGGCGAGTTGCCGCAAGATCAGCAAGGAGGGCTTGCAGGCGAGCCCTTCCAAAGTGACAATCGCGCCGTTCCACGGTGATAATATCGTCGACAACAGCGGACAATCCGATGCGATACAAGGTTCTTGTGTGGAGGGGTTTTGCCGGCGCGGCGATCGCGGGCCTCATCGCAGGCCTCCTGGCCGGCGCGCCGGCGCCCGCTTTGGCCCAGAACGCAAATTGCCGCAATACCGGCAGCTTCGAACGCTGGCTTGCCGATTTCAAGAAGGAGGCCGCCGCCCAAGGCATCTCGGCGGCCGCGATCAACGCTGCTTCGCCCTATCTCGTGCTCGACCAGCGCATCATCGGCATCGACCGCGGGCAGCGCTTCTTCTCGCAGAACTTCCTTGAGTTCTCCGACAAGATGCTGGCCGCCTACCGGCTGCAGCAGGGCGCGGCCCAGATCAGGAAATACCAGCCGGTCTTTGCACGCGAGGAGAAGGAATTCGGCGTGCCGGCCGCGGTCATCACCGCGTTCTGGGGGCTGGAGAGCGATTTCGGCTCGGGCCAGGGCAAGGATCAGGCGCTCAAGTCGCTTGCGACGCTGGCCTATGACTGCCGCCGCGGCGACATGTTCCGCGGCCATCTGTTCGACGCGCTGCGCATGATCGAACGCGGCGATCTGCGGCCGGAGGAAATGATCGGCTCATGGGCGGGCGAGCTCGGGCAAACCCAGATGATGCCGTCGGAATACTATCGGGACGCAGTGATCTATGACGGCAGCGGACGCCGCGATTTGATCAAGAGCGTGCCCAACGTAATCGGCTCGACCGGAAAATACCTGGGCTATCTCGGCTGGAAGCGCGGCGAGCCGTGGCTGCAGGAGGGGCGCGCGCCCGCCAATCTCCCCTGGGATCAGGCCGATCTGGCGATCCAGCACCCGCGTTCGAAATGGGCCAGTTGGGGCGTGACGCGGGCGGACGGCGGGCCCTTGCCGTCCGACAACCTACCGGCCTCGCTGGTCCTGCCGATGGGACGATTCGGCCCCACCTTCCTGGCCTACAATAATTTCCAGATCTATCTGAAGTGGAACCAGTCGCTGATGTACGCGCTCACCGCGGGCTATTTCGCCACCCGCCTCGACGGCGCGCCGGTCATGCGTCGCGGCGGCGACATTCCCAAGCTCAGCTTCGAGGAGACCCGCGAGCTGCAGCAAATCCTGGAGAAACGCGGCTACGACATCGGGCGTACCGACGGCATCCTCGGCTTGAAGAGCCGCAGCGCGGTGCGCGATATGCAGATCAAGCTCGGCCTGACGGCCGATTCCTGGCCGACCGCCGAATTGCTCGGCCGCCTGCGGGGGACGCGGTGAATCTGCAGGGTGCTGGTAGCCCGCATGGAGCGTCAGCGGAATGCGGGAGCGGCATTCCCGGATTACGCGGAGTTTATCATCGGGCGGCGCTTCGCGCCGACCCGTTGGCTTCATCCGGGCTACGACGCTACGACGTCGCGCTCTTCTCCAGCGTCAGCGCAAATCCCGGCTTGCTCACTTGGATCAGGTCGCAGTCGGCGTGCCGGGTGAGGTCCGCCATCAGCCTGACCAGGGGATGCTTGAGCGTGACATAGTCCTTGGCGGGTCCGGCGGCGCGCATGAGCGCGATATCGTCCCGGTTCAACAGCCAGCGCAACACCAGCTCCTCGTCGGAGACGTCGGGCCCGCCGAGCTCGCGGCGCATGTCGGCAAGCGTGGGCTGCGGGCGCGTCTGCGCCATGATCTCGCGCGCGCGCGGACGGTCCAGGATACGGCCGCGGACCTCCTGGTCCATCGCGGTGACGGCTTCCTCGCCGAATTGGCCGAGCGCGTAGCGGATGACCTGATCGGTCACCTCCTTGTAGCGTTCGCCGAGGATGACGTTGATCGCCGCCTGGCTGCCGACGAATTGCGACAGCGGCGTCACCATGATGGGATGGCCGAACTCGATGCGCACGCGGCCGGTCTCCTCCAGGGCTTGCTGCAGCTGGCCTTCCTTGCCGACCTGGCGGAGCTGGTGGCCGAGATTGGAGATCATGCCGCCCGGCACCTGGTGCTGGTAGGTGGTGAAGTCGTATTCAGCCGGCACGCCGATCGGGAAGCCCTCGCGCTTGGCAATGACCGTGAAGTGCTCGGTGACCGGCCGCAGCACCTCTTCGTCGATCACCGGATCAAAGCCGATGGCGCGCAGATTGTGCGCCACATTGAAGATCGAGGGCAGCGCGGCGCCGTCGGCCAGCGGCGGAACGCCGGTACTGACGATCCGAATACCGAGCTTGACCGCCTCGAGCGCGACGATGGGTCCAAGCCCGGTGGTGCAGTGGCTGTGCAATTCGACCGGGATGCCGCCGCTGTTCCCCAGGATGACCGGAACCAGCGTGCGGGTGCGCTCGGGCGTCAAGAGGCCGCCGGGATCCTTGAGACACAGCCGGAACGGCTTGAGCGATGCGGCCTGCCGGCGGCAGCGCTGCGCATAATATTCGTCGGTGTGAACGGGCGAGACCGAATAGATCAGGTTGACGATCGGATCGAGCCCGAATTTGCGCGCCACCGCCACCCGGTATGTCCATCCCGGCAAATCGTTCCATGGCTCCGATATGCGCGCCTGCCGGATGCCGTTGGCGGCCATGCGCTCGATGAAAAGCTCGTACATGCAAGGCGGATCGAATCCGAACGTATTGACCCGCCCGGCGATCAGGCGCAGCGGCGTATGGGGAACCCGCTCGGCGACCCGCCGGATCCGCTCCCACGGATCCTCGCGCAGCTCGCGCACCGCCTTCTTGACGTGCGAGCCCGAGAGCAGCTCGATCGCCAGAAAGCCTGCCTGGTCGAGCCGCTTGGCGATCGGCAGCATCATGCCGGTCGACATCCGCTCGGCCCACAGGCTCTGGTGGCCGTCCCGGATGGTGGTGTCGACGAAGTGGATCTCGTCCATGGCAGCTCCTGCCCAAAGCGTGATTTCTTCAGGCCTCGGGCGCCGAGTCAGGCCTGATCCAGAACAGGGTCTGGCCAAACTCGACGAACTGCCCGTTCGACACCAGGATGCGCTCGATCACGCCGGCGCCTTCATCACCTCGATGAGCCCGAGCGTGGCGCCCGCCCCTACTTTCGTGCCCGGCACCACGAACGGCGGATCCGAAGGCGACGGCGCGGCGTAGAACTTGCCCACCATCGGGGCGGTGACCGGCAGCAGTCCGTGCTCGGGTGCCGCGCTTTCGGCCGGCAGGATCTGCGGTCCCGCCGCAGCCGGCGGCGCCGCCCCGGCGGCCGGCAGCAGGCGCGCGGGCGCGGCGGCGAGAGCAGCGTCGGTTCTGGCCGACATGTAGCCGCCCTTGCTGACCGTGATCTTGCGTTCGCCCTGCTCCAATTGCAGGAAATCGAACTTGGAGTGCTCGAACAGTTTCAGGATTTCGAGCACATCGTCTTCGGTCAGCTCCATCAACCGCTCTCCTGCGGCGCGCGCCGCGTGCCGGTGGCCAATCTTGTCGCCGGGTCGGAGAAGGATCTCGACCAGCCGAACCGGCATGTCAACCACGGCGGCGGCTGCCACCAGCACCCGTCGAAGGCCAGCGACCGCGGAACAATCGCAGCGTCGGCTCGTTATGTGTGGTCGCCAAATCGCGGCTGGAATTAACCGCTGTTCACGCTGGCTGCTCACGCCGCTTGGCGAGAAGGATCGCCAAGTATTGGCACCGCCGCATTGTTGTTCCGGGCATCAAAGTCCGGCCGTAATATGCGGCTAACCGCGTGCCCGTGCGATTCATCGCGTGCGCCCGGTCGAATGGCGCCGCTACGCCCAGGAGGGGAACTTGCCTAAGGTCTTGCAGATCGAAACGTCTCGAAAGCACGCCGTGCTGACGGTCGCGATGGTGTCCGCGCTCGGCCTGGCGCAGTGGTTCCTGGCCTCCGAAAGCGTCCCGGCCGCGCCCGCGCCGGGGACCATCATGGTTGCCCAGAACCCTCCTCCTCCCAAGTGCGGTCAAGACCCTCAGCATCCCTGCCCCAAGGCCGCGCCGCAGCAGCCTGCCCCGAAGGCGCCGGCACAGCAGCAGCCAGCGCCGCCGCAACAAAAACCGCAGGCGCAGCCGCAGCCGCCGCCCCAGCCACCGAGGCAGCAGGCGCAACCCCAACCGCAACCGGCGCCGCCCCCGCCGCCACAAATCCACCAGCAGGCGCAGCCGCAACCAACGCCAGCGCAGCCGGCGCCGGCCCAGCCGCAACCAAAGCAGCAGGCGCAACCCAAGCAGGCGCCTCAGAACGCCCAGAAGCCGGTGGTTCAGCAGCCCCCGCCGGGGCAACCACCGCAGCCGGGCCAGCCGCCGGTACCGACCGAGCAGCGCATTCAGCCTGCCCAGGGGCAGCCGGTCCAGCCGCAGGGCCAGCCCCAAGGCCAGCCCCAAGGGCAACAACCGCAGCAGGGCCAGCAGGTGATACCCGGCCAGCAGCGCATTCAGCCTGCCCAGGGGCAGCCGGTGCAGCCGCAAGGCCAACCCCAAGGCCAGCAGCCGGTGCAGGTCCAGAAACAACCGCAGCCGGGGCCGGGTCAGCAGCCCGGACAGGCCTTCCAGCGTGTCCGCCCCTTGCCGGGGCAGCCCGGCTGGGTCCCACCGGTGCAACAATCCCAGGGCGCCGGACAGCCAACCCCGGCCGCCGGGCCCAGCTTCGCAAACGTCCAGGATTTGCGCGCCCAGCGGCACGAGCGCACGGAAGCCGGCGGCAGAGTGGTCATCGAGGAGCCCGATCACCGGCAAATCGTGCGCGAGGGCGGGCAGGTCTTCGTCCGCCATGACGAAAACGAACGTCTCTTCCAGTTCGGGGAAGGCCGCCACGAACGGCGCGGCGACGGAATGTATTCGATCATCGTGCGGCCGGACGGCGACGAGATCGTCACCGTAACCGACGAGGATGGCCGTCTCATCCGCCGCTTCCGGCGCGAGCGCGACGGTCGAGAATACATTCTCATCGACAACCGCCGCCCGCTGGGCGGGGCCATCTTCCTCAGCCTGCCGGTGCCGATCATCGGCATTCCGCGCGACGAATATATCGTCGACACCGCCGTGGCGCCCGAACCGTTCATCTATCAAACACTGGCGGCGCCGCCGCTGGTGCCGATCGAGCGCCCCTATTCGCTGGACGAGATCCGTTACAATGTGGCGCTGCGCGACCGCATGCGCCGGATCGACGTCGATACGATCAACTTCGACTTCGGCTCATGGGAGGTCGCGCCCGATCAAATCGCGCGGCTGCAAATCGTCGCCCAAGCGCTCCAGAACGTCATGGCTCGCAATCCGAACGAAGTCTTCTTGATCGAGGGCCACACCGACGCGGTCGGCACGGACGTGGACAATCTGTCGCTGTCGGATCGGCGCGCCGAGACCGTCGCCGGCATTCTCACCGAGGCCTTCCAGATTCCGCCGGAGAATCTCACGACCCAGGGCTATGGTTCCCACTATCTCAAAATACCCACGCCGGACGCCAATCGGCAGAACCGCCGGGTGACCGTGCGGCGGATCACGCCGCTTCTCAACGGCGGCAACGGCTAGGTCGGGCGGTCGCCTGTATTTCTTCCGCATGGCCGGGACTGCGGTCCCGGCCAACTTTATCTTGGATGCCACGAACTCTCACGCGCTCAGCGACTGGCCTCGCGCGGATAAAAACGCGTGCCGTAGGGCTTGGGCAAAAAGTCCGGATGATAGCGGCAGGGACCATCGAAAGTGCCGCGCCAGCGCTCGCACGCAGCGGCAATCACCTGCGGCGTCGGCTTGACGCCCTTCTCGACCCATTGCATCAGCGCGTCCAGCGCTGCGGCGAGCTCGGGCGCGCTCTGCCCGGTGTGCTCGCTTTCATCCGTGAAGGCCTGCGCCAGCCGATCGCCGCTGCCAGCGCGCTCGACCGCGTCGCGATACGCCGATTGCACCTCGACCACGACCTGCGGATCGTTGATCGAATGGATCGACATGACCGGCACCGGCAGCAAACCGGTCGGCTCGCCGTCGGCCTTGAGCTCGGCGAGCGCCTGCGGATCGGCGGCGAAGCGGGCAACGCCGCGGTTCAATTCGACATCGTTGCTCGATCCGCTGTAGCGCACGCCGATATTCGAGAACGCGCTGCGGCCATGGGTGGTGCGCTCGGCGATCTCGCGGAACAGGAACGTCGCGGCCTGCATGTGGCGGACCAGCATGCGCTCCGGAACGCGAATGACACCGAGAATATCGCTGAGATTCTGCTTCTGCAGCTCGGTCCGGGCCCCGGGCGCCAGAGCCACCCCGGTGCATTCGTCGACAAGCGCGCCCAGATCCTTGAGTGTCATCTTGGATTGGGCCGGAAGTCCGGCCCAGAGCGGATATTGCGGCTCATCCGGGCGCGGAAGGTTCTTGCAATAATATTGGTAAACGGCGCGCAGGTCGGCCCGAAATTGATGACCCACCCGCGCCCCCACCACGTAGCCGCTGTTGAAGAACGCCCCGTCATAATTGAGGCTGCCGTCCGCGTTCTTCGCGTAGGCTTCGATCAGCTTGGCTCCCACCAGGCCGCCGTAGGATGCCCCGTGATAGATCGTGCGGGCGGGCTTGGCGATGCGCTCGATGAAGAACCTGCGCGCCTCCTCGGAATCCTCCGCCGCCATCTGCACCCCATAGCCTTCACGCCGGTAGCTCGACGCGATCCAGGCGTAGCCGCTTTTGACTGCAAAGGAATATTTGGCGAGATCGTTCTGGCTGGTTGACGCGGTCGGCGGAACGACCGCGGGGCCGCCATGGCCGAACACGATCAAGTTTCCGTTCCAGACCTTCGGCATGGCAGCCAGCAGATAGGCACCGCTCGCAAGCGGTTCCGAATAGCAGGTCGCAATCTCGGAGATCGCCGCAGGACATGCCGTCGCCGCCGGCAGCACGCCTTTATGCCCCGCTTGCGACTGCGGTTGGGCATCGACCGGCATCGCGCCCAAGACCAAGCCGCACAAAATCAACGTCCCCGGGACCAAGCCGCCCATGATCAAACGCACGTGTCCCGCGCTCGATGTCCTGATGTATCGCATGCGTTCCTCCCCTCCCGATTGGGCGCTTTAGCAGGCTTACATGACGTCGCCCATGACCTCCTCGCCCTCGCCGGGCGGGCGCTGGTACGAACTCCTTGCGGATCGCCGGATCCTCCTGGTGATAGGGAATGGCGCTGCCGCCCTTGCTCAGATCGATCGCGCCGAAATCCATGAGCTGCTCGCCCGGGCGGCCGGGCTTGCGCGCGCGCTGATTGTTGGGACCGTGCCAGGCGGTGATGCGAAGTCCCTCCTTGCCGGTGCCGAAATGCTGATGGAACCAGTCCCCGCTCATGGGCGCGGCGGAGACCATGCCGACCGGCTCGTAATCCTGCCGCAGGATCTTGTCGGCTTTGCCGTTCTTCCAGGGCGTGGTGCCGAGCGATTCCGGCCAAGTATAGGTGTAGCCCTTGCCTTTGACGCAGATGAGCACCGCGGCGGATGCGTGCTTGTGCGCCTTCGAATAGCGTCCGGTCTCGTGCTGGCCGATCCAGAGATAGAATCGATTGCCCGCCATCGACGGCTCGACGCGCCGGTAGCCAGGCGAGCGGCGGTTGTCGAGCGGCAGCTCGGTATTGACGATGTCGGGAATGAGATTGGTGCGGCGCATGGCGAGGCCGCGAATCGGGTCGGGCTCGACGTCCTCGCTCGGCTTGAAGAAGTCGTCCGCGCCGGAAAAGCGCTCGGTGAAATTGTGCGGGCAATCGAAGATGAAACCCGGATTGTCGATCAGGTTCATGACATTGGGCGCGGTGGTTCCGCACAGCAACAGGGCGGGCGCGCTGGCGGCATTGATGAAGCGGTGAAACGCATTGAGCGGGATGGTGAACAGCGAGCCTCTCTGCCATTCGAACACATGCCGCTTATTCTGGCCTTCCTGCCAGACTTCGGTGGAACCGCGCCCCTCCACCACCAGGACCACCTTTTCGTAGAGGTGGCGTTCCACATTGAGGGCGCCGGCCGCCGGAATCTCGACCACATAGGAACCCCACAGTCCCTCGGTGCCGTAGAGCTGGATATAGCTGCCGCGCCCGCCCAGCCGCTTCCAAGGCGCCATCGGCAAATCCTGCACGCGGCGCACGCCGATGTCGCGATAGACCGGCACCCCCTCCGCTTCCATGAAAACGTCATAGGGCAATGGCTTGCGCTTGAAGGTGCCGAATCCGGCATTCTCGCCGGCCTTGGGTTCGTGCCAATGGGACTGATCCGGGGTGTCGTGCATGGGAGACCTCCTGCGGTGAGACGTTTTGGGTATTTCGCCCCGCCCCACTTATCCGCCGCCTGTGTTGGTAAGCGGTTTCCTCATCTAATCAAGCGTATCGCGCGATCAGCCGTTCTTGCTCTCGGACAGGAGCTTCTTCATGTAGTCGAGCAGATCCGGCGGCGCCCCGGCGATACCGTCGATCGCATGCAGCACCTCGCCGCCGTCGATCGGGCTCACGTCCACCTTGAGCCTTTGGGCTTGGTCCAAATATTCCGGGTCCTGGTGCACCGCCAGGAACGCGGCCTGCAGCGCCCTGGCGCGATCGCCCGGCAGGCCGGGCGGCGCCGCGAAGGGACGCGACAACCGGTAGGGCAGCTCGGCAAGCTCGATCAGGGCGCGCGCGCGGTCATTGCGGGCGAGCTCGCGCGCAGTCGGGACGTCGGGAAATTGCCGGTGGCGCGTCACCCGCGCAAACTGGAGCAGGACCTGCATGCCGCTGTCCGGCCTGAGCCATTCGGGGTGGGAGGATGAAACCGCCGAAAGACCGACGAAGCGGCCGTCCGTTTCCTTGCGGTCGGCCGCCAGAAACAGCGCATTGCTGTCCGGATAACCCACGATGATCCGGATGTTGAGGGCGAGCGCGTCGCGCAGCACCGTCGATATGTCGTTGCCGGTCGCGCCCTCCGCGGTGCCGCCGAGAACGAGCGGCGGACCGCCGGGCGCCCGCGCGTCCTCGATCGATTTCACCGCCGCATCCTTGCGGGCGAACAGCAGATAGGCATCGTTGGCGTAGCTCGACGACGAGCCGAGCCAGGTGAACTTGCGCGGATCGAACCGGACATTGGGATTGTTGCCGATTATGCCGAGCAGCGGCATGTCGCGGGCAAAGGTGGCGATCGTGGTGCCGTCCTTGGGAGCCGTGTTGTAAAGGTAATTGACCGACCGCAGGCTGCCGGCCCCCGGCATGTTCTGCACCACGACGGTCGGATTGCCCGGGATGTATTTGCCGAGGTGGGTGGCGACCAGACGCCCATAAACGTCATAGCCGCCGCCCGATCCATACCCGACCACCAGATTGACGACCTTGCCCTTGTAGAAATCCGCCACCCCGTCGGCCCGCGCCGGCGCGCCCGCCAGTGCCAGCACCGCCGTGGCCGCCGCAATCCTGAGCAATACCATCGTTATCTCCGCACCACCGGGTAGAGTTGGCCTGCCTAACGTTCCTGCGAAATCCGATCGGCGGCCCGATTGTCTTACAACGTCACCTCTTTGTATACTCGGGCTAAGGCATCGAAGACAAAACCAAAGGGAGGACCTCATGAAGACACCGCCCCTCAAGCCATGGCTCGTCGGCGCGCTCATGCTGCTGAGCCCGTCCGCATTCGCGCAAGGGCTACCGCCTGAAATCCCGTTCGACTCGGTCCCGAACTTTCTGAAGCTCCCGCCCGACATGCATCTCGGCGAGGCTTCCGGCGTGGCCGTCAATTCCAAGGGCCACATCTTCGTCTATAGCCGCGGCGGCAGCAGCCAGGGTCCCGCCTTCGCCAACACCGCCTCGCAAATCCTCGAATTCGACCGCGACGGCACGTATCTCCGCGAGATCGGCAAGAATCTCTATGCCTGGGCCTTCGCCCACACGGTGCGCATCGACAAGGACGACAATATCTGGGCCACCGACAAGGGCTCCGACATGATCGTCAAGTTCAACCCCGAAGGCCGCGTCCAGATGGTGTTCGGGCGCAAGCAGGAAGCCTCGGAAAAGACCGAGCCGCACGAGCGGGTCAATCCGCCGAAGCCGTTCGAGGACGGCCGCTTCCGCCAGCCGACCGACGTGACCTGGGATTCGGCCGGCAACATCTATATCAGCGACGGCTACGTCAATGCGCGCGTCGCCAAGCTCAGCAAGGACGGCGATTGGATCAAGTCCTGGGGCAAGCACGGCAATGGTCCGGGCGAGTTCAACCTGCTCCACACCATCGCGGCCGACGCCCAGAACAACATCTATGTGGGCGATCGCAACAACCGGCGCATCCAGGTGTTCGACACCGACGGCACCTTCAAGCGCGAGATCAGGATCGACGTCCCGCCCCCGCCCGACGCGCACACCGCGATCGGCAACATGCCCAACCTGACCGATTACCTCAAGACCGGCGGCACCATGACGCCGGGCGCGCCGTGGGCGATCTGCATCACCCCGCCCCCGAACCAGGTGCTCTACAGCTCGGATTCATTTCCGGGCCGCGTCTACAAGCTCAGCCTCGACGGCAAGGTGCTGGGCATGCTCGGCAAGTCGGGCAAGCAGCTCAAGCAGTTCGGATGGATCCATGAGATCGCCTGCCCGTCCGAAAACGAGCTCTATGTGGCTGAAATATTGAATTGGCGCGTTCAGAAGCTGCTGCTCCATCCGGAACAGCAGCGCGCGGCAGTCGAAGCCCGCTGAGCGCTTTTGGACGCCCGCGGCCGCCGGGCCGCGGGCGTCCCTTTATGATGCCTGCCAAGAAGGATCAGGCGCCGCCGGACTTGCGGTATTTCAAGCCATCAGGGAAGTGACCACCACGCCGGCCGGTGGCACGGCGCGCTCCTTCTCCCCGCTTGCCGGGAGAAGGTCGGGATGAGGGGGCCTCTCCACAGGCTCAGACTCGCGGAAACGCCCCCTCACCCCAACCCTCTCCCCGCAAGCGGGGCGAGGGAGTTCGCCCAGATCGCGGCATCGTCGGTGGCCCCGTATCAATCCGCCAGCGGCTCGAGGTCGAGCTCGAGCGCCTGCAACACGCGCGCGTTCATGTTGTAGGTGCCGATCAGCACGGTCAATTCGACGATCTGGCGGGCGAGCTGTTCAAGCAGCTGATCGATGCCCCCGACATCGTGCATATTCCCTACAAGGGCTCCGCGCCCGGCCTCACCGACCTGGCGAGCGGTCATATCCCGATGATGACGCCCAATATCGGGGGCGCGCTCATCGACTTTCACCGCACCGGCAAGGTGCGCATCCTGGCGGTGGCCGCCGAGACGCGGCTGCGCGCGGCTCCCGACATCCCGACCACAAGGGAAGCCGGGCTGCCCGGCATGGTGGCCGCCAACTTCAACGGGTTGTTCGCGCCGGCCGGGCTTGCCGGCCCGATCGTCGATCAGCTCGCGGGCGCGACGCGCAAGCTGATGGCCGACCAAGCCTTCGACAAGCTCCTGGTGGCGTCCGGTTTCGAGCCGACCGCGGAGTCGGGTCCGCTCGAGGCCCAGCGCCTGGTCGCCGACGAGGTCGCCCGCTGGACCCCGATCATGAAAGCAACAAACTTCAAGATGGAATGAATACAAACATGGCTCGCATTCCCCTGGTCGACGAGAAGGACCATCCCGAATTCGCCGCGCTCGTCGAAAAATTCCGGGCCGGCCGCCGCGGCCGGCTGATCAACATCTACCGCATGCTGCTCCACAGCCCGGCGCTGGCCGAGAGCTGGTTCAACCACTCCAACGCGGTGCGCTGGAAGACGACGCTCGACGGCCGGCTGCGCGAGATCATCATCATCCGCATGGGTCATCTCACCGATGCGCAATACGTGCTGCGCCAGCACGTTCCCGCTTTGGCGCTCGCCGACGGGCTGTCGCTCCCGGAATGCGACGCGCTCGCCGATTGGCAGGGCACTCGATTTTTCAGCGCCCGCGAGCGGGCCGCGCTCGCCTATGCGGACATCATGACGCGGGAG
>WNFJ01583554.1_pt1 | contig 17567 bp, 15 predicted proteins | sample 5400461 | NCBI WGS metagenome assembly WNFJ01 (sample SAMN13153349, study PRJNA577476) | soil metagenome | isolation source: 115 cm saprolite on Douglas fir-dominated hillslope | place: USA:California | collected 2013-09-17 | reverse complement strand
TGGGACAGGTCCCGGGGCCCGACCGGGAGCCCGGCGCGGCGTCCTTTCCTGGCGGGCGCGGCGGCGCGGGCAGCGTCGCGGGTGACGCCGCGGGCCAGCTCGACGGCGGCGGCCCAGGCCGCGAGCTCCTGCGCCGCCAGTTCCGGGGAGCCGGAGCGGAGCATCGGGCCCGTGCCGGGGCCGGCGCCGCGCAGCGGCGCCTTGGCCTCGCGCAGCGCGGTCTCCGACCCGTCCCACCGCCATTTATAGAGGGCGGCCAGCTCGGGCGCCGGGTATTCCCCGTGGTCCATCAGGTCGGTGACCAGGCAGAACATTTCCGGGACCTCCTGTCCCTCCACGTCGGTGAAGTACTCGATCGCCCGGACCGCGACGGTGACGCCGTCGCCGGACAGTTCCGCCCGGTACGACCCGTCAGGGAGGATCTCCGAGGTCCGCTTCAGCGGGATGTCGCTCTTGAGCCTGATCAGCACGTGCGCGGACCGGATGATCCGGGCGATCCGTGCCGCTCCGTGGTAGTTGCGGTCCATCAGCCAGATCCAGCCCGGCGCGAACAGGGCGGGGAACCGGTCCCTGGCCTCGTCCAGGAGGGACTGCCCGGCGGCGGCCTTCTCTGTCCCGGCGGGGCCGTGCGGCATCGCGAACAGCGACCGGCACGCGCAGCAGGTCAGCGGCAGCGCCCGGACCTGCGGGAACGGCGACGAGTCGTCCCCGGTGCCGACCGACCCGAAGAACGCCCTGTTCCCCGGCGTGTCCGGAACCCGGAGCAGGGTCCCGTCCAGCGAGCCGACCTTCAGCGGCCTGGTCCTGCCGATGGTCACGGCGCCGGGACAGCCCGCCCCCTGGTGCTCCCGCCAGGACGAGCCCAGCACCGTGTCCCGCAGTTCCCCCAGCGGCGCGGGACCGAGCGCGTTCCGCCAGTCCCCGGCCGCCCGCGCCGACGCCGGCCGCCACGGCCGCGCCCACGGGACCAGCGCCAGGTCCCCGGCCAGCGCGGTGATCACGTCCTCGATCCGCGCCTCCGGCATGAGCGTCATCAGCACGATCACCCGGATCATGAACGCCGCGGACAGCAGCCGCTCCCGCTCGCCCTTGACGAACCGGCGCTCCAGCCGCGCGCTCCCCGCGATCCGGCCGATGACGCCCGGCCCGGCCTGCGATTCCAGCCGCTCCTCCAGTGGCCCCAGCGTCGCGTGGTGCACCGGGCTGCCCTTCGCGCGGACCTGCCCGTCCCGCTTCACCTGCGCCTCCGCGACCACGACCACCTTGCAGAACACCACGTCGCCACGCGTGCGGATCTTCTCCGTCCCCCCGATGACCAGCGCGGACCGGTCCCCGCCGCCCAGCGGCCTGCCGTTCTTCAGCGGCGACGCCAGCAGCTCCAGCGGCACCGCGACCATCATCCCGCCCGGAACAGGCACGGCACACGACGGGACAGGGTAAGAAGAAGGCACGTGAGGCTCCGGTGAGGAAGTGAGACGTCGACAATCACACTTCTAGCCGGAGCCTCACCCATCTCGCAGGAAACCTGAACAACAAGCCTGCAGCCAGGAACGATCACACAGCGCTACTACGAACGGAACCAGTCCTCAACCGCTCCGCCTTAAAGCCGCTGGCATTGCGCTAAGACCGCCGTGACCGCCCGTGCCTTGCCTCGGCTGGAGCCAACGTGGCAAGCTCCCGGCCATCATGGGACCTGGCCGCACATGCCGTCACGCACGGTCATCAGTATAGGGTCGGAGATCTGGCAGCTTCCGCGCCTATCGAGTGATACACGGGTGATCATCTCCGTGTATTCGCGGCGGACCGGAGAGAGATCCGGGACGGCCAAGGCGCGCAGAACATCGCGATCGGCGCGCCTCCAAGGGACTGGGCCGAAGGAGTGGTTCCGGTACAGAATTGGGCGGCCCTGGCGTGGTGCCCGCGGCCAGCGATCGTCACGCAGCGCGACTGATGTCCCAGGGCGTGAGCATCTTGATCGCCGGCCCGGCGCTCTGGCTGTGATGGCCTATCGGCGCAGGCGGCGCGCCGATCGCCCGGTTGTGTTTCGTTGCCTGCCGACTCTGCAGGGCTGTTGGGTGATTGCGCCCGTGCGGCGTCGGCCGTGGGCGCGGGTGTGGTTACGATCGGGACTGTGCTGCGACCCGAGGTGCGATATGCGCGCGCTGATGACGGGGTGGCGATCGCTTATTCGGTGGTTGGTGGCGGGCCGGTCACTATCGCCGTTGTCTCGCCGCTGATCAGCCAGCTTGAGCTGGCCTGGGAGGAACCAGCCCTGGAGCATTTCTGGAGCCGGTTCGCGGCGTGCGCACGGGTGGTGCTGTTTGACCGGCGCGGCGCGGGCTTGTCGGATCGCTTGCCGGCCGGCGAGCGGCTCGACCTCGCGGCTCTGGCCCTGGATATCGGGGCGGTCCTGGACGCCTGTGATGCCGGCCAGGCAGCGTTGCTCGGCGTGACGTTCGGCTGCCCGGTCGCGATCGGCTTCGCCGCCAGCCACCCGGACCGCGTCCAGGCCCTGGTCCTGGCTGGCGGGTTCGCAAAGCTGACCCGGCTGGGCGAGTTCGATTTCGCGGCGAACCCGGGGCTAGTTGATGAGTGGGCCAGCAGTACCGCGCGCGCGTGGGGCTCAGGTGCAGTGTTCGGCGCCCGGGCACCGTCGCTGGGGGACAGCGCCCGGTACCGGGAATGGGCGGCCCGGATGGAGCGTCACACCTGCTCTCCCGGGTCCGTCGAGGCGCTGTGCCGGTGCGCGGCAGCCATCGATGTCCGCCCGCTGCTGGCCGACCTGCGCATGCCGGTTCTGGTGATCCACCGCCGGGGCGACCACGCCGTGCCGGCCTCGGATGGCCGGTACCTGGCCGAGCACATCCCCGGCGCCGAGTACGCCGAACTGCCAGGGGAGGACCACACCCTATTCGCTGGTGACCAGCGGGCTGTACACAAGACCGTTATCGGGTTCCTTGACCGTGCCGTGGCCGGCGGCGCAATGAGCACGGCGCTGCGCCGCGCCGCCCGGAAGGACGCGGCCGGGACCGGCTGGGAGGCCCTGACGCCGTCAGAGCGGGAGGTCGCTGCCCTGATCGCGTCTGGGCTGACCAACAGCCAGGTCGCCTCCCGGCTGCGCGTGTCACCGCACACCGTCGATGGCCGCCTGCGCCGCGTGTTCGCGAAGCTGGGCGTGAACACCCGGGTCGAGCTGACGGCCGAGTACGCACGCGTCACCGGCTGATCCCCGGGCTGATCCGGCGATACCGCGGCGCCGCGAATTCATACGCGATCACGTCTGCCAGCGGCCGGCGCGCGGGTGTCAACCTCTAAGCCGAAGCGCGTCCCGAGGAGGCCACGATGATGCACTACACCACCGCCCAGGCCCTGGGCAGGGCCCGGATCGCCGACCTGCACCACCAAGCCCGGCGTAATGTGCTGGCCCGCGCCGCCCGCGCGGCCCGCCACGCGCGAAGGCAGCGGTCCGGGCACGGCGGGCCCGGGGTCGGGGCCGTCGTCCCGGCTTGGGCTAGCCGCCCCAGGCCGGCGCCTGAGAGCCAGTGATGACCTCCGGCGGGCACCCTGGCCCCGCAAGCACCCGCCAGGGTGCCCCGGCCGGGCGGACCGTGGCCGGGGTCCGGCACGCGGCGCTGTTCGCATCGGGGCTGCAGCGATCGGACGCCCCGACCGCCGCAATGGCGGCAGACGCAATCACGGCCACCGTGCGGCGGTTCGGCATCCATGGCTGCGTTAGCCGGATGGCCCAAGCATTCGGCGACCACCCCGACGCAGCCGCCGAGCGCACGCGCTGGATCATCCAGCTCACCGCCGACATGCCCACGCGGCCGCAGATGCCAGGCCGCGCCGCCCGCGAGCAGCAGAGCCGGACATGAGACCGCCCGTCCGGGCCGCCTACCGCGTGAACCGGGAGGCGAGCTCTACCTCTGCCGCCACTGCACCACCCGCTACGAGCCGCCAGGTCGAGCGCTGCCAGGAGGACCCAATGGCGAGCCGAGCTGCGCGAGACAGTCTGAGCGAGCGATGAGGTTCTGGCTGCGCGGCGGTCTTTCCTGCTGAACCCGAAGACAGAAGGGGATTATCCGATGAGCACGCTTGAGATCGAACGGCCAGCATCCCGGCTGAATGTTCACGCCGGCCATGCCGTCTACGCCGAGGCCCTGGTCCGCCAGTTCGGCGGGGTCCGCGCCGTCGACGGCGTTGATCTGCGGATCCCGGCCGGTGAGATCTACGGCTTCCTGGGGCCCAACGGCGCGGGCAAGTCCACGACGGTGCGCATGCTGTGCACGCTGCTGGCGCCCACCGGCGGCCGGGCACTGGTCGCCGGATATGACGTCGCCGCCGAGCCCGGCCGGGTCCGGCTTCGCATTGGCGTGGCGCTGCAGGAAGCGGCGCTTGACCCCAAGCAGACCGGCACCGAGCTGCTGCGCCTGCAAGGCAGGCTCTACGGTCTGTCACGCCGGGCGCTGGCCCGGCGGCTGGCGGAACTGGGTGAGCTTATCGAGCTGGGCGACGCCCTGGGCCGGCCGATCGGGACCTACTCAGGCGGGATGAAACGGCGGCTGGATCTGGCCGCGGCGCTGGTCCACAACCCGGAGGTCGTGTTCCTGGACGAGCCGACCACCGGCCTGGACCCGGCCAGCCGGGCCCGGGTGTGGTCCGAGATCCGCCGGCTCAACCAGCAGCTCGGCATGACCATCTTCTTGACCACGCAGTACCTGGAAGAAGCCGACGAGCTGGCCCATCGGGTCGGCATCATTGATCACGGCCGCATCGTGGCCGAGGGCACCCCGGCCGACCTGAAGCGGTCCATCGGCTCGGACGTCATCGTGGCCCGGGTGGACGGCGACGCCGCCGGTGCGCGGCCTGCCGTCGAGGCCGTACCCGGCGTGCGAAGCGTCGAAGTGCACGGCAAGGAGCTGCTCATCGCCACCGGCGACGGCACGGCGGCCATCAGCGGCGTGGCGGTCGCGCTGGCCGGCAGCGCGGTGGCGGTACGGGACCTGACCCTGCGGACCCCGACGCTGGATGACGTGTTCCTGGAACTGACCGGCGCCCACATCGAACACAAGAACGCTCAGGAGAACCCGTCATGACTGCTCTCACCGACACCATCGCTCTCCCCGCCCGCGGCGAAGCGATCAAGGCGCGCCCGGCCGGGTTCGGGCACGACCTGACCTCCATCGCCGGGCGGGCCCTGCGGGCCGTGCCCCGCGACCCCGCGGCCGTCATCCCGCCGGTGTTCATCGCGCTGTTCTTCTTCGTCGTGAACATTGCCACGCTCAGCAAGCTGACCGGCCATCACCCGGGGTTCAGCTACCCGGCCTTCGAAATGGCCACCGCGATTCTGCTCGGCGTGACCGGCATCTCCCGCGCCCCCGCGCTCGTCCTGGACATCCAGTCTGGTTACCTGGACCGGCTGCTGCTGACCCCGGTGCGGCGCACCGCCATCCTGCTCGGTCACATGGCCGCCGACGTCGCGGTGGCCGCCGCGCTGACCGCGCCGATCCTGATCCTCGGGGCCATCCTGGGCGTGCGGTCCGGCACCGGGTCGGCCGGGATCGCGGCCTTCGTGCTGCTCGCAGCCTTGTGGAGCCTGTCCTTCGCCGGGTTCGGCTACGCCATCGCGCTCAAGACCGGCAACCCGGCCGCGGTGAACTCCACCTTCCTGCTGTTCTTTCCCTTCTTGTTCCTGACCTCCTCCTACGTCCCCCGCAGCCAGCTGTCCGGCTGGCTGAGCACCGTCGCCGGATTCAACCCCGTCACCTACATACTCGGCGGCCTGCGGTCCCTGGTGCTCGGCCACGGCTGGCAGTGGAGCCAGCTGGCCGAGGCCATCGCCGCCATCGCCCTGGTCGCCCTGATCAGCATGACCATGTGCTTCGCCGCCCTGCGGGGACGGGTCAAGCACAGCTCGCACACCTGAGTCCGGCACGCGAATCGCCCCATCCACAAGGAGATGACATGACCGCAAGCAGCGTCCCGCGCGACACCACACAGCGCGCGCAGCCGACCAGACCGGGTCCGGCCAGGCTGGCCGCCGCGCCGGCGATGCTGACGCAGGGCGACCCGGGCTACGACCAGGCGCGCACCGTGTGGAACGCGATGGTCGACCGGCGGCCGCGCATCATCGCCCTGTGCGCGAGCGCCGGCGAGGTGGTGACGGCGGTCCGTACCGCCCGCGACCGGGGCCTGGAGATCGGGGTGCGTTGCGGCGGGCACAGCGTCCTGGGCCTGGCCGTCCCCGATGACGGGCTGATGATCGACCTGACCCCGATGGGCGCGGTCCAGGTGGACCCGGCGCGGCGCCGGGCCGCAGTGCAAGGCGGCGCCCTGCTCGGGGCGCTAGACCGCGCTGCCCAGCGGTACGGCCTGGCCACGACCGCGGGCAACGTCTCACACACCGGCGTCGGCGGGCTGACCCTCGGCGGCGGCATGGGCTGGCTGGCCCGGCAGTATGGGCTGGCCTGCGACAACGTCGTCTCCTACCTGGTAGTGACGGCGGATGGCCGCCTGCTGCGGGCCAGCCGCACCGAGCATCCGGACCTGTACTGGGGCCTGCGCGGCGGGGGCGGCAACTTCGGCGTGGTGGTCGAGTTCGAGTTCGCCCTGCACCCAGCCGGGACGCGGGCGCTGGCCGCCGAGTACACATTCAGCGCCGAGCACGCCGCTGCGGCGCTGCGCGGCTGGCGCGACCTGGCCGCCAGCGCGCCGCGCCCGGCCACGTTCACCGCGTCAGTCCGCGACGGGCGGGCCACGGCCGGCTTGGTGTGGGTGGACGACCCGCAGCGCGGCCGGCGGCTGGCCGCGCAGCTCGACGCGCTGGGCGAGCCGCTGACGCGGAACGTCACCGAGATCTCCTACCTCGACCTGCAGCGCCGCGACGACACACCCCAGGGCCACGTCCGGCGCCGCTACTCGAAGGGCCACTACCTGCGCGCACTGCCCGACGAGGCAATCAACGCGCTGCTGGCACACGGGGAGAACAGCCCGGCCGTGAGCCTGCAGGCCTACGGCGGCGCGATCGCCGACGTTCCGGACGGCGCGAGCGCGTTCAGCCACCGCGACACGGCCTTCGAGTACGTCACCGCCACGAGCTGGACCGACCCGGCCGAGGACCAGGCCCGGATGGCCGCCACCCGTGAGCGGGCCACGGCCATGGCGCCGTTCGCCAGCGGCGTCTACGTCAACATGCTCAGCGACGAGGGCACAGACGGCCTCCGCCGCGCCTACCCCGCGGACAAGCTGGCCCAGCTGGCTGCGGTGAAATATGCGTACGACCCGGACAACGCCTTCCACCTCAACCAGAACATCCCGCCCCGCCGACCGGAGCACTCACAGGCCTAACAGACAGCGGCAGCGGACCGCCGGCCCGGCAACGCAGGCAGGAAACGCCGGACCACCTGATGACCGCCACCAGACAGACTCTGCGCAGCTGCGTGCCGCATGACCGGACAGGTACACGCAGAACTCCCCGTTCAGCGCCGGCCGCTGCCAAGACCCTGCTGGCTTATTCGGTCACGCTGTGAGCGTGAAGTCGAGGCGTGCGAGGTGGCTTGATCGGGTCCGGTCCAGGGGGTGGCCGGTCCAGTAGGCGTCCATCCGGATCATGTTGATCGCGGCGGCGGCGATGTTGTGCTCAAGCTGGGTCTTGGGCAGTCCGGGGTAGCGTGCCCGGCGGATTCCGGTGACGTGGGTGGCCTGGCGCATGGTGCCCTCGACGCCGGCGCGGGCGGCGTAGCGGGCCTTCCACTGCGCTGAGGTCTGCCCGGCGCGGGCGCTGGCGAGCGCTTCGTGCAGCTCGCGGGGGCGGATGGTGATCTGGCGGCGCCGGCCGCTGGTGCACAGCTGGCGTGCCGGGCAGGGCAGGCACGCGTTCTTCGGCCAGGACACCACGATCGCCTCGTCCTGGCGTTGCCGGCACGGGCTCCAGGAGCTGCTGGTGACCCCTTGCGGGCAGGTCGCCTGCCGGGCGTCGAAATCGATGGCGAACGCGGCCTTGTCATACCCGGCGCCGGCCCTGGCCTGGGCGGAGGTATCCAGCAGCAGCGGGCTGACCAGCGTGATCCCGAAGACGCGGGCGGCGTGGATGATCAGCTCGGCCGACGGGTAACCCGAACCGGCCAGGTGCCCGGCGGGCAGCAGATCCTTGCCGGCCAGGTCCTGGTGGACCGGGGTGGTCATCGCGAAGTCCGGGACGGTTGCTCCGGTCGTGACCACATTGGTGACCAGGTTCGGCGGCTCTCCCCGGCGCTGAGCGCGGGCCGGGCCGGTGCCCGGGTCGGTGGCATCTTGGCCGTCCGGGCCGGGGGGATCGCAGGTCTCGGTGAAGTGGACCTTGTACCCGCCCCAGCCGTGATCCCGTTTGATGCTGTAGCGGGCATCAAGGTCATAAGGGGAGATCAGGCGGTCTTTGCGCCGCCGCACCTCCTGCCGGCCATCGGCGACCTCCCGGCAGAACTGCTGGATCCAGATCCGCCGCAGCGCCTGCACGGCGGGCAGCTCCCGCAGCCACGCCGGCGCGCCCGGCCCGTGCACCTGCTCCAGCAGGCAGTAGCCGCCGGTGCCGTACCGCACCATCAGGTCCTGGCGGCTGGCCTGGCTTTCGGGCAGGTGCAGGTCATCGACCCGGGCGCCGTACACCTGCTGCCAGGACTCATCGATCGCCCCGGCCAGCCAGCCCGGCGCCGCGGCGGCCAGCGCCTCCAGTGCCGCCCGCAGCGTCTCCCCGGCCAGCTCCAGCCGGTTCAGCTCGCGGATCGCGCCCAGCACGTGGGTGGAATCGGTGCGCTGAGGATATGCTTGGCTGTCGCCTGTCTGGGCATTTTCACTCCCAGTTCTGTGGCTGAGGACGCCGGCACCCGTCGGGGTCGGCGATGGCGATGCCCCACCGGTCACCAGCGGGTTTCAAGCGGGCACCCTGTCGGCCGGCGTTTACCACGCGCTGGAGGAACGTTTGGCCGACTGGCGCGCCAAGGCTGACACCGGGTGCAGGGGGCATGCCGGCCTTGGCGGCTGATCTGATACCGAGCCATCATGTAGGGCATGGGCTGGGATGTGGGCATGTCCGTTCTTGTGGGCCGGGCGGAGGAACTGGCGGCGCTGGATGCCGCATTCGAACGGGTCCGGGATGGTCGGCCGTCGACGGTGCTCATCGGCGGCGAGGCTGGGATCGGCAAGTCGCGGCTGGCCGGGGAGTTCGGGACGCGGGCGCGGGCGGCGGCGGCCGCGAGGGTGTTGTGTGGGTACTGCCTGGAGCTGAGCGCGGAGGGCCTGCCATTCGCGCCGTTCACTGGGATACTGCGGAATCTTGTCCGCGACCTGGGTGCTGAGGGCGTCGCGGCACTGCTGCCGGGCAAGGGCGCGCGGGACCTGGCCCGGCTGCTGCCTGAACTCGGGGAGCCAGGCATCCAGGGGGATCCGGGTGAGGCGCGGGCGAGGATGTTCGAGCAGGTGCTGGCCCTGTTCGAGCATCTGGCCGAGAGCGGGCCGGTGGTCTTGGTGATCGAGGATGCGCACTGGTCCGACCGGTCCACGCGTGACCTGCTGGCGTTCCTGATTGGCAACCAGCAGGTCCTGGACGGCGTGCTGATCGTGGTCACGTTCCGCTCCGATGAGCTGCACCGGGGTCATCCGCTGCGGCCGGTGCTGACTGAGCTGGGCAGGCTCGACTGGGTGGAACGGCTGGACCTGTCTGGGCTTGCGCGCCGCCAGGCCGGTGAGCTGATGACCGGCGTCCTGGGCCACGATCCCGGCCCGGAGGTGGCGGAGCGGGTGTACGCGCGCAGCGGAGGCAACCCGTTGTTCATGGAGGCGCTGCTGCGCAGCGACGGGGGTGCCGACTCCGAGCTGCCGGAGTCACTCCGCGACCTCGTGCTGGCCGACGTGGAGTCCCTCCCCGCGCAGACCCAGGACGTCCTTGGAGCGCTGGCCGTGGCCGGGCCGCGGTGCGGGCATGCCCTGCTGGCGGCGGTCACCGGGATCGGCGACCGGGAGCTGCTTGCCGCCCTGCGGCTGGCGGTGTCGGCGAACGTGCTGATACCCGACGCGGACGGGTATGCGTTCCGGCACGCCCTGATCCGCGAGGCGATCCTCGGGGAGGTGCTGCCGGGCGAGAGGATCCGGTGGCACGCCCGGCTGGCCGAGGCCGTCGCCGCGGATCCGTCGCTGGTCCCGCCCGGCCGCGCGGTGCTCGAGCTGGCGCACCACTGGTACGCGGCGCACGACGCGGCCCGGGCCCTGGAGAGCGCCTGGCAGGCCGCGGCCGCTGCCGGGCAGGCGCTCGCGCATGCCGAGAAGCTGGCCATGCTGGCCCGGATCCTTGAGCTGTGGGACACGCTGCCCGGCGCGGCGCAGCGGATCGGCAGCAGTCGCTTGAGCGTCCTCGAATCTGCGGCGGCCGCCGCAGTGGCCGCGGGCGAGGACGAGCACGGCATCGGGTTCGCGACCGCCGCGCTGAAGGAGACCGACGCGGCCCGCGAGCCTCAACGGGCGGCTCTGATACTGGCGGACCGCGCCCGGATGAAACGGCGCCTGGGTCATGCCAATGGAATCGATGAGGTCCGCGAGGCGCTGCGGCTGGTACCGGCGGGCTCCCTGGGCCCGGCGCGTGGACGGGTGCTAAGCAGGCTGGCGACATGGCTGGTGGAGTCGGGAGAACCCGGGGCTCGCGCCGCGGCCGAGGAGGCACTGCAGATTTCCGGGCGGGCTGGTGACGGTGCGACCGAGGCGGACGCGCTGATCACGCTCGCCCGGCTTAATTCCGGCGAGTCCGGTGCCCTCTCCCTTGAGTTGCTAGAGCGGGCGCGCGCGGTTGGCGAGCAGGCGCATGTCCATGATGTCCTGCTGCGGGCCGCTATCTACGAGTCTGACCTGCTGGAGGGCGAGGGGGAGCATGAGCAGGCGGCGCAGTCGGCCCGGCAGGGCATGGCGAGCGCGCGGGAGTATGGGCTTGCCCGCACGCACGGCGTGGTATTGGCGGCGAACCTGGCAGAACCGTTGGTGTCGCTGGGCCGCTGGGATGAGGCGGCCGAGGTGATCGAGCACGCCATGGAACTGTCCCCGCTGCCTGGCCCGCGCGCCGTGCTGTTGCAGCTGGCCGGGGACGTGGCCCTGGCCCGCGGCGACCTGGCCGGCGCGGCAGAGTCGGCCGCCGCCTGCCGCGGCGCGCTGGCCAGGTTCGGGTACCGGCACGAGAATCACCTGCCACTGGTCCGGCTCGAGATCGAACTGCACCTCGCGCAGGACCGCACAGGGGATGCGCTGACCGCCGTCGAGGACGCACTCGATCGCCACGACCTGCCGGTCAGCCCGCGGTATGCCTGGCCGCTGCTCACGGTGGCCGCCCGGGCCTGCGCGGGCGCCAGCACCGGTCCGGCCGCCGCCCGCGACCGTGACCGGGCGAACCGGGCGCGCCGTCTGCTGGACCGGCTGCGGGCGCAGGCGGGCAAGATGGACGCTGCTGTATTCCTGCAGGAGGCGCACCGGCTGACCTTCGCCGCGGAAGCCGCGCGGGCGCGCGGCGCGGCTGGCGGGCCGGGCGCAACTCCCCCGGCCGGGTGGGATGCCGCGGCGGAGGCATGGGATCACCTCGGCCAGCCCTACCTGCTGGCCTGTGCGCTGCTGCGCGGCGCGGAGGCCGCCATGGATGCCGGTGACCGCGATGGCGCGGCGGAGCGGCTGGCCCGCGCCGCGCCGCTGGCGGACGGGCTCGGCGCCGGGCCGCTGCGCGAGCAGATCGGATCGCTGGCCCGGCGGGCCCGGCTCGGCCTGCCTTCCGGGCCGGCCGGCGGGCAGCCCCCGGAGTTCCTCGGCCTGACCGCGCGCGAGACCGAGGTGCTGCGGCTGGTCGCTGCGGGCCGCAGCAACCGGGAGATCGCTGCCGAGCTGTTCATCTCGGGCAAGACCGCCAGCGTCCACGTGTCGAACATCCTGGCCAAGCTCGGCGCCGCGAGCCGCACCGAGGCCGCAGCCATCGCCCACCGGGCCGGCCTCACCGTCCAGGACACCTGAGCGCCCGCCCCCGTCAGAAATCCCTAACGGCCAGCGGCCGCGGCTCCCGGGAAATAAGGCTCCTGCCCGATGCGGGCCAGCCGCGCTCGGCTGCAGTCTCGATGGTGACGGCCGACAGCACCCGGATCACCGCCACTGCCCGCCGGTGAATCGAGGAGGACCCGATGCTCCAATCTTCGCCGAGCTCTTCATGAAGCCCGATGAGCTGCTGGAAGCCGGCAAGGGGCTGGCGCCAAGAAATGGCGGCTGAGCTGTCCATCCGGTGACCGCCCGTTCGAAGCATCAGCAAGAGCGGCCCGGTAGCCCGGGGCGCACGGATCCCTGACCAAAGGAGATGTCATGCGGAAGATCGTGGCAGGCCTGATGATATCGGTCGACGGCGTAGTGGAGGCGCCGGAGACGTGGACCGGCCCCTATTTCAGCCCGCAGCTCGGCCAGCATGTCGGGTTGCTGATGGGGGCGGGGGACACGATGCTGCTGGGCCGGGTCACCTACCAGACCTTCGCGGCCGCGTTCGCCGGGAACACCAGCGGCCCGATGGCAGCCCAGATGAATGCCATCCCCAAGGTGGTCGTCTCCACCACCCTGGACCGCGCGGAGTGGGAGAACTCCACTCTGATCCGCGGCAGTGCCGCCGAGATCAGCCGGCTCAAGCAGCAGCCCGGGAAGAACATCAACATCAGCGGCAGCGCCACCTTGGTGGCCTGGCTGCTGCGGCAGGGTCTGCTGGACGAGCTGGACCTGCTGGTCTTCCCGGTCGTGGTCGGCCACGGCCAACGGCTGTTCGGCGGCGACGGCGGCCAGGCCGGGCTCACGCTGGCTGTCTGCGAGGCGTTCCCGGCCGGTGTGGCGCACCTGGCCTACCGCCCGGCCAGCACCTAAGACGCGGTGGCCGCCCTGACCCATCTGCCGGGGGCGGCGGCCACCGAACCAGCAAGGACATCACGAAAGACATCCCAGGAGCTTAAGTGGTTCGCGCCGTAAGTCCTGCGGGGGTTCGTGTCCGAGGGCGGCGAGGTGGACGGTGCAGGCGGTGTCGAGGGCTTCTTGCGGGGTGCCGGCGGGCTGGCGGGTGCGCAGGACCGCGTCCTGGTAGCCGCCGCGGGCTGCGGAGTAGATGGCGAACCCGAAGGAGTGCGCGGATCCGCGGTAGCGCAGCCGGCATAGCGGGATGATCTCGCCGCCGGGCAGGACCCCGGCGACGTAGGCGAACGATGCCCGGTAGCTGACCTGCACCTTGTCCAGCTGCGGCCAGTGCTGCCCGGCGTGGAGGATCAGCCGCCAGGTGATCGAGTCGCGGGTCGATGGCGGGATGGCGGGCATGTGCCTCATTGTGCCGTCCGGGCGGGGTGCGGGCTGGCTAGGATCACGTGCCCGGGAGCGGATCACATCGCCGTGATTTACCCCGGAGCCGTTCATGCCCCCTTGTTCCGTGCCGGTCACGCTGACCGCCAGCGAACGCAAGACCCTCCAGCGGCGCGCCCGCGGCGCCACGACCCCGTACCGGGACCGGGTGCGGGCGCAGATCGTGCTGGCCGCCGCCCGCGGCCGCCCGACTGCCCGGATCGCCGTTGACCTGGGCATCAGCGAGGACACGGCGCGCCGGTGGCGGGGCCGGTTCGCCACGTGCCGGCTGGACGGGCTGAAGGACCTGCCCCGGTCCGGGCGGCCGCGGCGGATCAGCGAGCTGGACCGGGCTGCGGCGGTCGCGCTGGCCTGCCAGCTGCCCGCGGTCACCGGGGTGCCGCTGGCCCGGTGGACCGGCCCGGAGCTGCTCGCCGAGATCACCGCGGGGCTGGCCGGGACGATGTCGCTGACCTCGCTGCGCCGGATCCTGGCCGCTCACCCGGTCAAGCCGTGGCAGTACCAGTCGTGGATCTACCCCCGCGACCCGGACTTCGAGGCCAAGGCGAAGATCATCCTCGATCTGTACCAGGGCTATTACCAGGGCGAGCCGCTCGGCGCGGGTGACCGGATCTTGTCCTTCGATGCCAAGCCGCAGATCAACGCCCGCCGCCGCCTGCATCCCACCCTGCCCGCCGCGCCCGGCAGACCCGCCCGCTACGAGCACGGCTAGCCACCCTGGTCAACAAGTACGACGGTGTCGACCTGCCCGACGACGCGTGCCGCGTCCTGGTCATCGACGGGCTGCCCGAAGCGTACAGCGGCATCGACCGTATCGAGGCCGCCGCGCTGGACGACACGGTGGCGATGATGGGCCGCCAGCTCCAGCGCATCGAGCAGGGCATGGGCCGCGGGATACGTTCCCGGGACGACTACTGCGTCGTCATGCTCCTGGGCGCCCGGCTGGTCCGCCGCCTGCACGACCCGGGCGCGATCGCGCATTTCAGCACCGCGACGGCTGCGCAGCTCCAGCTGTCCCGCCTGGCGGCCGAGCAGCTCGCCGACGGCGACGCCGACGACCTGCGCGCCGCCGTCGAGCAGTGCCTGACCCGTAACCCCGGCTGGGTCCGCGCCAGCCGCAACGCGCTGGTCGGCGTCACCTACGGTTCTGGGCACGTCGCGCCAACCGCAGCACCTGTGCGGCGTGCCGCGGACCTGGCCGGCCAGCACCGGTACACCGAAGCGGTCGACGCGCAGCAGATCGCCGTCAACGCCGCCGCCGACCCCCGCGAGCGCGGCTGGCTCAAGCAGCAGCTTGCCGCCTACCTGCACCCGGTCGACCCGGTCCGTGCCCAGCAGCAGCAAGTCACCGCCCTGGACGACAACCCGGCCCTGCTGCGCCCCAGGCAGGGCATCGCCTACGTGCGGCTCAAGGGCCGGGCCGGCGACCAGGTCGAGGCCGCCGCCGCGTACATGCGCGACCGCTACGCCTCCGGCTCGGACCTGCTCATCGCGGTCAACGCCATTCTCGCTGACCTCACCTTCGACACCGACCCCGCACGCGTCGACCCCTTCGAGCAGGCCGTCGCCGATCTCGGCACGCACCTGGGATTCACCACCCAGCGGCCCGAACGCGACTTCAAACGCGGACCCGATGACCTGTGGGCCTTCGGCGGCCAGTGCTACGCCGTCATCGAGTGCAAGAACGCCGTGGTCACGGACTTCATCCGCAAGACCGATCTCGACCAGCTCTCCGGGTCACTGACCTGGTTCCGGCAGGAGTACGAACTGCCCGCCACCGCGCTCGCCGTCATGATCCACCCCTCGAACAAGGTCCACCCCAGCGGCGCTGCCCCCGTCGGCTGCCGCGTCATCACGGCTGAAACGCTGCCCAGGCTCCTGGACGCCGTCCGCGGGTGGGCCACCGCGCTGGCCGGGGACGACCAGTACCGCAACCCCGACGCGGTACGCCAGCAGCTCGCGGCACGAAAGCTGAACGGGCGCAGCTCGATGGAAGCCTACGCACGCCCCGCGATCCCGTCGTCCTAGCTGGTCCCGTGGACCGGCGCGGAAGGTGCCGCCGCTGGCCTTCGTCCTCTGCGGCCGCGGTGGTTACGAGCCTTGGGTCAGGGCTCCGGCGAGGTCCGGATGGTGCCGCCCTCGATGAAGAAGATCATGTCGATGACCTTGGCCCGGCTGTACTGGCGGTGGGTAGGTTGCCCGGTCCGGAAGTCCAGGGTGGGAAGCCGGTGTCGCTCGATGATCCCGGCGTGCTCTTGGTAGAACTCGCCGAGCCTGGAAAACGCCTTGGGACCGAAGGTGGCGGCGCGGAAACCCCTCCGGAACCTGGTGCCGAAGGCGGGGATGTTGCCGAACACGCCGAGCATGACCTTCGTCGCCAGGGCGGACGTGACCCCTTTGTCGCGCCCGAACGCGTGGCGGATCTGCTGGTCGAGCTGCCGGATGACCGGCCAGGTCCCGGTGCTGTAGCGGTTGGCGTCGAGGTCCCAGACCTCGGCCGGGGCGGCGGCGATGACGTCGATGACGGGTTCGTAGTGCCGTGCGCTCTTGCGCAGCAAGGTGGAGGAGCCGCGCAGCATGCCCCAGCTGGCCAGGTAGAAGCCGAGCTGCAGGCAGGACATCTGCAGGTTCTGCGGGGCGGCGATGTCGGCGGTGCGGCCCTGCTCGCGGAAGGACCGGAAGTAGTTGAAGCAGTAATCGAAGGAGGCGTACCGGGCATCCGGCCCCAGGTCACCGGTGAATGCCGCCAGGTTCGCCTCGATGTCCACCGCGCTCTCCGTTCGCCCGCTCCGCCTCGCCGTACGTTACCGGGCGCCGGCGCGTACGGGCATGGGTACCGGCGAGACAGGCCGGTGTCCGGAGACCCGCTATTGCCAGGCAGTCGGCCGCCTGCCGGAGATCGCCGCCTCGCTGCGGATTAGCACCATGATGTCCGGGATCTCCGGCATTGCCGGGCACAGCGGGCGCGTGACAGCACGCCGCCGGCCGGGATCAGCCCGCGTCAGTCAGTCTCCGAGGAAGCCGAACCGCCGGAAGCGATACGGCCCGTCTGGATCGAGCCGGATCTCCGCGCCGTTGTCGATGGTTTCGATCAGGGCGCGGTCGCTTGGGTGTGCGACAACGAACCGCTCCGTGTCCTCCCACAGGCGCAGGTTCAGGAGCGCCGTGTATCCGCGGTTCAGCGTGAGCCGGTCGGAGAAGTCGAGCGGCCGGAACACGCGGCGGTGAAGCTTCGGCTCGTGCAGGAACCCGAGCACCCCGGCCCTTGGCCCGAGCGGGAAGAAGACCCCGTGGCTCGGCCACTCCTTCCCCGTGCGCGGGTCAAGGTCGCCGAACTCGCACAGACCGCGGTCGCTGATGATGAACCGTTTCCCCCGCGGCGGCAGGAGCACGCGCCAGCGCCACGTCTGCGCGTAAGGCAGCGTCCGCAGCACCGCGTTGACGCGCTCGATCGGCAGATCGGTCTGGGTGAAGGCCGGCAGGCCGTTGTCCGCCTGGAACTCGTTCAGGTGTCCGCGTACGACCTCACGTGTCGGTCGGCGTACGACCTGACGTGCTGGTTTGGCGGGTTGATTATGGCATGGGCTGGCTGGTGTCGGTGGTGAGGTTTTTGTCTTTCATGCGCCAGCTGGGTCCGTTGATGGTGATGACCTCGCAGTGGTGCAGGAACCGGTCGAGGATGGCGGTGGCGAGGGCGTCGTCGGTGAAGACCTGGCCCCATTCGCTGAAGGTCTTGTTGCTGGTGATGATGACCGGTCCTTTCTCGTAGCGGCGGGCGATGATCTGGAAGACGAGGTTGGCGTCGTGCCGGCTGAGGGGGAGGTAGCCGGCTTCGTCGATGATCAGGATGGAGCTGCGCAGGTAGCCGCGGAGCTGGCGGCCGAGGTCGCCGGCGGCGTCGGCGGTGCGGAGCTTGCGGATCATGTCGTCCAGGGTGGTGAAGTAGACGGATTTGCCGGCGGCGCAGGCGGCGGCGGCCAGGGCGCAGGCCAGGTGGGTCTTGCCCGTGCCCGGGCCCGGCAGCGCGACGTTGGCGGCCTGGGCGATGAAGCCGAGGGTGGCGAGGTCCTTGATCTTGCGGATGTCGGGGCCGGGCTGGAAGGTGAAGTCGAAGTCGTCGAGGGTCTTGTGGTGGGGCAGGCCGGAGACGTGCAGGGCGCTGGCGAAGCGGCGGTCGTCTTTGGCGGCGG
>WNFJ01386258.1_pt1 | contig 17567 bp, 18 predicted proteins | sample 5400461 | NCBI WGS metagenome assembly WNFJ01 (sample SAMN13153349, study PRJNA577476) | soil metagenome | isolation source: 115 cm saprolite on Douglas fir-dominated hillslope | place: USA:California | collected 2013-09-17 | reverse complement strand
AGGCGTTCGGGTTCATCGGCCTCGTCATCGGCCCGCTCGTGTTCTCGCTTCTGATGTCGATCGTTGACATTTATAAGCAATCGTTTCGAATTTCGAGCAACGGCAGCCGGTTAGAATCGTCTAACCCATCATGAAGCGACCAGGCTCGGGCTTGACGGCGATCGCTCTGATCGCCGCCGGCTGTTTTTCCGGGCGGCCTATGCCTGTCTCTGTTACCGTGGGTCTGGTTTCGGGAATCTATCCCGCGGCGCGCGCGGCCGAGCTGAATCCGATCGAAGCGCTCCGATACGAATGAATGTCCGACCTCGGCTGGCAATACCTCACCGCTGACGACAAGGCGACGATCCTTCGCGGAATCCGCGACGGCGTCGCGTACGGCGGTCCGTATCACGTCGAGATCTATCCGTCCGATCGCTGCAACATCGACTGCTTCTTCTGTTCGACGGCCTCGCTGCGCGGCAATGACGAGCTGCCGCTGGTGCGCATCGAGGAGCTGATCGCCGAGATGCAGGAGGCCGGCACACGGTCGATTCGCTTCGCCGGCGGTGGCGAGCCGCTGTTTCACCGCAAGACGAAGGACCTCCTCCGCATGATCGGCCGGAGCGGCATCCCGATCGAAAACATCACCACCAACGCATATCCTCCTCGACGGACACTGCGACGAGATCATCGTGAGCCTCAATACCGCCGATGCCGCGAGCTACGCCTCGATGATGCAGACGCCGGCTCGCAACTTCGATCGCGTGGTCGCGAACGTGCGCAATCTGATCGCGGAGCGCAATCGTCGCGGCCTTCGCATCCCGCGCATCATCCTGCAGTACCTGGTCTGGAAAGAAAACTACCGGTCGATTCCGAACATGTACGAGCTCGCGCGCGAGTTGGATGTCGATTCGATCCTCTTCAACGGTCTAGCATTTCTTCGCCCCGATCAGGAGATGACGGCCGAGGAAACCGCCGAGATGATGCGGTTGTACGAACGAGTCGTGCGCGTCGACGAGTTTCGGCGAATCGCGCAGATCGAGAGCTTCGAGCAGGACCTGCGTCCGGCAATCGCCGAGATGGGCGGCCGGCTCGATGGCGAACGCCGCAAGCGCGGCAAGCTAGGACGCCTCGCGCATCTGGTCGGCCGGCGCGACTTATCGTGGCGCGAAAAAATCGAGCATCACCTCAAGGTGCGGCGGAATCGTCAAATCGATCGCGACAGCGCGGGTCTCGAGCAGCCATGCGTCATCGGATGGCATTCGCTCGTCGTTCGGACCGGAGGGCCCGTCGCGCCGTGTTGCATTCTTCAGGGCAGCCCGCTCGGCAATATCTTCACGAGCTCTCTCCGCGATGTCTGGTTCGGCGACGGCTACTCGCAGTTCCGGCGCGAGCTCGCCAACATCATGCAGCGCGGTGCGGAGTGGCAGCACGATCCGACCGCCGATCGCACGGTGGTCGGCATGTGCGGCGGAAAAGGGACGGCGGTCTGTCCGATCAAGAGCTACTACTACAAGCCGGACATCGCGTTTCTACGCGAGCTCAACGGCATGATCGCCAGCTAACCGCGATTTTGATTTATCGTCCAACGAACATGCGAAGGACTATCGGTTTGTTCGTGCTGGTGTTGGCGGCAACTGCGTTTGCGACGGATACCGGCCGGAAGGACTCCTACGTTCTCCGCGATGGCGATGTCACGTGGATGCTTGGAGAGGGCATGTCAGCCGAGGCGTTGAGACACATTCAATCGGCGAATGGCGCGGCATTCCTCTGGGCGCGTCGCAACGGTCACACTTTCGTCACCCGCGACGAGGTGACTCTGGACCGCGTGCGCGCAATCGTCGCGCGCAAAGTCACCCGTTTCGAGCAAGAGCGAATGGTCGCGGCGGCTCTCGACGACGCAATTCGCAGAGGTGTTGCAAGGCGCACGCGGTGAGTCAGTATCATCGCCCCGCATGAATGCCTTTCTTGCCCTCCTCCTTGCGGCGACTGTTCCCATCGCGCCGATTCAGTACCAGCATCGCACGCTCAGCAACGGCCTGCAGGTTTACTCCGTTGAAGATCACGCGGCGCCAACCGTCGCGATTCAGGTGTGGTATCACGTCGGCTCGAAGGACGATCCGCCGGGCCGCAGCGGATTCGCGCATCTCTTCGAACACATGATGTTCAAGAGCACGGCGCACATGAAGTCCGAGATGATGGACCGGCTGACCGAGGATGTTGGCGGGTACAACAATGCCTCGACGGCCGACGATGCGACCTGGTACTACGAAGAAGTTCCGTCGAACTATCTGCAGACTCTTTTGTGGGCCGAGGCCGATCGCATGGGCTCGCTCACGATCGACGAAGCGAATTTCAATTCCGAGCGCGAGGTCGTGAAGGAAGAGTTCCGCACTTCCGTTCTCGCGCCTCCATACGGTCTCTTCTACTACGACATCAACAAAGACTCTTACGCCGCGCATCCGTACGGACGCCCGACCATCGGAAGCATCGAGGACCTCGACGCCTCGACGCTCGCCGATGTCCAGAAGTTTCACACGACGTATTACCGGCCCGACAACGCGACGCTGGTGATCGCCGGCGACTACGATCCAAAGCAGCTCGACACGTGGGTCGATCGATACCTCGGCGCGGTTCCGAAACCTGACCTCCCGATTCCGCGCGTGAGCGTCAAGGAGCCGCCACGCGACAATGCGAAAAAGATCACGGAAAACGGACCGAACGTGCCGCTTCCGGCGGTCGCGCTGACGTGGCTCGCGCCGCCGGCGACGAGTCCCGATCGTTACGCGCTCGACATCGCATCGGCGATCCTCTCGCAGGGAGAATCATCGCGGCTCTATCAATCGCTGGTCTATCGCCAGCAGATCGCGCAGGAGGTCAGCGCCGACGACGATCTCCGCGAGGACCTCGGCCTCTATGTGATTACGGCGACCGTCGCAAGCGGAAAGTCGCCCGACGTCGTTCTCAAAGCGATCGATGCGGAGCTTCGCGACATCGAGACCAAGCCGGTATCGGCCGCTGAGCTCGAGAAGGCGAAGAACCAGCTGGTCACAGGCCGCCTTCGACCGAACGCGATCGGATACGCCGCGACCGTGCTGCACGATGCTGCCGAAGTGAACAACGGACTCGCGAAGTTGCAGGCTGTTACCGCTGCCGACGTCCAGCGCGTCGTCAACAAGTACATCAAGGAAGGCAAGTCGCTGACCATCACCTACGTTTCGAAGGGAGGCGCGCAATGAAAATGCTCGCAATCGCGCTCGCCCTTCTTGCCCAGGTCGAGACAACACCGCCGCCGCCCGCCGCACCGCGTGAGCCGCACCTTCCGAAGCCGGCCGAGAAAACGCTGAGCAACGGATTGCGCGTCATCGTCGTGCAGAAGCCGGGCGTTCCAATCGTCGCGACGCGACTTCTGATCAAGACCGGCGCGGAGGCCGATCCCGCGAATCTCGCCGGACTCGCGGACATGACCGCATCGCTTCTGACCAAGGGGACCAAGATGCGCAATGCGGTGCAGATCGCTCGCGGAGTGGAAGCGCTGGGCGCAACGCTCGAGAGCGCCGGTGCGTGGGACAACTCGTTCGTTTCTCTCGATGTGATGTCGTCAAATCTTCCGAAAGCGCTCGGATACGTCGCCGACATCGTCCGCAATCCCGTTTTTGCAAATGATGAGATCGAGCGACTCCGCGCGCAGAACCTCGACGCATTGCAGGTCGCGATGCATCAGCCGCGTGCGCTGGCCGGGTTCGTCGCGACGCGCGTCGTGTTCGGCGCTGGTCCATACGGACACAACCTCGGCGGCACACCGGAGTCCTTGCAACGCATCAAGCGCGCCGACATCGTCGCGTTTCATCGCGCGCACTACCGGCCTGACAACGCGATCCTCGTCTTTGGCGGCGATATCGCGCCGCCCAAAGCATTTGCTCTTGCGGAGCAGAGCTTTGGTGCGTGGAAGAAAGGAACTACCGCGGCTGCCACATCGGCGACGCCGGCCGCGCCGCCCCACCGAGTCGTTGTCATCGATATGCCGGAGGCGGGGCAGGCGGCGGTACTCGTTGCGCGACTGGGTTTGAAGCGCGTCGATCCGGCCTACAGCATTGCGCAAGTGACCAACTCCGCCCTCGGCGGCGGATACTCGTCGCGGCTCAACGAGGAGATCCGAATCAAGCGCGGGCTCAGTTACGGCGCAGGAAGCTCGTTCGATCTTCGCCGCGATGTCGGTCCGTTCACGGCGACGGCGCAGACGAAAAACGAATCGGCGGCTGAGGTCGTGGTTTTGATCGATGAGGAGTTGAACAAGCTCGGGAAGGAACCGGTGCCGGATGTCGAGCTCGGACCGCGCAAGGCGACGCTCATCGGCAACTTCGGTCGCTCGCTGGAGTCGAGCGCCAGTCTCGTCAATCGGGTCGCATACCTGGCCCTCTATGGATTGAGCCTCGACGAGATCAACACATACATCTCCGGCATTCAATCGGTGACAGCGCAGCAAGTCGAACAATTCGCGGGCGCGCACCTCGGCGCATCCGATGCCAGCATCGTGATCGTCGGCGACGCGAAGAAATTCATCGAGCCGCTGAAGAAACAATTTCCAAATGTGGAAGTCATTCCGATCAACGAGCTCGATCTGAATTCGCCGACGCTGCGGAAACGGTAACGCCGGCGGCCTCGCCGGCTGTTCCGCCGCCGGCCCGGCGGCATTTTTCGTCAGCGCCCGCGCCGGCGAGCCGCCGGCGGAACAGCCGGCCAGCGGCCGGCGCTACGGGATCCCGCGCCGCGTGGTGAGATAGACCGCGAACGATCCGAGCCAGTGGCCGCCTTCGTAGTGCTCGCCGGTGACGGCGGCCAGGCCGGACTGGCGATGCGCGCTCGCCGCGGCGTTGATCGCCGGAAGGCGTGGATCGCCTTTCGGTAATCCGGACGCAATGCCTTCGAGCATCCACGCGCGGCTGAGATTCAATCCGTCGAGATGGGCGAGCCGAGGATCGCTCGGATCGGTGACGACTTCCGGCTTCGGCCAATGCGCGTTCGGCAGGAAGCTGTCGAACCATTTTGCGAATTCGCGCGGCGGAAGCACGCGGCGCATCACGTCGGCCTCGGCGAGACACGGCGAAAGAAAATCTTCCCCTGACGGCTCGTACGCGAGCGGACAGGCTTTGTCATTCGAGAAAAATCGCCGGGCGGCGTCACGTGCTGTCTTCGCGAGCTCGGGATCGTCTGTCGAATCGATGATGAGACCGAGAGCGAACGCGGTCTGACTGTGTTCGCCTGAACGCACCGGATGCGACAGCTTCGGCAACCACGCTTTCAGCCTGTCGTTGGCGGCTTGTTCCATCTGGTGCAAGATTTTCGAAAGCTCCGGCTCCGACTCTCGCAGCTCCGCGCCGAGTTGCAGAAGCCACGCGAGTCCATACGGCCGTTCGAAGCTCGATCGTCCCTCGGCGCGCAGATACGCCGTCTCCTGCGCGATGTTCTCGGCGGTCAGACTCTGCTTGAGCGCGTCGCGCGCTTTTGGCGTGAACGCCCCGTCGGGAAAAGTTCGCGCGAGGCGCGCCAGCAACCAGTGGCCGTGAACCGACGAATGCCAGTCGTAGCAGCCGTAGAACGCCGGCGTCAGCTTGCGCGGCGGAGCAACATCGGCATCCGAGTTGAGGCTGTGCGAGATCTTATTGGGATACTCCTTGTGGACACACGCCAGCGCGAGATTTGCGAATCGTTCCGCGGCGCGAGCATCGAATTGCGCGACCGTCGCCAGCATCAACGCGAAGTGCAGCATCAGGTCAGTGATGAATATGCGTGAGGATATACCCGACGATCACCAGCGCGATGACGAGGATGACCGCGATCACGATCATCATATTGCGCGAGGTGCCGCTCGATTCGACGTGCTCGTAGACAACTTTCTTTCTGACCTCTTCGTCGGGTTCATTCGGTTCCGGCATCGGCAACAGACGCAGCAATTGAAGTGCCACGCGCTGCCAGTGCGCGCGAGGACCACGAGAAGATTGGAAACGAGAAGCAGCTCAAGGCTGCCGCGGTCAGGAACGCATCGCGGAAACCGAAGGCGTCAGCAATGCTGCCGATGACGAGCGAGCCGGTCGCGATGCCGGTGTCGAACGCCCACACGATGCTCCCGAACGTGCGCGCGCGCCGGTCGGGATCAGTGTTCGCGAGGATGAACGTCGCGAATGCCGGATACGCCGCGCCGAATCCCAGGCCGAAGAGGATCGCGGAGAGGATCATTTCCCATCGCTGATTCGCGACCGCCAGCAGCGCGAATGCGACCGGAATCAGAACGAGCGAAGGATAGAGGATTCGCCTGGTGCCGACGCGATCGCCGATGTGCGAGAAGCCGATGCGAAAGACCGCGATCGTGGTCGCAAATGCGGTCAGATAAATCGCCTTCGGCATGATGTGGCGTTGCACGGCGATGATCGCGGAGTAACTCGTCACGCCGCCGTATCCGAAAGTTGCGACCGTGAGCGAGAGCGTAGTCTGGATGACGCGCCAATCCCATGCTTCCGACAACGCCAGCCGCGAGCCTTCGCGTTGTGTCTCAGCCGGCCGCAGAAGAAGCGCGCCGATTGTCATTGCCACCGACAGCACCATCAGCTCGATACACAGCGTCAACCACCCGAAGTGAAAGACCCACAGACCGACCGCCGGAGCGGTCGCAATTGCAATTGTGCTGGCCAGACCCCACCATGCGAGACCTTGATTGCGCCGCGAGGGCGGAATGTAGTCGCTCATGATCGCGGAGGCCGCTGCGATCAGGCCGGACCACATCGCGCCGTGCACGACGCCGATCGCCAGAAGAAGACGAAAATCGGTCACGATCCCGTATGCCAGCGAAAAGCAGATGAAGAGAATCGACGCGATGATGAGAAGCCGGCGCCGCCCGATGTGATCGGCGACGCTGCCCATCAGCGGCGCCGCGAACGCGCTGGCATATCCATAGAACGAGAGAAACCAGCCGGCCTTGGCCGTCGAACCGCCGAGCTCCAGGATGCGGAACGGAATCGCCGGCAGGAGCTGGAAAGCGGAGAAAAACGTGACGAAGGCGTAGACCCAGAGCGCCGCAAAAGCAGGCGTGAACAGAGGCTCGATCGGGCGTCGGACGTCAGTCGTCAGGCGTCAGCAGATTAACACTGAGGCCCGACGCCCGACGCCTGACGCCTTAGAATGTTTGTGGTTGCCTGCGCGTTCACGCGGACGAATGAAGGTGAAACGCGCACAGAAGTACGGGTTCTGTTCGGGCGTGCGGATCGCGGATTTGAAGGTCAAGCGATTCGCCGCTGCCGGCGGACGTGGCGCAATCCTCGGACAGGTCGTGCACAACGAGCGGGTGGTGGAGGAGATGGACAGACTGGGCGTGCGCACCGTCGAAGAAATCACCGCTGTCGAGGAGCCGACGATCGTCTTCTCGGCGCACGGCGTCCCGCCCTCATTTCACAATCTTGCGAAGTCGGGCGGTTTGAAAATCCTCGACACCACCTGCAAGTTCGTCTACGACATTCACCGCGAGTCGAAGCAGGCGCTCGAAAGCGGCTGTCACCTGGTCTTCATCGGAGATCCGAAACATCGCGAAGTCATCGGCTACACGAACGATCTCGACCCCGCGGTGTATCACATCGTGTCGACGATCGAATCGGCGCAAGCGGTCGATTGGTCAAAGTACGACAAGATCAAAATCTTCTATCAAACCACGTTGAATGCCGAAGAGTTCGAGGATGTGGTGCAGGCGATCGAGAAGGTCGCGGCGCGCGTCGATCGCGCCGACACAATCTGCTACGCGACGAAAGAGAATCAGGACGCGGCCCGTGTTCTCGCGCTCGACCCGGAGATCGACGTGATCGTCGTGATCGGCGGAAAGAAGAGTGCGAACACAAAACATCTGTGGGATATCTGCAGGGAAGCGAAGCCTTCCTACCTGATCCAGGGGGCTGACGATCTGGAGGCGGCATGGTTCGACGGGGCGGAAGTGGTGGGGGTGACGGCCGGATCTTCGACGCCGAAGAAGTAGAGAAGCGCATCGCAACATTCACAGTCTGAACGGCGCAATATCGACTGCGCGCTGCACGTTTAATCGACGCTGATGAGGGTGATTCGTGGTCTGCTTCTCTGCCTGATGATTGCCGCTGTGCCCGCCTTTGCGGACGCAGCCGATGTGAACTGCAAAGGTCCCGGCAACGTCGAGGAGTTTCGCTACTCCTGGAAGATGCGCGGCGGCCTGGCATGGGTCGCAGGACTCGTCTTCCCGACTTCAGGCGTCGGCAAACTCAAGACGACGTTTCCTCAGACCTCTGATCAGGCGATCACCAGCCAGCTCCTGATTCAGGCCAACGATCAACGCAGCGGCTTCTTCGTCTACGAGTCGGAAATGGACCAGACCGGCGAGAAGACGCTCATGACCTATCACGGTTATGCGTGGAAGAATAAGTCACGCAAAGAGCGTACGATATTTGACTATATTAAACGTATCGCTCAGATCCACAAGGAAACGCCCGACAAGCAATGGGACAGAACCGAGGCTCTTCCGGCCGATGCGCTCCGCGACGTCCTGACTGCGATCTTCTTCCTGCGACAGAACGCGACCACGATTCAGCTTCCGATCACGACGCGCATCTACTCCGACGGCAGGTCGTATCCGGTGACCATCCGCTCCGCCGATCGCCGTACATTCAACATCGAAGGCCAGCAAGTCAACGCCCTCGGATTCGAAATCGTCGACGCGCCGGGCGGCAGCCGCAAGTGGCCGGGCGGCGTCAAAGTGTGGGTGTCGGAGGATCAGCGCCGGATACCGTTCCGGATCGATATCGATCAGAGCATGGGATCGCTGCCACTCGATCTGAAATCCGTCGAAGCCTGCGCCTTCATGCAGGCGGCCGCCCGCTAGACCCGGGCGCCGGCGACGGGCCAGATGCTCAGGCCGCAGAAGAGGCCGACCAGGTCCAGCAACTCCGCGACATGGAACGGCTTCTCGAGAATGACCGCCGGCTTGAGGTCGGCATCATCCGGATCGAGCTTGTACGCGGTAATCACGATCACCGGTAGTTCCTGACGAAGGCCGCGGAACCAACGCAGCCACGCGCGTCCATCCATTCGCGGCATCGCGAGGTCGAGGATCACGAGCTGGATGTCGGGATTTTTCTCAACCAGCGGAATCGCGATTTCGCCGTCGGCGGCGGTCAGAACTTCGAAGCCGTACGGAGACAGGAGATCGCGGTACGAGGCGAGCAATTTCGTGTCATCGTCGATGACGAGCAATTTGCGAACTTTGAAAGGCGCTCTTCGCGCTCGAATGCTCACCGGTGTGGACCATCCTAAACTGCTTGAAACTCAGAAGGAAGCTGCAAAGGGCGTACCGCGAAGAATTGTGAATCGCGAAGGCTCGAAGCGCAACGGGATCAGGCGTCCTTTGTGGACCGCGGCATCGCCGGGGAGCGAGACCCGTAAGTTGAGGCCTCCGGTGAGGATACCGGTCGCGATCCATCGTCCTTCGCGGAAGCTGGCCTCCTCGATTCCGAAGATCAGATCGGATTCTTCCCCTTTGCCGGCGATCGAAAAATCTTCCGGTCGCGCCAGTGCGATGCCGTTTCCGTCGAAAGTTGCGTCGGGCACCGGCCACGATCCGATTGGCGATTCGACCTGCTTCTCACGAATCGTGATTGGGATGACGTTGACGTCGCCGGTCGCCGTCGCCGCCGCTTCACTCCTCGGATTCCGATAAATCCTCGGCGCAAAGTCGCTCTGCACAACGCGCCCTTTGTCGAGCACGACAAGACGATCGGTCATCCCGAGCTCGTTCGCGTTCGCGGGCGCGCTGATCACGGTCGTCCCCATCACGCGCAGCGTACGGTAGAACGCGTCGCTCGTCGCTGTTGCAGCCGAGGGATTCAGAGCCTCCAGCAGCCGGTCGGCGATGAGGATGGCGGGACGGAGCAACTCGATTCGCGCGAGATGCGCGATCGTTCGCTCCGTTGATGAGAGCGATCGCAGCGACCGGCCGGTTAGCTCGCTCAATCGCCATTTTTCAATCGTCTGTTCGTATTCGCGCTGCCGATCGATGCGATCGAGCGAACGCTGGCGGACGGCGGCGATCAGCAGATGGCTGACGGACCATCGTGCCGGCGCGTCGATGTTCGATGTTGCGAACAGCAGCGGACGGCGCGAGCCGGAGAGCTTCGTCACCTCGCGCGCGCCGAGGTGGATGTGTCCCGCTGATGGACGGAGGTGGCCGGCGATGATCTGCAGCAGCGTCGATGCGCCCGCGCCCGGAGCTCCGACGATCGCAGTGTGTGTGCTCTTGGTGAAGGTCAGTGTGATGTCGTGCAGGCGATCGTCGAGAGAGATGTCGTTGAGCGATACTTCGAGCACGCGGGCGATTCTACGTTGTAGCGCAGTCCGACGGCGCTACTGCTTCGGGCGCTGCATCTGACGCTGCGTCGGCGGCCGTTCGAGGCGATCGATCTCGTTCCGCATCCGATTCCACTGGGGATCGGTCAGCACGCTGCGCATCTCGACCAGCATCGTCAGCTCGCGATCGAACAGCCTTCCGCGCGCCTCGCTCAGCCGCGTCGCCATGCGACGGATCGCCGCACGATCGAGTTGCGGGCGATCGAGCTCGCCGCGAAGCGCGATGGCCGCTTTGTCGACTTCGGCTTTGAGGTCGATCAGATCGATGGCCGAAGATCGGAAAATCGCTTCCAGTCGATCCTGCTGCTCGTCGGAGAGATTCAGAGCCTGGACAATCTCAGGCCGGCGCCACCATTTCCCCGGCGGCAACTGCGCAAACGCGCCGACGGCGACGAAGAGCGTCGCGAGTGTCAGGAGGATTCGCCGCGTCACAGGCTCGATCCTTGCGGGTTGGTCTGGTCAACCCACGATTCCCACTGCACGACGCTGCCGAAGTCTTTCAATTCGTCCGACTGCCACGGATCCTGCGAAACTTTGAGATCGTCGGTCGCGGCAACCTGAACCGGCGCAACGATTACCGCAGGGGTGTTCAGAGCCGGCTCGACACTCTTGTAAACAACGGCGCCGCCGAGAACGAACGCGAGAAACGCCGCGGCGGCGACCCGCGCCGTGCGCGCATTGCGCTGCGATTGTGCGCGCGCGTTGTCGACCGCGCGCATGATCATCAAACGCTGCCGCGTCCAGAAAGTGTCCGGTTTTTCGGTAGGACATGCGGCGGTGTCGCGCAGTTTCTGCGCAAGCCGGCGGTAGCGATCCTGACATGCGTTGCATCCATTGACGTGCTCGATGATTGCCGACGCTTCGGACGGCTGCATGTAGTACGTCTCGAGCAAATCTGCTTCGCTAAAGTGTTTCATCGGAGGGTTCCTCTCTCGCCGTGACCCATTCGGCGAGCTCTTTTCGAATCTTGTGAATCGCGCGGAAGAGATGCGCACGGACCGTGCCGGATCGCAATCCGAGGAGTCCGGCGATCTCTTCGAGCGAGTGATCTTCGTAGTGTCGCAATCGGAAAATCACCTTCTGCTGCGCGGAGAGTGTGCGTTCGGCCTTTTCGATTGCCGCGCGCAGTTGATGCGCCATGATCTCGCGCTCAGGATCCGGACGGTTGTCGACCGGCTCGATCCATCCCTCCGGCCGCTCATCTTCGTCGCCGGAGAAAAAGCTGACGAATCGGCGGCGCCGGAGGCTGTCGCGCGAACGGTTGATCGCGATGCGGGTGAGCCAGGTCTCGAATTCCGATCGCCCCTGAAATTTGGCGAGATGGGTGTAGGCCTGAATGAAGGTGTCTTGCGTGATCGTGTCGGCTTCCACTTCGTTGCGGACGATGGCGTTGGCAACGCGATAAATCTTTCGCTGAAATCGATCGACGAGCAACGCGAACGCCCCTCCGTCGCCGCCCAGGGTGCGGGCGATCAGTTCACTGTCGGACGGCGCGGTAGCGTTGATCTGCGTCACGCGAAATGTTGCGACACTTCCCACAGGTCTTGGACGTGGCAAGTGCCTGAGCGTTTACATGATAGGCCTTCAAAGGCGGCGGCAAGCCGCCGCACTCCGAAGGCTAGTCCGGCCCTCCCGGCACGGCCTCGGGGCGGGCGGCGGGTGGGGCGGGGCGGCCGGCCAGGTAGACGCCGGCGAAGATGATCGCGGCCGCGACGATCGCAGTCGGCCGGATCGTCTCGCCGAGGAAGATCGCCGCGAGAATGATCGTCAGGACCGGCTGCAGATAGGTGTAGGTCGCGACGAGCGAACTGTCGGTGTGCGCCAGCGCCCACGCGTTCAACAGGTACGCCGCGACGGTCGGACCGGCGATCACGATCACCAGCGTGATCCACCCGCCGCGCGGAATGGACGCCCACTTTTCGGTCCACATCGACCATGCCGAAATCGGCAGCATCAGCACCGCGCCGATCGCGAACATCCGCACGATCACACGTTGCGGCGTGAGGCGCGTCATGTCGGGTTTCGACAGAACTAGATACAGCGAGTACGCGAGTGTGTTTCCGATCAACAGGAGATCGCCGGCCAGCGATTTGTCCGCGCCGTGCAGGCCTTCTCGTCCGACCACCGCTAGCGCGCCGGCGAGGGCCAGCGCGATTCCGCCGATTTTCGCGAACGACGCACGCTCGCGTCCGAGGACGATGGCAGCTCCGAGCGCGAAGACAGGAATCAGCGTCATGAGGATCGCCGCGACGTGCGCACTCGTCAGCGCCAACCCGCCGAGAAAGAGGCACTGATTGATGACTACGCCGAGGATCGCATATCCGATGACGCGCCAGCGATCGGCGCGCGACAGCGGCGGCAGGTTTTTCTCTCGAAAGAGTAAATTCAAAATAATGGCCGAACCGAGGACGCGCAGATACGCGAACGTCATCGACGAGAACGCTTGCAACCCCAGTTTCGAGACGACGTAGTTCAGCGAGAAAAGAACCGCGACCGCGGAGAGCGCCGCGTGGATGCGAAGCTGTCTAGGTTTCGATCCAGACATCGTTGTAGCGCACCGGCGGCGGAACCAGCGATGTGCGGAGGCCGCGCACTTCCGGTTTGTGCACGACGAAGAGGCGCTCGTGGAACAGCGGTGCCAGCGGGGCTTCACGCACCACCATGGCGTTCAGCGAGCGATAGATCTCGCGGCGCTGCTCGATGTCGGCGGCCCGGCGGCCCTCCACGATCTGGTTGTCGATCTCGGGAGAATGGAAGTACGCGCCGCGCACCGCGCTCGAGTCGCTGTGGAAGAAAACGTAGAAGAAATTGTCGGGATCGGGGAAATCGGCGTACCAGTTTGCGCAGAACACCATCCCATGTCCCGGCTGCTGCAGCGGTTTGCGCGCCTCGGTCGCGGAATGGCGCGTGACGTTGATCTCGATCCCGATCGCCGCGAGATCTTCGATCAGGAGCGGCAGCAATCCGGAATTGTTGAATTCATCCGTATCCCATGTTCGATACTCCACGCGAAATCCGGACGGGTATCCGCCGTCGCGCATGAGTGCCCGCGCGCGCTCGATGTCGTGCTCGAATCCGCGCAGGCTCGGATCGTAGCCCAGGAGTCCGGGTGGGAGGAGGGAGCGGGCGACGACGCCCAATCCGCCAAAGACGCGCTCGTTGAGGCGCTCGCGATCGATGGCGTGATTGATTGCGCGACGCACTTCGGCGCGGCTGAAAGGCGCGACCGAACAGTCGTACGCGAAGTAGGAAGTGTGCAGTTGCGTCGTGTTGAGCATGAACGGCGCGTAGCGCGGATTGCGTTGCCATTCGCTTGCGATCTTCGGCGGAATTCCGTGCGCGATGTCGAGCTCTCCACGCGCGAAGGCGTCGGCCACATCGCGGCCGCTCCGCAGATCGAGTCGAAACGTCAGCTCTTCAATGTGCGGCTGGCCGGGGATGTAGTAGTCGCGATTGTGCGAGAGCAGGATGCGTTGCCCTTCGCCCGTTTCTTCGATGCGGAACGGACCTGCGCCCACCGCCCGCGTGCGGAATCGTTCGCGATCGCGCGCTTCTTCGGCCGGCACGATCGAAGTCTCGTTCATCGACAGCAGCGAGAGAAAAAATGCCAGCGGCTCGTCGAGGGTGATGTCGATCGTGTGCGGGTCGCGAATCGTGATTCCGGAGAGGTGCTTCGCTTTGCCGGAGATGACGTCTTCCGCGCCGCGAACGTCGCGCAGGATCCAACTGCTCGGCGATTGCAATTCCGGCGACAGCAACCGCACGAAGCTGTCGTGGACGTCGCGGGCTTCGAAGAGCCGCCCGTTGTGAAATCGGACACCGCGCCGGAGATGAAATCGATAGCAGTGTCCCTGTTCGAGCACTTCCCATCGCTCGGCGAGGCCGGGCATCACCTCCGCTCCTTCCCCGTACGTCACGAGCGTGGAGTGAATCGCGCGCGACATGTATCCGAGAGCGGCGGCGGTGACGAAGACGGGATCGAGATTGAGCTGCTGCCACAGAATCGTCGCGGTGGTGATCGACCCGCCATCGTTCGGATGGGGGAGTGTGAATCGCCCGAGCTCCTGATTCAGCAGCGCCGACTCGTGCGTCAGCGAGTTCGACATCTGATTGAGATCGCCGATGCTGACATTGCTCTCGCGCGTCGCTTCCTGGATCGTGCGCATCGCCTGCACGATCGCGGTGCTTTCGGTGCCCAGCACGGCGATCGATTCATGGACGCGTTGCACGAGCGCCATGATGTTCTGCATCGCGCGACTGATCGCGCGGCTGCCGGTTTCCTGTTCCGTCGTCGCGCGTTTGAGATGGAGCGTCGTGTCGCGCACGGTGGCAGCCTGCTCACCGACTTTGCGCGATGTCAGCGATTGCTGCTGCGTGGCTGCAGCGGTCTGTTGAACCATCTTCGTGACTTGCTCGATGGCCGTCGTGGCGGCGGCGCTGCCGCGCGCCTGTTCTTCGGTCGCCCTCGCGATTTCGGACATCGAGGTCGTCGATCGCTCGGTCAGCTCGAGAATCTTCTGCAGCACCTGCTCGGCCCTGGCGGTCAGCCGCACTCCCTCCGTCACGCGCTGCGCGCTGAGGCTCATCTGCTCCGTTGCACGCTCAACCGAGCGCTGCACGTTGTCGATCAGTGTGCGGATCTCATCAGTCGAAACGGAAGTGCGCTCTGACAGATCGCGGATCTCATCGGCCACGACGCCGAACGCTTTGCCGCGATCGCCGGCCTGCGCCGCAATGATCGCGGCATTGAGCGCGAGAAGGTTCGTCTGTCCGGCGATTTCGTCAATCACGCGCACGATCTCGCCGATTTCTTCCGATCGCTGCGCCAGTTCGTTGAGCGCACTCTTCGCTTCCGACATCGCGGTTTCGATGCGGCCCATGCCTTCGACCGTCCCGCTGACGGCCTGACGTCCTTCGCTGGCGGCGTGTTTAACCGATTGCGCGAGCGCCGACGATTGCTGCGCCGATCTCCCGATCTCCTCGGTCGTCGCATTCATCTCGACCATCGAGCTGGCCGTTTCGGTCGCGAACGACGAGAAACTCTCGGTGTTCGTGGCCACCTGATTGATCGACACGATCATCTCTTCGATCGCGGAGGCGGTTTCATCGACGAATGCTGCCAGCGTGTCGGAGATGCGGCTGACTTCCTCGATGCTGGCCGACATCTCGAGGATTGACGCGGATGTCTCTTCGGCATTCGCGGAGAGCTCTTCCATGCTCGTCCGCACATTCGCGATGGAGCGGTCGATCTGCGTGACGGATGCCGATGTTGCGTCAGTCGAAACGAGTTGTTCGGCCGCGCTTCGCGCGAGCACGCGCGAACGACTGCTGATCTGCTGGCTCGCGCCGACGACATCGGAGGCCAGTTGCGCAAAGCGTCGGATCGTCCGCTCGAGATTCGAGACCAGCGCGCGGAGCGAGGCGGCCATGCGTTCCGATCGCGTCGCTTCGGCGATCTCGCGTGCCGAAAGCGAGAGATCGCCGGAGGTGATCCGATCGAGAAACGTGATGGCCAGATCGCGGCGGCCGAGGACGCGGCGAAGCCAGACTTCGAAGAGGATGATGCACAGAGTGCACGCGACCGCGGCCGCCAGCATCACTTTCCAGTAGATGCTCCAGGTGACTTCCGGGATCGCCAAGATCGCTACGCCGAAGATGGAGATGCAGAGGACAATGATCACCCACATCTGCTGGGTGCGCGACCACTTACGCTTCGGCATTCTGGCTGGATCGTGATGCTACCATGCGCCTTCGGAGTGCGGCGGCTTGCCGCAGCCTTCGCGGGCCAAAAAGGCGGCGGCAAGCCGCCGCACTCCGAAGGCATGAACAACCGCGAGCTGATCGACAACTACCTGCGCAATGTCGCCGGCCGCACCGGCGCGCCTCAGGCCCTGGTCGAGCCGCTGCGCCGATCGCTGACGGCCTCGGGTAAACGCGTGCGCGGAATTCTGACGCTCTCGGCCGGCGAAGCGGCCGGATGCAAGGCCGAGAAACTCGTCGAAGCGGCGGCCGCGATGGAGATGATTCATACCTGCTCGCTCATCCTCGATGATTTGCCGTCGATGGATGACGCGATGCTGCGGCGCGGCGCGCCGGCGCTGCATCGCGAATTCGGCGAAGATCTCGCGATCCTCACGGCAATCTCGCTGCTGAATCACGCCTATGGTCTCGTCGCCAGGAATCACGCGGCGCTCAACCCGCGGCAGTGGCCGCTGCAGCAGGTGATCAAGCGCGTCGCCGATGCCGTCGGTTGGGATGGAACGATCGCGGGGCAGGCGGTCGATCTTCACAGCGAAGGCTCGAAGCTCGACTTCGACACGCTCGAGTTCATTCACTCCAGAAAAACCGGAGCGTTGTTCGTCGCGGCGGCGGCCGTGGGCGGAATGCTCGCGAATATCAGCGCCGCGGCCCTCGGGCGCATCGAAGTCTTCGCGAAGAATCTCGGACTGGCGTTTCAAATCACCGACGACATTCTCGATGTCACTGGCGAGGCGGAGCAGCTCGGCAAAGACGTGCGCAAGGACGAGCAGCGGCTCACGTTCGTGAAACTCGCGGGTGTCGATGGCGCGCGCAAGTTGAGCGAAGAGCTCGTCGAAACGTCGCTGTCATCGATTGCGAATCTCGGCGCGCCGGCAGCGCCGCTGCGCGAGCTGGCGGCGATGGTCCGCGACCGCGTTCGGTGAGGGGAATGAACAGACACGACACGTGTTATTCTCTCGCGCCGCAATTCCTGCCTGCCCGATGCCCAGGTAGCTCAGTTGGTAGAGCAGAGGACTGAAAATCCTCGTGTCGGCGGTTCAATTCCGTCCCTGGGCACCATTTGCCGCGCTTCGCGCGGAATGCTGAATGGAAAATATTGAATGTTGAATGTGAGAAGTGTCATTTAACATTCAACAATTAACATTCAACATTCCTCGTCTCCTGCCGATCTCATCCACTCGGTAATTGACTTTGGCACGACTCGCGATAGACTCCCGATCGCCGCCAACCATGGTGGCGGCTTGTCAGCCTAATCCTCGGCGCCGAGGAGCGGGGGAACCAGTTAGCGACGGCTTGCCACCGTCCGGGGTGAATCCGGCCAGAAGCCGGTAGGGTTTCCAGCCCGAATCCGACAGCTAACCTCGCAGGCAGCCGGAAGGCAGGCCTGCAAACGCCGCGAAGAAATTCGCGGCGTTTGT
>WNFJ01274910.1_pt1 | contig 17571 bp, 9 predicted proteins | sample 5400461 | NCBI WGS metagenome assembly WNFJ01 (sample SAMN13153349, study PRJNA577476) | soil metagenome | isolation source: 115 cm saprolite on Douglas fir-dominated hillslope | place: USA:California | collected 2013-09-17 | reverse complement strand
ACCAAACAGCCATCCCCACGCCACACCAAGTCCGAGACTTGAAGCCTCATTTCTAAACAGCAGCCCGTAACTCATGCCAATCAAGGCGCTGATGAACAGATGGATCAGAAGACCACCGAAAATGGAAAAGCCGCTGCCCAGTCCCGCAATTTTCGGCAGTATTCCGGTGGCAAGCATCACCGGACTGGAGATCACGCCGCCTACGAGGCCGGCCAGCGCTCCCCACTCAAGCGAACGAAGGAAGCGAACGCCAGGCCCTTCCACTTCCCGATTGAGCGGGTCGCTCTGAATGAACAACCGAACCCACACATGGTCCAAGGTGGCGTAGGTGACACCCAGGATCAGCCCATAGAGGATATGCCCTACGAGTGCACCGAAGAGTTCGCTGCCGTGTTCCGCGGACCAATCAAGCGGTATTCTTGCTGCGACGGGTAGTAGAGTTAGCTGCCCGAGAAACCACCAGAAGATCCCCCATCGAGGAGCCGTAACCGCGGATGTCGCGCTGGAAGAGCATCCCGAAGGTTGCGCCGATGACCACCGCGACGCCGAAATGCAACGTCATGGTTGCGGTGCGAGAGTGAAGCGCCCCGAATCCGGCGAGCAGCGGGAAGAAATCCCCCTCGGACATCCAGCGACCGAAAATCAGGCCGCCGAGAGTGCCCGCAAGCCCACCAGCAACAACGGCGCGCCCCATGCGGAACTGCGGCTGCTCCGCTCTTGAGCGAAGTCCGCCACGAACACCCAGCGCCACGCCCACCGGCATCCCCAGGCAGAGGAGATAGGCGACAAGCTCCGGAAACTGCGATCGGGCATCGCTCAACATGCCCATCGAACGGCTGGACCCCGCCAACATCGGTAGAATCCCGGCCGGGATCATCACCCACAGGAGCAACGCGGATCCCACACCCCATATAAATCCCGCACCAGGGCTGGTCGCGCGTTGGGCGAAGAAGAGGCCAAAAGCAAGCCCGAAAAGACCACCAAGCAACAGGCCATGCGCCAGCGAGGTAGTCAGAAGTGCGCTCCGCACAGGGCCGCCCGCCGCACCCAGACCCAGTCCCAGCAGAGGCTCAATCCAAACCGAGCCGGCGACGCGCGGTCCGGCTTGCGTTCTAATCGTAGATTCCCATGCTGCCATGCTAATGACTCCTATCGTGTTCTACCGAAGGACTTCTATCGCAGATCAATGGTCTGGACAATGTCTCGTGGGAAAAAAAACTCGACGGTCCAGTCCATCAGCACACGAATTTTCCGCTCTATCCCTGGAAGTTTCGACAAATAGACGCCGCGCCACATCAACCAGGCGAACAATCCTGAAAAACGCAATGATTTAGTGCGTGCAAAGGGCATAGTTAGTTCGGCGCAAGCCGTCTGGTGCCCGACAACGCACATCGCTCCGAGAGAATCGAAATGGAAAGTCCGAGTGGGGCGGCCGGGGTGCAGAACTCGGTGCGAGACCTCTGGTGGCGTGCTTTCCTACGATCGACTCGGCGGGCTGCATCACCGTTACGATCGAGCTGCCTAGTCCGAGGGTCTTCCGTCCATCTTTAATATCTGCAATATCTGCGTGCGCCCTGCAGAGGCAAGCTGCATAGGTGCGCCGTCGCCTGCAAAAATCACCTCCGCACTCTCTAAAAGAATGGTTGATCTAGTGCGGGCTCGAATAACTCGAAGTTTACAGTGGGCGATAGAGACGACATTTACATCCGACGACACTCTGGCGAGGCACAGGGCAAGTGAATACAGTACACTTGATTATTCTTCTCACGTGTTCGACCGGTCCTGGGCAAAGAACGGCTCAAAGCCGGTCTGGTGTGGATACATCCCGGCGCGCTGCTGGGGATGGAATGATCTTTGCTTGTAGTGAAAGCCATCGTCACGGCCAAGTCGACTATTGATGGTGCGGCGGGGGCGGAGGAACCTTAAATGGATATGCGTGACATCGCGAAGATTGCTGGCGTATCGAGCGCCACGGTATCACGCGTCATCAACGGATCCGATCGTGTCAGGCCCGCGACTGCCGACCGTGTGCGTCGCGTTATCGATGAACTGAAGTTCTTTCCCAACACCAATGCGACCACCCTGAAGTATGGCAGAAGCATCACCTACGGTCTCATCATTCCCGATATTACAAACCCCTTCTTCTCAGAATTCATTAAATGCTTCGAGAAGATTCTGGTCGAGAACAACCAGGAAATGCTGATGGCGACCACCGATTTTCATCCCACACGGATTCAGCAGTCCGTGCGCAGAATGCTCGTTCGGAAAGTAGATGGAGTTGCCCTTCTCGCGTCGGAAATCGAAACGGAATCGATTGAATCGATGATCCATAATCGCGTACCGCTCGTGACGATGGATCGCCGCATGGTCGGTCCTGGATTGAGCGATGTTGTCATCAACAACACCAGCGGGATGGAACAGGCAATTGAATATCTGAAGGAGCTGCGACATACCAAGATCGGATACATTGGCGGGTCATCCAAGATAACCATCTCTGACCACCGCGCAAATGCGTTCATGAGAGTCATGAAGAAATTCGGTCTAGCGGTGAATCCCGATTTCATGCAAATGGGGAACTACCGCGTCTCAGGTGGAGAAGCGGCCATGACGGAACTCCTCCGCATGGGTGATCGGCCGACCGCAATTCTTACAGCCAACGATCTTACTGCGATTGGCGCACTTCGCGTTTTGCGGCAACATGGCTACGCGGTTCCTCAGGACTTTTCTGTCATCGGCTTTGACGATATCGAGTTAAGCGATATCATCTTTCCCCCGCTGACGACACTACGTCTGCCACGCTACCAATTTGCTGAAACCTTCTTTCGCGCTTTACAGAACGCGAGGAAAGAGCCCAACGCCGTTGGAGTAAAATACCCTGTCAGTACGAGCCTCGTGATCCGGAACTCAACCGGTCCGGCACCATCGGAGACATCGAAAGCCCGGAAGAAATCCCGGGAGCGGGTCTACGAGAAGTCAGCTTCTCTGTAATCCAGAGGCTAGATGCGTAACGTCAGGTTCGCAGAAAGCGAATGCAATTGGGTCCCGCATCAGTGTGAGCACTGAGCAGATGTATCACCTCTTGCGCCGGTGCTTTTCCGTTGACCACCTGCGCCAGCGAGCACACTTACCAGAAGAAGACGTTCAAAGCAACGCACAGACAGACAATTGCCCCGGATAGCAGCGCCAGCAGTGATGGAAACTTGGAAGAAGCACAATCAGGTTCCCGGGCTTGCGATAGCTGCGGAAGTGCATGTTTTCGAGGACGGCTGATAATCAGCGTACTGACGACAGCGACGCCAAAGCCGAGAACGGCGCCATAGAAGTTTGCATTCATCTGGCTCCCATAACGGAGCACGCGCGCGTGCGCTAGCCCCTGGTGCAGAACCGTGCAAACCAGGCCGGCAACAAAGCCTCCCAACCCGCCTCCTGCCGCCCTTCCCGGCACAAGAGCCGCGAGCATCACAAGTGCGAAGAGCGGAGCATTGAACGTAGAGAAGATCATCTGCATGTATTCCATCATGCTCTGATTTTCCAAGGCGGCATACGCGCCGCCGATTGACAGTAATATGGCTGCTGCGGTGGCCATCCGGCCCATCGAAACGTAGTGTTTCTCTTCTCCGCCGGGACGAATCGCTGGCCGATAAATCCCCAGCACCCACGCGGCGCTGAATCCTGAAACGTTATTGGCAAACGTAGCCACAAGACTCGTCGCGAGTCCCATGATTCCAATTACGGCCCAGGAAGGGTTGTAGTAGTGGAGAATCATGGATGGCAGTGTCGCGTTCCAACTTCTTGTAAGTTTCGATTGCAGAACCAGCGGCGCGACCACACCTGGAAGTACGATCAGGAACGCAAAGACTAGCTTAGCTGCCGCCAGTCCCAAAGGTACAAGCCGCACATCCGCCCCTCTCCTGACGGCGAGTGCCCGCTGCATCAGCACGAAGTCTGTACTCCAGTAACCAAAGCTGAGTACCAGACCTAGACCAAGGATCAGGCCGAAGCGATCCATCGTCGCTTGCGGCGCAAAAACAGGTACAGCCTTCCAGGCATGGACCCGATCGGGCGGAATGCTCCTCAGCAGGTTCCCGATCCCGCCAAAATCGCGGATCACAAGGAAGCTGAGTGGCACAATCGCGACCAGCACAATGGCGAAGTGAAGAAGCTCCGTGTAGATGGTCGCCCTGAAGCCCCCAGACCAGATGTAAAACAGAACAAGGGGCGCCGTCAGCAACACACCCTCAAGAAAGCTCCAACCTAGGAAAGTAACGAAAACTTGGGCGGCCGCGCAGAGACAGACTCCGGAAAGCAGGAGCATCATGATCGCCATACACAGCGCAACCAACGCTCGCGTGTCCGGGCCGTAATAGTGGGCAATAAAGTCTAAAACCGAGGGGTAACGTCCCTGAGCGTACGCCGGCAAAAGCCAGAAAACCAGCACCACCAGTGCAGGAATCGCGCCGATCCAATAGAAATGGGCAGCCAAAATCCCATACTGTGCGCCCAGCGCCATCATTGCGGTCACATCCAGCGAACCACAATTGGCTGCGATGCAGGCCACTATGCAAACCCACAGCGGTAGCGCGCCCGTAGCGTTCAAAAACTGATTGGAATCTCGAGTCTCACGAGCGGTCAGGATTCCTACGAGGATCAACCCGGCAAGATAAATGGCCGCCAGAGCGAAGTGAAATCGATTCCAAACCATGTCCGCTAACGCCTCACCTCAGCCGACCGTTCCCGAGACTATGCCCGCAGTCCGCAGTCTCACCTTAGGGGTTAAACCGGCAGAGAAGGATGATTGTAAGGGAAGGTGCTACTCACTCACCGAGGGCGAGTCGATTTCGCCTGCCAGGTATCACTGGCAGAGCTGCAGGATCGTCCCTGACCGGCCAGAAACAACTCCTACGAATTTGCTTGGCAGTCGCGTCCTTCAGGACTTAAGCACGGTATTCGTGGGATCGCGGTAAGTGCCTAAGAGCCTAAGAGCCTGGTTAAACGTTAAACTTGCAATAATTTCCCCTTGACAAGCTTTCAGAACATGTCTAAGGTGGCTCTCGCCCCGGCACTGTAATGTATACGTAGACATTACGGTAAATCGGCCAATTCGACGAAAACAGCAGATGTCTGGCTCAACAAATGTATACGTGGTCATTCTGAGCAGCTGGGCCTGAATCTTTTGATTAAGACCGACGCCGCGGTTGGGTGTGCCCAGATACCGTCATGCATCAAGACACAACTTTGGAGGCAATGTCATGCGCTCTTCACGAAAATGGATTCGGAGACACGCAGTCCACTATATGTCGTTCTTCACATGCCTGTCTCTACTGCTTATCTGCCACGACGCCCGTGCCCAGGTCCTTTACGGTTCCATTGTGGGCACCGTGACGGACTCATCTGGTTCCGTAGTTCCAGATGCGATGGTCAAGGCAACACACACCCAGACGAATGAAATGCGAACTGCAACCACCAACGAGAGCGGTGTTTATACGCTTTCAACGGTTCCAGCCGGAACCTACACCATCAGCATCTCTAAGCCGGGTTTCGGGGAGTACAAGGCGACGAACATTGTTCTAACGATCAACGCAACCGCTCGCGTCGACGCGTCACTTACCATCGGTGCGCAGACGCAGACCGTCACAGTATCAGCAGAGACAGCCGAATTGGAAACGGATCGGATAGATGTGCATGGCAACGTTAGTTCTGAAGAGCTGGAGGAGTTGCCGCAGCCTACCCGCACATATGAGGGACTGTTAGGGCTGTTGCCGGGTGTTGCTCCGCCGAATCCCCAGTGGGCAGGTGGAGGCGGCACAAACAATCCAGCCCAACGTGAATGGCACGAGTGCAAGTGGTACAGCTGTGAGCGTGGACGGTGTGAGCGCATATAACCCCTGGGTCCAGTTCTATTCCACGGCCGTTCCCTCCACTGACGCCATCGAGACCGTAAATACGGTGACGGCCAGCTCTGGCGCCGACCAAGGAATCATGAACGGAGGCGGGATTCGACTTCAGATCAAGAGCGGGACAAACGATTTCCATGGTTCCACTTACTGGTACAACGTCAATAACGCGCTCAAGGCTCAGCCCTATTTCACGCCATCGGGAACCAGAAAACCCAAGTACATCGACAACGATGCCGGCGGTACGATTGGCGGCCCAATCATAAAAAACAAGCTGTTCTTCTTCGCCAGTTATGAAGGTGATTTTCTGAGGCAGGCTTCAGGCGGTCTCTATTCGTTGCCAACCCCACAGATGACCAAGGGCATCCTGGCATCGCCGAATCCGATCTATGATCCGTCCACGGGAAATCCAGACGGCAGTGGACGAACAACCTTCCCACGGGATGCAAATGGGAACTACATCATTCCCACTTCAAGATTTGCTTCCGCGTCATCAACTCTACTGGCTAGCATTCCTTCTGGTGTGCCAGACGGGAAGTTCACAAACAACATCTACATCAACACTCCATATCTCTATGATCTGCAGAAGATCGATTCGAAGGTGGATTGGGACGCGACTTCCAAGCTCAGGCTCACCGGCCGCTACAGCGCGTATCCATATAAGCAAAAGAAGGTGGCAGCACTTGGACAAATCCTGGGGCCGGGCGATGGATCCAACACGGACCAACACGGCATTATCAATTCGACCTCAGTGATGGCCACTTACGTGGTCAGTCCGAACCTGGTGGTGGACGCTCTCTTCGGATTCACCAAAACCAACCAATACCTGTTTCCTCCTATGTACAACACTCGCTACGGTCAGGACACTCTCAAGATTCCCAACTCTAACGTTGGACCGCTACCCTCCGGGGGTGGCGTGCCTGAATTCAGATTCAGCGGGGGACTCAATGAATTTGGTTACGGCTATCCTGCCCTCACCTATAAGGATCCTATCTTTCAGTACTCCGGCAATGTGACCTGGATAAAGAGGAACCACAGTATTCGTTTCGGCATTGACGTTAGCCAGCAACACATCAATCACCAGGAAGTGACCCAGACTTACTTCCAATTCTCTGGAGGCCTCACGGGGCTCTACTGTCCAAGTTCTACGAGTCCCGGCTGCCAAAATGGAAGCCCGGCTACCGGCGAGTTCAACTCTTTCGCGGATTTTCTTTTGGGCCTTCCGCAGTCCGCTTCAAACAGCGAGTTGACCGTAAATTGGGTTACTTTACGGAGCTGGCAATTTGCTCCATATATCTCAGACACATGGCAAGTGTCGAAGAAGTTGACCCTTTATATGGGAACAAGCTGGGACTATCTGCCAGTTCCTCGCCGCGAGAATCGCGGTATCGAGTTCTACAACACGGATACGAATCAGTTCCAGTTCTGCGGTTTAGGAAAGGTTTCAGGTGACTGCGGAATCTCGGTCCAGAAAAACCTGTTTGCTCCGCGAGCTGGCTTTGCATACCGGGTCAAGCCGAACACAGTGTTCCGGGCTGGATATTCCCTTGCGCCGGAGCAGATCAGCATGGCCCGCGATGCCTTGTATAACTATCCCTCGACTGTGACGCAGAGCCTTTCGGGAACGAACAGCTATGTCGCAGCGACTACTCTGACTAAAGGATTCCCGACTTTGTCTCCCCCGGACATAAGTGCGGGTACAATCACCTTACCCTCAGACATTGGTGTTGCTTGGCCGGCTAAGAACTTTATCCGCGGCTATACGGAGTCTTATAACGCGACTCTGCAGCAGGAGTTGGGATGGAATCTTCTGGCGCAGGTGGGATATGTAGGCACTCTCACCGTTCACCAGCATACGCGGGCTAACATCAACTACGGTCTTGTAGGAGGCGGTCAGGCAAGCCAGATCTTGAATCAGAAGTTCGGAGTTACTGCTCCGATGACAGAGGTTCAGGCCTTCGAACACATGAACTATAAGTCCTTGCAAGCACAAATTCAGAAGCGTTTTGCAATCGGCCTTCAGTTCATGGCTAGCTACACTTTCTCCAAGTGGATGGGGCTTTGCTGTGACGAGCAAGGGGACGGCGCGCCGCAGATTCTCATTCCCGCGTACATGCCTCTGACTTGGTCGCTGATGCCTGACGACCGCACTCACAACTTCGAGCTCAGCGGCATCTATGAATTACCTTTCGGAAAGGGCAAGAAATATGCCACTAATGGCGTCGGTTCTGCTATTGCCGGAGGGTGGCAAACCAACTGGGTATTCTCACGTTACTCTGGAACGCCGTTCACAATTTACGCTCCCGGCGATTCCCTGAATGCACCCGGGAATTCGCAGATAGCCGATAGGGTCAAGTCGAAGGTTGCGATCTACGGAGCACACGGACTCGTTTCGCCGTACTTCGATACATCTGCCTATGCTCCGGTAAGCCAGGCGCGCTTTGGCACGGCGGGGGTCAACTCAGTTCGCGGGCCCGGATACGTAAATCTCGATTTTAGCCTCTTCCGCACCTTCCCAATTAAGGAACAGCTGAAGATGCAAATCCGGGCTGAAGCACTTAACCTCTTTAACCATCCCAATTTCAGTAATCCCGACAACGGTGTAACAGATGCGAATTTCGGTCTGATCAGTGGCACCAACGCTGGGAGCCGCCTTATCGCTGAGCGTTTCTTCAGGCTTGGTCTCAAACTCACGTTCTAGCTGAATAGCCTCCTGTGAACACTTGCGGGCATCGAAAGATGCCCGCCTTTATATCCAGATGGAAGTCATCCGTCCAGACCATGCTCGATCCCATCCAGGCCGCTGATGCAGGTATATACATAGGCTGCAATGCTGCTGCCGTTCGCAACGTTGAAATTCTCCCAGACCAAGATGTAGTTGGAGGCAGGATGGAGGAGTCTGCCGTGTCTTTCTTTGCCAGGCATAGATCTTCAGCCAGGGGCGAGTTATCATGAGTCCCGCTATGCGAAATCTCGTGATGACAATGATTTCTCTAATCCCCGTTGCCTCAGTCTTTGGACAGACCGTGACGACATCTCCTGCGTCCTCTGAGCCAGCAACTGCAATGACTTTGGAGGTTGCACACAACAAGCTCGAGCATGGGCAAGAACGGGAGGCTATTGACGCGTTGCAGCAACTTGCAGCAGCAAAGCCGCCAGTGAAGGGTGCGAATCGAGAGTTGGGCATTGCCTATTACCGAACCGCAAAGCTGGTCGATGCGGAACAGAGCTTTGCCGCTGCGATGGTTGAGGATCCTAATGATGGAAAGTCAGTCCAGATGCGCGGCTTGACCCTGTATCGGCTTGGGCGCCCGAGCGCCGCACTTCCGTATCTTGAGCGCGCGCGGCAGTGGAACTCTGACTCCGATGTGGACGTAAATTATGTAATTGGCCGGTGCTACATAGATTCCCAAAGATACGGCGACGCCCGCGCAGCCTTTGCAGCCCAGTACAGTTTGGATCCAGAAGCGGGCGCGGCCTATTTGACGATCGCCCAGATTCTTCTTAGCTTAGAATTGCCTGAGATCGCTGCGGAAAACGCAAAAAAGGCGCTTCAACTTTCACCCAATATTGCGCTGGCCCATTTCGTGCTTGGGAAGGTCTATCTTGCCAGACGGGATATGAGACATGCTCTAGAGCAGTTTGAGCAGGAGCGCAATATCAATCCGACCTATTCCCCGCTGTATCAATTCCTGGGCGACCTATACATCAAAGCGGGGCAACTCAGGGAAGCCCAGCATTCGCTTACACAAGCTCTCTCGCTTGACCAGAGCAGCACAGGCCCTTTCATTCTGATGGGCAGGGTGTTTCTGAACGACAACGATCCTCAGACCGCGGTTAGCTATCTGCAACATGCGGAGCAGATGGATTCGAGCAACTTCATCACACATTACCTCTTGGGACAGGCGTACAGACAAATGGGAAGGAAAGAGGATGCCAAGCGGGAGTTAGACGCAGTCTCAAAGATTCACTCCGGCGAAATTAAGTCAATTCAGTAGTTTCTCGTGTCGGACTCCCATGAGTCGGCAAGGTAAATAACAAAAAGGACAACTAATCGAATGCGTTTGATCCCGATATTTGCAGTATTGTCGCTGATCTTCGGTGTGGCAGGCTCAACCGACGCAGCGTTTCGCGCAGGCGCTCAGGGACCCGTGCTAAGGCCCACAACTGCGTGGAGAGACGGCAATTTCAACATCGATGTGAGAGGTGTCGTCGCCCGTTCTAACATCATTCTGCAGCGGCCAAATCTCCAACGTGAGGAATCGATGCCGCTTGGAAACGGCCGCCTCGGTCTTGGCGTGTGGTCGCAGGAATGCTTCACGGCCCAATTAAACAGACAAGATACTCTTCCTAAGAGGCTGTCCCCAGGGCAGATTGTCATTCCGAGTTTGTGCAAGCTTACCAACGCCGCCGATTTTACCGGCCGCCTGGATCTTTATAACGGCGAATTTGTAGAACGCGGCGGCGGAATGACCGCTATCACCTACGTAGATGACCAACTTGACGTCATGGTGGTGGACGTAAACGGTGCAGACCCAAAAGTCCTGCAAACGGCAGAATTGAGACTGTGGTCTCCGCGTAAGCCTGAGGTCGCTGTTGAAAGCGATTTGGGAGCACTGGCTGAAACGTGGCAAGACACGAATGAGTTGGGTTCGACTGGCCTTACGTTTGGGTCTTTGGCGGCGATTACTTCGGATGGAGAAAATGTACATGTGGAAGCGATCAGCCCGCTGGTCGTAAAAATCACCTTTCGACCGCATCCTGATGGATCTTTCAGGGTCTTCGTAGCTTCGCCGGCCTGGCAAGGAGGAGATGCAGTTGGAACTGCATCCACCATGCTGGAACGAGCAAAAAAGAGTGGAATTCAGGCTCATCGCGAATGGTGGAATAAGTTGTGGAAAGATGTGGATCTGATGCGGTTGTCTTCTTCGGACCATGTCGCCGAATACTTTGAGAATCTCCGGGTGATTGACCTCTTCACGACAGTTGCAGAAAGTCGCGATCGATTTCCAGGTTCACAGGCGGGCATCGGGGATCTGTTTTCATCCTACAAGGACTCTCACTATTGGAGCCCGTCGGCGTACTGGCATTGGAATCTCCGCATGCAAGTGTCGGCGAACCTTGGAGCGGGTCTGTCTCAATTCAACGAGCCGTACTTCAATCTTTATAACGACAACCTGGACAACATAGCCAAGTGGACGAAGGACCATATGGGAGGTCGTCCGGGAGTCTGCATTCCCGAGACAATGCGTTTCAGCGGTCAAGGCTATGAGAATGAGTTTTGGCTCAAGACCCAAGGCATCAGTTGCAGCGAGGACTCCCAGCCGTACTTTAATGCGCGCACTGTCTCAACAGGTGCAGAGGTCGCACTCTGGGCGTGGCAGCAGTATCAATTTACTGATAGCCGTGAGTTCCTTGAGACCCACTATAAATTGATGCGAGATGCAGCGCGTTTCATGCTTGCTTATGCCAGGCATGATGCTGCCGGAAAACTTTTCACATATCCTTCGAACGCGCACGAGTCGAATTGGGATGTACTGAATCCAACCACAGACGTGTCGGCGATGCGCGCCTTGTTTCCCGTCGTAATCAAGGCCGCGACGACGCTCGAGATTGACCAGGACCTCGTCAAAGAGTTGCAGGCCGCCATTCCGGCGCTGCCAGTTCTCCCAGAGCGGAATCCCGATCAGAGCACACTTCTGAAAGAAGGAGATTCTCACGATCACTCGATCATCGCGAATTCATACACTCCTGATGCCCTGAAACATAACGAAGAGAACATCGGTCTCGAGCCCGTATGGCCTTACTCGTTGATAGGCGACGATGGGCCGTTGCATGACGTAGGTGTGAGGACTTATCTCAACCGTCCCAACAAGAACCTTGCGGACTGGAGCGCAGACCCTGTCCAGGCTGCTCGTCTTGGCTTAGCGTCGGAAGTAAAGAAGGCGCTGGTAGAAAGTACAAAAACATATCAGGCGGCGCCTTCAGGTCTGGCGCATTTCACCGTACCTTCGGAATTCTACGTGGAACAAGTCGGCGTCGTTGCCGATGCGCTGCAAAATGCGCTTGTGCAAGACTACGACGACCTGCTTCGAATTGCTCCGGCGTGGCCGAAGGATTGGAATGTAGACGGATCTGTCTCTATCGCGCATCGGGGCAGGGTATACGTCCAGATCAGCAATGGTCAGATTGATACTGTTGGCATTAAGGCTGGTGATGCGCAAGATCTGAAGATGCGCAATCCATGGCCAGGTCGCAACGCCAAGGTGATTGATGCCAGCAGCAAAGCGATGGTCGAGCAGAGTGCGGACGCGGTCTTTACTGTTCCGATGCAGTCAGGAAAGACGTATTTGATTGAGCCATCTGATAACACATCGACAGATCTTCCATTCGCCCCAGTATCGGGTGCGCCTGCGAATGAGCCAAAAAGGCTGGGGTCTCGCACGATAGGGGTTGAACGCAGTCGGCAATAGGGCGACCAAGACCACAGTAGATGGGCCGCTGTGGTCACTTGTGAACACAAATACTAGCGCTTGTGGAGGCAATCGGTGCTGTTTCCAGTTTGCGGGGTGTTTTCCTTGCGGAGGTGTTTGAGCAGATTGGACGGAGATGACAAACCGCTGCGCATGCTTTTGTGCGCCTTGCTGATTCCGCTCCGGCTGTTTGGTTTGGCACTCTATGCCGAGGCCCAGACCGCAACTGCGAAGATTGACTACAACTCCTCTACACGTGTCTTTCGTATTGAGGCGGCCGACGTTTCGTATCTGTTCGGCGTCAATGAACATGAGGAACTGCAAACCCTTTATTGGGGAAGCCGCTTAGCCGCGAACGACAAGTTTCCGTCAGCGCGCTCGGTGAAGGGTAGTTCGTCCTTTGACCCTTCTGTAGATGCTACGCCTCTGGAATTTGTGGCTTGGGGCGGAGGACTCTATATGGTTCCCGACCTCAAGATTACTTTTCCGGATGGGAATCGCGACTTAGTGTTACGCTATCTTTCTCATACGATCAGTGACAATGTATTGACGATCCTACTTAAAGATATCCAACGAAATGTATTCGTCACAGCCCGCTATGAAATAGATGCGGCTACCGGAGTTCTCGCACGATCCGCTCTTATTGAAAACAAGACAAATGCACCGTTGACGATCGAGGATGCTTCGTCCGCTACGTGGAACCTGCCGGGCGATCGCGAGTATCAGCTTTTCTATCTGACTGGCCGGTGGGCTGGCGAATGGACCCTGCAGCGGCAAACAATTCATCCGGGAAAAACTGTGCTGGAGAGTCGACGCGGGTCGACTGGCGATGAAATCAATCCATGGTTCGCAATCGAACGCGGAAACCCGCAGGATGAGGATAGCGGCAATGTCTGGTTCGGAGCGCTCGGCTGGAGCGGTTCCTGGCAGATTGCAATCGAGCAGAATGAGGAGCGCCAAGTCCGTATTACCGGCGGTTTCGATCCCTTTGATTTCTCCTACCGCCTTGCATCTGGCGAATCGTTGCAGACGCCGACGTTCTACGGTGGTTACTCTCAACATGGCATCGGCGGCGCATCTCGTCTGTTGCATCGCTTCGAACTGGCGACAATCGTTCCGCAAGCGCCGCGACCTCGGGCAAGACCTGTACTTTACAACTCGTGGGAAGCGACAGGGTTCGATTTGGATGAGTCAGGCCAGGAGGTCTTGGCCCAGAAGGCAGCCAGTATCGGAGTGGAGCGCTTCGTTATGGACGATGGCTGGTTTGGTCAACGAAAGAACGACCAAGCTGGGTTGGGAGATTGGTATGTGAATCCTATCAAGTTTCCGCACGGTCTGAAGCCGTTGATCGACAAAGTGCACTCTCTCCAGATGGACTTTGGCTTGTGGGTGGAACCGGAGATGGTCAATCGGGACAGCGATCTTTATCGCGCTCACCCCGATTGGGTGCTGAACTTTCCTGGCAGGCCACAAACGGAGGAGAGACATCAGCGCGTTCTGAATCTGGCGCGTCCAGATGTGCGTACCTATGTCTACGGCCTGTTGGATAAGCTTCTATCAACCTATGACATCAAATTTCTTAAGTGGGATTACAACCGTAACTGGTCTGAGCCTGGGTGGCCCGCGGTTGCACCTGAAGACCAAAAGAAGCTATACGTCGCTTACGTGCAGAGCCTGTATGGAATATTGCAGGAATTGCGGGCAAAACATCCCAAAGTGGAGATCGAATCCTGCTCCGGTGGAGGCGCGCGTGTCGATCTTGGCATCATCCATTACACAGATGAAGTGTGGCCCTCGGATAACACAGATCCCTTCGATCGGTTGAGCATCCAAAGCGGTTTCAGTTATGCATATCCGCCGGGTCTCATGATGGCTTGGGTGACCGACTCTCCTAACTGGGTGAATAATCGTTTGACTTCGCTCGAATATCGGTTTCTCTCTGCAATGCAAGGCGGCCTGGGGATTGGAGCGAATCTGAATAAGTGGACGCCGGAAGATTTCCAGATCGCAGAAAAGATGGTCGCGCAATACAAACAGATCCGCGAGACTGTGCAAGATGGGGCGCTCTATCGCTTGATCTCGCCGCTCGGCGGAAGCGAATCCTCTGTCACCGAATCCGTTTCGACTGACCGCCGCCAGGCAATCGTGTTCGCGTTCCTGCATTCGAGCCAGATGGGCCATGCATTTCCGCGGATTTATCCGCGGGGCCTGAACGAGGAGGCGACCTATCGCGTCCAGGCAATTGATGGCCAACTTGCCAGACAGACTTCTGCCTCGGCCAGCGGGGCCTTTTGGATGCAGAACGGTTTCGATATGGATTTGCGGGGCGACTTCCAGGCGGCGGCCATCACATTCCAAGAAGAAGGTGTGCAGTGAGTGCAAGAAACGTCAATCTTTACGTTGCTGCATTTTCTTTGTTGATCCTGGCTGCGCCGGTATTGTGGTCGCCCGTTGAAGGACATGCCCAAGCGGCATCGACAAGTTCTTCACGTCCTGAAGAGATCGAGTGGACTTGGGAAGTTCGTCCTGCTGATCCAGATGCGAAGTTGCCAAATGTTCTTTTGGTGGGCGACTCGATTTCACGAAATTACTTTCCCGAAGTCCAGCGACAGTTGAATGGAGTGGCCAACGTCTATTTGCTGGCCACCTCCGCATCTGTCGGAGATCCAAGGCTTTCGAAGCAGTTAGCCGAATTTGACGCCATGGAGGCAGTCCAGTTCCGAGTAGTGCACTTCAACAACGGCATGCATGGTTGGAATTATTCCGAGGCTGAATACCGGCGAGCCTTCCCGGCATTTCTCGCATCGATCGGTGCGTTGGATCCGGAGGCATCGCTGGTGTGGGCCTCTACGACTCCGGTGAAAGTTGATGCGCCACAAGGCGCGACGAACGATCGCGTAAATGCAAGGAACGCCATTGCGCTTTCTTTTGTAAACGCGGCTGAAATTCCAGTGGACGACCAGCATGCACTCATGATGCAACATCAGGATGATTTTCAAGATACAGTGCACTTCAACGATGCTGGTTCCCGGAGTCAAGGCAAACAGGCTGCCGAATGCATCCGGAAACTGATGCGTCGGTAACTGGTTCTGAAGGAATACATGCAATCCTCTGTCGCAAATGCCCCCAGGGCAAAGACATCTCGCTTTCAAGTGTGGCGCTCCCTTGAAAGAGATGCCGGGGCTGCAGTTACTGCAATCAGCAGCATTCGCAAGCTTGGTCAGGGGAGTGTTTTACTTTTACACCAACAAGGGCTGGGGCCGCGGTCGTACCCACTCCGCCATCACCCATGGCAGGCGTTGCACGATTGCCCCTCGAAGATGGTTTTCCCTTTCGCGGCCAAGCGGGTCGGCCAGCGTCACATTTGCGGCAGCCAGAGATGCGGAGAAAGCTCTGGCTCGAATGCTCTCGGGGCTAAAGCGACCGTATCATTCAAACTCGCGCAGCGCGACTGGCAGACCTTTTCAAACATCCCACCCCGAAAATGAACACTGGCGTCCAGACGGGATTGTGAGGACACTTTCGTTTCGCGGGTGAACCAGGAGATCTTAAATGAAGCTGTTTGCAGGCATTGGAGCCGGGAATCCTGTTTTGAACTTCGGCGGAGTTGCTGTAGTGCTCTCGGCAGCTTTTGTTGGCCTTTTTGGGCGTATTCAGGCAAGTGCAGAGACGGCGGATCAAACGGCAGAGATTGTGAAGTTTCTCAGTGGACCGTCGCAGAACGTGATAGCGCGGCTGACTGCGTTGAACCAGTTGCCAGCGGACCAATGGCGATTCCATACAGGCGACCTGGCGCACGGAGAATCGCCGGACCTCGACGACTCGTCGTGGCAGGTGGTGAAACCGCGCATGGAAGCGCCGCAGGATGCGGTCTGGTTTCGGCGATGGATTGAGGTTCCGCAAAGCCTGAACGGCTACGACTTGGTGGGCACGCGGATATGGTTCAGTTTTGCGGCTACTGGGAATGGCCCGATGCCGGAGATCATTTACTTCAACGGGCGTCGTGTGGCTCTGGGCGACAACCTGAAGCCAATTCTTATCCCTCGTCATTATTCAAAACGCAGCGGCAACTGTGCGTGCTCAAAAGAGGTAACGCTCAAAGAAACGTGGGTGGCTGACCTATACAGACGCGTCGGTCGCGATTGCGTTTCGAGTGTTAACTGAATGAGTCACACTTCGGGGCCGTTGAGCCCGAGGATACGGCGATTTCCAAACACCGATTTCAGGCAGCTCGGTCGTAGCGATGGTGCAGGCCGCCCACGCGTCGCCGGGAGATCACCTGCCCGCTCCCTACAGAGAGAGCCCTACTCCCGGGTGTTTGCTTATCCAGGCCGAGGTGCGTGCGGTCGTCGTGGTAGTAAGAGAGGTAATCGGAGAGGAGTCGCTTCAGATGTCGCTCGTTCAGCGGAATGACCTGGTCGAGCAGTTCGCGTCGGCAGCTTCCGACCCAACGCTCCGCGACGCCGTTCTGCCAAGGGCATTGGACGGAAGTTTGCACGCACGCGATCTTCATGGATCGAATCGCAGCCGGGACTTCCAATCCATACTTCGCGTCGTGGTCAAAGATGAGGAACTTGGGCGTGGACTCATAAGGGAAGGCTTCGCGCATCTGCTGGACAATCCAAGTGCTGGTCCGATGCGGCGTGACATTGAAGTGCAGTAGGCGTCTACGGTCGTGGCTGATGATGAAGAAGCAGTAGAGTACGTTGAATGTAAGTGTCGGGACCGTGAAGAAATCCATCGCGGCGATCGCTTCTCGGTGATTACGTAGAAAAGCCAGCCAACGTTTGCCGGGGTCTAGGTTCCTGGGTGCCTGTCTCATCCAGCGGGAGACTGTAGTCTCAGATACATGGAAGCCGAGCATGAGAAGTTCCCCATGGATGCGAGGCGCACCCCAGGTTGGATTCTCCGCGACCATCAGGAAGATCAATTCACGGATCTGCTTGGAGATTCTCCGTCCACCGCCGACGCGTTTTCGCACTTTGCAGAGCATGGTCCAGTACAGTTTGAATCCAGCTTGGTGCCACCGAGCAACCGTTTCCGGCCGGACGAGAAGGAGCGACTTTTCCCAATCGGACCAGATGTGGCGCGCTACGACCCAGAACAGTTTGTCGAGTGCCCCCAGTCTTGGCCTCGGGTGCTTGCGTTTCAACACAGCGAGTTGTTGGCGGAGCGCGAGGTTTTCTAACATCAGGCTGCGTTGC
>WNFJ01428577.1_pt1 | contig 17576 bp, 15 predicted proteins | sample 5400461 | NCBI WGS metagenome assembly WNFJ01 (sample SAMN13153349, study PRJNA577476) | soil metagenome | isolation source: 115 cm saprolite on Douglas fir-dominated hillslope | place: USA:California | collected 2013-09-17 | reverse complement strand
CGCCATCATGATTTATTTGCCCGGCGGGCCTTCGCACATGGACATGTACGATCTCAAGCCGCAAGCGCCGGTGGAATATCGCGGCGAGTTTCGGCCCATTGCCACGAACGTCCCCGGCGTGCACATCTGCGAGCATTTCCCCATGCAGGCCCGCATGTTCGACAAGCTCGCGGTGATTCGCTCCATCGTTTCGGTGGAGGAACATTCCGACTCGCTGGTCACCACCGGCTACAGCGAAAACGAAAACCGCACCGCCCACCATCCGTCCTTCGGCTCGGTGGTTTCCCGGCTAAGCGGCAACCGCAATGCCGACGTGCCTCCCTTCGTCAGCCTGCGCGGCATGAGCATCGGCCAGGAGCCCGGCTATCTGGGTGTTGCCCATCGGGCATTCACGCCGGGTGGCGAAGGGCTGGAAAACCTGCGCTTGCCGAGCGGAGTTGACAGCCGGCGCACCAGCGCTCGCCGCGATCTGTTGAGCAACTTCGATTCGGTCCGCCGGGAGATCGACGCCTCGGGGACCATGCGTGGTCTGGACGCCTTTGCCGACCGTGCTTTCGACATGGTCGCCTCCGGCACGGTTCGCCGCGCTCTGGACCTGAACCGTGAAGATCCGCGCGTGCGCGATCGCTATCGAGGGGTGGAAGCCTTCCTCACCGCCCGTCGCCTGGTGGAAGCCGGCGTCGGCTGCGTGACATTAGCTACAGAACTTCACCACCCTGCGCACCCAGCTGCCCCAGGTTGACCGCGGCGTGGCCAATCTCGTCCAGGACCTGTGCGACCGCGGCATGGACCAGGACGTGGTCACGGTGATGTGGGGCGAGTTCGGCCGCACCCCGCGCATCAACGGCACGGCAGGACGCGATCACTGGGCGCCGGTCATGTCCGCCCTGGTCGCCGGCGGCGGACTGCGCATGGGACAGGCCATCGGCTCCTCCAGCGCCCGCGGCGAATACCCGCGCGATCGCCGCGTCACCGCTCCGCAAGTCCTCAGCACCCTCTACCGCGCCGTCGGCATCGACGCGTCGCAAACCTTCGCCAACGGCAGCGGCCGGCCAATGTACATCCTCGACGACCGCGAACCGGTCAGCGAGCTGCTGCAAGGGTAAATGGAATCCAAAAAAATCAGCCCGGCCTCATTGGAGGCCGGGCTTTTTTATTGACCTCAACTTGCCTGCTTGCGAATGACCTCCAGCTGGTCCAGGTCGTTGACCTCAAGGCGATAATCCGGGCCGGCCCTGGTTTCGTAACGTGTTATCATCCCGGACAGGCGCAGGATTTTCCCGCGGAAATGTTCGGCCGGGTTTTCGATACCTAACTGGATGAGACGCGCCGTCACCTTCTCGGACACGTATACATAGACCTTGCGGAACAAGGCATCGTCGCCCAATTTCGGTACGATGCCCATCGGCATCGCTTTCCAGCTGCCATCGCAACTCGGCCGCGGCAGGTACACCTTTCCGACCGTGAACTCGATGGTCGCTTTGCCCGTGATGTTCTTCTCCACGATCATCTGAGGGCTCAGCGGATTCTCCACAGCGGCAAGGGCAACGGGCGGCCCTGTCATGGCCCAGGCGGCGCAGATCAACAGAAATGCGGGACCTGCACGACGTGCAATTGTGAACATTGTCCATTCCTTTCCGACGGACAGGGTAAGGGCGATCGAAAGGAATTTTACCCATCCGGAAAGGAGCGGAGCGTCACAGGTTCGTAACAATTGGGTTCCATTCCACACCTCGACATACACCATGGTGCGGAATCAGGGACAGTGGTTTAGCAGCGTTCTTCGAGAACATAACCCACTCCCCGCACCGTATGGATAAGCTTGCGCTCAAAAGGGTCGTCCACCTTGGTGCGCAGGCGGCGGACGTGGACGTCCACCACGTTGGTGGCGGTGCGGAAATGCATGTCCCAGGCCTGTTCGGCGATGACACTCCGTGTGAGCACTTCCCCGGCGCGGCGCGCCAGGAGCGAGAGCAGGACAAATTCCTTGGGGGTCAAACCAAGCCGCTGCCCGGCGCGGTTGACTTTGAGGCGGACCAGGTCGATCTGGAGGTCGGCGACCAGCACGGTTTCCAGTTGGCGGAGTGGGCCGCGGCGCAGAAGCCCGCGCAGCCGCGCCACCAGCTCCGAGAAGGCGAACGGGCTTTCCAGAAAGTCATCCGCTCCGAGGCCCCCAGCAATCGGGTCATCTGGTTCGGTCAAGAACAGGATGGGCGCGCGTTGGCCCTGGTCGCGCGGATCGGCGAGGCTGGACCAGCCGTTGCGTTGGGCAAGCCCGTGGTCGAGGATGATGGCGTCGTAAGAATGAGTGCGGGCGCGGTGAAAACCGTCTTCGCCCTGGCCGGCCACATCCACGACAAAGCCGTTTTCCGTGAGCCCTTTGCGGAGGTAGGCTGCATTGCCGGCTTCCTCTGCCACGAGCAAGATCTTCATGGGCTGCCTTTCCGAAAGGTCATTGGATATCGAGCTTGATCCGCAGCTCGATGGAGTTTTCTTTCCCTCCCGCCACCTCCACCTTCAAGGTCGAGCTGGTAACATCTTTGTAGGCGTTGGGTATTCGCGTTATCGCTTCCGCGTCGCGGGCGCTGACCCCTTCCTTGCTTGGGCCGATGGTCACCGCATACTCACCCGGAAACAAGGCGGTGCGGAAGAAGCCATCTTTGCCGACGGAAGATTCCATGACTTCTTTGTGCATGCCGGTCAGGGGGTGGAAGGCGACGACGGCGCCCGTGAGAGGCTCGCCGCCTTTATCCAAGACGGCTTTGCCATTGACGACCGCGCGCGGAGTCCAGGTGCGCGCCGGATTATTGAACCATCCCAGGGCCGCCGATCCGGACCAGTAGAGAACGAAAATGCTGGCGGCCACCAGGAGCCCTTTTTTCCACAGCGGCAGGCGGTCGTCGTCGTCGTCGTCGTCGTCAGCCCGGCGTTGCTTGGCTTTTTTCGCGGTCTTCTTGGCGGCTTCCTTCTCTTTCTTTTTGCGCTCCTCCTCGGCCCGGCGAAATTCCTGAACCAGGCGGGCGCGGTTGGCTTGCTCGGCAACCTCCCGCGCTTGCCGCTGTGTTTCGGAATCCTCTATAGCGCCGCCGGCTGGTTCCGTCGGCTCCGGGTTCGAAAACGCGGGCGGCTCCGAATCCATCAGCGCAGCGATCGTCAAGGAATTGTCCTTGGCTGGCGCCCCGCGAATATTCAAGGTGAAATCAGGCTCGGACGAGGAGTTGTCCGTGGCTGGCGCCCCGTGAAAATTCAAGGTGAAGTCAGGCCCGGACGTTCCGGTCGCCGGCGCATCAGCCGCCGGGACATTCACTTTGAATTCGGTGGTTTCCACAGCGGCGCCATCAGGGGCCGGAGCGGGGAGGTCGGTTGCGGTTTCCTGGCTGAGCCGGTGCGTGGCCGTTTCCTGGGCACGGAATTCCGCCGTCCGGCGGGGATCGAAGGCGTGCTCGGCATGATCGGGAGCGGCTTTGGGCACTTTCGGAGTGTCCTGGGCATGGATTTCCGCCGTCCGGCGGGGATCGAAGGCGTGTTCGCCATGATCGAAGCCGGCGAGCACGTCCGGAGCGTCATCCGGTTGGCTCAGAAGGGGGGGCACGCGCTGGCCGATTTCCTTGATGGTCCTGGGGGAGCCCTGGCGCTTCCGCGGCGCTTTCTGGTACGCTTGCCAGGCGCGGGCGCGGCCTTCCCGTGCGGCGGCATTGTCCGGATCCAGGAAAAGCGCGAGCGAGTAGTCCGCAACCGCCCATTCATATTGTCCCATGGCCGCGTGAACCAGGCCGAGCTGCCGGCAATAAGCGGGAGCCAGTTGCACGTCCAGGCGCGCGGCGTGCGCCAGATCGGAGAGGGCCAATTCCTGCAGTCCGGCTGCCTGACGGATGGCGGCACGCTGCGCATAGGCGCGGGCATGGTTCGGATCGAGGCGAATGGCCTCGCTCAGGTCCACCAGCGCGTTGGGCGGGTCGTCTTGTTTCAGGTAGGCGAGGCCGCGCAGGTAAAAAGCGTGGGCGTTGAGGGAGTCTGCCCGCAAGGTCCGGGAAAAATCTTCGACGGCGCGGCTGGGCCAGCACGCTGCCGCGCACGAGGTAAGCCTGGGTCAAATCCGGATCGTTGCGGAGGGCCTGCTCGCAGTCGGCCAGGGCTTCGTCGAGCCGGCCGGACGCGGTCAGGGCCCGGGCGCGGTGCACATAGGCGACGGTGAAGGCCGGGTCGATGCGCAGGGCCGCGTTATAATCGCCCACGGCCAGGTCCGCTTCGCCGCCCGCGGCGTACAGCTGGCCGCGCGCATGGAAGGCGGCGGCGTGATCCGGCTTGAGCCGCAGCGCCTGCGATAGATCAGTCAGGGCCTGTTTCCGCTGACGCAGCGCTTCATGCGTAATACCGCGGCGGAAGTAGACCTCGGCGTCCTTGGGGTTCCGCGCCGCGGCGGCCATGAAGTCGATCAGGGCGCGCGGATGATTGCCTTGCGCCTGGAAGAGGACGCCGCGCTCGAAATAAAGTCGGCCGTTGGAAAAGTCGAGCTCCAGGGCGCGTGTGAACTCCGCGGCCGCCTGCTCGTATTTGCCTTGCTCGCGATAAGCCACGCCCAGATTCTGATAAGCGAGCACGTTGTGCGGGTCCAGCCGGAGGGCGTTGCTGTAGTCGGCAATGGCCCGATCAAAATCTTTTTTCGCGGCGTAAGCGTCGCCGCGGCGCAAGTGGCTCAAGGTCGCCAGGGGATTGAGGCGAATGGCCTCGCTGTAGTCGGCAATGGCCCGATCCGGGTTGCCCTGGGCGGCATAGGCCTCGCCGGAATCATGATGGGCCCAGGCAAAATAAGGGTCGAGGCGCAGGGCCTCGCTGAAATTCACGACGGCGCCGTCCAGGTCGCCGGCGTCGGCGAGGGCCTTGCCGCGGTAGTGGTAGGCGACGGCGTTCTTGGGGTCGTTGTGCAAGGCGGCGGTGAAATCGGCAATGGCGAGTTGGCCCTGGCCGATGATCCAGTGCACCTGGCCGCGCTGCAGCAGCGCCAGGGCGTTGGCCGGGTCCAGCCGCAGGGCGCTGCTGTAATCTGCCAGGGCTTGCACGTAATCGCCCTTGAGCCGGTAGGCATCGGCGCGGTGGAGAAACGCCGGGGCCGAGGCGGGGTCCAGGTGAATGGCCGCCGTATATTCACCGATGGCCTGATCGTATTCCCCGCGCTGGGCACAGGCGGTGCCGCGGCCGAGGCGGTTCACACCCGCGGCCGTGTCCACGGGTGGCGCCGCCACAGCCAGGCCGGGCTCACGCAGCGAGGACAGCAGCCCATCCAGGCGCGACCGCTGACCTTCCAGAACCACTGCCAGCCCGTGAAAATCTTCCACAACGCTTTCGCCCGGATTGTCCAGCAACACCGAACCGAGGTTGCCGAATAAGTCCGGATCGGCCTGGACCGCATGACGAAAAAGGGCGGCTACCAGAACCACCAGCAGGGGTTCACCCGTTGGGCAGCGCAAACCAAGGAGCGCGCGCAGATCGGTGTTGCCGGCTTGCTCCAGATGGTCCATCAGGCGAGTCAGGGCCTGCCATTCGGCCCGGCTCGGATCGAGGCCGCCATCTTCCTGGTCGATCTGCGCCAAGAATTCAGCGACTTCCAGGGGCCCGGAGGTCAAGAGAGCGCCGGCCAGCGCCGCCTGCAGGGCCTTGCCGGCTTGGCGCCGTCCATCGGGGCCTTTTTCGTCAAGGACGCTAAGGGAAATTTCATCGAGCAAGAGGCGGATGGGCCGGTAGAACTCATCTTCCAGGCTGCGTTCCCAGGTGAGCTGGGCGCGCTCCCACAATTCCTCGCCGGCCAGGAGCACCTCGACCGCGACCCAGGCGCGCGCGTTCGCCTGACGCAGGGCCCGGGAAATATGCAGGCTGGACGGTTGAAACTGGTCCGCCCCGCCAGGCGGCAAACCATTGCCTCCGACGGGTTGCCGGGCGAAACGCAACAAGCGCCTCAAAGCCAAAGCAGAGAGAACCTGAACGCAGCGCATAGCAAAGGTTCCCTGGGTTGGAAAATTCTTTCCGCTTCTTCCTTGCAGGCATGAAGGCGAAATCTTGTCACTGGAGCCTTATTATCCAAATAGGCCGGGGCACAATTATGAATTTTGGATGATTTTTTCGCGTCGAGAATAAACTCGCCGCTTGCGGCTCGGCATTGGGATTGGAAACCCCAAGGCTAAGCCGCAAGCGGATCGAGAAGGGCTGTTTGTCAATTAAAACGCCCCGGTTTGGTCGTTGTCGCCGTCGTCCGGCTGCATGAGGTTACGAAGCACGGTAAAGCCAACCGTGTCCCTCAAGAAGGCGACGTGGCCATCGAGAAAGACAACGTTGACGCCACCCGGGTGGGAGCTGAAGAGCTCGTCGTTGGGGCCGCAGTTGTTCATGGACCAGAGACACTGCCCGGCGGCCGATCCTGTGCCGCCGATGGGAAAAGCGGTTTGGTTCACATAGGGGCCGAGATAGGATCCACCGGCATACTGGGCGCTGCCCGGATCGGCCATGGGAGGCCCGGAAACACCGTTGCCGGTTTCCGCCTCGGCCCAGCGATTGATGGCCCGGCCGCCGCTGGGCGTTCCATCCACGGTGCCTTTCGTGGTGCCGGCGGTGGGATCGACTCCCGGAGATAGCTGGAACGGGAAAATCGATTCGTGATTACGATAGGGGGAATCCTCGCCGATAATGATGGTGTTGCTGGTGCCATCGGTAACTTTGCCGATGGTGCCCTGATTGCCGTTGAACTGGGGGACCGCAGTGAGGGCGAAAAAGGCGCCCGTCTGGTCATACAAGCCGCCGTTGACGCCGAAAACGCGCAGGGCCCCGGCGGAACGAGTCGCCTTGTTGCGCTGCCCGGTAACCGGATCGATGTCCACGTAGGAAATCGGCATGTAGGCCGTCTGCCCGTAGCCGCCCGGATCAGGCTGAAGGCCTTCCGCGCTGGGGCACAGGAAGGATTTGATCTGCAGCTGGGCGGCGGTTTTGTTGAGCGGCGCATTGGCTACGTCGTTGTACGTGAAATTCAGGTTCATCATCTTGTACGCACCTTCCTGTTCCATGAAGGGCAGGATGTACGTGAAGAAGGATTGCTTGTCATAATACTTGGTTTTCACGGATGTCGGGTCGATCCCCTCGCCCGGACTGGGCAGATACTTGAAGGCGGACTCGTAATTCAAAACCGCCAGACCAAGTTGCTTGAGATTGTTGGCGCAGGTGGCCCGGTTGGCCGCCTCGCGCACCTTCTGCACGGCCGGAACCAACAGACCGATCAAAATGGCAATGATCGCGATCACCACGAGCAGTTCGACCAGGGTGAAACCCTGGCGCTGCCGGATACGAAAACGATCCATGACATACCCTCCAGTTGAAAATGGAAGCCAAGAAGCACATAAGACTCACGGAAAAACGCCTGTTGTTGATGATCGGGTTCGCCGGGGTCGATGGCGAAAGCGAAAATGGGCCCTCCTAAACCACGAAACGAAAACCGGTAGCACAGGGAAAATAGCGAGGATTTGAGTAAAAGTAATTTGGAGAAAATGAGTGTTTCTTGAAATGTAACAGACGAAACCGTAATCTTCCCGTCATCTTGCTGTCATGAACGCCCCCGGATCAGCTAAAAAATGTACGAAAACAGCCCCGGAACCCCACTATTACAGGTAGGAGTCTGTTTCACGCCGTTTATCCTCTGGGATGCCGGGAGGCTTTTGTGCCGGATAATAAACCCATGCGCCTGACCTTGCGGACCTTGCTCGCCTACCTGGACGATACCCTGGAGCCGAGCCAGGCCAAGCTGATCGGCCAGAAGGTGGCCGAAAGCGATACGGCCCAGGAGTTGATTGCCCGCATCAAGCAAGTGACCCGGCGGCGGCGCTTGACAACCCCGCCTCCGGCGGGCGGACCGGGGGGCAAAATCGACGCCAACACCATTGCCGAATACCTGGACAATTCGGTGGCCGCCGAGCAGTTGGCGGAAGTCGAGCAGATTTGCCTGGCGTCGGACGTTCACCTGGCGGAGGTGGCGGCTTGCCATCAAATCCTGACGCTGGTTCTGGGGGAGCCTTCGCTGGTGCCGCCCATGGCCAAGCAGCGCATGTACGGCCTGGTCAAGGGCCCGGAGGCCATCCCCTTTCGCAAGCCGCCGCTGCGGCCCGAGCGCGATCCGGTGTTCTCCGACGAAAACATGGAAACCGACGAAACCTTGCGCCTGGGTCTGCCCCCTTATCGCCGGCATGGCAGCTGGTCGCAGCGGCTAGTGCTGGTGGGCGGCGGCCTGGCGGCGCTGTGCCTGTTGGCCGTCGCTTTCTGGCAGGTCCTCAAGCCACCCGATAAAACCGATGCCAAAAGGACAAGGACAAGCCGCCGATCAAACAAAAGGAAAAGGACCAGGAGCCCGAGCTGCCTGACTCCAAGAAAGGCGATGGCAACAATGGAAAGCCCGAGCCTCCGGACAAGAACGGCAAGAAAGGGAACAAGGAAAAGAAGAATCCCAAGGAAATCTCCAGGGAGCCGATCTTTCCCAGCGTCGCTTACAATCCCCCCAGCAAGCGCCAGGCCGAGGTGGGCAATTTGATCCCCAACGAAATCGGCATCCTGCTCCAGCAACAGGAGGATCCCAGCGAGTGGAAGCGTCTGACGGTGATGAAACCGGCGGCTTACTCCGGCCGGCCCCTGGTCAGCTTGCCCGGCGCGCGCTCGGGGGTGGCCTTGAAAACCGGAGTCCGCTTGACCTTGTGGGGTTACCTTCCCGAATTGTGGCCCTGGCCTCCCTTGCTAGAAAGTGTCGCCGAGGTCCATTTTAACGATAATCCCGGCCTGGATCTGGATATGACCCTCTACCGCGGCCGCATTCTCTTGGCAAACGACCGTCCCGGCCGCCCCGTGCGGATTCGATTGCGCTTTGAAAACCCCACCAATCCCGAAGAAAAGGAACGCGAGCGCTCGTTCATTGACATCGTGCTCCAGGAAAAAGGGACCGAGGTGCTTGTCGATCGCTTTAGCCTGTTCACGGTGACCGAGCCCTTTTACAAGGACCCGAAAAACCCTAACCGCCTGGGGCCGGTGGCCATGATGGGTCTGGTGGCCAGGCGCGGCGAAATCTTCTTGAAGGCCTACGACCTGCCCTTTCACCTGGTGGCGCCCCCATTCAAGGGACCGTCCATCCGGGCCTGGAGCAGCGCCGAGGGATTCAACGACAACCTTGCCGGCTTATGGGGGCCCGAAACGCTGTCCGACAGCAATCCGCCTCCGTTCCTGCCGCCCGGATTGGATGAAAAGCAAAAAAAGAAGGCGGTCGATTTTGCCGACCAGGTGCGCTCGGAGATTCTCAAAGCCCGCGACTCCTTCAACGCCGACCTGGCGCAAGATAATATCGGGGTCGTCCTCACCAAAACGATTTCTTCCCCTAGTCCGGCCCGCCGCCGATTCGCCGTCCGCTGCTACGGCGCCCTGGATGATTTCGAAAGCCTGATCAATGCCCTCAATGACGAGAAGTTTCCCGACGTTCGCCAGGCCGCTATCGCCAGCCTGCAGTCCTGGATCGCCTCTTCCCGCGATGCCGAATATAAGCTCTTCGCTCTCCTGAAAGAAAAATACTACACGGCGGGGCAGTCGGAAACGATCCTAAAATTACTCCATACCACCGCTCATTCAGCGAACGGCCGCGCTGATCCGCAAACCTATATTGAGCTCATCAGCTACCTCAATAACAACCTGCTGATCATTCGCGAGCTGGCGGCCTGGCACCTGTACAACCTGGCGCCATCGGGAAGAAATATCCCCTGGTCCGCGGTGGACCGCGCCGCCTGCCGCGCCGCCCAGGCAGCCTGGGACAAACTCAAATTGCCGCCACCGCAAAAAACGCCGTGAGGCTCAGGTCAATCTTTCCGCAGGTCCAAACACAGCAGGTTCCGTTCGTCACGCAGATACAGTTTGCCGTTGGCAAAGGCCGGCATGGCCCAGGATTTGTACGTCAGGAGCTTGGGTAATTCGCCCTTGACCCGGTATTCGGCGGGGCTGGCTTCGATCAAGGTCAGGGAGCCCCGTTCGTGCCAGCACAGGATATGCCTGTCCAGGGCCAGAAACGAATAGCGGCCCGGGACGCGTTTTTCCCATTTCACCTCGCCGGTTTTTTGGTCGAGACAGCGGAGGAAGAAAGCCGCCAGGTCGCCGTGGCAACCGTAAATGTGGCCATCCACAATCATGCTGGTGGCCATCAGGTTTTGCAACTTATTCTTGTTGGTCCACTTTTCGCGGACGCTCCAGTTGCCTTCCTTGGAAACAGGGGGGACGATTTCCAGGGCGGCACAGCCGCCTCCATAAGCCGCCGACACGAACAGCAGGTTGTCGCTCCACACCGGGATCGCGCAGGTAACATTGAACTTGTTGCCGAATGGATAGCGCCAGAGGATTTTTCCCTTGACCGGATCAATGCCGAGAATCGCTTGCCCGGTCGGCACCACCACTTGGCGGCTGCCGGCGGCGGTGATGGCGATGGGCGAGGCGTATCCCATCGGATCGTCGCCGGCGGTCCAGAGCAGCTTTCCGGTATCTTTGTGGAAGGCGGCCACGGAATTGTTGTTGCTGCCGCCCGGCTGCACGATCACCAGGTCCCCTTCGACCAGGGGCGACTGCGACACGCCCCAGTAGTAAAACTCGCCTTCGCCACTGCGCGCCCCGGTTTCCTGGAACATATTCCTTTGCCAAACTTTTTTGCCTTTTTCAGTCAGGCACAACAACTCCCCTCTGCCAAACAGGCAATAGAGCTTGCCCTGGTGATAGGTGGGGGTGGCGCGTGGGCCGGCGCCTTGTTTCTGCACGTCGATGTAGCTGGGCACCGCATCGAAGCTCCACAATTCCTTGCCGGTCTGGGCATCCAGGCACAGCGCGATGTCGCGCTGGCCGCTCTTCGCCATCGTGAACAAACGATCGCCCACAATGGCCACGGATGAGTAGGCGTTGCCGAGCGGCACCTTCCAGAGAATCTTGGGAGGTTTCGCCTTCCAGTCCAGGTTCAGGCCGGTTTCGCGGACGATGCCGTCCCGCGCCGGCCCGAGGATTTGCCGCCAATCTTCCCCCACCGCTAATGGACAAGCGACGATGAAAGTGAAAAGAGAATAGCGGAACCAGGCATGAGGCATGAAAATCTCCAACGATGATTGGCGTTTGCTCTCTTCATTCAGCCCGCAGCGCCAGCAAAGCGGAGCCCGGTGGCGAGACAGAAATTGCGGAAAGTTTCTTTGGCGATTCGGTTTGTTCATCAAGACCCAACTCCCAATCGCAATCCCAACACCTCGGCCAGCTTATCCGCTGTCGCCATGCGAATGTCCCGCTCGCCGGCCAAAAACTGGGAAATGACGATTTGCGATACCGCCGCGTCGCTGGCAATCTGGATTACCGATTTATTACTTGTGCGAATGGCTTGCTTCAAAGTTTCGCTGAGTGAGCCTGGAACAGAGGAGTGGGACGGACGCGCCGGAGGGAATTCTTCCCGGACCTTGCGTCGGACTTCTTCATCCTTGGCGATTTCCTCCGGCGTCAGCTTCCGCGTTCGAAAAACTTGTTCCAATTTTTTACCCATGATTGGTTACCTAACGTGGTTCGGGGACTTCATAGGCCGTTGTTACTCGAATCGAATCTTCATCGATTACCTCATAAATGACGATAATGTACACTTTCTCTAGGCTGTAGCCCCAAACACAAGGACGGCCGCTGGAAGCGCTGAAGCCTTCGCTGGTTGGATTTTCCAAAACTTCCACATCGTCAATGCTTAGCCCGTGTTCGGCAATGTGTTGCACGTTGCCATCCGGATCATCTGGATCATCCCAAAAGATGCGGAAAAATTTCATTCTGCCATCATCGTAATTGCAAAACGTTGCCTTTTTCCACCGCTTCCCGAAGGAGCCAGTCACCTTCCCGGTGTGGAGTCAAATGCATTGGTTCACACAGCCATTTCCTGAGGCGTCTCCGCGGCCGATTCTTCCCGATCCTTCCACCATTCCGCCGCCCGGTCCCGGTCCCACTGGTCGGCGCAGGCGCAGTCGGCCAGGGCTCTGTCGAGGCTATCCACGTCCTGGAAACGTTGGTCCGGTTCCTTGTTCAGACAGCGCAGGATGACATCCTGCAAATCGGCAGGCAGTTCGGGCCTGAGATCGGTCAGCGGGGCCGGCGGCTCATGCACGTGGGCCACCAGCATCTCCATGGCGCTATCGCGGGCGAAAGGCGGCTGGCCGGTGAGCAGAAAATACGCCAGGCTGCCCAAGCTGTAAATGTCAGTCCGGGAATCGATGTTGTTTTTGCCGATGGCTTGCTCGGGCGACATATAAGGGGGCGAGCCCAGGATGGTCCCCTGCACGGTGAGCTTGCCGGCATCCTTTCCCAGGCCGAGGTCATGCACCAGGCCGAAATCGAGGAGCTTGGCGACGTCGTAAACCCCGCCGCGGCGACAGGCGATGATGTTGCGCGGCTTGATATCGCGGTGAATCAGGCCGACCGCATGAGCCTCCTGGAGGGCAGCGCAGATTTGCCTCAGGAAGTGCACGGCGCGGCCCGGAGGCAAAGGCCCGTGCCGTTCCACCAGCTCCTGCAAGGTCATGCCAGGCAGGTATTCCATGACGTAATAGAAGGTGCCGTCATCGGCATGGCCGTAATCAAATATTTCGACCGTGTTCCAGTGGGTCAAGGTGGCCATGGCCTGGACTTCGCGCTCGAAGCGGGACAGGTTGGTAGGATCGCCGGCCTGATCGGGCCGGATGAGCTTGATGGCGCAGGCGCGGCGGAGTAGGACGTGCTCGCCCAGGTAGACCTCGCCCATGCCCCCGGAGCCGAGGCGGCGCTGGAGCTGGTACTGCCCCAGCTTGCGGGCCGCATAGGCCTCCTGCTGAAGCTCGGCAATCTTGTAGGAACCGAAGATGGCGATGGCCGCACCCATGCTCAGCGCCACCGACATCTCGAACAAGGCAGGCTTGGTATAGGGCCCCATCACCGGGCAATCGTGGCACACCAGGAAAGTCAACGCCAGCGGCGTCAACGCCAGAACGCCCACAATGGTCGCGCAGCGCCGCCAGGTATTGGGAATAAAGGTGCCGTAAAGAACGATCAGCACAAACCAGCGCAAGCTATTGCTGGCGGCGGCCAGGCTCAGGATCTGCTTCTTGTTCTCGTCCGGCGCCCAGGTAAGCACCTGGCCTCCGTGGAACCCGGCATACTGGAGATAGGCGAAAAACAGGGCCATTACGCCAAACAGGCTCAGTTCCACTGCCCGCAGAGCGCGGATCGACAGCCGCACATGGCTCCAGAGAAGAGCGGACAAAAAGGTAAGGATCGCCACCACTACCATTTGCAAAATCCTGGTGGTGGGGTCCGGGGTGGCCGGCGGCGCGATCAGGTTGCGTACCAGGAAAGCAGCGAAGCCTGCCAGGGCAATGAGGCCGGCTATCCGAAGCCGCCGCCGCAGCAGGCAGGTGATCTCGTCGGTGACATGAAATCCCGACAGGCCGGTCAGCGCCACCTTGCAGCCGCGCACAGGCTTTTGCTGGTCGGAGCTAGCCGTCAGCGAGTTTCCATAGCCTGATACCGCTAGTCGTTGAAAGGGTTTGTTCATGACTTTCCTGTTCCTCAAGGATATAGACCCCATCCACGCCGGCCTTGTTTATTGTACGTCCTTGGAAATCCCCTGGTGCGAAAAATCGCGGAAAGCATTTTTCCATATTAAACCACAACCGCTGATTGTCTATGCATCCGTGCGTCAAAGTAATAGGCACACTCCGTGTGCCGTTTGCATTGCTCAACAACGGCACACAGAATGTGCCTTCTACTTGACGACGATGCCCGAATCCTGCAAACCAGATATGATTAACTCATGGGCAGCGTGCTATCCCTTCACCAGACCAAGAAAGAACCGGCCACCGTCGTCGTGGAAGAATTGGCTCCCGCGGCGGATGCCTGGCAGATGTGCCGGCGGCTGGCAGGCTTACCGCATGTGCTGTTTTTCGACAGCGCCGGCCATTATCCCGGCCAGGGACGCTATTCCTTCCTCACCGCCGACCCCTTCGCTTGGCTGCAGGCGCGGGGACGAGCGGTGAAAACGGTGGGATTAAATCCCGGCGCTCGCCAGGACGATCCCTTCGTTGTCCTTTCCGAGCATCTGGCCCGTTATCCAATTGAAAACCGGCCCGATCTGCCGCCTTTCCAGGGAGGCGCCGCCGGCATGTTTGGTTATGATCTCTGCCATCACCTGGAGCGCCTTCCCAGGCCGATGCACGATGATTTCGGCGTTCCCGACCTGGCCGCCGGCTTTTACGACTGGGTCATCAGCATCGATCACGAGTCGGACCGGGCGTGGGTGGTTTCGACCGGCTGGCCCCAGTCCGAGCCGCGCCGCCGCCGCCAGCGCGCCCGGCAGCGCTTAGAGGGAGTGAAACGCCTTCTCCAGCAAGATCCTCCGGCGGTGCCGGCACGCCTGCCGCCTCCCCGGCCACTGGAAACGCCGTCATGGCCTGTGTCAGGATTGCCCGGGGTAAGCAGCAATTTTCACCGAGCCGCCTACCTTGAAACAGTCCGCCGCGCCATCGAATACATTCACGCCGGGGATTGCTTCCAGGTCAATGTCTCACAGCGGCTTCTCCATGCCGCCGTGGAAGCGCCCCTGAATCTCTATCAGCGTTTGCGCGAGCGCAACCCGGCCCCCTTTGCCGGCTATTTCGACCTGGGGGATTTCGTTATCGCCAGCGCTTCGCCGGAGCGATTTTTGCACCTGAGCTGTGCCGGAGAGGTCCAGACCCGGCCCATCAAGGGGACCAGGCCGCGCGGCTCGACCCCGGCCCAGGACCAGGCCTGGCGCGACGAATTGCTCCACAGCGCCAAGGACCGGGCCGAAAATGTCATGATTGTCGATTTGCTTCGCAATGACCTTGGCCGGGTTTGCCGTTATGGCTCTGTCCTGGTCGAGGCGGTGTGCCGCCTGGAGAGTTTTCGCACGGTCCATCACCTGGTGTCGGAGGTGCGAGGCCGGTTGCGGGCCGAAATGAGGCCGGTCGATTTGCTCCGCGCCGCTTTTCCGGGCGGCTCGGTAACCGGCGCTCCCAAGATCCGGGCCATGGAAATCATCGCCGAGCTGGAGCCGACGGCGCGCGGCCCCTATTGCGGCAGCCTCGGCTACATCGGCTTCGACGGCAGCATGGACAGCAACCTGCTCATTCGCACCTTCACCATTGGCAAGGGCTGGGTCCAGTTTTGCGTCGGCGGCGGCATCGTCGCCGATTCCGATCCCCAGTGCGAATACGAGGAAACCTGGCACAAGGCGGAAGGCATGTTGCACGCACTCCATCCATGACGGATTTGCTAATTTCCCCCTGCTTGCGTTTAGCGTTCGGAAAATCCCAGGCGAACGCTCAACGCAAGCACATGGAGATGGCGGTGATCCTCGAAGGCATCGTCACCACGATATCGCCGGATGGGCAGATTCATATCGCCCCCATGGGCCCGCGCGTCGATGCCGCCATGGAGCGTTTTTTGCTCAGGCCCTTTCCCACTTCGCAAACTTACCGCAATCTGGTCAAGCATGGCGAAGGAGTTGTGCACGTCACCGATGATGTGTTCCTTTTGGCCCGCGCCGCCCTGGGAGCGGTGGAGCCGGCGCCGACTTATTCCCCCGCCGGCAAGATTAAGGGGTTCGTTTTACACGACGCTTGCCGTTATTACGAGTTTCGCGTTCGCTCCATCGATGACCGGGAGGAACGCATGCGCATTGAGGTTGAGGTGGTCCATTCGGGCCGGCTGCGCGATTTCTTCGGCTTCAACCGGGCCAAGCATGCCGTGGTCGAGGCGGCCATCCTGGCCACCCGGACGGCTTTCCTGCCCCTGAATGAAATCGAAGCCGAGTTCAAGAAACTGGCCGTCATCGTGGCCAAGACCGGCGGACAACAGGAGAAGGATGCCTTCGACTTTCTCAACCGCCATGTGCTCCTGTGCCGATCCCAAAAATAATTACAGCCCGCAGCCCCAGCAAGGCTGGCAATTCCTTGCTGGCGCTGCGGGCTGAAAAATTCGGTGATGCGCCCTCATTCATCTGTTTCTGTTTTTGGTTTCTTGAGCTGGTATTTTTCCAGCACGACGCTGATATTGCGCCCCGCGGCCGGCGCATGGACGGGTTTGCTTCACGATGCCGACGCCGGGGGCAAACCAGTACTCAGCAAGAAAATCGGCGGCTTAGCGCTTGAAGAATTTCTCCGAGCGCGAAACGATAAATCGATCTTTGCTTATCGTTTAACCACCTGCGAACATTTTTCAGCGCCGTCGCGCCGGGCGTGGCTCTTCGTGAGGCATGAACTTGACCTCGTTATTGTTGTTGTCGTAACAGGCGAATTCCAGGAGCTCCGGAGAAGCCGTCGGCGAGCCGGATATGGACACCAGGATGTCGCCGGCGGCTTCCAGGCCGGCGATCTCCTTGCGCTTGCGGTTCTGCAGGTAAAAGGCCACATCCTCATGGACGCGAATCTGGATCTTGTGAATGCCCTCTTTATGAGCGGCCAGTTGCAAGAGCCGCATCACGTCGATCGACATGCTCTCGCAGGTCTTCACCTGGCCGGTGGAGCGGCAATGGGGGCAGTCCTGGTAGACGCTGCGCTTGAGGGAAGGGCGGATGCGCTGGCGCGTCATTTCAATGATGCCGAAGGCGGAGATTTTCAGGATCTTGGTGCGGGCCCGGTCGCGCTTGACCGCCTCGCGCATGGCGTGCTCGACGGAGCGGCGGTGCTTGTCGTCGCGCATGTCGATGAAGTCGTTGACGATGACGCCGCCCAGATCGCGGAGGCGGAGCTGGCGGGCGATTTCCTTGGCGGCCAAGAGATTCATCTGGTAGGCGGTTTCCTCGGCATTGTTGTCGGCCCTGAAATTGCCGCTGTTGACGTCGATGGCCACCAGCGCCTCGGTCTGGTCGATGACGATGGAGCCGCCGTTGGGCAAGGGCACGTGCCGCATCTGGATGCGGGCGATCTCGTTCTCGATGCCGTACTTGTGGAACATCGGCTCCGGATCGGTGTAGCACTTGATGCGGTTGGCGTAGCGCGGCATGACCACCTGGAGGAACTCCTGGGCGTGCTCGAAGGCGGCCGGCTCGTCCACCCAGACCGTGTCGATCTCGCTGGTGAAGGTGTCGCGGATGGTGCGCGTGATCATGTCGCTTTCCTCGTAGATCCCGGCGGGGGATTTACGTTTTTTGATTCGGCCCACGACCACTTTCCACAGGTTCGATAGGTAGAGGAGGTCGCGCTGCAGCTCTTTTTTGTTGCGGTCCAGGCCGGCGGTACGAATGATGAAGCCCAGGCCGGGCGGCGGCTTCAGCTCGCTCAGGATCTCGCGCAGACGGCGGCGGTGCTCCTCGTCGATGATTTTGCGCGACACGCCGATGCGCTTCAGGCCCGGCATGAGGACCAGGTAGCGGCCGGCAATGCTGATGTAGGTGCTCAAGGTCGGGCCCTTGGTGCCGATGCCTTCCTTGATGACCTGGACGAGGACTTCCTGGCCGCGCTTGAAGATGTCCTGGATGAGGGGCTTGGGCCTGCCGGCGCCGGGCCGGCCCGGTCCGC
>WNFJ01372408.1_pt4 | contig 17583 bp, 13 predicted proteins | sample 5400461 | NCBI WGS metagenome assembly WNFJ01 (sample SAMN13153349, study PRJNA577476) | soil metagenome | isolation source: 115 cm saprolite on Douglas fir-dominated hillslope | place: USA:California | collected 2013-09-17 | reverse complement strand
GGTCGGCAAGCTCACGGAACTGGCGGCCGGACTCGCGCCACAGCCGCGCCGCGGCGCTGTCCCGCCGCAGTAGGCTGAGCACCCGGGCGGCGAGGGCCAGCACCGCCGTGCCACCAACGAGCGCCAGCACCGGCCGCGCGGACGACCCGCCGGCCAGTGCCCACACGATGAGCACCAGGCCTGCGGTCGTGGCGGCCAGGGACGCGACCACCGTCGCCGCGTCCAGCCCGGTGCGCGGCCGCCGCGCCGCTCCGCCCGGCCGGGCCTTCCTCGGCCCGTCCGCCCACGGCACGAGGGCGAGCAGGCCGAATCCGATGACCTGGAGAACCTCGGCGCCGACGGCCGGGTAACCGCCGGTCACCCTGGCTCCCACCGCCAGCGCGTCGGCGGCGGACAGCGCCAGCAGGGCGAGGTAAGGCGACGCGCCGCGGCGTCCCGCGGCCACCGCGAACGGCAGCACGCCACCGAGCACGAGTACGTCGGCCAGCGGATGGACCAGTTCCAGGGCGAACATGCCCGGGCCGTCACCTGATCCCGGATAGGCCGGGCCGAACGCGGCGATCCAGCCGATCACGAACAGCGCGGAGGCCAGCACGTACCCGTCGGCCAGATGCGCGGCAACGGCACCGGGCACCCGGCCGCGGCCGCGCGCCGGGTGCCGTTCCCCGGCATGCTCGGAGCGCCCGGCCGGCAACCGGACCAGGCCCGCCACGAACGCGCCCAGGGCCAGCAGCCCGGGCAGGTCGGCTGGGGTCAGCGGGAACGGCGCGCTGGTCGCCGGGCCGGCCAGCGCGTCCTGCACGATCACCCCGGCGCCCCACAGCGCTGCCGCGAGAGCAAACCACCAATACGCACGCCGAACGGAACCTGTGTGCTGGTCGGCACCGCGCCACAGGCTTGTGGCCGCGGCGGCAGCCGCAAGGACCACCACCGCCGTCCCTGCCTGCTCCGCCAAGTTCATCGCAGCCCACCCGATGCTTGCGGGCGCACCGAGTCTCCTTCCGCAGCGTCCGCCGCCAGCACGGTGAGCCGGATCGGCCTTGTGGGCTCAGTCTGGCTCTCCCCGGCGGCCGAGCCATAACTCAAGGCCACCGCGATGAAGCCCTGATACCGCCGGATGTTGAGCGGGATCACCGGGGCTGGACACTGTCATAGAACTAACGAATGTGTTCACTCTACGTACCTAAGGTCACACTTCGATTGCGCAAGGGCGTCCACCGGGAGACAACTGGTCCCGGGCCAGCAGGTCGCTGGGTCAGTAGGCCCCTGAGATCACGTTCCTGAGTGGTTGGCCACTGATGAACCTTTCGGCCTGATCGCGGACGAGCGCGAGCATCCTGGCCGCTGACACCGGTGTGGACGCGGCCACGTGCGGGGTGAAGAACACACCCGGCAGGGTCCACAGCGGATGGCCGGGCGGCAGGGGCTCGGGGTCGGTCACGTCGAGGGCGGCGCGGAGCCGGCCCCGGCTCAGTTCACCGCACAGCGCGTCGGTCACCACCAGCGACCCGCGGGCCGCGTTGACGAGCAGGGCGCCATCCTTCATCCGGGCCAGGAACCCCGCGTCCACCATTCCGATGGTCTCCCTGGTCACCGGGGCGAGCACGACAACGACGTCCGCCGCGGGCAGCAGGTCGCCGATCTGGCTCACCGCCGTCACCGGGGTCGCGCCGTCACGGGCGCGGCGGGCTACCCTCCGGACGCTGACCTCAAAGCCGGCCAGCCGCTGCTCGACCGCGGCGCCGATCGAGCCGTACCCGACGATAAGCACCGTCTTGCCGGCCAGGCAGTCGGTGAACTGGTAGCTCCACCGCCCCGCGGCCTCCTCCCTGGTGAAATGGGGGAACTCGCGGAGCGCGGCGAGAATGGCCGCCACCACCCACTCGGCGGTGCTGGCGTCGTGCGCGCCCCGCGCGTTGCACAAGGTGACGCCGTCGGGCAGTTCGGGCAGCAGCCGGTCGACCCCGGCGGTCAGCGCCTGCACCGCTGCCAGGCGCGGCATCTGGCGCATCGCCGCGATCGCCGGCCGGGTGGGGAAGAATGGCGGCACGTAGAACTCCACCTCGCCGGCGCTGGCCGGCAGGTCGCTCCCGTCCGGGGCGACCTGCTCGACGGTCGCTCCCCGGAGGCCGTCAAGCGCGGCGGCCGCCTCGGCCGTCGGTACCCAGATCAGCATGGCCTTCCTCACTGTCGCCCCCCACCACCGCGGGTCGCGGGCCCCGCGCCGGCTCACCACCGCGGGTCGCGGGCCCCGCGCCGGCTCACCACCGCGGGTCGCGGGCCCGCGCCGGCTCGCCTGCCGGGCTAGGGTGCCAGTGTGAGTGAGCCACCGGCAAATCCCCGGATCGAGTTCGAGTCGCATTCCGACCCTGCCCTGGAGGCCGGGGCCTACGCGAACGGGCTGGCCATCTGGCACACGCCGCACGAGTTCACGTTCGACTTCCTGGTCAGCAGCCAGCCGCCGCGGCAGGCGCAGACCCCGGAGGGCGAGACGGTCATCAGGGCGCCGCACCGCCTCGTCGCGCGGATCCGGATCCCGCCGACCTCGGTCTTCGACATCATCCGGACCATCAACGAGAACCTGACCATGTACGAGCAGCAGTTCGGCCAGATCCGCCAGCCCGGCTCGAACGTCCCCCTGTACCCCCCGGACGAGCCGGGCACCGCGGAAGGCCCAGGCGGCCCCCCGCCCCCCTGAGCCCGCTAGCTCACCTGCTGCTAGCTCCGGTAACGACAGCGGTGAGGAATCGGTGTCGCCCTGACGACAGCGGTGAGGAATCGGTGTCGTTGCGCTCGGGGGAGCACCGGCTCGTTGCGTCGGGGGCACGTGGTGGGTGTTGTGGGCGGGCTAGCGCACGGCGCGTTAGTCGTGGGTGAGGCGTTCGAGGATGAGCTGGTGGACCCGGCTGGCGTCGGCCTGGCCGCGGGTCGCCTTCATCACCGCGCCGACGAGGGCGCCGGCGGCGGCGACCTTGCCGTCCCGGATCTTCTGCGCCACCTCGGGGTTGGCGGCGATCGCCTCGCCCACCGCGGCGGTGAGCGCCCCGTCGTCGCTGACCACGGCCAGGCCGCGGGCGGCCACGACCTCCTCGGGGGTGCCCTCCCCGGCCAGCACGCCGTCGATGACCTGCCTGGCGAGCCCGTCGTTGAGGGTGCCCGAGGCGACCAGGCCGGCCACGGCCGCCACCTGAGCCGGCGTAATCGGCAGATCGGCCAGGTCCAGGTCGCGGTCGTTGGCCCGCCGGGACAGCTCGCCGAGCCACCACTTGCGGGCGTCGGCCGGCGTGGCGCCCGCCGCGACGGTCTCGGCCACCAGGTCGAGCGCGCCCGCGTTGCGCAGGGCGGCCATGTCCAGGTCGGAAAGCCCCCACTCCCGGAGCAGCCGGGACCGGCGGGCTGATGGCAGTTCCGGCAGCGCGGCCCGGATCTGCTCGACCCAGTCGCGAGGCGGCGCGACCGGCACCAGGTCCGGCTCCGGGAGGTACCGGTAGTCCTGCGCCTCTTCCTTGCTCCGGCCCGCGGTCGTGATGCCGGCGTCCTCCTGCAAGTGGCGGGTCTCCTGGACAACCCGGCCGCCCGCGTCGAGCACCGCGGCCTGCCGCTCGATCTCGTACCGGACGGCGCGCTCCACGGAGCGCAGCGAGTTGACGTTCTTGGTCTCGGAGCGGGTCCCCCACTGCCCCGCGCTCTTCGGGGCCAGCGACGTGTTCACGTCGCAGCGCAGCGAGCCTTCCTCCATCCGGACATCGGACACGCCGAGGGCGCGCACCAGGTCCCGCAGCTCGGTCACGTACGCGCGGGCGACCTGCGGTGCCAGCGGGCCGGTGCCGGGGACCGGCTTGGTCACGACCTCGACCAGCGGGATGCCCGCCCGGTTGTAGTCGACCAGCGAGTAGTCCGCGCCATGAATCCGGCCGGTGGAGCCGCCGACGTGCAGCGACTTGCCGGTGTCCTCCTCCAGGTGAACACGCTCGATCTCGACCCGGAACCGCCTCGGGTGTTCGACTCCGCCCCCGGACTGCGGGTCATCCAGGGTGATGTCGAGCCAGCCGTCGGTGCACAGCGGCTCGTCGTACTGCGATATCTGGTAGTTCTTCGGCATGTCCGGGTAGAAATAGTTCTTCCTGGCGAACCGGCAGCTTTCCGCGATCGAGCAGTTCAGCGCGAGCCCGATCCTGATCGTGTACTCGATCGCGGCCCGGCTGGCCACGGGAAGCGAGCCGGGCAGGCCCAGGCAGACCGGGCACACCTGGGTGTTCGGCTCGGCGCCGAACCGCGTCGGGCAGCCGCAGAACATCTTCGTCACGGTGCCGAGCTCGACGTGCGTCTCCAGGCCGATGACCGGGTCGTAGCGGGAGACCGCCTCGTCGAAGGGCACCAGCGTGGCCGCCAGGTCAGCCATTGTCGATTCCCCTCGCTTCGTCAAGCAGCGGGTGCCCGCGGCGGTCCGCGAGGACCGCTTCGACCGCGGCGCCGACCCGGTAGACGCGGTCGTCGGCGAGCACCGGCGCCATGATCTGCAAGCCGACCGGGAGGCCGTCCTCGGGCGCGAGCCCGCACGGCACCGTCAGGGCCGCGTTGCCGGCCAGGTCCGACGGAATCGTGCACAGGTCGGCCAGGTACATGGCGATCGGGTCGTCGGCCCGCTCGCCGATGGGGAACGCGGTGGTTGGCGTGGTCGGCGACACGAGCACGTCCACCTGCTCGAACGCGGCCTCGAAGTCCCTGATGATGAGGGTGCGCACCTGCTGCGCCTTGCCGTAGTAAGCGTCGTAGTAACCGCTCGACAAGGCGTACGTGCCGAGCATGATCCTGCGCTTGACCTCGGCGCCGAACCCTTGCGCGCGGGTGAGTGCCATGACCTCTTCGGCGCTGCGGGTGCCGTCGTCGCCGACCCGCAGGCCGTACCGCATGCCGTCGAACCTGGCCAGGTTGGACGAGGCTTCGCTGGGCGCGATCAGGTAGTAGGCGGGGAGCGCGTAGCTGAAATGCGGGCAGGACACGTCGACGATCTTCGCGCCGAGCGACTCCAGCAGTTCGACGGCCTCGCCGAACCTCGCCATGACCCCGGGCTGGTAACCCTCGCCGCCGAGTTCGGGGACCACGCCGACGCGCAGCCCACTCACGTCGGCCTGGCGCGCGGCGGCCACCACCGGTGGCACCGGCGCGTCCACCGAGGTCGAATCGCACGGATCATGCCCGGAGAAGGCCTCGTGCAGCAAAGCGGCGTCGAGGACGGTCCGCGCCAGCGGGCCCGGCGTGTCCAGCGAGGAGGCGCGGGACGATCCGCCGTAGGTCGGCTTCACCCCGACGATCCCGCAGACCGCCGCGGGCTGCCGGATCGATCCCCCGGTGTCGGTGCCGATACCGAGCGGTGCCTCGAAGCCGGCTACCGCCGCCGCTGAGCCGCCCGACGAGCCGCCTGGTACCCGGCTCAGATCCCACGGGTTGCGGGACGGCCCGAAGGCGGAGTTCTCCGTGGACGAGCCCATGGCGAACTCGTCCATATTGGCTTTGCCGAGGATCACCACCCCGGCCTGGCGAAGCCGCCGCGTCACGGTCGCGTCGTACGGCGGCTGCCAGCCGTCCAGGATGCGTGACCCGCACGTGGTGGGCATGTCCTCCGTGGTGAAGACGTCTTTGAGCGCGAGCGGCACGCCGGCCAGCGGCCCGAGCGCCTCGCCCGCCGCGCGCCGTTCGTCCACCGCCCGGGCTGCTGCCCTCGCGGCGTGCGCCGCGACGTGCAGGAACGCGTGTACCTGGGTATCCACCGCGTCGATCCTGGCTAGATGGGCCTCGGTGACCTCGGCGGCGGACACCTCGCCTGCCGCGATGGCCGCCGCCAGGGCGGCCGCGGTCATCCCGGTGAGTTCGCTGTCCATAGTCAGTCCTCCGCCAGGATGCGCGGAACCCGGAACCGCTGCTGATCCACCGCGGGCGCCTGGGCGAGTGCTTTCTCCGCGCCCAGGCACGGCACCACCACGTCATCCCGGAACACATTGACCAGGGGCACCGCGTGCGAGGTTGCCGGAATGCCGTCCGCGGCCACTTCCTGGACCCGCGCCACGGCCGAGATGATCTGGTCGAGCTGGCCGGCCAGGTGATCAAGTTCCTCCTCGCCCAGGGCGAGCCGGGACAGCCTGGCCAGATGGGCCACTTCCTCGCGGGCTATGGACATGGGTGCCATCCTAGAGCGTCCCGCAGAACGCTCCGTAAGCCTTTAATGGTGGTCGAGCAGGCCGGCGGGCGGTGCGGCGACCGAGGCCGTCTGCTCGCCAGCAGCGGGCGACGCCGGTGCGCGCTGCCGCTGGCTGACGGCGCCCTGGGCGTGACCGTCGGCCAGCCATGCGGTGGCCGACGCCACGTTGAGAGGCCGGCTGAAATACCACCCCTGGGCCGCATCGCAGCCCATGGCGCACAGCGCCGCGGCCGCGTCCGCCGACTCCACCCCCTTGGCGACCGAGCGGATGCCGAGCGCATGGGAGAGATCCACCAGGGCCCTGACGATCAGCCCGTCGTCCTCGCTACCGGGGAGCTTGGCGATGAATGAAGAGTCGATCTTTATCTCACTGACCGGCAAGCACCGGAGCCGTCCCAATGAGGCCCGGCCGCTCGCGAAGTCGTCCAGGCTGAGCCGGACGCCGACCGACACGAGGGCGGCGACCGCTGCCCCGGTGCCGGCGGCCTCGCTGGTCAGCGCGCGCTCGCTGACCTCGATCAGCAGCGCCTCCGGCGGCAGCACGCAGGAGGCGAGCCCGCGCTCTATCGCGCCCGCGAGGCGACGGTCGAGCAGGTCACGCGCGGACACATTGACCGAGACCTGAACGGGCAAGCCGCCCTGCCGCCACAACCGCGCCTGGTTGAGCGCCGAGTCCAGCACGTGGGTGGTGAGATCCCGCATCAGGAACGACTGCGCGACCAGCGGGATGAACGCCTCAGGCGCGAGCAGCCCGCGGCGGGGATGCCGCCACCGGACTAGCGCCTCCATCCCGGCCGTCCGCCCGTCCGCCAGGAAGACCTTCGGCTGGTAATGCAGCTCGAACTCGCCATGGTCGATCCCGCGGCGCAGGTCCCCCAGCAGGGAGAGCCGGGCGGGCGAGTGGCGGTCGGAGCGCGCCACGTAGGCTTCCACACCGCTGCGGCGCTCCTTGGCCAGGTACATCGCCACATCGGCGCGCTGCATGAGCCCGTCCACCGTGGCGGCGTCGCGGGGGTAGAGGGCGATGCCGACACTGGACTCGATCTCGAACGACATGCCTTCCAGCCGGATCGGCTCGGCCAGGGCGGCCCGCAGCCGGCTGGCCACCTCCCGGGCGGCGGTCACCGTCCGGACCGAGGGCAGGAGCACCGCGAACTCGTCGCCGCCCAGCCGGGCGACGACATCCCCCGGCCGCACGCTGCGGGTCAGCCGGTGCGCGACGACCCGGAGCAGCCCGTCGCCCACGGAGTGCCCGAGCGTGTCATTGACCTCCTTGAACCGGTCCAGGTCCAGCAGCAGGAATCCAGACATGCCGCCTGACCTCGCCACCCCGGCCAACGTCTCCGTGGTCCTGCGGGTCAGCAGGGTGCGGTTGGGCAGCCCGGTCAGCTCGTCATGCAGCGCCTGATACTCACGCTGGAGCGACATGGCGGCGTTCGCGTAGACGGCGGCCAGCGGCAGCAGGAACAGCAGGACGAGCAGCGCCGACCGGTCCATGACCACCACGACGAGCGGCGCGGCGGACAGCAGCACCAGGTTGACGAATGCCTGGTAGGGCAGGGCCTGGCGGAGCGTCGCCAGGATCGGCACACGTCCGTGCACGGCCACGGCCACGCCGACCAGCAGGAAGTTGCAGGCGAAGTAGGCGAGCGCGGCGAGCCCCACCGCACCGATTTCCCGCCCGGTAGGCACCCAGGGCGCCAGCGGCCCCGGATGCAGGTCCGCCGCCTCAAGCACCGCTGCCGCGGCACCCAGGCTGAGCGTGAACTGGGCGGCGTTGAAGGCCGCGCGGAAGGGGGCCTGCTTGCCGGTCAGCACGGCGAGCAGCATGGTGGCGCAGCGGAGCAGCGCCGCCGTGGGAAAACCCCAATACAGGAGCGCGGCGAAGCAGAACGTGAGCGAAGTCACGCCCGAATCAGGATCAGACTTCCCCGGTGTGACAATTGGCTTGAGTTCCCCGAGCAGCGCGAGCGCGGCAATGACCCAGAACAGCGGATGGACGGCCAGTTCGCGCAGCGCGGGAACGGACAGGCTTGGTGCGGCCACCGCGAGAACCCCGAGACCTGCCACCGTGACAGCCGTGAGGTAGATCCATAGCGGAGAGCCGATCCGCGGACCGACGTCCCTCGTGTCGTTCGGGTCCTTCATGGCGTCCTCGCGCTGGGGGCAGCCGATGGAATACGCGTTTGCTCCAGTTGCAGGGTACGGCGAAACCGTACTTCGCGAAACCGATCGCACACTATGCGTTACAAGGCTTCGATCCTTAACGAAATAGGTGCAGGTCAGGCCCTTGATCAATCCGGGCGAGAAATTGCCGGATCATGCTCTGTCTCCCGCTCGCCTGCGGGGCGCCGTGAGGCGCCGCCTTCCCTCGTCGCTCGTACCTCGCTCCTCAGTCCAGGCGGCACCGCGCCGCGGCGGCTCGCTCACGCTCCTCAGTCCAGGCGGCACCGCGCCCGGCGGCTCGCTCATGCTGCCTCCCGGCCGCTGCCGTGGGCCGGGCGTTCCGCCAGCTTGGTCTCAGGTGCCGCCGTCCAGGTCGGGGCCGGCGCTCCGCCGGCCCTGGCCTTAGATGCCGCCGTCCGGATCGGGGTCCGGGCGCTCCGCCGACTTGGCCGCAGCGGCGGAGCCGTCGCTCAGCAGGACGCCGAGCCCGGCATCGTCCAGCACCGGCACACCCAGGGAAAGCGCCTTGTCGTACTTGGATCCCGGCTTGTCCCCCGCTATGACGAAGCTCGTCTTCTTCGACACCGAGGAGGTCACCTTGCCGCCGAGCGCCTGGATGGCCTCGGCTGCCTCGTCTCGGCTGAGATCCTGGAGCGTGCCAGTGATCACCACGTTGACGCCGGCCAGCGGGCCAAGCCCGCCGGGCTCGCCCTCTCCGCCAGCACCTTCCCCGCTGCCAGAGGCCAGCCGCACACCCGCGGCCCGCCATTTCTCCACGATCGCCACGTGCCAGTCCACGGTGAACCACTCGATCACCGATGCAGCGATCGTCGGGCCTACCCCGTCAACGGCCGCCAGCCGCTCGGCCGAGCTTGAAGCGATCGCGTCGACCGAGCCGAACCCGGTCGCAAGCGCGCGGGCGGCAGTGGGCCCGACGTGCCTGATCGACAGCGCGACGAGGATCCGCCAGAGCGGCCGGTCACGCGCCTCCTCCAGGTTGCGCAGCAGCTTGCCCGCGTTGACCGTGAGGGTGCCCTGCTTGTTGACGAAGAAGGGACATGTGGCGAGCTTCTCGGCGGTCAGCGAGAACAGGTCGCCCTCGTCGGTGAGCAACCCCGAGTCGAGCAGGGCGACGACCGCCTCGTAGCCGAGCACCTCGATATCCAGAGCGCCCCGGCCGGCCAGGTGGAAAAGCCGCTCGCGCAGTTGCGCCGGACAGGACCTGGCGTTCGGGCAGCGCCAGTCCACCCCGCCTTCCTCACGGGTCAGGGCGGTGCCGCAGGTCGGGCAGTGCGTGGGGAACTCGAAGGCACGCTCAGCTCCGCTGCGCAGATCTACCACCGGCCCCACGACCTCGGGGATCACGTCACCGGCCTTGCGCAGCACGACCATGTCGCCGATCAGCACGCCTTTGCGCGCCAGCTCATCGGCGTTGTGCAGAGTGGCGTTCTCCACCGTGGACCCGCTCACCAGCACCGGCTCCATCACCGCGAAGGGGGTGACACGCCCGGTCCGCCCGACGTTCACCTCGATCCGGAGGAGGCGCGTGGTGACCTCCTCGGGAGGGTACTTGTAGGCGATCGCCCAGCGGGGCGCCCGGCTGGTCGCGCCCAGCGCACGCTGCAGGTCGAGCCGGTCGATCTTGACAACTACGCCGTCGATCTCGTAGGGCGGGTCGTGCCGGTGCTCGCGGTAATGCTCGATGTACTCCCGAACGCCGTTCAGCTCTTCGGTGACCTGGAACAGGTCGCTGACCGGCAGGCCCCAGCCGCGGAGCCGCTCATACCAGCCCGAGTGGGTGCCGGGATCCTCGGCCGAGGTGGCGCCCACGCCGTGCAGGATCAGGTCAAGCGGCCGGGTGGCGGTGACCCGCGGGTCCTTTTGCCGCAGTGACCCCGCGGCCGCGTTGCGCGGGTTGGCGAACGGCGGGCGGCCGGCCTCGGTCAGCTTCTCGTTCAGTTCGCGGAACGCGGCGACCGGCAGGAACACCTCGCCGCGGACTTCCAGCGTCTCGGGCACGTCCGCCCCGGTAAGGCGGAGCGGGACGGACTTGATCGTGCGGATGTTCGGCGTGACATCCTCCCCGGTGACGCCGTCGCCGCGGGTGGCGCCACGGACCAGCGCGCCATCCCGGTAGACGAGCGCGATCGCGAGGCCGTCGATCTTCAGCTCGCACAGGTAAGGACCGGTTCCGCCGAGCCTGGTCACCCGCGCGCCCCACGCGTCGAGTTCCTCCGCCGAGAAGGCGTTGTCCAGGCTGAGCAGCCGCTCCAGGTGCTGGACCGGGGTGAACTCGGTGGAGACCGCGCCGCCTACCTTCTGCGACGGCGAGTCCGGCGTGCGCAGCTCCGGGTAACGGTCCTCCAGCTCACGGAGCTCGCGCATCAGGGCGTCATACTCAGCGTCCGACACAAGCGGCGCGTCGAGCACGTAGTAACGGTGGTTGTGCTCGGTGAGTTCCACGCTCAGCTGCGCATGACGGTGCCGCGCCGCCACCGTGGCTGGTTCCACTGTGGCTGGTTCCGCTGTGGCTGGTTCCGCTGTGGCTGGTTCCGCTGTGGCTGGTTCCGCTGTGGCTGGTTCCACCGCGGCCAGTTCGGCCGGGGCCTGCTCCACAACGGCCGGCCCCGGGCTGGCGCCGTCCTGCTTCAGGTCGTTCCGCATGGCCCGGTCCTGCGTGCCTTCGCCCCGCGCGGTGTTGTCCTGCTCGGTCACCCCGCCGCCTCCTCAATCAGCTCAGGCAACAGCCTGCCTGCTTCGCGGCAGCAGGCGAGCGCGGCGCGCGCGTAACCGGGCGGCGCGCCGGCCAGCCCGCAGGCCGGGGTGATCACGACCTGGGCCGCGATGCCGGACGAGCCCCCGGCTCCCCGCGCGGCCGGCCAGCCCATCCGCCGCCAGAGTTCGATCACCCGGCCAGCCACCGCCTCGCGGGACGGCAACTGCCCGGTACTAGTCCGTTCGTTGGAGCGTTCGGGGGTGGAGCGCTCGGCGCTGGAGCGCCCGGGGGTGGAGCGTTCGGTGCTGGAGCGTTCGGGCGTGTGGTTGTCGCCGGAACGCGCTACAGAAGCCCCAGGCGTTGCCGGGACCGCGCCGACAAAGACTCCGAGGCCTGCCTCGACCAACTCCGCCAGCGTCTCCTCCTCCCCGCGCCGGAGCTGGCTGAGATCGAAACTCACCGCGTCCGCCCCCGCGGCTTTCATCATGCCGAAGGGCACCGACAATCCGCAGCAGTGCACCAGGGTGGGCACCTGCCCGGCCTGCAGCACGGTGCGGAGCCCCGTTTCGATGTCGGGCGCGTCGATCGCGGGCAGGCGGCCGAAACCGCTGGCGGTCGGCACACCGCCCTCGATCACCGTCGGCAGGGCCGGCTCGTCCAGCTGGAGCAGCAGCTGCGCGCCTGGGACGCGCCCGTGAACCTCGGCGACGTGGGCGGCTATCCCCTCAGCGAGCGACTCGGCCAGGTCGGCGACCGCGCCCCGGTCGGCGAGAGCGGCGTTCTGGCTGCGGGCCAGCTCGATGGTGGCCGCCAGCGTCCATGGCCCGCAGACCTGGATCTTCAGGGGGCCCTGATACCCGTCGGCGGCTTCTTCCAATGCGTCCAGGTCATGGGCCAGCAGGGTCTGGGCGCGGCGCATGTCGCGGCCAGGCCGGTCGGCGAACCGCCACCCACTGGTGGTCATCTCCACGGGCAGCTCGATCAGCAGCGCCGCTGTCCGTCCGGTCAGGTCGGCGCCTGGGCCGCGGTCGGGGAGTTCGGGAAGGTGCGGCAGGTCCGGCAGCTCGCCGAGGATGATCCGGATGGCCTCGGCTGGATCGGTGCCCGGCATGGAGCCGACACCGGTGGCGCTGGCCGGCGGCCACGGGAATGAGGCGGGGTTGGTGTCCTGCACGCTGCTGAGCTTAGGGCGTGTGCTGCGGGAAAGTCCTCGCTGGCCTGGCCGCGCCGCACCATGCCCGGGCAAGGAAATGAGATGGCCGGGTTGGTGCCTTGCACGCTGCCGAGCCTAGGGCATGTGCTGGCGGAAGGTCCTGGCTAACCTGGCTGCGCCGCACCATGCCCCGGCAATGGTGCCGCGCAGCGGCTAGGGGGTGCCGGGCCAGGCCCGGCCTTACCGCCGGCGGCTAGACCAGCATCGTCTCGCGGCTAGCGGCGTCTGCGCCTGCGTCCACGTTGAGGAAGTTCAGGCCAGCTACCAGGCGGGCGCCCTGGGTCACCCCGTCCGGGGCCTGGAGGGTCAGCGGAAAATCCAGCTCTTGCCTGCGGCTGGCAAGATCCCGCTCTTCCCTGCGGATACCGACGCTAACCACCACGATGATCCCTGCGGCGATCCCGGCGATGAAGACGATAAGTGCGGCGATGGCGATGGCGGTCATGTGGTCCCCCTTACTTTCCGACCGGCGGTGGTTGTTCCGCCGACCCCGTTTCGGTCTCGTCCCCCCGGTATGGGTAGCCGGGGCGATGAGGATGTTAGGAACTAGGTGGTGCGTTTGGATGCACCCAGCGAGTCTGACTGCTAGACTCGCCCGTATGCGTCCTGCCATCCCAGTGATCCCAACCTTTCCGCCTCAATCGGGTTATACCTGCCCCGACCGGGTACTAAACGGGATCATGCCAAATATTCTGATGACTCCTATGGCAGGGATGATCCTTTTGAGCCCAGCTGTCCCTGTCATCAGAGTGGTTGGGATCTCTGGGAGGGGTCATGGCTGACCCCGTGTACAAGCAGATCGCCGATGATCTGCGCCGTCAGATCGAGGAGGGCGGGCTAGCTCCCGGACAGCAGCTGCGGACCGAGCTGGAACTCCGGGAGCAGTACAACGCCTCACGCAACACTGTCCGCGACGCCATCAAGTGGCTAATCAGCCGCAGCCTGGTTGAGACCCGACCTGGTCAGGGCACGTTTGTGGTACAGAAGATCGACCCATTCGTCACCACCTTGTCCAAGGATCCGGAGACCGGCGGCAGCGATGAGGGCCCGATCTACACGGAAGAAGTCGAGGCGACAGCCAGGAAGCCGAAGACCAGCGAGCCCCGCGTCGAAATGCAGCAAGCTGATGGTGTGGCTGCGACCGCGCTGAAGATCAAGCTAGAGGAGCCGATCGTCAGCCGGCATTATCAGCGGTTCATCGACGGTACGCCCTGGTCACTTCAGACCTCCTTCTATCCCATGAGTCTCGTTACTCAAGGTGCGCTCCGTCTGATTCAGGCCACAGACATCACACAAGGCACTGTGGCCTACCTGAGGGACGAGCTCGGCATCAAGCAAGCCGGTTACCGCGATGTGATCACGGTGCGCCCTCCGAATGAGACAGAGACGGTTTTCTTCAAGCTTCCGGACGACGGGCGCGTTGCAGTGTTCGAGATCTTGCGCGTTGCCTTCGATGAGAAGCAAAGGCCGTTCCGTCTCACGGTCAGCGTGTACCCCACGGACCGGAATCAGTTCGCTGTCAACGTGGGGGATGTCCCCCTTGATGTCGCTGACCCCGCGACGGCCGACAACCCGGCCGCCGCGACACCTGACGACGCCGCCGTGGCACCAAGCGGGTAACCAGGTGATTCTTTACCCGGTGGTGGGAACCGCCGGGGATTTAACTGCTTGAAAAATGATCACAGAGACTTCCGTGGGCCAATACCGGACACGGGCCCAGACCAGGGCGCCAGCCCTGGGCCGCGGTTATTAGCCTGCGGCACTCCGTTACGAAAGAACCGGGGAGGTGTGATGGCCAAGCGTCACGGTCGCCCGTCAGCGCAGTACCGCTACGAGCACTACGATCCCCGCTGAATGGCAACGCGCCTTCGGGCTGAGGAGGGGACTTGCCCGCCAGCGGGCCCGTCCCAGTTTGGCGCGCTGCCGGCGCTGTGAAGGCTGTCCACGCTGCGACAGCGCCGACAGCGGCATCGAAAAATAACACGTCGTCTGAGCATGGAGTGTCCGGAAGAGATCATTGATACAAGAAGTTTGACTCTGCGCGATCAACGTCGTGCACGGAGGACCATTGCCATCGCCCGGCACTCTGCCGATGGCAGCAGAGTCCCCGAAGCGCCCGGGCCGCCGACGGACCCCGCACCGTCGGGTACCAGATTCTGCCATTCTGGGCAGAACATGGAACCATGGGAGACTTTGCGGTTGTGCTGCGCCGTGCGAGCGAGCGCGACTTGGACGTCATTATCAGCATGATCGACGCTGCTGCCGAGTGGTTACGGACCAAGAACACCGATCAATGGTCCCAGCCCTGGCCGAGCGAGGAAGATCGCAGCCATCGGATCCTGAGGGATCTTCGCGCGGGGAAGACGTGGATCGCGTGGGACGGCAGCTTGCCCGCCGCGACGATCACCGCCGACTCGCAGGGCAATCCGATCTGGCCGGCCGAAACGCGGCGGGAGCCGGCCGTGTACGTCTGCCGTCTCGTGGTGAGCAGGGACTATGCAGGCAAAAACCTGGGCGCCGGGCTTCTCGACTGGGCCGGGTTCCGCGCCTTGCAGCGTCACGCTGCCCGCTGGGTCAGGGTTGACGTGTGGACGACCAATGTGGCACTGCACGCGTACTACCACCGGCAGGGGTTCGAGTTCTACGGGTTCTGCGAAGCCGTCGCCGAGTATCCCTCGGCGGCGCTGTTCCAGAAGCCAACGGACCGCATCAAGCCGGCCGACGGCGCCATGTTCCAAGTAGCGTCGCCGCGGAGCTAGTGTCCGCATGTGACCCCTGTGTTCGCCTGCAGTCCTGGGCCTAGGAAGCCCGGACCGGCTACCTCCGCCGCCTCTGCAGGCAATGTCCGATCCGCGAGCGCTCTTGCTTGGACACGTAGCTTTCGGGTACGTCTGCGGAGGTCTATGACCATAGCCTCTAGCGTGCGCGCGAGCTTGTGGACTGGGTCCGGCCCGGTCCGGGGACCTCGCATGCGCAGCTGTCCCGGCGGATCATGACGTTGACCTGGATGAAGGCGCGCAGTTCGCGATGGGCGCCGCAGTGGCTGGTATGGCTCGGCGTGCTGCTGGTGGCGGCCGTGGCGGCGATTGCGGTCGCGCTGCGGGTGACACCGCTGCAGACGGTCACGGTCGCGGGTCAGGTCATCAAGGTGGGCGCCACCGCGCCGACCTTGAGCTGGTCCGGCCCAGGTGAGATCGACCTCTTCGGCCAGAGTCTCCCCACGAACCTGCGCTTCCTGGGTCCCGTCCGGCCCAGGCTCCAACTGGCCCAGATCACGATCAACAGCGAGCTGACCAACTTCGTGCAGGGGGCCCGGCCAGCAGGCGCCGCGCACGTCCTGGGCAACCGCCTCGCCGACGGCTGGATCCAGTATTTCGCCTGGGAGACGGTGATCACCGGCCTGGGGACACTGCTCCTTGTCGGCGCCGTGGCCGGCTGGCGCCGACTTCCGCACCGGACGACCATCAAGCTGCTCACGGCGAGCCTGGTCGTGACCGAGGCGATCAACGTGGGCGCCATCATGGTCACCGCCTACAAGGCTCCCGGTTCGCTGCGCCAGGTGCACTCCCTCAGCCAGCTCGTGGGCAGCGAGCCGCCGGTCGCGGACCCGGCCCGGGCAGCGCCGGTACGGCCCGGGGTTCGGGTAGTGGTCATCGGCGACTCCACGGCGGCGGGGGCCGGGCTCCCACCGGTCCGCAACGCCTCGCGTTCCGACCTCGCCTGCGGGCGCAGCACGGACTCCTACGCGGAGGACCTGGCCAGGGCCAATGGCTGGGATGTGCTGAACCTGGCCTGCAACAGCGCGACCATCGCCAATGGCGTGCTGGGCCCGCAGGACCGCGGCGGCGGGACCGTTCCGGCGCAGATCGCCGGCGCGGCGGGCGCACACGACGCGTCGGTCGTCATCGTGAGCATCGGCGCTGACGATCTGGCCTGGTCGGCGATGGTGCGCTACTGCGCTGCCGCGCCTCGCTGTGATGACCGCGCGTCAGCGGCCTACTTTCAGCAGCAGCTCGCTTCGTTTAGTAAAAATTATCTTGAGCTGCTCAGCCAGCTCGCAACGCTCCCAGGGCATCCCCGTGTGCTCGTCAACCGTTACTACGACCCCTTCGGCCCGAACGTGAGCTGCCTGAGCCAGGCCGGGCTCACCGCCGCGAAGCTCCGCACCCTGACCTCGCGGCTGAACACGCTGAACACGGTCCTGGCTACGGGGGCCACCGATTTCGGGTTCGGCTCCATCCAACCCGACTTCGCCGGGCACCAGATGTGCACGCCGCAGCCCTACGTTCAGGGACTGGAGGGACCGGCGCCCTTTCACCCCAGCACGCTGGGGCAGTTCGCCATCGCGCTGTCCGACCAGGCCGCGCTGACCGATCGGGCGCAGCCGCTGCGGTGACGGCGCGCTGCGTCAGTCCGCGTCCTTCGGTTGGTGGCGGGCGATGACCCCCGTCCAAGGGGGGAGAGTCCCGCGATCAAGAACCCCCTCCGTCGTGGCACCGGCGGTGGACAGCAGGACCGAGCCGATGGGCACGTCGAGCGTGACCGGCTCGCCGGTGAAATTGGCCGCGATCAGCAGGTCATCCACCCGATAGGTCCACAGACCCGGCGGCCCGGGCAGCTCGCGGTAGCTGGCGATCCGGCCGCCGAACGCCCGGGTGCGCAAGGCGATCAGGTCACGGCAGAGCCGCAGCACCGACGCCGGGTCATCGCGTTGGGCGGCGACGTTGCCCGACCAGGCCAGATCGTCAGCGCCGATGCTCACGATGACGACCGACGCGTCGTGTGCGCCCGCCGCGCCGGCGATCTGCGCCGGAACGGTCCCGCCGCAGCGCGGGGGGCACATCGACATCGGTCATCGCGATCTCGTCGCCGTAGTAGAGGACGAACGTGCCGGGCAGCGTGGCCAGCACCAGCAGGGCAAGCCGGGCCTTGCGCTCGTCGCCGCCACCCCAGCGGGACGGGAAACGGCTGATGTCGTGGTTGGAGGCGGTCCAGACCGGGCACTCGCCGGCCGGCAGCGCGGCCAGGGTTTCCGCGACGATCCCGGCCAGCGCCGGCGCGGTGAAGTCGGCGAAGATGAACGGGAAGTTGAAGGTGAGCTGGAGTTCGTCGCCCTGACCGTGGAACGCGGCCATCCTTTCCGGTTCGCTCACCCATGTCTCACCCAGCAGCAGCCGCTGCGGCGAGTAGCTCTCCGTGATCTTGCGCCAGTCCCGGAACACGCTGTGCGACTCGGGCCGGTTGGCGCTGTACAGCTGCTCGAGCCCGAAGCGGCTGTGCAGGCGGTCC
>WNFJ01483976.1_pt1 | contig 17587 bp, 13 predicted proteins | sample 5400461 | NCBI WGS metagenome assembly WNFJ01 (sample SAMN13153349, study PRJNA577476) | soil metagenome | isolation source: 115 cm saprolite on Douglas fir-dominated hillslope | place: USA:California | collected 2013-09-17 | reverse complement strand
GTGCCGTTCACGGTGTCGAGGCTGATGGAGTTCTGCAACAAGCGGGAGCTCGTCAACCAGACCGGCCACGACGTGTTCGAATGGCCGCTGGTCGTACTCAAGGAGGCGACCGACAATGCGCTCGATGAGTGCGAAGAAGCCGGCATCGCACCGGAGATCGACATAGAGGTCAACGGCGACAAGATCGTCACCGCTGACAATGGGCGGGGCATCCCGGCGCAGACGATTCAACGCGTCCTGGACTACAGCATCAGGATCTCGTCGCGGGAAGCGTACGTATCACCGACGCGCGGTGCGCAAGGTAACGCGCTCAAAACTATCCTGCCGATGGGTTACGTGCTCGACGATCGCCGCGGCGAGGACGCCTGCGGCGAGACCGTCATCGAGGCGCACGGGCTCGCACACCACATCAAGTTCTCGGTCGACCACATCCGGCAGGAGCCGCGCATCGAGCATACCACAAAGCCGTCATCGATCGTCCGTGGAACACGAATCACAGTTGATCTGCCCGAGCTCCAAAGTGGTCAATATCAGTACGTCATTGAGCAGCGCCGACAGAGATTCCTTGAGCTCGTCGAATCCTATGCGTGGCTCAATCCGCATTTAAGCGTTCGCGTGTCGTGGAATGGCGAGGTGAAGATCGACGTTAAGACGTCAAACCCGGCGTGGGGCAAGTGGCTGCCATCATGGCCGACATCGGCGCACTGGTACGACAAGAGCCGCTTCCGCCGTTACATGGCCGCGCACATCGCGCACCGAGGGAGCATCACGGTCCGCGAGTTCATCAGCGAATTCGACGGCATGTCGGGGACCGCGAAGCAGAAGATGGTCCTGGCTGAGACCGGCGCCTCGCATGTTTCGCTGCACGACTACTTCGGACGCCACAAGGCCAACGGCGACAACATCGCGAAGCTGCTGGCCGCGCTTCAAAAGTACGCCAAATCCATCCCGCCAGCGCGCCTTGGCATCATCGGTAAGGCGCGCCTCTACCGCATGATGGTAGCGGCGGGCGGTGATCCTAAGACGTTCACCTACAATCGCAGTTTCGGCGAAACGAACGGCGTCCCACGCATCATCGAGTTCGCCTTCGGCATCCACCAGGACGGTTTGACCGCCGGACGAGCACCAAGCCGCAAGGTCATCACAGGCGTCAACTGGTCGCCCGGGATCAACAATCCATTCCGGCAGCTCGGCCGCGACGGTGTCGGCCTCGACGCCATCTTGTCCGAGGTTCGCGCCAACACTTCGCAGCCCGTTATCGCCGCGTTGCATCTGGCGTGTCCGCGGGTCACGTACACGGACCGCGGCAAGTCAGCGATCGTGATCGAAGGCGACGCAAGGGGGAGCGGCGATGACGAAGAAGAATAATCAAAACCGGCCGCGAGACATGGCGAACGACATCATCGGGCTCGTTCGCGAGGGCACGAAGAAGTGGACCCGGACCAGGAAGGCGGAGGAGCGCAGCCCCGCCTCGCGCGCCTATCGCATGTCTCGGATGACGGCGGAGAGGGGTACCTCATTCAAAGAAGCGGCGGCGCAGATCATGGAGGAAGCGTACCTGAAGGCGAGCGGCAACGGTCAATATCCCGCCAACGCCCGGCAGCTCATGTACGCCGCGCGCCCTCACATTCAGAAAGTGACCGGCAAGAAGCTTGATGACAATTACTTCACCCAGACCTTGCTGCCTGACTACATCGAAGAAAATGGTGTTGATTGGAACGTAGTCTACGACGCGCGTGGGCATTTTAGCGAGCCGCACGGTGGAAACAGTTTCGGCATCGGCACCCTGGAGGTCCGTAACTACCTCACCCATCTGCACGATCCGTCCGTCATCGACGCAAGCTTCGGCCAGGCGAAGGTGGCGACCAAGGGCCCGAGCGGTAATTTCGGCGCGGTGTTGTTCTTGGAGAAGGAGGGCTTCGATCCGATCCTCAAGGCGGCGCAGATCGCCGACAGATACGACGTCGCCATCAAGAGCACGAAGGGCATGAGCGTCACCGCGGCACGGGAGCTGGCCGACGAGATGTGTTCGGACCACGACATCCCGCTGCTGCTGCTGCACGACCTCGACAAGGCCGGTTTTTCGATCGCCGGGACGCTACAGAGAGATACGCGCCGCTACGAGTTCAAGAACGACATCACCGTCGTGGACCTCGGTCTCAGCCTTGCCGACGTTGAAGCGATGGGACTCGAGGCCGAGTACCAGCACCATCCCAAGGCAAATCGGCGCGCATTGGAGGAAAACCTCCGCACCAACGGTGCCAGCGAAGCTGAGATCGCCTTCATGTTCCGCGACTTCGACAGTCTGCGGTCCACCCGTCGTGTCGAACTGAACGCGATGACGAGCCCGCAGTTTGTCGCCTTCGTCGAACGCAAGTTGTTGGATAACGGCGTCGCGAAGATCGTCCCCGACGGGGATCTTTTGGACAGGGTGTACACCAGTATCGAAAGAGGACGGCGGCTGGAAGATGCAGCGGAAAAGCTTGATGCCATCAACACGAAGGACATCAAGCCACCGGTCGACCTGGAAAAGCGCATCAAAGAGATTCTGAAAAGAATCCCCCACATTAGGTGGGACGCGGCGATCGAACTAATCGTGGATGACATGCGCAAGGGCGCGTGAGCCCAAGAGAGGCCGAGTCGCCGGCGCCGCCGTTTTGATCGTAGGAGAGAGCCCCATGGGAAAGTTCGTGACCATCCTGTCGAGCTCGGTGCATGGCGATCTTGAGCGCCGCCCGGCGCCGACCAGGGCCAAGGGCTTTCGAGGTCGCGCGGGATCTCGCCACCGAATGCCTTGCCAGAGAGGCGGAGCGCCGGTGGCTTCACGCGGAGACGGTCGCGATCAGGATCGAGGCTGACCCCACCGGGTGAGCGCCGACTGTCCGGTTTTGGGGGCTTGGCCCGCCTTCAGGTTGTGGCGGTGGCATCGAGGGAATTTTGCGTTCTGGTCGGTCGACTGTCCGCATACGGGGCATTTTACGAAAAGTCGAGGAGGCTAAGAATTGACTGAAACGACCGAAGGCAACGGCGCCGATCAGCCTTTTCGCGCCAAGTCGAGCACAGAGCGCAGTCGAGCGCATCGTGCCAGGAAGAAGGCTGAGCGCGAAGCCGCGTTGCACGCAGCGTTGCGGAAGGCCCAGATGGAGCGTGAGGCCATCCTGAAGGCCGACGCCGAACGCGTTGCAGATGCAAAGGCAACGGAAATCGCAACGGCGGAAGGTGTTGCGCCCGACGTAGCATGCGTTGCAGAGACTGTTGCATCTGCCGAGAACGACTGCGGCAACGTTCCCGCTGTTCCCTCGCCCTTCAAATGGCGGGTCGTGTGGCGTACTGCATGGGGCCCTTCCGTGCCCCTACTTTACAGGTGGACATTCGGCGGCGTGTCCGTCGCATTGTCCTTCAGTTTGTACATTACGAGCATGATCCTAGACGTGACGTTCTGGTCGGGCCTCGCCGCGACCGGCACGGGCAAGGAGATCCTCGCCGCCACCGGCGTCATCATCGGAATGACAAACTATGCGGTCCCGTCGGCGATCTCGTTTGCGCCATCCGGGCCAGTCCGCCTCGGCGCCTGGGGCGTGTGGGGTGTGACGATGACGGTGGGCGCCATCGCTGGCGCGTCCTTCGTTCGCAACAGTCTCGGCACCTCGGAAGTGAGCCGCGACCAAACCATCAAGGAGCGGGCCCGGCTGCAGGGTATCATCGCAAAGCCGACGGAGACTATCTCGGATGCTTCCGTGGTGGATGCTCGGGCGCGGGTTGAGAGTGCGAAGGCGACTGCCCGGGCTGACTGCGCTCCGGTCAAGACCAAGGATATCGATCAGTGCAATCGGTCTCGAGCTGCGGTCGCGAGGGCGCAGGATGATCTCAAGGTAGCGAATGAGAGGCATGACCTCGACGTCAAGGCCGCCGAGCAGCGCCATCGCCTCGATGTCGCCGACGCGGAGGCAAAGCTTGCAGCGTTGCCGGCAACCTCTGCCGACGGGAACGTCGTGCTCGCCGGGGTCGTCGCGATTCTGCCTTTCGCTTCGGAGGCATGGTCAACGGGGTCGTGGCCGCGCTGTGGGTGGCGATGTTCACCTTCGGTCCTTGCACTCTGCTCCGATTGGGGCTCGCGCTAGTGGTGCCGACGCGCAACTGGCCACTGGCGTAATGAGCCAAAGCGGCCGGCACCGAAGAACGGCACGGAATCTGCTTTTGAGTCCTCGAATCGAGGAGAAGATCGATGAAGCCTATTGCGGGTCTGACGCTTTCAGTCGCGCTTGCGTTGGTATCGACCCTTGCGCGAGCGCAAGACGCCTGGCCGAGCCGGAGCGTTACATTCATCATACCCTACGCGGCTGGGGGGTACACCGACCTGGTGAGCCGGCTGGCAGCGCGTTACGTCGAGCGCGCACTCGCCAAGCCCGTCATTATCGACAATCGCGCCGGGGCAGGCGGCATCGTGGGCACGCAGGCCGTCGCGAATGCGCTGCCTGACGGCTATGTCTTCTGTGTCTGTAGCGTCGGCGCTGTTTCCATCGCGCCTTTCGCGCAGAAGGTCGGATATGACCCGATTGAGGATTTGGCGCCGATCGGCATCGTAAGTTCGATCCCGCAGGTAGTCATCGTTAGGAAAGATCTGCCGGTGAAGACGATGAATGACTTCGTGTCTTACGTGAAAGCCAATCCGGGCAGGCTCAACTACGGTTCGAGTGGCGTCGGCGGTCTGACGCATTACTCCGTCGAGTTGTTTCTGGTCCGCACCGGCACCAGTGCAGTGCACATCCCGTTCAGGGGTGGCGCGCAGTCGACGGCGGCAGTTGTCTCGGGCGAAGTCGACTTCGCTTTCGCCAACCTGACTGACGCGTTGCCGCAGATCGAGGCCGGCTCGGTACGAGGCCTGGCTGTTACGTCGCTTGACCGCAGCTCTTATTTCCCGGATCTGCCTTCTGTGCACGAGACGGTCGTTCGCAATTTTATCGCGGAGACGTGGAACGGGATCATGGCTCCGGCCAAGACACCAGAAGCGATCATACGCAAGCTGTCCGATATCCTGCTCAAGATGGCCGACGATCCGGAGATGAAGGAATCCATGCGCAAGGCCGGCGCCAGCACCGTCAAGACGACCCCAGCCCAATATCGAGCGCAGATCGAGCAGGAGATTGCGCAGTGGAAGCCGCTGATCAGCGAGATCGCCGAGAAGAGGTGAACGTGGGGAGTTCGACGATATTCCGCGGTCATGGCCGGGCCTGCAAAAGGGCGGGCTATGCCGATGCTGCGGCCACATCTTCAATTGGCGCGGGGGAACGAGTAGGGGCTCATCTCCTCGGCGGTGCGGCGCAGCGTGTCCCAGTTCTGCCATCCAGCCCACACCCGCTCGCCTGCCGCCTGGGCCTGCGCCCGCAACTCGGCGAAGTCGATACCGGGGATGCGGCCAGCCTCCATGCGCACTATGCCGTCGACGATCACGGTGTCGACGTCATCTCCGATACCGCAGTCGACCAGGCTCTTGATCGGATCGCGCACCGGCCCCATGCGCAGCGTGTCGCGACCGGTGAGATCAATGATGACGATGTCCGCCTTCGCGCCCGGAGCTAGCCGCCCGATGTCGCTGCGACCGACTGAATGCGCTCCGCCATGGGTTGCTGCTTCGAACACCTGCGCGGCGGTGGCGGCCTTGAGGTTGCCGCTCGCAACCTTGCCGAAATAGGACGCATTACGCATCTGCAGAATCATGTCGCGCGGATAGGTGTCGGTGCCGAGCGCGATGTTCACCCCTGCCTCACGATAAGACTCCCAATTGTCGAGAAACCGTCCGCGTCGCGCGATGTTGACCGGACAGTGCGAGATCGAGCAGCGGTGCTGACCCAAGATGGCGAGGTCGTGCGAGCCCGAATAGTTCATCAGCGGATTGTCACATGTGAAATTGCCGTGGCCGACATTGAGCTTGTCCGACAGCAGGCCGACTTCGCGCAAAAGCTCAACCGACGTCATCTGATGTTCGCGGATAATGTCGTACACCTCATGGATGTTGTAGGCCGCGTGAATCGCGACCGGCAGATTGCGCGCAGCCGCCGCCTTGGCGGCCTTGCGCATCAACGCAACGGTGCAGGTTTCGATCTCGCGCGGCACGATGATGCCGCGGACACGATCATCGTGCGCACCCTGATGGCAGTCGATGAATTCAAGCGCGAGGTCGAACTCACGTTCGCCGGCGGCTTCATCCACGACACGTACGAGCTTGCCTCCCTCGCCGCCGACCCAGCGGCCACTATCAAAGCCTGGACCTAGATAAGCGCGGATGCCGAGCTCGCCAACAACCTCAAGCAGCGCCTGCTGGACCCGCAACTGGCTCCCAAACTCGACGAACGTTGTGATCCCGTTGCGAATAAGCTCCGCGACCGTGAACCTGGCATTGAAGAGCAGCCCGTCGGCTACTGAGCTGTCGTCGGGGTGGAGATAGCGCGGGTCGCCACCGACGCGCGTACCCCTTCGGGCGACGCTTATCTCCAGGAAGGGTTGGCCGAAATAGTCTCCACGTCCAATATCGGAGATCAGCCGATGAGAGGCGCGGTGTCCGGAATGCACATGGGCGTCGATGAATCCTGGCACGACTAGCTTGTCACCTGCATCGATCTCCTGATCGACCCTGCCATCGAAGTGCTCACCGATGAAGAGCACGGTGTTGCCTTCGAAGACAAGCTCGGCGTGGCGCCAGAGGGTGTGGTGCCCTTGGGCATGGGCAACCACCCAGCCGCAGGCGATGCGGGTGCGCATGAAACGTGACCTCCTTGTTCCGGATCAATCCCCGATACCTTGCGAGCGACCGATATCAAAGGCAATCGCCTGCCTCGGTGGCAACGCGTCCTGCGCTCTTGGCTCACAATCTGAATGCGCAGGCTGAAAATTGCGGCAGGAAGCAGTCATGCGGCCGTGGTCACGCCGCGGCATTGGCGAGCGGTTGTGGCCATAGCGACAACAGCGATATTCCGCTACCCTCCTCAGGATCTCCGCGCCAGGGAGGAGACCCACATGTACCGAACGGATCCCAAACGGCTTGATCCGAAAGCGCGGGCCATCGAAGCGGCGCTCCGTCGCATCGGTGAGCCCATCACGGAGGCGCAGGCCCGCGAGCTTGCGTCGCTCGAAGACTGCAACTGCCGCGATGGCATGTTTGCCTTGGCGACCACCCGTCGACAATTGTTCGCGGGCTCAGGCCTTGTGGCGGCGGTCGGCATGACGGCGATGCTGCCGGGCCGAGCCCATGCCAAGGTGCCGCCCGGCGCCGTCGAATATCCGGTGCCAGCGGATTCCACCAAGGAGCCCGGCCGTGTGATGGGAGTAGATGGCGGCTACGGCTCGCGTTCGCAGTTCGAGACCGAGGTACGTTGGGCAAACCCCACCAAGACGGCCGGATTTTCGCCTTTGCACGCAAGCTACGGCACAATCACGCCATCCGGTTTGCATTACGAACGCCATCATGCCGGTATCCCGAACATCGATCCGGCTCGTCATCGGCTCGTCATCCATGGCCTGGTCGATCGGGCGATGAAGTATTCGGTCGCCGACCTCAAGCGTTTTCCGACCGTGTCGCGCACCTATTTCCTGGAATGCTCCGGCACAACAGGAAGTGAGATCATGAAGGCGCGCGAGCCCACGGTGCAGCGTACCCACGGCCTCGTCTCCACCTCCGAATGGACCGGCGTGCCGTTGTCGTCGCTGATCAAGCAGGTCGGACTCAAGCCGGGTGCTGCCTGGGTGCTAGCCGAGGGCGGTGATGCCGCCGTGATGACGCGGAGCGTGCCCATCGACAAGTGCCTGTCGGACGCTCTGATTGTGTTCGCCCAGAACGGCGAGGCGATGCGGCCGGAGCAGGGCTATCCGATGCGGCTGTTCCTGCCTGGCTGGGAGGGCAACATCTCCATCAAATGGCTGCGCCGGCTCGAAGTGAGCGACAAGCCCTATTACACGCGCGAGGAGACGTCGAAATATACCGACCTGATCACCACCACCGGCAAAGCGCGCATCTTCACCTTCACGATGGAAGCCAAATCGGTGATCACCTTCCCGTCGGGCGAGATGAAGCTGCCGGGACCGGGCTTCTATGAGGTGACCGGGCTCGCCTGGAGTGGGCGCGGCAAGATAGCGCGCGTGGAAGTTTCGACTGACGGCGGCAAGAGCTGGAATCTCGCGTCGCTGCAGGATCCAGTGCTGGCGATCAGCCAGACGCGATTCCGTTTTCCATGGATATGGGACGGCAAGCCCGCCATGCTCCAGAGCCGGGCGACCGACGAGACCGGCTATTCGCAGCCCACCCATCAGCAGCTCATCGCGGAGCGCGGGCCGCTCGAGAGCGGCTCGCTGTTCTATCACATGAACGCGATTCAGAGTTGGGGCATCGCGGCCGATGGGAGCGTGACCAATGTCCACCCGCTCGGCTGATCGCCGACACGCCGCGCCCAGGGCGGTCGCACTCAGCGGGCTGGTCGCACTCGTTGCTCTCTTGGCCCCTTCCCTCGTCCGCGCGCAAGGCTATCCTCGCATATTCGATTTCGGGGCACCCGCGAGCACGGCTGATATTGCGGCCGTCGCAATCGCGATCGCCCCCGACGGCAAGGGTCTGCCGCCTGGCAAGGGCGACTACGTCGCCGGTAAGAAGGTTTACGAGACCACCTGCATTGCCTGCCACGGCGACAAGCTGCAAGGTGTTGCCGGGCTGAAGGACATGCCGGCTGGGGCGGCGCTGCGGCTTGTGGGCGGCCGCGGCACGCTCACGACGAGGGACCCGGTGATGACGGTCGAGAGCTACTGGCCTTACGCCACCACGCTGTTCGACTATGTGCGCCGTGCCATGCCGTTCACGGCTCCAGGATCGCTGACGGGCGACGAGGTCTACGCGGTTTCGGCATACATTCTCGCGGAGGCCAATATCATCGACAGAGCAATGATCCTTGACGCCGAGACGCTGCCACGCGTGCGCATGCCCAACCGCGACGGCTTCATCCCCGACCCGCGGCCCGAGTGGTTCAAATAGTTGCACCCGCAGCGCGCGTCCCACCGGCTTCTTTTGAGAGAAGAACGGGAGGGAGGACGCCTGCACTCTCAGGAATGTGGGTTGCGACCAGGTCGCGCGCAGATAAAGCCAGTCCAAGCACCCATAGTGGCTTTAACGCGACGGGCCGGTCCTCCCCGACTGCACCAGGTCGGTGCCGACGGTTGCGATCGATCGCAAGACTCGACCGCGTCACATGTGTCTTTTCTTGGCTCGACTCTGCCGTCGCCGCCATCCGCTAGGGACGGCAGCATCGGGAGGATAAGCGGCCATCCATGCCGATGGGCCAACACGGGCGAAAATGCCGAGTAGGCCTGGGGAATTTCACCCCGAGCCTCTCACAGATCCGTACGTGAACCTCTCGATTCATACGGCTCGTGCCATCGCACGAAGGCTGCCGCCTTCCGCTGAATCCTCGGGCTCGTCCCGGTTTGACCCAGTTGGCCCATGCTCAACGGCGATGACCTGCCCCCTTTGCTCCACGGGCATTACCCCGCTTCGTCACTACTACGGGGCAGTCCGCCCCTCTCCGGCGCATCGGTACTTTCGGCCTCGCGGTTGGAGCCGCTTGCGAGCCGCTTGCGCCTTTTCCCTTGGCATCGCCGGCCAGGTTCTCACGTTCCGTACAAGAGCCAGATTGAGCTTCGCGCCGCCTACATGCCGGATGCCGCTCGGGCAGTCTCAGGACATCCCCCAAGCTGATCCCGGAGGCAGGGTCAGCCCCCGGTTTTGACATCGCCTAATCTCCTTACGACACTTCTGCAGCGGTTCGCTTGCGCTCGCCTCTCTCAATCGTGCCTGTCGAAATCTTGTTTCGACTTTTCCGCAACGTTCACTACCGCAGCTTTTGACCACAGCAGCTTGCGGTGGGCGGTGGCTTGAGATCAACACCTGATTGCCGACCTCGAAGGGCCCTCCTTCATCTCTCGTACAGTTACGCATCGCCGTGTGGACCGGCGTTACTCGTGAGACAAGACGCTAAGGAGACCTTGCGACGGCCGCTCCGTGCCCAGGCCACCATCAGCTATCGCCCCGGTGCTCGGGCATTGTCACGCATGCTCCGCTCTCTTACGCCCGAGGCTGCAAGGATGAGCTACGTTTGTGGCGTTGCTCGGAGAACAGCCTGAAGACGACTTTTGCCCTGAGCCGGCCCCCGTATCTCGGTCGAGCGGCAGTCGATAAAGGCCCGAAGAGCCGGCCGAGGATGGCGCCGGTTCGAATAACAAAGGGCAACAGGCGTCAGGGTACCGCTTTCTTCGCGCCGCTGAAACGTCGAAGGCGCTCCCGACTGTTCTCGCGCAGGCTCTGAAAGGTGACATAGAGCATCGGGATTACGAATATCCCGATCGCGCTAGCGGCGATCATCCCGGCAAAAACCGGTGTACCGACGCCATGGCGGCTGATCTCGGCGGCGCCCTGCGCGCTGACCAGCGGATACACTCCAAAAATGAAAGCGAAAGAGGTCATCATGACCGCTCGGAACCGCATTTGTGCGCCCAACACCGCGGCCTCCCGAATGTCCTTGCCCTGCTCGCGCTGAGTCTTGGCGAACTCGACGATCAAGATGCCGTTCTTCGCCGACATCGCGATGAGCACCACGAGTCCAATCTCGGCATACAGGTCGAGCGAAAGCTGCCAGATGAGGATGCCGAGAAACGCGCCCAAAACCCCGATGGGTACCGACAGCAGCACCGGAATTGGAATCATCCAGCTCTCGTACAGGCCCACAAGAAATAGGAATGCAAACAGCACCGCGAGACCGAGGATCGCGCCCGTCTGACCCGAAGCCGCTACTTCCTGGTAGGCGGTCCCGGTCCATTCGTAGCCGTATCCGGCCGGCAAGGTCTGCTGCGAGACCTGCGCCATGCCGGTCAGCGCAGTACCCGACGATGTGCCCGGTGACGGCGTGCCTTGGATCGGGATCGCGCGGTAATTGTTGTAACGGGTGATGACCTGGGGCCCGACAATGACGCGCGCCTCGGCGATCGAGCGCAACGGCACATTTGCGCCGTACTTGTTGCGAACATAGATTTGCCACAACGAGGAAACGTCGTTGCGGTCGGCCGCTTCCCCTTGGATATTGACCTGCCAGATGCGGCCGAAGAGATTGAAGTTGTTGATGTAGATGCCGCCCAAAGTCGCCTGCAATGCAGCGAACACGTCGTTCATGCCGAGCCCCAGCGCCTGCGCCTTTTCACGGTTGATATCGAGATAGATCGACGGATTGTTGGCAGTGTAGGTCGAGAAGACGCGAGTGAGCCGGGGATCACGGTTGGCGTTGGCGAGGAGGCCTTGCATTACGCTGTTCATCGCGGCGGGCTCCTGCCCCTCAAGCCCTTCGAGCTCGTATTCAAACCCGCCGGAAGTCGACAGGCCGATGATTGGCGGTAGGTTGAACGCGATGACGCTTGCGGTGCGGATCTGTTGGCCTTCTGCGAACACCCGCGCGATCAGCGCTTGTGCCGAGTTTGCAGCGCCGGCGCGATCGGCGAACGGCTTCAAAGTGGGGACGACGAGCCCGGTGTTCGGCTCGCTGACACCGTCAAGGATCGAAAAGCCGATGATGGAGAACACGTTCTCCACCTGCGGCATCGACTGCAGCAGCGCCTCGATGCGGCGGACCGTCTCGCCGGTGCGAGCGACCGACGCCCCGTCCGGCAGTTGCACCGAGATAAAGAAGGCGCCCTGGTCCTCCTCCGGGAGGAATCCGGTCGGGGTGCGCAACACGATAAGGTAAATCCCGGCAGCACTCACCAATATCGATAAGGTGCCGAACAGGGAGGCGCGGACCAGGCGCCGCACGATCGAGGCATAGCCGTCGCGCACGGCGTCGATGCGCCGCAGCACCCAGCCCATCGGCCCGCGCTTCGAACCGCGGTGGCGCAGAAGCACCGCGCACAGCGCCGGCGACAAGGTCAGCGCGTTAACGGCCGAGATCAACATCGCGACGCTGATCGTTACCGCGAATTGCCGGAACAGCGTTCCGGGGACGCCAGGTATGAAGGCAACCGGCACGAACACCGAAAGCAGCACCAGAGTGATGGCGATAATCGGGGCGGTAATCTCAGTCAGGGCCTTCTTCGTCGCCTGGGAGGGGGACAGGTTTGGTTCCTCCTCCAGGATCCGTTCGACATTCTCGACGACGACGATCGCGTCATCGACCAGAATGCCGATGGCCAGCACCATCGCGAGCAGGGAAACGGTGTTCGCCGTATACCCCATCGCCAGCAGTACCGCGAAACTGCCGATCAGGCTTACCGGCACGGCAATCGCGGGGATGAGCGTGGCGCGCAGACTACCGAGAAACAGGAAGACCACGATCACGACAAGCACGAACGCAATGCCCAACGTGATCCACACGTCGCGGATGGTGTCCTGAACGAAAGTCGTCGTATCGTAACTGACCAGATATTTGAGCCCCGCAGGAAAGTTTTGGCTCAGGCGATCTAGATTGGCCCTGACCAGCGTAGCGGTACGTATTGCGTTGGCACCTGGTGACAGATTGATGCGGATGCCGACCGCCGGCCGCCCGTTGATGCGGGCTTCGACGTCCTGATTCTGCGCCCCAAGCTCCACCCGAGCAATGTCGCGAACACGCAGGAAGGAACCGTCGGGGCTGGCCCGCAACACGATATTCCCGAACTGCTCCGGCGTGGTGAGTCGGCCTTGCGTTTGAACGTTCATCTGGAATTGCTGATCGTTTCCGATTGGCCGCGCACCAATCCGGCCAACCGGGGCCTGAACGTTCTGCGCCTGTATGGCTCCGATCACGTCCGCGGGCGTCAGCTTCAAACTGTCGAGACGCTTGGTATCGAACCAGATGCGCATCGAATAGTTCAGCGTTCCAAAGAGGGAAGCCTCACCGACACCGGGGGTGCGCGACAACACATCCAGAACGTTGATCACTGCATAATTGGTTATGAAAAGCGGATCCTGGCTGCCATCGTCGCTGTAAAGCACGATGAATTGCAGGATCGCAGACGACCTTTTCTGAACCGTCAATCCCTGGAGCTGGACCTCGGGAGGAAGCTTGGCTAGCGCGGTCTGTACACGATTGTTGACATTGACCGTGTTAATGTCAGGCTCGCTCTCAAGCAGGAAGCTGACCGTTAGATTGTAGCTGCCATCATTGCCGCTCGTCGACTTCATGTAGATCATCTTGTCGACGCCGACGACCTGGGCCTCGATCGGCTGGGCGACGCTCGCTTCGACAACCGCGGCGGACGCGCCGGGGTAGACGGCAGAGACCTGCACCTGCGGCGGCACGATATCCGGAAACTGCGCGACGGGGATGCGTGTCAATGCCAAAAGGCCGGCGATCGTGATGACGATCGCGATCACAACAGCGAGCCGCGGCCGATCGACGAAGAGGGCGGAGATCATCGCCTTACCTTCCCGGCGGCGAAGATTTTGCTGCCGACGCAGGTTGTACTGGTGACGGGGTGGCCGGGCCGGCCGATACCACCGCGCCAGGACGCACGCGTTGTAGCCCCTCGCTGATTACGAGTTCGCCTTCGCTGAGTCCGCTGGCGACAACCGCCGTGGAAGGCGTCGACTGCCCAAGCTGAATGCGGCGGATCTGCGCCTTGTTCTGCGCGTCTACGACGTAGACGTAATCGCCCTGCTGATCGGACAGCACTGCGGCGCGAGGGATCGCCAAGACCGTGATCGGCTGCACGCCTTCGAGGAACACCGTCACGAATTCGCCATCCATCAGCTCACGCGAGCCGGGTTGTCCGGCTGTCATGCCCGGGAATACTGGATTCGCGATCACGCCGCGAACGGTAAGCGTGTCAGTATTTTCGGCGACGGTAGGCGATACATAATCAGCCTTGCCATCCTCTCCGTAAATGCGTCCGTCGGGCAGGCGCAGCTTGATAACGACCGCGCCGAATCCGCCGGTCTTGGCGTAGCGGTCACGCAGATCAAGGCCGGCGCGCGACGAGATCGGAAAGATCACGTACATCGGGTCCTGGCTGACAAGCGTCGCCAAGATCCCCGTGGTGGGCGAGACGACATTGCCTTCAGTGACCGCGGTGCTGCTGATAGCTCCGTCTATGGGAGCGCGAATCTCGGTGTAGCTGAGATTGATCTCGGCGGTTTGCAGCTGGGCCTGTGCTCCCGCAATTTGCGCCGCAAGAGCGCGCTCGGCAGCGAGCGCGGTATCCACGTTCGATTGGGGACCTGACTGCGTTCTCAAAAGTTGCTGGGCGCGCTCCAGCGTCTGCGCGGCATTGTGGTGTTGAGCCTCAAGCTGGTCCACATTTGCCTTGCTGGCATCGACAATCGCCTGAAACGGCGGCCGTTCCAGCTGATAGAGCAGATCGCCCTTGTGGACCTCGGCACCCTCGACAAACAGGCGCTTGTCCAGAAACCCGGTAACTCGCGCGACGAGGGCCACCCGACTCACCGCCTGAATCCGACCGATGAACTCGTCGCTTTGAGTGATTTGCTGCCGCTCGGCGCGCACTACGCCGACCGCCGGCGGCCCGCCCGGGACGAGCTGCGCCTCGGCTCGGAGCGAAAGCAGCCCGAGGACGAAACTCAGGAGCAGCAGATACGGGGCGGGAGATATAAGAGTCATTTGACCGCCGAAGCCGCTCGTCTGAGAGCAGTGCAGGGTAAAATTTCCAACGAAAGCAAAGCACCCGGTGTTATGCTATCATAGATCCATCCTGGAAGGATATCCGGCACGAAAATTCCCCGCCGCGCCTTCTGTCATGGCCCGGTTACTGCGAGCAGCGCTTCCCTGATCTCGGCCAACTGCCCAAGGCGATCCGTAGCCCGCTCTCAGCGTGCGATCTTTGCCGGGCGCTTCAACGCCTCGCCCCACCAGACCAGCTGAACATGACCTCCCGGTTTTGAACCAGATATTTGTAATCATTCAGGGAGCGACCGTGCCGCACGATCCCAACATATGGCTCCATCGCGATGTTCACCTCATGCCTGGTCGGCGCCATCTGCAACTCGATGACCATACTGCGCAGGGTTTCGGTCGCGCGGGCTGCGCCTACGCCGCCATAACCAACAAAGGCGATGGACTTGCGCTGCCACTCGAGGAACGCGCTGTCGAAGGCGTTCTTGAGGACCGCCGTGGGACCGTGATTGCTTCCGCTTCAGGTTCAGTATACACGCCGCCCGTGTAAACGGGTGACGCTGGCTCTTTGAAAAACGGCAATCGCTAGTCACGCAGGTCGAGCACCGTAAGCCGCAGGTCGGCGCGGGCTGACGCGCCTTCGACCGGCCATTTCACCGGTGTGTCGGCGAACCGGTTCGGTCGGGTGCTTCCCACAATCACTCCCACCTTCAGCATTGTTTTCTTCCTCAAATGGGGCTGGCCGCGCCTACGCCGACGAAGGCGATGGGCTTGCATTGCTACTCGACAAACGGACCGGGAAATTCACTCGAGCCCACGTCGCGAACTTGCTCGCTGGCCTGCCAGCTATTTTGTTTGCGAGCGCAATTTGGTCGTGCGAATTCGAACCCAAGTAGGTATGAGCTTGGAAGTAACTAAACGTCGCTGCCACCTCAGCGGCCCCAGGAAAGAGCGTGGCGAAAACTTCCTTTGGGACTTGTTTGAATGAAAATTTATGTCCCTGTCGATTCAGCGTGTCGATGATTTCGTTGAAGCTCATAAAATCACCAACCAAGGGCAGATACTCGCCATTGCCTGCCTCATCCGGGCGTGGGAATGCGCCGGCGACAATGTTGCCAAATTCAGTGATGTCGCCCATGTGAATGCCACGCACAGTTGGATCAATAGGAAGAGCCCAGCCCAAGGTTCCGTCTTCCTGCCTTTGCGGAGCAAGAGCGCCCACAAGGTTCTGGTAGAAGAAAGGTGCGATGACGAACGTGTGATACTCAAACCCGGCTTCCTTCACTATCCGATCGATCTTGGCCTTGCCGGTAAAGTGGGGAACGTGGAACTTGCCGCCGCTGATCGCATCTACATCAGGCAGCGTTGACCAGATAAAGTGTTTGACACCGGCATCCTTGGCAGCGCGTACCGCCGCTGTTGCCTGCTTAAGCTCGTCGGTACCTTGTTCCCAAGAATTCGTGACTAGAAATACGCCATGGGCCCCTTCAAATGCAGCTTTAAGGGTTTCTGGGCGGTTTAAATCTGCTTTGACGACTTCGTCGGCGAGTTCGCGGTGCTTGTTTGGATTGCGGCTCAGAGCGCGCACCTTGAAATGGCTGCTGGCTTGGAAGGCGTCTACTACTGCGCCTCCCTGCTGCCCCGTTGCGCCGATCACTGCAATCAGTTTTTCATTTGTGCGTGGCATTTGTGTGTGCCTTTCCTCTACATTTCATTCCGGTTAAATGACAAGCGCGTCACTGCGATTGAGGAACTCGGACACATGACTGGTGAATGCGCCAGCGTGCTGAAACAGTGCTCCGTGACCAGAGTCAGGGTAGATGATGAGCTGTGCGTTGGGCAAATGCGCGCTGAGAGTGAACGAGTTGCCGGTCGGGATCATCGTGTCGTTGTTCCCGTTGGTGACAAGCACCGGCTGCGTGATCTTCTTCAAATAACAGTAGGGTTCGCCTCCGGACTTGGCCCAGGCAGCCGTCGCTACGAACTGGGCTCCGGCCGCCTCAGCGCTCGTTGGAGTGTCCTTGTCTTCTGTCCGCCGTGCAAGCCGTTGCACAAACCTGCGCCCAGCCGATTGGCTCGTTTCCGTGGTTTCGAAAAACAGCTTTAGTAGCTTTTCACTCGATGGCATCTTCTGATCCACAAAGCTTTTCAGAAGCTCCGGCCTATCCATGGCGACGCCAACGCCGCCCTCAGGACCCGTACCAGTCAGAATGATTCGCCGCAAGAGCGCAGGCCGTTTTAAAGCCATCACCTGGGCCACCATGCCGCCTAGTGAGAACCAAGGTACATCCACGCGAGTCAAGCCGAGCACGTCAAAGAACTTCATGGCGTGATCCGCCATGCCGGCAACGGTCACTGGCACCTTTCCGCTGGAGCGCCCGATGCCGGCGCTCTCGAACAGGATGACTGACCGACCTCGCGCGAGAGGGTCGGTGACGGCAGGATCCCAGTTGTCGAGTGTGCCGGTGAAATGCTGCAGGAACAACAGCGGAGCTCCGCGACCTGATCCAAAGCGGCGATAGGCATAGGTGTTCTCTCCTGCCGTGACGTATTGCGTCGGAGCGGTCGTATTGCTTGCCGTTTCTGTCGAAGTCACGATTCTTCTCTCTTAGCTGAGGACAAAATGATCCAGGTCGATGGAGACGACCAACGGTTCAGGGACGGAATGGCCGTCGGGTTGGCGAGCGAAGATCCCCCGCTTCGTCGGAAAGAGAATGCCAGAGAACTCCTCAAGCTCGGAGACGTAGTGTGCGGCCGGTGTACCGCCGCTGATCTCGACGTCGTAGTCGTGCCTCTTCAGCAATCCTTGCCGATCGAAGTACAGTGTCTGCTCGGTGCTGTGGGTCGCAATCTCCGCGGGAAAACGCACCTTTAGACGACGCCACGTTTCGCCTGCTTCTTGCCATGGCTCCAATTCTTCAGATTCTACGCCGGGTTTGGCGAGAAGAAATGGAATA
>WNFJ01443975.1_pt2 | contig 17587 bp, 15 predicted proteins | sample 5400461 | NCBI WGS metagenome assembly WNFJ01 (sample SAMN13153349, study PRJNA577476) | soil metagenome | isolation source: 115 cm saprolite on Douglas fir-dominated hillslope | place: USA:California | collected 2013-09-17 | reverse complement strand
CGGTCCGGGTGGCCTGGACCGCCGCGGCCGACGGGGAGACGTTCAAGGCGATGGCCGCACGGGCGGCGGCTGACTTCGACGGCGTGGTCAACGCCGCGCTTGCGGCCTATCAGGGACTTCGGCTACCAGGCGAACGGCCTGACGCCGCCGCGGCCGGGCACGGTCAGGCCTGGCGCTCAGTATGTCGTGTAGAAGGGGATCCCCGTGCCCGGGCGCACCGGCGAGACGTTCATCGTCGACCGGCTCGGGCAGACCCGCACGGACAATTCCACATGCTGCGCGTGCGTCTGGCCGGGCGGGTAGACCCGCAGCGAGGCGGCGGTGATGGGATTGGCGCACACCGCGCCGGTGTCCACGACCCCCAGGATGACGTGTGAGGTTGCGCCTGGCTGCAGCGTGACCGGGTGGGGGACGCCACCCCACGACGCGGGCTTGCCTACCTGGTGCCCGTTGCGGTTGACGGCCGATACGCCGGGGTGGCCGAACAGGGTGCAGGTGTGCCGGCCGACGTTGCTGAACTCGAGCTGGTAGTAGACGGTGCCCGCGGTGCCTTCGCCCGGCAGAGCCAGCCAGACCTCGGTGCTCGCGGCCCGGCAGGCCGGCGCTGAAGCCGCCGCGGTGCGGGCCCCGCTGGCCGAGGCAGCCGACGCGGCCAGGGCGGCGCCGGGGATGAGGATGGCCGCGGCGGCCAGAGCGGCACCGGCAACGAGCCGCTGGCTCGCGCGCACTGTTTGTTTCATGGCGGGACTCCCTTGTCGCGATCGGTGCCTGATGTCGGCATTACCTAGGACGCCACGCCCGGCCACTGGTTGTAACTCGATGCCCCGGCCGACCGGTGCGAAGCCGCCAGGCCAGATCCTGAGGCACCGTGCACGCCTGGACGCCCGCGCGGGAGCCGTTCGGTATCAAGATCCTTAACGGCTGCGCAGGGGTGGCACTCTGCCCTGCAGCTCAGGCGCGGTCGAAGGCGGTCTGGCCGGGAAGGGCCACGCCAAGACCACGGTGATCAGGACCGTTGGCTCCCCGATTGGCCGCTCCGATCAAGGAACCAGCAGGTCAGAGCGTGCGTGATACTTACCGGCTGGGCAAGATGGCGCCGGCCGGGGGCTGCGGCATCGTGGGCGCAAGCGCGTGGCCGCGGCGGCGTTGCGCCGCCGCGGCCACGGTCGTGGGGGGTGGGTTACCAGCCCACCGCGATTACCATGTATTGCGGGTTGGTGACGGAAATGTCCGAGGACTGCCCGGCGTAGTCATCGTAGGGGAATCCGTAGGCCAGGTTGTTGATGGCGTTCTGGTGCCAGAACTGGGCGTAGTAGTTTGCCGGAGCGGCCAGGTAGAAATTGGCCGGGTTCGACTGCTGCGACGCCGGCAGTTGCGCGACGTGCCGGTTGAGCCCGGCGCACAACGAGGGATTGCCGGCCAGGGTGCCTCCGCAGCCGAAGATCTGGGGGGTGGAATCGGAGGTGTCACCATTAGCGGCCGCGTAGCTGGCGAAGTAGTTGGCGTACGCGCCGCCCGTCTGGAACGCCTTATCGTTGCCCGGCGAGGGGATACCGTACGGGGCCTGGTCGGTCGCCAGTTCCTTGAACTCGGTCGGCACCGAGTTCTGGAACCGCTGGAATGTCGCCGAGCGGGTCTCGGTGAACGTGGTGTAGTTCTCGCCGACCTCCTGGTTGGATCCGTCGTGGCCGTGCAGGAGCATGGCCAGCTTGAGGCCGAACCTGTCGACCCGGGTGGTGTCGGTGTTGATAAAGGTCGCGCCCACCGTGAACTCGATGAAGTCGTAGTACGGGCCGTTCGGTGCGCCGAGGTAGAAGTACATGCGGCCAGACGAGTTCGCCGGCATGTCGATGTAGGGCTGCTGCGCGATCGACTGCGTCTGCCCGTTGAAGCTCCAGAAGACCTGGCTGTCGGGGTACTGGCCGTTCGTCCGGTTCACGATGGCGAGTTCGAGGACATTGTGGGCAGCGGGGATGGCGCTGACGTTGCCCCAGAACGACGGGGGCGGTGCGCCGGTGCCGCTCGTGCCGACGGTCCAGGTGAACGCGGCGGACCCGGAAGCGCCCGTCGTGTCCTTGGCGGTCACCGTGACATTGGAGGTGGCCGCGGTCGTGGGGGTTCCGGAGATCAGGCCGGAGGCGGAGTTGATCGACAGCCCCGCGGGCAGGCCGGTGGCGCCGTAGGTCAGCGTCTGGCCCGACGAGGAGTCGGCGGCCTGGATCTGCAGGCTGACCGGGGTGCCGACGGTGGAGCTCTGGCTGCCGGGATTGGTCACCGTGACGGTGTTACCGCCGCCGCCGCCGCTGCCGGTGAACACCTGGAACTCCCACAGGCTGTAGCCGTAGGGGGTGGCGCGTACGGTGCCGTACATGCGGATGTAGCGGCCGCTGCCGGAGACGGACAGGGTCTGGTTACCGCCGGTGCCGGTGGTGGTGGAGAAGATGGTCGTCCAGGTGGCGGCGTCGGGTGAGGTCTGGATCTGGAACGACTTGGCGTAGGCGGCTTCCCAGTTGAGGGTGACCTGGCAGATCGACTGCGTGGAGCCGAGGTCGACCTGCAGCCATTGCGGATCAGAGAACGCGCTGGACCAGCGGGTTCCTAGGTTGCCGTCGACCGCGTTGGAAGCGGGGAACGTCGCGTTCTCGAGCGATGAGGCGGTGGCCGGGTGGTTCAGTGCCACGTTGGTGGTGCCGCAGCCGCCGCCGCCGGAGGCGATGGTGCCGTAGACCTGGAACTCCCACAGGCTGTAGCCGTACGCGGTGGCCCGCACCGTGCCGTACATGCGGACGTACCGGCCGGTGCCGGTGATATTGAGCGTCTGCGTGCCGCCGGTGCCGGTCGTCGTCGAGAAGATGGTCGTCCAGTTCACCGCGTCCGGGGACGTCTGGATCTGGAACGACTTCGCGTACGCGGTCTCCCAATACAAGACGACCTGGCTGACCGACGCCGTCGCGCCGAGGTCGACCTGCAGCCATTGCGGATCAGAGAACGCGCTGGACCAGCGGGTTCCTAGGTTGCCGTCGACCGCGTTGGAAGCGGGGAAGGTGGCGTTCTCGAGTGAAGAGGCGGTCGCGGTCTTGCCCTGTGAAAGCAGGGTAGGCGCGGCGCTGGCGGTGCGGGCCGTGGTCACAAGGAACGCGGCCACGAGGGCGAGCACCGCCGCGACAGCGGTGCCGGCGACGCGGTGGCGGGAGCGCCGCCGCGCCTCGGCATGCGGAATGGAACTCATGGCATCCTTTCAGGTGTGCGGGGGACTCCGGTGGGTGGAGTGGGTGGGATGAGCGCCGCGCACGGCGCGGTGAGGTTGCTGTCTGCGGCGGACACCGCACCGCGGTGGCGGCGCCAGGGCGGCGCGCACCCCGATACCGGTGGGTGCGGGCGGTCACGTGCGCCTACGAAACGGTCCAGATGAACGTGACCGCGGCGGCGCGGCCTCCGGGCGATCGCGCCGCGACCGTGACGGTGGCGTTACCGGGGGCCGATAACAGTGGGCTGAGCCGGCGCGATCGGGTGGATCCGGCACGTCCGCGGCCGGGGCGGACGGCATTGCCTGCCGTCACTTTCACCTGGCGACACGAGCCGGAACGAGAGGCGAGATGCACGGCATCTCCTGGGGTGGGCCGGTTGGGGGACCGTTCGTTGTGCGCTTATCTGGGTGACCTGTGGGGCTACTTGAGGCCGGTTCGCGCACGCACGTGTCCCCCGAAGTGCCTGCCCCGCCGAGGTGACCGACTTGATATAAGACTTATTTAATAACGTAACTTAACCTCGCCGATATGACCCGTCAAGGGTTCACCGGCGATCCAGGCGCCGGTCGCGGGGCCAAACCCACCGGCCGCGATAGCTACCTGTCCCAACCCCGGAACCCCGCCACGCCTACTGGCGCCACCCCGCGCCGCCGTTAGGGATCCTGGGTGAAACCGGTCGTGAGCTTGGCGGCGCCGGGCTGCCTCGCTAGGCGGCCAGCGCGGAGACCGCGCTCGGCGTCAGCTCGGCCAGGCCGGTGAGCACGAGTGCGGCCGCAACGAGCGCAGCCGCGTCGGGCGGATATTTCGGGTGCGGGATCGCGATCACCGGCAGTCCCGCGGCGGCCGCCGAACGCAGGCCGTTCGTCGAGTCCTCCACCGCGGCGCACCGCTCGGGCCTGCGGCCCAGCCGGGCGGCCCCGGTGAGAGGTGCGCGCCGCTCCCGGCTACCTGCTGGGCGATGCGGGCGAGAATGAACCGCGACGAAACCGCGACTGCCGGGCTGCGACGGGGAGCCGCGCACGCGGCCAAAGGACCTGCGAGGAAAGGAGGCGCCATGTCGGAGCCGTTCATCTTCATCGCCACCAACAGGCTCAAGGAGGGCAGGCTGGCGGCGGAGCGGAGGCGTGTTCCCGGGCTTTGTGACTTCATCGAGGCGAACGAACCCCGCCTGATCGCGTTCAACGAGTACGCGAACGAGGAGGGCACAGAGGTCGCGGTCGTCCAGGTTCACCCCGACGCGGCGTCCATGGAGTTTCACATGGGAGTGGTCCGCGAGCGGGCTGAGCGCGCGTACGCGGAGACCCTGGATGCCACCACGAGTATCCAGGTCTACGGGACGCCAAGCGATGCCGTGATTGAGATGTTGCGGCGCCAGGCGGGGTCGGGGGTTCCGCTGCTGGTCAGGCCGCATCACCTGGGCGGATTCACCCGCTCGGCGGCAGGCTGAGCGTGTCCGCCCACCGGTCAGGCTGACGGGTCAGGCTGCGGGCCCGACCATGGTAAATCCTCGTTGCCGCGGTGCCGCCGGTACTCGCGTTCGGGGTCGGGCAGGTCCTCGTCAGTCTCCAGGACGAGGTGCGCCGCGCGCTGCAGCCGGTCCGCAAGCAGGAGCGCCTCCTCCGCGGTGAGGAGGCAAGCGGACTTGGCGACGTGCCCGTCTGCCTCGGCGATGTCCTCTCCTGTGATCGTGAGGCCGACGTAGCCCTCGTCCGGGTCGTCATCTGGGCTGGTTCCCAGCGTGAACACGTGGTCGATCCAGATCGTGGTGTCGTCCTCGACCGGTACGGACCCGACGATGCGGATACGTGCGCTGTTATCGCTCACAGTGTCGATTGTCTCGCGGGGTACCGACATACCAAGCGGACACGCTGCGTGATCGGGCACGGAATGACGAACTCTGCTGACTCAGCGGGGCGAACCGCCGGCGATCTCGTAGGACCACAGCTCACTGCTGATGCCGACGGGGGCGGGTGCCTCGCCGCCGCTTCGTTCGGCCGCGGACCGGTGCCCGTGCCCGAACGCGGGCGAGTGCAGCCACGCGTCAAAGGACGCCTGGTCCCGCCACCGCGTCACTACCAGCCAGGTGGTGCGGTCGTCGGCCGGCTTGAGGAGCTCGAAACCTTCGAAGCCGTCCTGGTTGTCGACCGCCCCGGCGCGGGCGGCGAACCGGTGGGCGAGCTCATCTCCGCTGTCGGCCGGTACCGTAATCGCATTGATCTTCACGATGGTCATGTCGTCGATGATGCCAGCCCCAGCCACCGACGGCCGTTGGGGCAAGCCGCCAGCACGCCGCCGAGCCGGTCAGGTGGCCACGGCCACGGGTGGCCGGGAGATGGCCCAGCGGATGGTCCGCACGAGGACGTGACCGGCGGGGCGGACCATGGCGGCCTCGGTGACGGGCAGGCGCGGCAGGCGCAGCGGGCGGCGCGCCCATCCGGGCAGCAGCGACACCGCTGCCGCGGCGAGCACGCCGTAGGGCGCCCGGGCGATCACCGGCAGCGGCGGGTTGAGCAGCAGAAACCGGGCGGCGGCGCGCGCCTGGGCACCGCCGGCCAGCTCGCCCCGGTACTGGGCGATCCGGTCGGCGAGCTCGGCCTCGGTACGCGGCGGATCGGGCACGCCGAGCTCGGCGGCGATCCGCGCCATGTCCGCGACGTAACCGTCCCGCCCCGCCTGGTCAAGCGGCTGGGCGCCGAAGCGGGTATGCGCGCGCAGAAAGCTGTCGGCCTCGGCAATGTGCACCCAGGTCAGCAGGTGCGGGTCCGAGGCCGCGTACGGCCGCCCGTCGGGCGCGGTCCCGGTGACCCGCTGGTGGACCGCGCGGACCCGCCGGATCGCCTCCCGCGCGTCGCTGGCCCGGCCGAACGTCGTGACCGCGAGGAAGTAACTGGTCCGCTGCAGCCGCCCCCACGGATCGCCGCGGTACCCAGAATGCCCGGCCACGGCGGCCATCGCCAGCGGATGCAGCGACTGCAGCAACAGCGCCCGGAGCCCGCCCACGAACATCGACGCGTCGCCGTGCACCCGCCGGACCGGGCGATCCGCGGCGAACCACGGCTCACCCTGGCCAGCAAGGATGACCCGGCGGCGCGCGGGCCCCTCCGGCCCGGCGACCCGCTCGACGATCGACGCGCCAACTCGGCGGCGGACGCGGTCGGCCGCATCATGTACTGTCACCCAGCCATTATGTGCCGGCAGTCCGGCCGGCCTGAGCCGCCGTAACGCCGCACGGCGTCCAGTTCGCAATCGGCCGAGCGGATAATGCAGGCAACGCAGACCTTGTGCGCAGGCTCGGAGATGAGTGCGCCATGACGGACAGCAACGACGAAGCACCGAAGATCCTCGATGTCCCCATCGGCCTCGATGCCACCGGGATGCGGCGGGAGTTCGACAGCCTGGGCGACGTTGAGGTGCCCGCCAACCGGTACTGGGGCGCCCAGACCCAGCGCAGCCTGGAGCACTTCAACATCGGCAACGACCGGATGCCGAAGGAGGTGTACCACGCCTACGGCTCTGTGAAGAAGGCGGCGGCCATCGTGAACACCCGGGCCGGCCGCCTGCCCGGGTGGAAGGGCCAGCTGATTCAGCGGGTGTGCGACGAGGTCATCAGCGGGTCGCTGGATGAGGAGTTCCCGCTGTACGTCTGGCAGACCGGCTCGGGAACCCAGTCCAACGTGAACGTGAATGAGGTCATCTCCAACCGGTGCATCCAGCTGGTGGGCGGTACGCTCGGCTCGCAGGAGCCGGTCCACCCGAACGACCACGTCAACATGGGCCAGTCGAGCAACGACACGTTCCCGACCGCGATGCACATCGCCGCCTACAAGATGGCGGCGGAGAAGACGATTCCTGCCCTCAGGCGGCTCCGCGACGCTATCGAGCGCAACGCGAAAAAGTGGGCCGATGTGGTCAAGATCGGCCGGACGCACCTCGAGGACGCCGTCCCGCTGACCGTCGGCCAGGAGTGGTCCGGCTACGCCGGCGCCCTCGACGACGCGATCGCCGAGGCCGAGCACGCCACCAGCGGCCTGCTCAAGCTGGCCATGGGCGGCACCGCCGTCGGGACCGGGCTGAACGCCCCGCCCGGCTTCGGCGAGCAGGTCGCGGCGGAGATCGCCTCGATGACCGGCGCCGCGTTCGAGACCGCGCGGAACAAGTTCACCGCCCAGGGCACCCTGGACCGGATGGTGCGCGCGCACGGCGGGCTCAAGGCGGCGGCGGTCACCCTGTTCAAGATCGCCAATGATCTGCGCTGGCTCGGCTCCGGGCCGCGGACCGGGATCCACGAGCTGATCCTGCCGTCCAACGAACCGGGCTCGTCGATCATGCCGGGCAAGGTCAACCCCACCCAGGCCGAGGCCATGCTGATGGTCGCGATCCAGATCATCGCCTCCGACGTGGCGGTCACCATGGGCGGCGCCGAGGGCAACTTCGAGCTCAACGCGTTCCGCCCGGTCCTGATCAGCAACTACCTGCACTCGGCGCTGATCATGGCCGACATGTGCGACCACTTCCGCGAGTTCATGGTCGAAGGCGCAAAACTCAACACGGCCAAGCTGACCGAGAACATCGAGCGCTCGGTGATGATGGTGACGGCGCTGTCGCCCATCATCGGCTACGACCAGGCCTCGGTCATCTCCCACTACGCCATCGACCACAACCTGACGCTCAAGCAGGCGGCGCTGGCCAACGGCGTCAGCGAAGAGCTCTACGACCGGGTCGTCGACCCGCTGGCGCTGACCCGCGGCGGCTCGGCCGATGCGCCCTCCGCCGCGGCCATGGGCACGCCCATCGACCGCGACAGCTGAACCTCGCTGCCGGCCGCCCCGCATGCGGGGGCGGTGCCGGCGTCGTCAGGCGGTGACGGACCCGTAGTACGGCCCTGGCTTGCGCAGTAGCCACTGCCAGAACGTCCGCCGCGGCGGTCCCGCCACGATGCTGCCGCCCCGGGCCTCGCCCGATACCTCAATTCTGAGGATCACCGGCCGCGAGCTTGGGTCCGGGCGGACTTTGACGCTGCCGCCGCGTACCGCCACGTCATCGGCGTCGACCTCGATGCCGGGCCTGGTCACCAGGACGAGGCTCCCGCCCCGCACCGAGGTGTTGATCTGCAGCGTGGGCTCGGTGATCATCGCTTCGGTGAAATCGAGCTTCACTGAGCCGCCGACCGCACGGATCTCCATTCGCCGCGGGACGACCCAGCCGCCGACCCGCCGGGCCGCCGCACCCTGGCAGTCGATCCGGACGAGGTCCTTGGCCTGCGGCGCGACCCCGCCCGGCTGGCCGGCCACCGCTGGCAGGTCAGCGGTCAGCACCGCCAGCTCGCTGGTCGTGCGGGCGGTCAGAGCCGCCTCCAATCGCTCGTCGAGCTCGGCCGCGGTCAGCCGCCCGTCGCCGGCCGCGACCCGGAGGATCTCGACGGCCCGGTCCCTGTCTTCGTGCGAGGCGCGCAGCTCGGGCCTGGCCCCGCCGCCGGGGGCATCTCCAGCCGGGGACAGCTCACCAGTCATGTCCACATCTTGTAAGCCATCACACGGTCCCGCAACACCGGGCCGCGGCGGGCAGCACGCCGCGGGTACGGCCGTCCGCCCCCGCCCGCACCATGCGCCGCGGAATGATCCTGAACGGCTGCGCGGCCTGACGCGCCTACCCGGAGCCCGCACTGGCCTGGAAGTGACACGTGGCGCAGCCGTTCGGGAGCAGTTATCACCTCCGCGATCACGGCGGAGCACGTCACCGCGGCTACCCGGTCCATAGTGCGTGGCTCGTCAGCTCGGCTCAGGCGGGGTGGCCGGACCCACCACCCAGCGGCCTCCTGACGCTCCGGCCGCTACGAAACGATGAGGTAGATGCTGTTGCCGAGCAGCCAGCTGCCCACCACCAGCGACCCCACGACGATCGCCTGTTCCCGGTGACCGTCGATCCAGTTCCGCACCTGCTCCAGGCGAACGCCGGCGGCCTTGGGCGCGAAGGCCGTGTAGAGCTCTATGACCAGAAAACTGGAGGTGGCCAGCAGGCAGAAGAACACCAGCGAAAGGTAGTCACCCACGGTGGCGAGCTTGGCTTGCACGACGGTCGCCGCCCCGGCGGCGACCAGCGCCCAGGGCTGCAGGAACACACCGAGCCCGGCGGCAGCCCACAGCGACAGCCGGTCGAGTCTGGCCATCCAGGTTGGCTGCTTGCGCGGCCGGCCCATGCGCCGCCGCTGCCGGACGGCGACCGCGATCAGCACGACGCCGAGGACGGCCTTGACCACCAGGGCGGCGGTTGACGGTGCGGTGTGCGGCGCCGGCGGTTTCCCCCCGGTCACCCCGACCACGAGCGCGATCACCGCCACCAGGCACGCCGCCCAGCCGAGGATGAATGCGAGCCCTTTCCTGATGCCCGCGTCGGCGCCCACGATCAAGATGAACGCCACGATCGTGATGGGCTCCAGCGCGATCGCGAGCCCGATGATCACGAGGTTGAGAACCACGTGCACCCCAGATGAACGTTTCGTACCTTGACGTTCACCCTGGCCCGGCGGTCACGAATCCGCCTCACCCAAGGAGGATGAGGGTGGTGGATCGGGGTCCAGGTCGGCCTCCGCGAGGAGGCGGGCGGACGCGCCGGGGTCACTGAGCAGGGCGGCGAGCAGATGCCGGGCCGGCCAGTTCCCCGATGCCCAGGCCAGCCCGCAGGCGAGGCCGCCGGGCCCGGCGGCGTGCACGGCGCCGGAGGTGTGGCGCCACGGCACAGCAACGCCGTCCACGACGAGCCGGTCATGTGCGTAGTAGGTCGCGGGAGCGCCGGGCAGCACCGTGCGCGCGATCGCGGGGACCGGCCGGCGTGCTGGTGACGACTCGACCCGGCCGACGACCTCCTCCGAGACCAGCGGCAGGTCCAGCAGGTCAGCGAGCCGGACTGCGCGGTCGTAGGGTGCCAGCACGAGCGGCTGCGCGGCCACCAGCGGCCACAGGTCCGCGGCGTCGAGTACCAGCGCATCCGCGGCGCCGGCCACGACGACCTCGTCCCCGCACACCACGCGTACCCGGTCCGGTGGCGTGGCCTCGCCGGCGGCCGCGAGCGCCGCCCACAGGGCGCGCAGCTGTGCCCGCGTCACCGGGCGCGCGGGGTCGGCCAGCCGGTCAAGCAACTCGTCCGGGCCGCCCGGCTCGGCGAGCAGCTCGGCGAGCGAGGTGCGGACGCCAAGGGCGCGCGCGACCGCCGGGTCCGCGGGCAGGGTGGCCTCGTCGTACAGGCCCGCGAGGAGCGGGTCCGTGCCGGCGATCCGCGCGTCGGTGGGCCGATGGCCGCCGAGGACCGGATGGCGGCGGAGCCACCATGCGGTGTAGGACGGCACGTCCGCATGACGTCCGTCGGCGAGCAGCACCCGGGTGGGCTCGACGAGCGCCGCCCGCAAGGACGGCTCGGTGAGCAGCTCCAGGGCCCGCGGCCAGCGGGCCGGGTCGACGAACTCAAGGTCGCGGACGGCCAGCACTTCCGCCGCCACCGGCGGCACGTCACCGCCGGGCAGCCGCGCCCTTACCTCGTCGGCCCACTCCTGCGCCCCGTCCAGGTCGAGATCGGGCGCGTCGAGGGCAACGTCCTGCGCGGCCAGCAGGCTGAACGACGACAGCACGCCGGCTGCCTCGAGCGTCGCGGCACCGTACCGCTCGAGTATCGCCGGGCCGGCGGTGCCGAACGGCGTGTCCGCGGCGACCACTTCGGCCAGCGGCCCGCCGGGGAGCAGCAACTCGCCCGCCGCGTACCAGTCGCCGTCGGCGCCCGGCAGCGCCAGATCCGCGAGCCAGGGCTGCTCCCCAGGCCGCAGGTGCGCCGCCGCGACGAGGCTGAGCACCGCGTCGGCGACCGGGCCCGGATCCTCCTCGTCGTAGGAGGCCGCCACCGCCGCGCGCACGGCCGGATCGGCGAGGGCCCCCCGCGGTGTCGCCGGGGCCGCGCCCAGCCGGGCGAGCAACGGGTGCACCGCGGCGGGATGCACCACGCGCAGGCCGAGCGGCGCCAGCCGGCCGGGGTCCGCCAGATCCGGCCCGGGTAGCAGCAGCCCGCGCGGGCCCCGCACCAGCCGCCCGTCGGCGAGCGGCACCGGCAGCGCACCAAGCTCGCCGAGCGCGCCAGGCTCCGCGGCGGCCAGCGCCTCATACAGCCGCCGCCACCAGGCCGGGTCGCGGTCGAGCGAGGCGAGCGTGTCGGCAAGCTCGGCCATCCCGAGCCGCCGGACGCCGAGCACCGCGTAGGCGGGATGCCGGACCGGCCCTCCAGCCAGGCCGGGCAGCACCGGCGCCAGGCAGCCGGCCAGGCCAGGGAGGGCGGCGTCCACGATGACCGCGTCCCGCGGCCGGACCCGCGGGCCAGGCCTTTGTTCCCCGGAAACCTGGGCGGCGGGCAGGAACGCGGTCTCGGCCAGCCGCGCCAGGATCGCACCACACAACTGAGCGTCAAGCTCGCCGCGCGCGACCGGTCCCGGGACCAGATCGAGCAGCCCGGTCCCTGGAGCGAGGCTGGGCAGCAGGCGAGCGTAGACCTCGGCGGCCTGATCGACGAGAAAGCCGGTGAGCGGGCCCGGCGCGACGTGGCGGCGGTCCGGACTGAGCGGGAACGAGGCCAGCAGCAGGGCCGGCAGGCCAAGCGGTTCGCCGGTCGGCGTGGGCGCGTGCACGACAGCGGTGACCCCGTCAGGCAGGCGGCCGGCCGGCGCGTCACCGGTCTCGCCGCCCCTTGTGACCGGCACCGCCCAGCGCACCGACCAGCACGGGCGCGCACGCTCCTCGGCTGGCCGGCCGGCCAGCAGCCGGGGATCGGCCCGGCCGGCCGCCGTCGCCGTGCGCCATCTGCTGGCTGCCCCGTCGACGGTGATCGTGACGCCGTCACCGTCGTGTGCCGCGGTCAACGTACGGGTCGCGCCGCCCGCCTCGATCTCGATGGTGGCCAGGGCGGGCAGCGCGAGCAGGAGCGCGGGCCCCGTCTCGGCCAGCAGCCGCCCGGCGAGCCGGCCCCCGGCCTCGTCCCGCAGGGGCAGCGTGACAGCTGTCGTGAAGCCGTCAGGGGGCTCGCCGTCCGCCGCGAACGGCAGCCGCAGCACGGGAAGGTGACCCGACCGCGCGGCGAGTTCGGCGGCCAGTTCGGGAATCCGCCGGACCAGATCGCCTGCGGCGCTGCGCGACCAGCGCACCGCGCCGGTGAGCGAGGAGATACGCGGCTCATCGCTGACCGCCACAGCGGCGGCGAAACCCACACCGAACCGGCCGACCGCTGCCTCGCCCGCACCGGACCCCCGTTTGCTGGAGGCACGCAGCGTGGACAGCGCCGCCACGCCCGCCGCGTCAAGCGGCGCACCCGTGTTCGCGGCCACCAGCGTCCCGGCGCCCAATATCAGCCGCAGCCGGCCCGCCACCGCCGCGCGCGCCGCCGCGTCGGCCGCATTCTGCGCCAGTTCCACGACAACCCGGTCCCGGTAACCGCCGAGCGCGTAATCCTCCTCCGCGTTGGCGTCCTCACGAAACCGCGCAGGTGACGCCGCCCACGCGTCGAGCACCCGGCGGCGCAGCTCTTCGGTGCCGAACGGATCCGGCTGGCTGGCCTGCAGCGTGGATCCCCCCTTCACCATGCCGCATTCCGGCTCACTCGCCGGGTGTCACGCACGCCGGCCTGCCGCGTGCAGACCCTGCTGCTCGGCCGGCCATCAGCTTTTTTCTGGGTGCGTCTTGCGCCGTTCCTCTTCCTCGTGAAAGAGCTGGGCGAACCTCTTGGCGTCGTCGTCCAGTTCGATCGGGGCATCGGTGTCCTCGTCGGCGAGCAGGCCCTGGCCGCGCAGTTGCTGTGTTTGGACCATGACGGGCGGCTGGGGATCGGGATCGGACCGGCGTGGCCCCTCGGGCCCGTCCGGCCCGACCCGCACCAGGCGCTCGACCCGCACCACCCGGAAACGGCGCCCCGCGACCTCCAACTCGCCGGGCCGCTGCGCATCGAGCCGGTCCGCGCCGGCCGCGTACACCGCGCGTTCCTCCGGGCCCAGCTTGAGCTGCCAGGGAACCGTGACCCGCAGGTACAGCGCCAGCCCGTCGCGGGCGTCCTGCGGCGTCACCGACGTGCCGTCATCCACCGGCCGCCAGCGTCCCTGGATCTGCTCGGCCGTCATGAAGGCCGCCGGCAACAGCACCCCACCGGGATGGGTGCGCGCCGCCCGCGCCGAGTCGTCCCGCACGTCGGCCGGCACCGCGGCGCCGCTGTAGACGCTGGCCAGCAGTTCCGCCTTCAGGATGCCTTCGGACATCCCGGTGGCGGTGACCGGGTCGATCACGAAATCCGCCGCCGGATCGGGCACGTCGTGCGCCTGGCCGGGATCGGCCGGGCCGGGATCGGCCGGGCCGGGATCGGCCGGGCGCGGGGGCTCGGGGCCGGCCGGACCGGTGCGGATGAACCGCTCGGCGCGCACCACCCGATACCGGGTGCCCACGACCGTCAGTTCGTCCAGCGCCTCCCAGTCCAGCCGCTCGGCCGCCCGCATGCACTCCGCGTGCGCGGCGCTGTCACCGCACTGCCCCGCTTGCTGTGCCAGCCGGCGGAAGACCGAGCCCATGTTGTCGCGGGCATCCTGCGGCGCGAACCCGGAAAAGTGCGGATAAACCGCCCAGCCGCCCTCCTCCCGCTCCCGCGCCACACCGAACACCGGGCCAGCGAAGTAGAGGTCCGGATACGCGGCGCGGGCCCGCCACGCCTGCTCGTCCGCGGCGGCCGCGGCCGGTGCCTGCGGCGCGGTCACCCGGATCGTCTGGTACGCCGGAACATGGTCACGCGGGTCATTCATGGCACCAGCATTCCATCGCCGGCGGACGCGCGGCGCACCGGAGCGGAACACGGCTTCCCGCACGCTGTGCACCCGGGCGGCCGCAACCGCGGACAGGCACCGGCGAGGGCACTCCACGGGCGCGACGTGCGACCAGAAGCGCGAGGATGATGGCAGTTCTTTCGACAGGAGATCCCTATGCGACTGACATTTGATTCCGCGGGCGATCTGGCGCGAGCCCTCCGGCGCGCGGCGGATGCGCACGGTCAGCACGAGAAGCAGATCGGGCGCCCGGACCCGGACTGGCCGAGCTGGTACGCGCAGTACCTCGAGCGAGAGCAGGCTGGATTCGGGCAAGAGTCCGCGTCTCCGGCCCGTCTTGACGGGCCGGCTGTGGCCGTGGCGGTCGTTAGCAGCCGCACAGAGGCGGAACTAATCGCCGGCATGTTGCGCAACAACGACGTGCGGGCCGCCGTGTCGGCGGACGACGCCGGAGGACAGTATCCCGCGCTGCAGACGCAGGGCGTTCGGGTTCTGGTTGCCCGTTCCGATGAAGCCTTGGCCCGCCGGCTCCTTGCCGACGCGGATGACACCGCCTAGCAGGCCGGTCAACCCAGCGCCTTTCATCGGCGTTCGGCGCCTGGTCCACAGTGGTGTCACCGCAGCAGCCCGGGCACGCCCCCGTCGGCGCCGTGTATCGAAATCGCACAAGGCGTCTCTGTATCGGCAAGGGGGCTGATGGCCACGCAAGGCCGTCCGCTGTGACCAGCATCTCGCGCGGTTCTCGCGCGGAAGGAACGAGTGTAAATGACAACCACGTCCCAAGATCTCGGGGGTCCGAAGATCGAAAACCGGCGCCTGCTTCGTGCGCGCCTGCTCGCCAATCCCAACTACTTCGGCACCATCGCTGACAGTGCGCTCGAGCCCGTTTTCGAGCTCTCCGGCGATACCACTTGGGAGGAACTCGTCTGTCTCGGGTACAACCCCACGCTCGGCCAGCTCGAGGCGGTCGTCAGTATCAAGCAGCCCACGGGGTACTCGGGTGATTTGTGCACATCCGGGTCGACGGAATACGTCCGGTTCTTCGTCGACTTCGGCGCCGGGCTCGTCGATGTCGGGCTCACCAGCATCCAGGTGCACGACATACCGGATCCGGCCGACAGCCAGCACCCGATCGAGTACCTCGTCACGCTTCCTCTCGACGCGTTCGCGTTCGAGCAGTGCTGCTCGACGGAAGTGCTGCCAACCGTGCGCGCCGAAGTGTCGTGGAACGTCATCCCGTCCACCAACCCGGCCGTCCCCCCGGTGTTCGGAAATCAGCTGGATGCCGTCGTGCAGCTGCCGCCCTCGATGATCAAATGCTGGGCGGCCGTGCTCGAGTCACCATCGGCCGAGCTGGGATTCCTCGCCAAGGCGGGCATCGGGGCTGCCCAGCTGGCGCAGGTCAAGCCGCCCGGCCCGCCCGGCCCGGTGCCGTGGAGCGCGCTGCTCGAGACGTACCAGCGCGCCGAGGTTCCCCACCACAGGCTTGTCTACCCCGCCATCTACCCAATGATCAGCGGCGACCCGAGCATCTCCTCGACCGCTGCGGCCGCGGCCGGCCAAGCCGACCTGACCGAGACGGGCAAGCTCGGCATCAACCTGTCGGCTGTCATCGAGGAACTGACCGAGGGCGGAGGAAACACGGCCTTCGAGGAGCTCACGTGCGTTGGCCTCAACACCCCGACCGACACCTTCGGGGCGATCATCCACGTGAAGCGGCCCGGCGGGTACGCCGGCGATCTGTGCAGCGCAGGTTCGCAGGAATACGTGGCGTTCTGGGCCGACTGGGACGGCGACGGTGTTTTCGAGGCGTACATCGGGACGGCGTCGGTGGGCGTCCATGACATCTCCACGATCCCGGCCGGGGGTCTGTACTACAGCGTGCTGTTGCCTGCGGCGGTTGGGGACCACCTCCAGGCCTGTTCGGCGCCGAACGTGATCAACCTCAGGGCCGTGCTGTCCTGGGCCGTGCCGCCGTCAACGGTCGATGGGGGAACCGCCTCGCCGCCCTCGTTCAGGTCCGGCCCGGTCAGGGTACCGGGATCTACGAGCTGCTCTACGATGTCGGCGGCGTGCCGATCTCAGACATCAGCACCACCACGTTCCTGGCCAACCCATCAAGTGGCGTCCTCAACCCGGCCAACTGCGGGCAGGCCGCCACGGACCGGCCCTTCGGCGGCGGGGTACGTGTCGGCGGGCGGATCTACAACTCCGGTCCACCAGGAAGCGTCTACTTCCAGGTGCAGTACGCGCCGCGCGGAGGCGGCACGTGGCTGCCGATCACGCACCAGACGACATTCGAGCTCATGCACCCCAACCCCGCAGACCCGCTGTTCCCACAGCAGGACATCACACTCACCAGCGCCGACGGATGGTTCCCCTACCAGGAGGACTGGACAGCGAACCCGCCGATCCTCGAACGGACCGCGTTGCTTGGGTGGTGGCAGACGGCCGCGCTGCCTGACGGCGCGTATGACATCCGGCTTGCGTACTCCACCGATTACCCGACCCTGTCGGTCATCACCTTCTCGCCGACTGTCACGATCATCCTCGACAACACCCAGTTCGTCGTCAGCCCGACCCCGAACGCCGTCGTCGACGGCAGCTCGACCCTCGACCTCGTGATCGACGGCGGTGACTGCCACAGCTACCAGAAGGGTGGGCATATCTCGGGCCATCTGCGGGCGCTGCACGACCACTTCTGGGCCTGGACACTCGACATCCAGCCTTCCACCCACAGTCACGGTGCGGCGGCGGTGCCACAGTGCCGCTCCTTCGGCTCGCTCGCCGACACGGGCGACGGCAACGCCCCGTGGTCACTCGACACGACGCCCTTGGACAAGTGCGGGTACACGCTCACCTTGCGGGCGTCGGATCGCACCATCGTCAACAGCAACGGTGCGATCGTGCACTCCGGCTCGAAGGCGGTGGGCTTTTCTGTGACCTGACCGGGCCCAGCCTTCTGACCGGGCACCCACGCACCGCCAGTACCCAGGCGCTTCTGTCCTGGGTACTGGCGGTGCGCAGGCAGCGCAAGGCGCCCGACACCTGGCTCAAAGAGCGACCGGCGGGACGGACGGCTCCGCCGAACCTCCGCTCGCGGCAGAAGGCGGATACGCCTCGCCAACCGGGGAATCGCGTCGAGCGCGATCAGCCGTCGTCCCTGGAGACGATGAAGTGGGTGAGCGCGATACCCTCGGCGGGCTCTGGGAACTGTGCCATCTGCTTACTCTTTCGTTCGGTGGTCAATGCTCGCCCGGCCGGGCCGGGGAAGCGGAGCAGCGCGGGGACGATGCGTTCGTGAGCGTCCTCCTGGAGGTAATGGCCGACGTCGGGCAGGCGCAGGACGTCTGCGTGCGGGAATGTCTTGAGCCACAGGTCGCGCCACCGTGGTGTGAACGCCGGGTCGTTCATGCCCCAGGCGATCGCGGCTGGCCGGTCGGCAAAGTGGCACCTCAGGCCGTCCTCGATCTTGGCTGCGGAGCCGTTCGGGATATTCATGGTTCGC
>WNFJ01050727.1_pt2 | contig 17588 bp, 20 predicted proteins | sample 5400461 | NCBI WGS metagenome assembly WNFJ01 (sample SAMN13153349, study PRJNA577476) | soil metagenome | isolation source: 115 cm saprolite on Douglas fir-dominated hillslope | place: USA:California | collected 2013-09-17 | reverse complement strand
GTGGCTGCCCCCGCCGTCGCTCCCGCTGTCGTGGCTCGCCGCACCCTCGCTCGCCGCACCCTCGCTCGCGGCGCCCTCGCTCGCGGCGCCCAGCCTCGCGAAGTACTCGGCGGTGTCGAAGACCAGGCGGTAGGTCCCCGGCGGCAGCTTCTGCGGACCCAGGCCCGAGGCGCGCCCGTCGTACCCGGTCCGCGTCCGGGCGATCTCGGTCCGGCCGGCTCCCGAGACCTGCTCGAGCCAGACCAGGACGCCGGCCGCGGGGACTCCCCGCGCCGTGTCCAGCACATGCGTCGTGACCGCGCTCATTCTGTGTTTCCCGGCTCGCTCACGGCCTGTTTCCCGCTCCGGGTTCCAGCAGCTTCCGCAGCCTGATCTGGTTGATCTTCCCGAGCTCGCGCCGCACCACGTCCCACTCGGTGCCCGTGTCGTTGCCCAGCCGCTGCCGGAGCAGGGCCAGCAACTCCGCTCCGCTGCGCCCGGCCGCGCACACCAGGTAGATGTGGCCGAACCGCTCCTCGTAAGCCCGGTTGCCGCCCGCCAGCGCCTGGACCGTGGCCTGGTCCGCGGCCTGAACTCCGGCCTGCTCCCGCCGTGACCAGCCGGCCGCAGCGCCTTCACGTGCATTAGTCCCGCCCGCTGCGGCGGCTCCGGGCCGGTCCCCGATCCTCGGATGCCCAGCCAGCGCGTCGGCCAGATCCTCCTGCGCCAGGCGGGCCACCGACCGATCGGAGCGGGCGATGACCTCGTCGACCGAAGCGTACGGCCGCCCGGACGCGACCTCCGCGGCCCACCGAGGGGACGAGCAGCAGGCCAGCATCTGCTCCCGGGCCAGCTCGTCAGGCAGCGCGTTCAGGCTCTCGAGGCTGGCCGGCCCGGCAAACGGTGACGCACTCATGACATCTGATTCTCCTGCGCCGCGTGCCGAGAAGCGACCAGCGACCGGCCGGCCGCTCGCCGACACCCCGGCGAGCGAGCTCAGCTTGCGCAGCTCAGGCGATCGCCAAGCGGTGGTGCCATCAGGCCGGCAACTCCATGAACGCCGCCGTAAGGCGCTGCCGGACCAGAACAGAATGCTCCGATCTGGTAGACTGCGGTCATGACGCGGAAGCCCGCGCCGCCTCCTGCCGCCCAGCTGCCTGGCCGTCGGGCCGAGGCGGCCCGCAACGACCAGCTGATCCTGGATGCCGCGCACGCGGTGTTCATCGGCGACCCGGCCGCCCCCGTCTCCGAGGTGGCCAGGCGGGCGGGCGTGGGCATCGCCGCCCTCTACCGCCGCTATCCCTCCAAGGAGGACATGCTGCGGAAGCTGAGCGGCGACGGACTGCATCGCTATATCGCCGAGGCCGAGCGGGCGCTGGCCGACGACCGGGACCCGTGGACCGCGTTTGCCGCGTTCATGGGCCGGGTGGTGACGGCCGACACGCACTCGCTGACCCAGCGCCTGGCCGGCACGTTCACTCCCACCGAGGAGCTGTACCGCGACGCGGCCCGGGCCCAGGGCCTGAACGTCGCCCTCTTCGAGCGGGTCCGGGCCGATGGCGCGATCCGCCCCGACATGGTCGTGGACGACATCGCCTGGGTCCTCGAGATGGTGGCCGCGGTCCGCCTGCGCGACGGCCAGCGCACCCTCCAGCTCCGGCAGCGGTACCTGGCGCTGCTGCTCGACGGGCTGCGCGCCCCGGGAAATGCGGGCGCCCCGGGAAAGGCGGGCGCCCCGGGAAAGGCGGGCGCCCCGGGAAAGGCGGGCGCCCCGGGAAAGGCGGGCGCGCCGGGAAGGACGGGCGCCCTTCTGCCCGGCCCGCCTCCCACCTGGCCAGAGATCGGCGAGCGGTGGAACACCTGACCGAGTTCCAGTCGGATCCCGGCAATTCAGGCAAAGCGGAACGACGACACCGGGCCTACACCACGGACGAGACCGGGGTGGCCTCACCCTCCGCCCGGACCGACCTGCGGGCCAGCAGCCAGTAGGTGAGCCCGCCGAAGAACAGCCCCATGAACACGCTGAAGTCCGACCCGTCGACCCGGCTGGACAGGGGCGACACGTACGGCGAGTAGGCGTTCAGCCACAGGGCCGCCGCCACCATGCCGACCACCTGCGCGACGATCGCCGGCCAGTGCACCCCGCCGTTGCGGAAGTAGCGCCCGCCGCGCTCGTTGAGCAGCGCCCCGGCGTCGTACCGGTTCCGCCGCAGCAGCCAGTCCACCAGGTAGATCGCGCACCACGGTCCCAGCCAGAATGGCGAACGTGGTCGTGCCGGCCCGCGGGCCCTGCAGGCTGGCCAGGCCGGTGAGCACGTAGAACAGGTTGCCGATCAGGATGATCACCACGGCCTGGGCGAACGACAGGCCGAACACCACGACCGCCAGGCCACCGTAGACAACGAACTCCACGTTCCACACGGCGCCGGCCCACATCCAGAACAGGCCGCTCGGGCTGCCCCACCGGCTCTCCTGCGGCACGTGCTCGATGCCGCGGTGCTCGATCGTGATGACCGACGGTTCTGCCACTCCCGGGGGCACGGCGGCCTTGAGGCCGCCGGATCCTGTTGCCTCGCTCACCGCGCCGGACCTCCCCACGCTCGTGCCGCGTGAGGAGACTAACTCCTCGGCCCAGGCTGAAGGAAGATCCTCCGGGCCGGCGTAACCCGTGCCGTAACGAGCCGCGGCCTGAACGTTAGGGATGGTCATGTTGCCCGCGGGGCGCGGCTGGGCGGAGGATCTGAGCACTGACGCCTGCAGTGAGGGGAAATGTTATGAAGGTACCGCTCACGATCGGGGACTTCCTGCGCCGCGGGGCGGCGGTCTACGCCGACCGGCCGGCGGTGTTCGACGAGCCAGCCGGGCTCGCGGCATGGCGCTGGCCCTCGACGAGCTCGGCGTCTCCCAGGGGGAGCGGGTGGCGATCGTCAGCCCCAACGCCGCACGGTTCCAGATCGCGTTCTTCGGCGTCAGCGGGTACGGGCGGGTGCTGGTGCCGATCAACTACCGGCTGAATGCCGACGAGATCGGCTACATCGTGGAGCACTCGGGCGCATCGGTGCTGCTGGTCGACCCCGAGTCGGACAAGGCGCTGCATGAGGTGACGCCGAAGCACCGCATCGTGCTCGACGGCGAGGACGATGCCGGGCTGTTCGCCGAGGCCCCGGACGGCGCCGAGCCCGCGCCCTGGGCACCCGACGAGGACGCGACCGCGAGCATCAACTACACCAGCGGGACGACCGCGCGCCCCAAGGGCGTCGAGCTGACCCACCGCAACTGCTGGCTGAATGCCGCCGTGTTCGGGTGGCACACCGCGGTCACCGACCGGGACGTGTTCCTGCACACGCTGCCGATGTTCCACTGCAACGGCTGGGGGATGCCGTACGCGGTCACCGGCATGGGGGTCCCTCAGGTGGTGGTACGCAAGACCGACGGGGAGGAGATCCTCCGGCGCATCGGCGCCCACGGCGTCACCCTGCTCTGCGGCGCCCCCGCCGTGGTGGCGGCGATCCTGAACGCGGCCAGCGACCGCCGTGACCGGGGCGTGGCCGTCCCCGGCGCGGGCACGGTCCGCATCGTGGTCGCGGGCGCCCCGCCGCCGTCCAAGACGATCGAGCGCGTCGAGGCCGAGCTGGGCTGGGAGTTCATCCAGATCTACGGGCTGACCGAGACGGCCCCGCTGCTGACCATCAACCGGCGGCCCGCCGAGTGGGACGGCCTGGATCCGGCCGCGCGGGCGAGGCTGCAGTCGCGGGCCGGCGTCCCGGCCGTGGGCGTGCAGATCCGGGCCGACCAGACCGGCGAGGTGCTGGCCAGGTCCAACCATGTCTTCGCCGGGTACTGGCGGCAACCGGAGGAGTCGGAGCGCGCGCTGGCCGGCGGGTGGTTCCACACCGGCGACGAGGGCCACCTCGAGGATGGCGATTACCTGGTGATATCCGACCGGAAGAAGGACGTCATCATCTCCGGCGGCGAGAACGTCAGCTCGGTCGAGGTGGAGGACTGCCTTTACCAGCACGCGGCGGTGGCCGAGGCGGCCGTCATCGGGGTGCCCGACGATCGATGGGGCGAGACGGTCAAGGCGCTGGTCGTTCTCAGACAGGGCCATAACGCGACGGAGAGCGAGCTGATCCAGCACTGCCGGGCCCGACTTGCGCACTTCAAGTGCCCGACGTCGGTCGAGACGCGCGACGCCCTGCCCCGGACGGCCACGGGCAAGCTGCAGAAGTTCAAGCTGCGAGAGCCGTACTGGAAGGGCTACGAGCGCCGGGTCAACTGAGCGCGTGACTCAGCGTTCCCGGTCATCCACTCAGATGAAACTTAGTTGAACCAGAGATAACCAGTAAGTAGTCAGGCGTGGCCGGGTCGTCATGGTGCCCGGCCGGGGCCTCGCCGGCGGTCCGGTCACTCGGCCAGCCAGACCAGCGTCGTGGCCTTGGACCGGATCGCCCGGGCGGCCCGCAGGTAGCGCAGCCGCCGGATCCTGGTGCGGTCGGGGCCGAACACGAAGATCCCGGCTCCCTGCTCGGCCAGGACCTCCAGCATGGCCGGGATCGGGTGGAAGCTCTTCACGCGGAGCCGGGTCACCTCCACCCCCAGCGACCGGGCCAGCCGGGCGGGCGCCGCCAGCGCGTCCTCCATCTCCGGCGTATAGGGCAGGTCGTCGTACCCGAGCATGGTCGACAGCGGCAGCGGGGCGCGCTCCACGAAGTTGGCGATGATCAGCGGCTGGCCGAGCTCAACCGCCGAGTCGACGGCGAAGGCCACGGCATCCTGATCGAACGGCACGTCGAGCGTTGCGAGCAGGACCGGGCGGCCCCTCGCCCGGTCGGACCGAGCGGGCACCCGCGGCCCCAGGCGCTGCACCGACCGCATGTCATGTCACTCGGGGTGCAGCTTCCACCGGCGCAGGCTCCGGGCGCGCTGCCTGACCTGGCGGCGCCACCTGGGCATGTAGAACAGGAACCAGAAGCTCATCAGCACCGGCAGGAGCAGCAGGAGCCGCAGGCCGAGGATCAGCGCCAGGGCCACGATCGGCACCGTCAGGCCGAGCGCCGTGGCGATCACCGTGATGCGGAGGCGCCGCATGTCCCGCATGATCCCCCAGTACTCGTCCGCGGGGATCTGGGCGGTGTTCCACGTCCGCCCGCACTTGTCACACCGCCACCGCTCGCCGTGCGGCACGTAGCCGACATCGCCGCAGTCGCAGCGGACCGTGATCTGGGCTCCGCGCATGCCCGCATTGTAGGCGCCAGGGACGTGCCCGAACAGGACCGAACGCCACCGATTCCTGCTGGTCATGACTTGTCCAGCGATCTCATCCCGGGGTCCCTGCAACAGCCAGCGCGCTTAGTAACAGGCCTGTTACGCATATAGAACGCATATAGACACGGCGGTCCTGGCGTGCTAAACAACGTTTACCCCGGGTGAACGGAGGTGCCCAGATGGCTGAGGCGTACATAGAGGAACGGCACCTGCTGAAGTCACTCCGGTGGTGGGACGGGTTCGTAATAGCCCTGTGCAACCCGGGCTTCCTGATCGCGTCCCTCGGGTTCTCCATGGGAGCCCTGGGCACCTGGGGCGCGGTACTCCTATGGGGCATCTCAGCTGGCGTCGGCATGCTGCAGACCTGGATCTACGCTGAGACGGCGTCGATGTTCCCGGACAAGCCGGGCGGGATCTCGCTCTACGCCCACGAGGGCTGGCGCGGCCGGTTCTCGCTCGCAGGTCCGATCGGCGCGTTCGGCTACTGGATCGGCTGGTCCGTGGTTCTGTCGATCTTCGGCCGGGTCATCGGCGACCTCATCCAGGCGCAGTGGTTCCCGAAGGCGACATGGACGTGGTTCAGCATCGGGAGTGTCCACGTCGGGCTGCCGCACCTCATCGCCATCGGCTGCATTTTCCTGGTCTGGCTGCTTAACGTCTTCGGGATCCGCCCCGCGGTGTGGATCTCCTACGTGACGGGCGCCGGGCTCATGGTCCCGCTGGCGATCTTCATCTTCGTGCCGTATCTCACCGGGCACTGGCACAGTTCGAACATGACGTGGGCCCTGCATGGCTTCGGCGGCTTCAAGCTCGCGATGGTCTACCTGTTCCTGATGGGCTGGTCAGCGTACGCGGCCGAGGTCTGCGCGACCTTCGCCCCCGAATACCACGACACGCGGCGTGACACCACCATCGCGCTCCGTTCGGCCGCGATGTTCACGCTGCTGGTGTTTCTGCTGTTCCCGCTCGGACTGGGCGGCGTCACGGGCCCGCCGACCACTGGCGCCGAGGGCCAGTTCTATGTGCCTGCCCTGGCGAAGATCGTCGGCAGCGGTCCCGCAGGCGTGATCATCGTTCTGCTCATCGGCAGCCTGTTCCTATCGATGATCTCCTCGACCGCCGACGGATCGCGTGCTCTGTACGGGATCGCGCGCGATGACATGACGATCAAGCAGCTGTATCACCTCAACCGCTTCCACGTCCCGGCGCGGGCGATGACCGTCGACCTCATCGTGAACGTGCTGCTGGTCCTGCTGATCTCCAGCAACCTGGCCATCCTGTACATGAGCAACATCGGATATGTCCTGGCCCACTTCCTCGCGCTGACCGGCTTCCTGCTGCTGCGCAGAGACCGGCCCAACTGGCCGCGGCCTATCAAGGTGGGACCCATCTGGCTCGGGATCGCCGCAGTGCTCGCCGTGTTCAATGCGGTCCTCATCGCATTCGGCGTCGCGAACCCCTCGCTCACCGGCTACGGAAACCGCACCGACATGTTCATCGGCGTGGGCGTCCTGGTCGGCTCCGTGCTGCTGTTCTTCTTCCGGCGGCTTGTGCAGGACCGGGCGCGGATCACCTTCCGCGAGGAGGTACCGGACATGCCGTCGGCCGAGCAGATGGCTCTGCTCGGCGAGGAGGCGACGGTCGCGGCGGATTGATCAGGCCCCGCCTGGCCCAGCCCCGCCGCCCCCTCCTCGGCTCGCGTCTGCCCGCTCAACGTCCCGGCTCCCGGCTCCCGGCTCCCGGCTGCCCCAGGCTCCCTCAACCCGAGGAGACCCGGCCCTCAACCCGAGGAAAGACCGGGCCCCTCAACCCGAGGAGACCCGGCCCCTCAACCCGAGGAGAACCCGGCCCCTCAACCCAGGCAACGGCGAGTTGCGCTTCTGGTTACCCGGTCGGTGACGGAATCGGTACCGGGGCCGGTCCTGGCCCTGTTGCCGGTCCGCTCTCCGGGTCGATGCCGTGCCAGGCGGGCACGCGCACGGTGCGGTGGCCTGGCCTGCCGCCGAGGATCACCCTGCGCAGCGAGACGTCGTTGCTCGTGTTGCTCTCGCGCAGCACCTTCAGCGGGTTGGCGATTATCTCGATGTAGTAGGCGCCGTTCGGCACGTGGGTGATATCGAACGACTGTCCGGGCACCCCCGTCAGGCAGCCCCCTCACGCCCGCCCCGCGAGGCTCAGCTCCAGGGGAACGGCGAGTTGCTCGTGGGATGCAGTTCGCCGCGGCGGTAGCGGGCGAACCGGAACGGCGCCAGGAGCCCCTGTTCCTCGCCGAGCAGTTCCTTCGCTACGAGCGCCCCGACACCGATCATCTTGTATCCGTGATTGGAGTCGGCGACGACGTACGCGTTCTGGCGGAAAATATCGAATACCGGGAAGCTGTCCGGGGTGAAGGCGCCGATCCCGCCCGTCGGCTCGTGCCGGTAAAGCTCGCGCTTGCCCTCGAAGCGCTTGTGGCAGTGGGCGAGCGCCGACGTCCACATCCGGACGAAGTCCTCGCGCACCGTGAACTCGGGGCTTTCCGGCCCGTACGGATCCACGGCGACCTGCCTGGCGGGCTTGTCGACGACGTACGGCGCCGCGCCGCCCTGGACCCCGCCGAAGTAGAAGTCGGGCTTGTAGTAGATCCCCCACATCCGGTCGGTGATCAGGCCGCCATCGACATCGTCGCGAAGCGGTGCGCTCGAGTCGACGTGCAGGACCGGGGGGAACGAGCCCCGGTTGTCGGTGAACTCACTCGGGTCCACGGCCAGCGTTCCCTCCTGCAGCGCCCAGTAGGTCCACATCGGCTGCCCGTCGTGCACGCTGCCGTCCCGGCCGGTCACCGAGATCTGGTCGGGCAGGTCGAGCATGGCCCAGATGTCACGGATCCACGGCCCGGCCGCGATGACGAGCTGATCACACTGGATCTCGCCCTGGTCGGTCTGCACCGCGGTGACCGCTCCGCCGCCGGTGCGCAGTCCGGTGACCCGGATTCCCGTCCTGATCCGCACGCCTTCAGCTTCTGCCTTCGCGGCCAGGCCGCGCAGCGAGCGGACGTTGTTGGCGTAGCCGCCCTTCTCCTCGTGCAGGATCGCGGTGATGCCCGGCGCCTGCCAGTCGCCGAACAGGTTCAGCATGTAGGCGCGGCAGTCCGGCTCGCCCTCGATCAGCGCGGACGGGTAGCCGATCGCCTGCTGCTCGGCGAAGATCTTCGCGACGTTCTCGTGCATGGCCTCCGGCGCGATCTGCATGTAGCCCACGGCGTGGTAGGCGAACGCCTCGGGATCGGACTCCCACACGGCCACGGAGTGCGCCATCAGCTCGCGCATCGCGGGCTGGAAGTAGTTGTTGCGGATGACGCCGCAGGCGATCCCCGAGGCGCCGGCACCAACTCCGCGCTTGTCCAGGACGATGACGTCCTCGCCCCCGCCGAGACCGCGGGCTTTGAGTTCCCTGGCCAGATGCCACGCCGTGGAGAGCCCGTGGATCCCCGCGCCGATGACGACGTAGCGGCTGCCGGGCGGCAGCGCGGGGTGGGCCGGGACGGCGGGGTGGGCCGGGCGGGCGGGGTGGGTCGGGCGGGGTGAGTCAGTCATCGCGTTCGCCCTCCGGTGGCTTCTGTTGCTGGCGCCTCTAACGCTGGCCTGCTACTATTGCCTCTGCGGAAATAGTATCTCCAGATAGGACTATCGTACCGTGGCGAGAACCGGTAAGCCAGCGACCCGTCAGGTCGCTGCCGTGCAGCGGGCCATCGCCATACTCGACGAGCTCGCCGAGGCACGGGGCGAGCTGGGGACCCGCGAGATCGCGCGCCGGACCAGCATCAACGTGAGCACGATCTCGAGGATCCTGGCCACGCTCGTCAGCGGCGGCCTGGTCGATCACGTCACGTCCACCGGGCGTTACCGCCTCGGCGCCGGGGTGGTCCGGCTGGCCAACGCCGCGGGCCTGGACATCCGGTCACTCGCCCGGCCGCACCTGGAGGAGCTCGGCAAGCACATCGGGGAGACCGTTACGCTGTCGGTTCCCGGGGAGCACGAGGCGTTCACGCTTGATTTCGTGCAGAGCCAGCTCACGGTGCGCAGCGTGGCGGAGGTGGGCCGCATCAGCGTCGCGCACGCCACGGCGGTCGGCAAGGTCTTCCTCGCGCACGGCGGGACGCTGCCCGACGGCCCGCTGCGGGCGTTCACCGAGCGGACGATCGTCGACCGCGGCGTGCTGGAGGTCGAGGTCGGCGCGATCAGGGAACGGGGCTGGGGCCAGGCGCTCGGCGAGCGGGAGGAGGACCTGAACGCGGTCGCGGCGCCGGTCCTGGACCGCGCCGGCAAGCTGGTCGCGATCCTCGGCGCGCAGGGCCCGGCCGTCAGGTTCAGCCCGCGGGCGATGCGCACCGCCGTGGAGCTCCTGACCGAGAAGGCCGCGCTGATCTCCTCCGCTTTGTGACGCCCCGGCTCCCAGCCAATTCCATGATCCCGGACCGAAACCCACCACATACGTGGGTTTCGGTCCGGGATCATGGAATGCGCCTCACGGACCAGCGCGCGCCGGCTCTCAAGCTGAGGTCAATTGCCCTATAGGAAATACTGTTGCAAGTTGTGTACTGATAATCTGCCGTGCATCCCTCTACAATGACACCAAGCAGGCAACTGTGTTGCCCTCAAGGCAATTCGCCTGGAGAGAACGCTATGGTCGCACCGCGTCAGCTCAGGGCCGGACAGCTCGACACCTGGGACCTCAGGCAGGCTGTCGGCGCATTCACCACTGGTGTGACCGTCATCACCACCTGTGACGACTCTGGGACTCGCTACGGGCTTACCGCGAACTCGTTCGCGTCCGTCTCGCTCGACCCGCCGCTCGTGCTGTTCTGCGTCGACCACCGGGCCACGAGCCTCGCCGGGTTCAACCGCAGCCGGCACTTCGCGATCAACGTCCTCGCCTCAGACCAGGCAGACATCGCCAAGCAGTTTGCCCGGCCGGCGGAGGACAAGTTCGCCGGGCTGGACTGGCGGGTCGGCATCTTCGGCGCACCGCTGCTCGACCGCTGCATCGCGCACATCGAGTGCACCTTCGAGCACGTGCACCCGAGCGGCGATCACGACATCGTGATCGGCCGGGTGCACCGGGTCAGGGTCTATGAGGGCGAGCCGCTGATCTTCCACCGCAGCCGGTTCGGCACCGTCGTCGCCGACTCGGCCACGGGCTGACGCGACGGGCCATCAGAAGACCTTGAGTCTCCTGGCAGCAGCCAGGTGGCACTTATCGCCTGTCGCCTCGGCGCCTGTCTCTTCCCAGGTGGCGCGCTGGGTGATCCAGCGGGTGAGCGCGGGAGCGTCGCAGCTGATCTTGGCTACCGGATCGCCTGAGCCGAGCCGGATCGCGCGAGATCCCGGGCCGTGCACCACGATCTCGATCGACCCGGTGAGGGAGGCGAGCAGGCTGGCGTTCTGCTGCGGGAGGGCGGCCGCGATCCACTTGACGGTGGGCACGAGCCGTCGCTCATCGGAAGGCGGCGGTTCTCCGGTGAGCGGGCCGCGGGGGGCGAACAGGTCGGCTCGGATGTGGGTGTAGTGGTCAAAGCAGTACGCGTTCGGCAGCACCGACGCCGGGTACGTTCCGAAATCCTCCAGGGCAAGCTCGAAATCCTGGCTGTCGAGTCCGGTCAGCCGCTCGATGCCCTCGGCGCTCACCGTCTCGTAGTCGGCCAGGATCTGCGCCGGGCCCAGCGAACGCCGGGCCTCCACGTAGACGTCCTGGGCGCGCTCGGTCGGCAGGCCGCCGGCGTCGGGCAGGGTCGACGGATCGACCACGAGCCAGAACAGGGCGCCGAGGTGGGCGACCACGTCCTGGACCGACCAGCCGGCACAGCCGCTCTCGGCCTTCCAGTCCGCGTCGGTCAGCCCGGCGCAGATCTCGAGCAGCGCGACCCGGTCGGCCTCCAGCGCCTTGATGGCCGCACTCGGCATGGCCTTTCTCCTCTCACATAGTGTTACTATGTCGAATAGAGTCACTATGTCACTGCCGAGCGATGCGCGCAAGAGGATATTGACGTGCTAGACAGACCGCGTGCCTGACCGTTCTGGACCCCAGAAGGACCGGCTGTCCCTGCGCGCTGAGCAGGTGCGGCAGACCCGGGCCGCGCTGGTCGCCGCGGGCCGCCGCCTCTTCGGCCGGGACGGGTTCGCCGCGACGTCGGTGGAGGACCTCGCGCGCGAGGCGCGGGTGACCACCGGGGCGCTCTACCACCACTTCCCGACCAAGACGGCGCTGTTCGAGACGGTCTTCGAAGGGGTTCACGCCGAGCTGCTCGAGGCGTCGGGTCGTGCCGCCACCGGAGCGACCGACGAGCTCGAGGCCCTCTCCCTGGGTTTCGAGGCGTTCCTGGATGCGGTGCTCGAGCCGGACGTGCAGCAGATCCTGATCACCGACGCGCCCGCCGTGCTGGGCCTGGCTCGCTTCACCGAACTGGACGAGCGGTACGCCTTCGCTGAGATCGCCGCGGCCCTGCGGGCGGCGACGGCAGCCGGCCAGCTGTCGGTGGAGGACCCCGAGACCGTGGCCAGGATGCTGCTCGGCGCGCTGGTCCGCGGCGGAATGCTGATCGCCGGCTCGGCCGAGCCGGCTAAGACCAGGGACGCCGTGGCCAGGGCCATCCGCGCCATGCTGGCCGGCCTCGCGAAAGGCTAGCCCGAGACGTGAGCGAGGATGGCGGGTGTGACGGGTGAATACCGCCTCTACCAGGAGCTGGCCGGGTGGTGGCCGCTCATCTCACCTCCGGAGGAGTACGCGCAGGAGGCGGCGCATCTGGCCGACGTGCTCAGCTCCGCGACGCCTCCCGTGCGGGAGGTACTGGACCTGGGCGGCGGCGGGGGCCACGTCGCCGCGCACTTGAAGGAGCGGTTCGCCCTGACGCTCGTGGACCTCTCCGAGGACATGCTCGCGGTCTCGCGGCGGCTCAACCCTGAGTGCGAGCACCTGCAGGGCGACATGCGGACGGCCCGGCTGGGCCGCCTGTTCGACGCGGTCCTGGTGCATGATGCCGTCGACTACGTGACCTGCGAGGCTGAGCTGCGGCAGGTGATCGACACGGCGTTCGCGCACTGCCGTCCCGGCGGCATCGCGATGTTCGTCCCCGACCACATCGCCGACACGTTCCTCGCGGCCAGCGGCCGCGGGGGCAGCAGCGACGCGGCCGGCCGCCAGGCCAGTTTCCGCGAATGGACGTGGGATCCCGATCCCGGCGATGAGTGGGTCCGGGCCGAGTACGAGTTCGTGCTGCGCGCCGCGGACGGCACCGTGCAGGTCGTGCACGAGGCGCACCGCCTGGGGGCGTTCCGCCGCGAAGCCTGGCTCCGCCTGCTGGCCGGCGCGGGCTTCGACGCCGAAGCTCATTGCGGCCCAGCGGCCGTTGCCGGCCAGCATTCCGGGAGGCCGGACAACCTTTTCACTGGCCGCCGACGGGCATGACCAGGCGGAACCGCCTGCACGATCACGCCTGCGGCCGCTGACGGGGGTCGTCCCCCTAGGGCAGCACGAGCCGGAACGCCTGGGCGACCACCAGGGTGTCGTCGTCGACCGCCAGCCCCGGGTCACCCAGCGCCTGGCGCATCTCCGCCGAGTGCCAGAACCGCTCGTGGCCGGCCCGCCATTCCGCGACCGAGGTGTATCCCTCGCCCTCGCCCAGCGCGTGAGCCAGGTCCACATCGCCGAGGCGCATCACCCGCACCGCCGTCGTCTCGATCTCCGCGACCGGGTTACCCGCGGAGTCGACCACGACGTGGCGCAGCCCGGGCCGGGGCAGCGGCTCGTTGTCGTTCTCGTAGTCGGCGACCAGCCCGGTCGTTGTGGTCTTGCTGCCCGCCACGACCGCGGCGACGAGCTGGTCGCGCAGCGGTCCCGGGAAGGCAAACTCCGCGACCGGCAGGTCCTCGGACGGCACGGTGGCGAGCCTAGTCCCAGCGTCAGTCGGCCTTGGCCGCCTTCGACCCTGAGCGAGCCCCGCGAGCCGCCGGTCAGCAGCCCAGGGTCTCGGCGAGGTCGTCGAGCCCATCGGTGTCGAGCAAGTCGTCGAGCGCAGGCGGATCCGCGGGCGGAACCCCGGGCCCCCACTCGAAGGGCCGGCGGACGAAGATCGGGCGCAGGCCCAGCGCGGCGGCGGCGCGCAGGTCCGACGCGTGGGCCGCAACCATCCCGGCTTCGGAGGGCGGGCAATCGAGCAGGCGAAGCGCGGTGAGGTACACCTCGGCGTCTGGCTTGTAGCTCTTGGCGAGCTGCGCCGAGAGCAGGGCATCGACGCGGAGGTCGGCGAACTTGAGCAGGTCGGCGAGCAGGGCCAGATGGCCGTTCGACAGCGTGGCGGTCAGGTGCCTGCGGCGCAGGCGATCGAGACCTTCCCGGCTGTCCGGCCAGGGCCGCAGCTGCCGCCAGCCCCGGACCAGGGATTCCTGGCCGACGGCGGGCAGCCGGACGCCGTGCCGGGCGAGTACGTCGCTCAGCGTTTCGCGCTGGAGGGAATCGAGGTCACGCCACGTGGCACCGCGGCGGACCTCGTCCAGCGCGGGCTGGTACGCCCGGCGCCAGTCATCGACGATGGCCGCCCAGCCGGCCTGGACGTCGCCGCGGGCCGCGATGCTCTCCGCGATGTCGATCAGGCTGGATCGCCAGTCGACGAGCGTGCCGAAGACGTCGAACAGGAGGACTCGCGACGGATCCACAGCCGCGAGTATGCCAGCCCTCAGCCGACGCCGCCCCTTTGTGCTACTGCCGCGGGCAGGGGGCCTGATGGCAGGATGAGGGGGTGACCACCGAACGCATCGAGGTACAGCGCACGATCGAGGCAGAGCTTTCCGCCATTTTCAGGGTGCTGTGCGACCCCCAGGGACATGTGGCCATCGACAGCTCCGGGATGCTGATGGACGCCGAGGGCGAGCCCGTGGCCGCCGTCGGCGACAGCTTCGTTGTGCACATGGATCGCGAGGCGCTGAACGACTACCCGCTCGGCCGTTACGACGTGACCGTCACCATCACCAGGTTCGAGCCCGACCGCGAGATCGCCTGGACAATTCTCGGCCAGATCCGCCCGCAGATCGGCCACGTGTACGGCTACGTCCTCGAGCCATCAGCCAGCGGAAGCCTCGTGACCTCCTACTACGACTGGTCATCCATCGACCCGACATGGAAGCAGGCCGGCATCTTCCCGGTGATATCAGAAGGCGCGCTGCGGGCCACCCTGGGGATCCTGGCCCGGACCGTCGCGCGCGGCTATCCCGGCTCGCCGAGCTGACAGCGTATGCCCGCTACGTTGCGATCATGGTCGTGCGGGGCTGACGCCATCGAAGTCGACGAGGAGATGTCGGGGGCCTCGCAAACTGGGATTCGGGCGGTAGGGCGGCGGATCGGCGACGAGTCGCGGGTTCTCCAGCCGGCGGGCCAGCTCGGTGAGCGCGATCTGCGTCTCCGGCCGGGCCAGCGGAGCACCGAAGCAGTAATGGATGCCGCCGCCGAAGCCCAGATGCTCGTTGTGCTCGCGGTCGGGGTCGAAGCGGTCGGGATCTGGGACGCCGGCCGGGTCGCGGCTGCCGGCGGCGAGCACGAGTGTGACCCGTGAGCCCTTGGGGATGGAGGTGCCGGCGACCTCGATGTCGTCGAGGGTGTTCCGGGTGTTGCTCAGGAACTGCACCGGTGGTTCGTAGCGCAGGAGTTCCTCGACCACCCGGGGCGCTAGATCGGGTTCGTCGCCGCGGCGCAGCCGGCCGAGCACCTCGGGGTGCCGCAGGAGGGTGAGCATGCCGTTGGTGATGAGGTTGACGGTCGTCTCGTGGCCGGCCACGAGGAGCAGCGCCGCGTTGCTCAGCACCTCCTCTTGTGGCATCGGCGCCTCGGGGCCTTCGCCGCTGAGGAGCCCGGAGAGCAGGTCGTCGCCCGATTTGCCGTGGCGGGCATCGATCAGCTGGGCGAAATAATGACCGAGGTCGGCGGTGGCCTTGGCGCGCCGGCGCTGCCGCTCCGCGAACCCTCCGGTGGTCGGGTCGGCGGCCTTGATGACCGCGTCGGACAATGCCTGGAATCGCGGTTCGTCCTCGCGGGGCACTGCCAGCAGCCGGCAGATCACCGTTACCGGGAACGGATAGGCGAAGTCGTCGACGATGTCGACCCGGGTCGTGCCCGGCCCGTCCTGGCCCGCGAAGTTGTCGATCTCGCTCGTCACGATGTCGAGCATGCCGGGAATCATGCTGTCGATGCGACCGGGGCGGTGGGGCGGCCCGTAGTTCCACGTCAGCAGGCGCCGGATTCGGTCGTGGTCGGGCGAATCGATTTCGATGACGGTGGGCGGCAGCCCGGAAAAGTCTTCTTCGGACGCCTGAGCCGGCGTGTCGGTGCCCTGCTCGGGAAGGTTGCGCAGGTCCGAGCTGAGCCGTGGGTCGTGAAGCAGGTCGACGATCTCCTGGTAGGTGCTCACGACATAGCTCCCGTCCTCTGCCCGCACCACGGGTGTGCGGCGCAGCTCGGCGTAGAGCGGGTACGGGTCGGCGCGGCCCGAGTAGTCGAGGATCTGCTGCCAGACGCTGTGCTGGGACATGATGCGCGACCTCCTGAGTATCGCCCTGGAGAGCCCGGGCGTGTGGTGGCGGCCCGGCGAGGGTCACACGTACGTCCTGTGCACCGCAGCGACCCGCCTTTCGCTGGGCTTGTGGCCGGTGACCACGACGGTGGCATAAGGCATGGGCGGGTCCGGGACCCTGGCCGCAACCGGGCGCCTGTCGGCGGGTTCGTCGACGGCACGGGAGGAAGGCGGGAACGGCGCCGCCTGGTCGACCAGGCTCTCGTAGAACTCCAGCCACTTAGCCTGGTTGAAGGAGACTGCCGCCGTGATACGCCCGCGGTAGCCGTAGACCGCGACGAACCGGCGCTCGGCCACCGACCCCTGGGCGATGACGACCTGGTCGGCGTGGGTCGGGACACCGACGGACTTGATCTCGGTGCCGAACTGGGTGGACCAGAACACCGGCAGCGCCAGATGCGGCCAGCGCTCAGCCTCGGTGCTGATCATGTTGTGGGCCGCGATCTCCGCCTGGGCGACCGCGTTGCCCCAGTGCTCGAGGGCGAGGAACTGATAGTCGTAGACCGGGTGCGGGAAGCGGGCCACGTCGCCAGCGACGAACACATCGTCGGTGACCACGCCGTTGAGATCGAAGGCACGGCAGCCCGCGTCGCAGGCTATACCCCAGACCCCGGCCGCCAGCCCCGAGCCCTCCAGCCACTCGACGTTGCGAATGCCGCCGAGCGCAGCCACCGCCACATCGACGTCCAGCGTGCTGCCGTCGGACAGCCAGGCCCGGCGCAGCCGCCCGTCCCCCTTCCCCTCGCCGTCCAGCGCCGTCACCTGAACACCGCAGCGCAGATCGACCCCGTGGTCGCGCAGCATCTGCGCCGCGATGCCGCCGATCGCCGCGCCCAGCGCCCCGGTCAGAGCGGCCGGGCCTCGCTCGACGACGGTCACCGGAATGCCCAGTTCGCGGCAGGCGGATGCGACCTCGCAGCCGGTGAACCCGGCCCCGATGACCAGCACCCGGCCGGGTCCGGCGGTCAGCGCTTGCCGTAGCCCCTCCGCATCGTCCGGGGTATGGACCGTGAACACCCCGGCGAGCCGGGCCTCTGCCTCGTTCGGCCACGGCCGCGCCCGCGCCCCGGTGGCGATGAGTACCCGGTCGAATCCGACCCTCTCGCCGTCGGCTAGGAGCACCTGCTTGCTGCCCACGTCAAGCCCGGTGGCCGCGACCCCGAGCCGCCAGTCTGCGGCGATCTCGTCGGGGAGGGGCAGTACGGTTTCCCGCGCCGAAGCCTGGCCGATGAGGACCTGCTTGGACAGCGGCGGCCGGTCGTAAGGGGGGTACGGCTCGTCCCCGATCACGGTCAGCGAGCCGGTGAAGCCCTCCCGGCGCAGCACCAGACCTGCCCGCAGGCCGGCCAGGGACGCCCCGACGATCACGATGCGCCCGGTGCGCTTGAACGCCTCCTCAGAGCTTTCGGCGGCCGCACGCGCTACGGCCTCGGGCGGCTGCCGGACGTCATCCCGGCCAAGCCGAGAGGACCGCTCGAGAGTGATGGCCTGGACCGGGCACATCGCCGCAGCCCGCACGATCTTCGCCCGCTGCGCGTCGTCCGGAGCGGGGTCGTAAAGCAACGCCTCGTCCCCTCGGATGGTGAACACATCTGGTGCGGCGAAAGCGCACTGCGCGTAGCCCTGGCAGCGCGTGAGATCCACGACGACCTTCACGAGGGCCTCCCTCCCCCCGGAGAAGCCTGCTCTTTCAGTGTGCACCACGGGTCGGGTGGGACCAGACCCCGCATGCCGGTTACGCAGGGCG
>WNFJ01621733.1_pt1 | contig 17589 bp, 11 predicted proteins | sample 5400461 | NCBI WGS metagenome assembly WNFJ01 (sample SAMN13153349, study PRJNA577476) | soil metagenome | isolation source: 115 cm saprolite on Douglas fir-dominated hillslope | place: USA:California | collected 2013-09-17 | reverse complement strand
TGGCGGCGCGATGAGTGACAAACGGGGTTAGTTTTTGTTTGGCGCGAAATCGGCGCATCAGCCCGAGCGACCGCCAGAGCCGCGGCTGAGCGGCGTCCACCCGGAAGAGGGCGGAGTGGGGATGATGGGACGCAGCTCCGATTATGAGGGCGGAGGAGCTAGAACAGGGAAAGAGCAGTGGTTCGCCGATACCCTACGTAGCTAGGAGATCCCGAACGTTAAAGAAGTCGCGACGATGAGCAATGTGGCCTACTGACGGCCGATCAGTGCGACTCAGGTCCAATTTCTTCTCAACCATCTTGACATCAACTACTTACCCAAAAACCAAGCCCGCACGGAGGCACTTTACGAAAGTAGCGACAATAGCGGTATTGACGTACATGGAAGCGAAACGAGAGACACGTTTGTGGTACAGTCTCGTTGGTAGATTGGCTGTTCGAGGTAGTCATTCGAAAGCCGAACCCTGTGCTTTGCGAATGGCAGCGTTTCGTTAATGAGCGATGAGGGGATTTTGCAAAAACCATGGGATCATCGGTACCATAGCGGAAGAAGGTAGAGCACTGCTGTCAACGCGGACGAATAGGGAGTTCCGAGATTCAGGCGCGAAACATAGTTGCCGGCGTGAATCGGTACGAACACTAACTGCAGAGTGCAGGATTGTCCCGGCTGCAAGATACCTCAGTTAGTGCTCGCCACGCTGAATCCCGTCTCTGCACCGACGCTGGTGAGCGGGAATTGGTATTTCGTATTGTTGGTAACTGTCAGTGTCTGCATGGCACTCACTGAGCCTATGCTTTGTGTCCCGAAACCCAAGTACCCCCGAACTCAGCGTGATCGTCCCCGTGCTACTGCTGCTCCACGCCGGTACGACTAAAGCCGAAGCCAGTATCAGAAGTGCGATCGTGGATGTTCTTGTCACGCCCTTGTCTCCCTAGGAAATCGCCGTTCTTCCAACCCCCCGAACTACTTGCACTTGATGACCGGCGGACCTTCCTTGTCGACCGTGACGCTGTTGTTGGCATCCACCCTGATGTGCAACTTCTGGGTCATGGTCATGTCCGGAGTCGGACCCTGGGCGATCAGCTTGAACTTGTCGGAGGTCCTGAAATCGGACGTAGGCACGGGCGGAAAGGTGCCGTCGGGATCCAACTTTAGTTCATAGTGCTGCTGGTCCTTGCCCACATACTTGATGCCGTTTGAGTCCGTGCCGGTCAGGTTGTAGTGTGAAGTCCAGTGCTCGTGGAGATCGCCGTTGGCCTTGCTCTCGCAGTGAAACTCGAAGAAGAACTCCCCACCCAAAGTGACCGTCGTAGCCGGATTGGTGCACACGTTGGTCAGCGCCTGGGTGATCGGCTGATGCAGGGTGTAGTTGACGGTTGAATTCGAGCCTGCCGCCCCACAGCTTTGTGCATGAGCGGCGCCGGCGGCCAGCAGGACCGTCAGAGCCAACCCAAACAACACTTTTAAAAGTCTCGCAAATTGATTCATCTCACTGCCTCCCGTAGTTTCCGATTCGAAGCCAAGATCTCTGATCCGACCCCATCTGCGCGCTAGAAGCGCAGGTTATGCCAACTAGTTGCCGCACTGCGTACTGTTGTCGGTCACCTGGGCGGAGATGTTTCCGCTGGTGTCCACCACGATGTCCAGCGTCTGGACCAGCGTCATGTTGGGAGCTGAGCCCTGCGACATCAGGTCCGCCTTGAACTGCACCGTCGCCTCCGTGGATGGCTGACTGGAACTAAGAACGTAGTCCGCGGAGTCACTGGCGGTGTAATTGCCAGCCGTGGTCTGGCCGACGGCAGTCAGGTTGTTCAACGCGGTGATGGAGAACTGGTTCGCGCCGGTGGTGGGGTCGGTGGAGACCTGATAGCTGAACTGCACGGTCCCGTTCAGATTCACGGGTTCGCCGACAGAACAATTGTTGGTCGTCGTCTGGTTCTGCACGTTCGTGGTGTAGGTGTAGACGACGGGTGGTGCGGATTGCCCAAACGCGGCTGGCGTCGCGAACTGCAGCGCCAGCAGCCAAACCGTGAGTAAGACTGCCATGCTTCTAGAGCGTTGAAACATCTGTTCCTCCCTAAGTATCCTTACCGTTACTTTCCGGCTGTTACTTTCCGGCTACTAACTTTTTTCTCTTCCAACTGCCTTATCCGGACCGAGCAGTTGCGTTGCCATCGGACCGGGTGCAAACCCTTTCAAACTGCCTCGAACCGTGTCTCCGCGTATAAACTGCAATCGTTTTCATGCACTGCGAAAGTATTCTTCTCATCTCTTGAATGCTTGACAATTTCCAAGTTCAACCCGATCGCGGCCTTCCTCCGCTTTTGCCCTCGGAGTCTGGCAGCGCGGACATCGCGCCTCGTCGCTGAAAAGCCACGTGCCGCAATTCGTGCATGGCAGACCGAGGAGCCGCGCCTTGCGCATCCCGCCGGCGCCGTTTCCGGCCTCGCCGTTCCCGATCTTGCTGTTCCCAACACAGTTCTCGACGGCCGCGGCAGCGGCAGTGCTGCCGTTGTCGCCCTGCCTGCGGCCGTCCCCGAACCCGGCCTCATATCCCTGCCGGAACCCTGATTCCCACCCGCTGCCGTGACCGGCCTCGTAGCATGCCCTGTACATCCCTCCAAACTCCTCCGGCAGCGAGCGGAGCTCGTCCTCATTGCCATTCGTAACGCTGCCGCTGCCGGCGCAGTCGTCGCTGGCGGGCTGCGCCAGAAACAGCACCCGGCCCAGAGCTTGCGAACCGTCCGTCTTTTCGGACTTCTTCATAAAACTCTCGTCTTTCTAACTCTCGTCGTGCCCGATCCTAACTGCCTGCGCAAGTCGTCGAATTGCTGGCGACGCTGGCGCTGATGTTGCCGCCGGTATCCACTGTGATGTTCACCGTCTGAGTCAGCGTCAGGCTCGGGGCCGAGCCCTGCGAGTTCAGGGGATACTGCAACTGCGCCGTAATTTGTGCGGGCGAGGCCGTCGTCGGATAGCTATACGCGAAGGAGGCGTTCCCCGCGTAGCTGGTCTGCGTAGCTTGGCCAACGCCGGACAGGTTACTGACAGCGGCTATCTGATACGTGTTGATGCCGGTCGCGGGATCAGTTGTGAAGGAATAAGTGAAATGCAAATTGCCGTTCAGCGCAACCGCTTCGCCAGAAGAGCACGTTGTTGATGCCGTCTGGTTGACAGCGACATTAAGCGTGGATTGAGCCAGCGCGGTTGGCGCACTCAACGTGGCCAGAACCGCAAGCACAATCGCAAAGCTCGGCACCTTGAAGCAAGTCTTCATAAATTTGTCCTCCTCATCGTTCCATTGAAAACGTCCGTCTACGACCCTCCGCAAACCACCCACGCCGTTATCGACAGGTTCTTGTTGTTGCCGTTTGCGGTGAGAATACCCGTTGCGGTCCACTGGGTGGCGCTGCTCGGGTACGACTCTACGAGGGTCGCTGAAGTCCCGTTGGTTGTGGAGGTCTGAGCCCCCCCGCCTAATAAGACCCCAGACGGGCACGACACAGTGACCGAGGCAGTAGTGTTGTTCGATCCGGTATTGATAGTGTTATTGGCGCTTGTGCGTGTCGGTGCAATCCGCGCGCCAGGAATTGTGCCGCTGCTGAGGTTGCTGGCGTTGAGGCTGGTCAGCCCCGTGCCGCTGCCAGAATGCGTGCCGGTGAATGAGTTGCTTGCGTTGTTGAACGTAACCGCATTCGAGTAAGTTCCAGCGCTCAGGGCGTTGGCCGTGATTGTCCCGGTCCCAGTCGGAGCCAACGACGCCCCGCTACCGACGAGCATCGCTGCCGCGGTATTCGTGGCGCCGGTAATACCGCTGAACGCTATGTTGGTCGCGGTCGTCGCGTTGCCGGTCGTGTTGACATTGATCGTGGCCGGCAACGAGAGCGTGACGGCTCCGGTGCTGGCGCTGACACTAACCTGGTTCGTAGTGCCGGTCACGCTCGTCACGCCGGCGTTGTTCAAGGTCACCGCGCCGCCCAGCGAGACCGCGCCGCCGCCAGACAGACCCGTACCAGCCGTCACCGTCACCGAGCTGTTCGCCAGCTGGCTGTTCGTGGCTTGTCCGCTCAGGTTGGCGAACGACGTCTGCGAGCAGTTTGCGTTACCGTTTGCCGCGATGCCGGTCGCGAAGTTGTTGGCGCCGCACTGCGTCGGCGTGGCTGCCAGCGCAGTGGCGGTTGAAGCGTTCCCCGTGATAGCGCCGCTGACCCGGGCGCCCGGAACCGTTCCCGCTTGCAACGTGCCAGTCACGTCCACCTGCCAGAGGTGAGTGCCACCGGCCTGATTCTGGAAGTCCTGGAAGTTGCCAGTTGGACTGCTATCCGTAGCCCGTTTCCCGAACAGCGCCGTGTTGTTGTTGGCCGCCTGGTTGATGGTGGCATTGGTCATGATCGGGCTCGTCGTGGTCACAGTGCCGGTAAAGGTCTTGTTCCCGCCGATGCTTGTTTGGTTCGACGACAAATCGACATAGGTGGACGACAGGCTGGGAATGTCGGCGGCCTGGAGGGTATTGATACTCCAAGTCCCAACCCCGCTGCTTCGCAGGTATTGACCAGCCGCGGAGGGAGCCGACGTGATGCCGGTGCCACCGTTGAGGGTCCCTACCACTCCCGTTACGTTCGCCGCGCTGCCGGTGATGGTGATGCCTGCCGTGCCCGCACTGATGTTGGCCGCAGTCAGGCTGGTCAGGCCCGCGCCGTTGCCGGTGAAGGCGTTCGAGGCGCTGTTGAACGTCAGCGCGTTGGTGTAGGTGCCGCTCAACTGCGTGCTTCCAACCGTGCCGCCGATATCAGAAAACTGAGCGGTTGCCCCCGCGGTCACACGGCCCTTTGAATCCGTGGTGACCTTGGTGTAGGTCCCTGCAGAGCCCACCGCAATCAGCGTCGGACTGGGGTACGTGCCGGTCAGATCGCCGCCTGCCGAGCCGGTCGGCGGCAGACCAGATGGCGCACCGCTTACTCTGGCATAGGGCACCGTGCCCGCCGTCAACGTGCCGGTTACATCCACCGTGAACAGCGGCGTCGTGCCGTCAACCTTGGTGAAGTTGAGGAAATTGCCAGTGGCGTTGCTGTCATCGGCGCGCTTGCCCGACAACACGTTCGCCCCCGCTGCCGACTGGTTGGCCGTAACGCTGGTCAGAGCCGACAGCGAGGTGATGTCGCTGTTGGCTCCCTTGGCCGCCTTGCCCGCCAGGCTGCTGTTGATCGCGCTCACCGCACCGTTCAGCTGCGAGTCGCTGTAGGTCTCCGCCGCGCTTACTCCGGCGCTCACCGCCGTGCCGATGGCGCTGTTGCGGTTCGCGACCTCAGTGCTGATGCTGCTGTCGGTGTAGCTCTTGGCCGAGCCCAGAGTCACTGCGTCCTGCGTGTCGGCATAGCTCTTGGCCGAACTCAGGGTGCTGGCGTCGGCCGACTGCACATCGGTCATGAAGGCCAGCATCTGCGTGGTGTTGTTCTTGTCCTGGAAAAACAGGTGGGCATCGCCCGTGGTCGACCACACGTCGCCCGGGTTGGGATTGCTGGGCACCGCCCCAGTGTTGGGTACGTTCAGCGAGGGATAGGTGGCAGTCGATGGCGCCAGCTTCTGCTCGCCGCCGCTGAAGGTGTTGCCCCCGATCAGGTTGGCCTTGCCCGTGCTCAACGCGCTCTCTGCGTTGGTGGCGCGCGTGGTCTCCGCACTCACGCTGGCCGACAGATTGGCCTCCGCTCCCGTCGCCCGCGTGCTTTCCGCCGCGATCGAGGCGCCCAGCACCGTCTCCGCTCCCTGCGCCCGGTTGCTCTCCGCCGTCACCGCCGCCGCCCGCGCTGACGCTTCCGCAGTCTCCGCCGATTGCGCCCGCGTGGTCTCGTTGTTCAGATTCGTGGTCAGCGTCGACTCCGCTCCCTGCGCCCGGCTGCTCTCCGCCGTGATGTTGCTCTGCAGGGTGCTCTCTGCCCCCGTCGCCCGGTTGGTCTCGGCCGTGTCCGCCGCCGCCCGTGTCGCCGCTTCCGCCGCCACCTGTTGATCCGTGTACGTCTTGTCGCCGGCTACGGTGGCGCTGTCATCGTTCACCAGTTGCCATTGCAGCGTGTTGCCCCCGATGTCCCGGCACACAAACAGCTGCTGCCCCGAGGCCAGGGTGGGATTCAGCACCATGGCGTTCACCGCCGTGCAGCTTCCGTTCGCCGCCGCGTTCGTGTCGGTCTGCACCGGCTTCACCAAGTCCGCCTTGGTATTCTGCAGATTTGTTTCCGCCGCCTGCGCCCGCGTTTTCCGCCGCCTGCGCCCGCGTCGCTTCCGCACTCAGGTTCGTGGTCAGCGCACCTTCCGCTGCCGTGGCGCGCGTGCTCTCGTTGCTGATCGAGGCGCTCAGCACCGTATCCGCCGCTGCCCGCGCGGTCGCTTCCGCCGCCAGGTTCGTGGTCAACGTCCCTTCCACGCCTGTCGCCCGGTTGGCCTCCGCCGTTACTGCCGCTGCTCGCGCTGACGCCTCGTTGTTGATGTTGGCCTGCAGCGTCGTGTCCGCCGCCGCACGTGTCGCCGCTTCCGCTGACTCCGCACCCGTCGCGCGAGTGACTTCGTTGCTTAGGTTCGTGGTCAGCGTCCCTTCCGCTGCCATCGCCCGCGTTTTCTCCGCCGCTATCTGCGTGTCCGTGTAAGCCTTGTCGCTGGTCACCGTCGCCGTGTCATCATTCACCATCACCCAGCCGTTCAGGGCCGCGTTGCAGATGAACAACTGCTGCCCGGCAGGCGCGTCTTTCTGCAGCACCATCTGTCCCGCGGCGCAGATGTTGGAACCTGTAGGCGGGGCTCCCACGATGGTCCGTACTGGAAAAGTCGCGCCGGCTCCCGACAGGTCCACCTTCGTCCCTGTAAACGAGTTCGTCCCAGTAAAGGTATTGTTGCCGCTGTAGACGCCGTTCACCGCTGTGCTGATGGCGGCATTGCGATTTGTTACCTCGGTGTTCACCGCCGAAGTGGCGAAACTCTCCGCTGTGCTCAACGTGGTGGAGTCGCCCACCTGTCGATTGGCGATTTCCATGTTCAAGTTGCTGGTCAGTGTGTTCTCCGCGGCCGTCGCGCGGTTGGTTTCCGCTGTGATCGAGGCGTTGGCTGCAGTCACGTCCGTGCTGAAGGCCAGACTCTGAACGGTCGTTCCATCGTAGAACCGCGGCCGGTTAACGCCGCTCAGGGTGTTAAACCACATGTCACCAGCTGCCTTGGTCTGTGGATCGCCCGCGATCCCGCTACCCAAGCCCAAGCCTGCTGTGCCCGTCAGGCTAGCTAGGAAGGTTTGCTTGTTGCCCGCGCCAAAAATGTTAGGCTGGTTGGTGTAGACGACCGTACCCGGCAATTGAGTAGTTGCAGCAGTGCCGCTTAATTGTGCGAACGTGTAGTCGCCCGTCTGTGGCGTCACGGTGCCGTTGCGGCCGTTGAAGCTCAGCACACCCGCGTTGTTGATGATGGGCTGAGCGGCTGTCCCGCCAAGTAAGATGCCGGTTCCTTGACCTACATTGAGCACGCCGGTGTTGTTCAGGGTGAGTGATCCGCCCAGGGCAACATTACCGCCGCCGGAGAGCCCGCTGTTGGCAGGGGTGTTGATGGTCACGGAGTTGTTGGCCAATGCCGCGATCGGGATGCTGCCGTTATTGATGTTTGCGCCGCTGATGCCACCGCTGATTCGGGCACCGGGAACCGTTCCAGCTTGCAACGTCCCGGTGGCGTCCACCCTCCACAGATCCGAGTTGCCGGCTGCATTGGTAAAGTGCTCCAGATTGCCGGTCGTGGTGGTGTCCGATGCGCGTTTTCCAGCCAGCGCGTCATTTCCTGCCGCCGCCTGGTTGATCGTAGCGTTCGTCATGACTGGTGAGGAGCCCAAGAGAACTGCGCCAGATCCCGAGGCTCCATTCGTCAGATTGCCGGCCGAGGGCTGGAGGCAGTTGGCGTTGCCGCCTGCGGTGATGCCGGTGGCAAACAGGTTCGAACCACACTGCGCGGGAGGATGGTCAAATGATGACGCCGTGCCTGCGCCCCCGCTGATGTTGATGCCATAAGTGCCGGCGCTTACTTGGCTGGGGCCGATCGTGCCCGAGATCTGGGACAAGGACGTGTCGAACACGATGTTCAGTTCTGGATCGTGGCTTGAGGTCGTATCTTCTTTGCTGGAGAACGCAACCGAAATCGAGGACCCCGTTGACGGTTTCAGAATGATGCCGTTGTTGTACTGTCCTCCGGCGCCATTAAGATTATCAAGCCAATCTTTAACCGCCGGTGTGATATCGATGATGATGTACTGGTTCTTGGAATTGGGAGTCGGGTACGAAACAGGCACCCCAGTGGCAAGTGTTTTCGGGAAACTTGTATAAGAGCTTTGGCTGCTGTAGGTGATTGTGCTTTCTGACCAGTTCTGCGAGCTTGATGTTCCGCCTATCTCCAAGACGTCGAAGTTGCCGTTCGCTGTCACCGCCGTGACGAAAAGCCTCATGGTCGCCTTCGATACCATGGATGAAGTGATCGGCGTCGATGCGCCATTTGCAACCGTTGGAATTCGGCTCAGGTCAAAACGGATGTAGCTGTTGCTGCCGCCGCTCTGGACAACTAGCGATGTCGACGCGCCGTTGTTGGTTGTGGAACTAGTGGATGTCACATAGGCGTCATCTTTGACGGTCCCCTGCGCCCAAACGTTGCAGGTTGCCAGAAGAAGCATTGCCAATAAGAATGCGACAAACAGCCATGCACGACCTGTAGGCATATGTGTTTCCTTCGTGCAGTCGTTAAACGCTGATCGGGGATTTCGCGTACGAGTTGTGCTCATTAGGTCTTCTCCACAGAGTCGTCAAACTCTGGAGTACTATTTCTTGTACTATTGGTTTTTTCCCGGCGTCGGGGGCCCGACGGGGCACGAACTGCAGCTCTATTTCTTGTGGTATGGGTTTTTTCCCGGCGTCGGGGGTCCGACGGGGCACGAGTTGCAACTCGTTCTAAAAGCACTCCGGTGGCCAAAGTAATCAGGCAGAGGCGTGGCTTGCGGCTCTCTGAACGCATGTCGTCGCAGGAACGACACTTAGAAGGCAGATGACCGAACCATGCCTTGCATTGTGCCGCTCGTGCGTCTGTCCCTGTTGGGGCCTGATTCGATCTTTTTGTTAACTGCAGGAGCAGCGATCACAAGGCAGGCGGATACTTTTGTTTACAGTTGCGTGTATGAGCCCCAGTTGGTTGACGGGAAGCCGTCTCTTGCGACCACTCAAGCCAGCTATCACTTCGGACCTCGGCATTGAGGCAGGGTCTAGCTCGATCATTGGTGAAAAATCGCCTCTCTGACAATGTCGGCAGTACTTTTCGGGCGTACTAACCCGTGCACTCCGAGGAGCGCGCCATTTCGCTCTAGTTGAAGACTTGCCATACCAACCCAAGGCTCGCTCGTAATCGCTTTCAGGTCAGGAACTCAGTCCGACCCATGCATCTCTTCGGTCACAACACAATCTCGATCATGATTACTACTTCGAACTCCCCGCTGAAGCGGAGCGGGATACCCAATCAATTACTCGGTGTTCTACTGCACACCATGGCGATTTCCAGGTTGTCCCGCGTGCGAACCGAACTTTTTCAACTGCTCGTAATTCCATCCCTTGCGCCACATCCAGTACATATGTGGAAACTGGCAACCAGAAGATGTACCGTAGAGCTAGTCATTCCATGAAAAAAGTCTTTCTTCTAGTACTATGACCACATAAACAGTAATACACATTGATACTTGTTGGCAAGCGAGTCCGAGCCTATAGCTGGGACATGAAGGAGCAATCTCGGGTTCGGTTGTCCAAACAGGAACAGCAGGAACTGCGACGCTTGTTGCAGAGCGGCCTGCAGCCGGTGCGGACGGTGCTGCGGGCCTTGGCTCTGCGGCAACTAGCCGAGGGGCAGACCGTCGGCAGGCCGCAAACAGAGTCTTGAGTTCGTCCGCCTCGTATATTTTTCGAATGGCATCGACATATTCCGGCCAGTCACGCTTGTGCAAAAGGCCCTTGACCCCATTGAGCTTCAGGAACTGAACCACGATGTTGGCACGATTGTAGGCAGTACGTGCACTGCAGCCCGATTCGTATTGGCCACGGATAAACTGGAGCAGGTCCGCGCGCACGATGTGCTCGATGGATGACTTCGCGCAACCTTTTCGAAAAGCATTCAGGGCATACTTGTAGGCCGCATACGTTTTGGGCTCGCGTTGTGGTGGCTTGATGTCGTCCAGATAGTGCTGAATCGCCAAATCAAGCGGAATTCCCTGAGTTACCTTTTCGCCGCGATTTAGGGCATCTGATCCAACCTCGAGTCCTGCTCTTGCAGCCGCCAGTGCAAGAGCCTTTCTGTTGGCAAGATCCGGAACGCGCGCACGGTCGGAGATGGCTTCACGTTTGCGCTTGCCTGTCTCAGGGCCGATAGTTCATGATCCTTCGCTAGCGACACCGAGACGGGTCAGACAGAGTGTTACCTCAGAGTTTGTTCAGAGTTTCCTCGATCAAAGCCCAGTCATTTGTGAGTTTCGATTCCACTTGCCGATTGCCTGGCTGAACTCGGTAGTCCCCAAGAAAACGTGCGCCGAGCAGTTTGATGTGATAGATGTTGCGCATTCCAGCGTCAAAGACGGAGGCCAGATACACGTCATGCTCAGGGAACAAAAATGAGATAGGGCCAAAGCTGACATGAGCGTCGACGGTGACACGGTGGCCATCGCGGTGCAGCGTATACGTTTCGTTCGAACGCCAGAGCGTTAACCACGATTTGTGGATACGGAAGCTATTGTGCGCGACCCCGAACGTGCCCTGGTCCGGATGCGGCGTGAGCGTGCAGGAGATGGAGGGTGCGCCAAAGATTCGTTGAAAGACCCGCATCGTACTTGCCAGCAACTTATTCTTCAACGTCATAGAAGACGACCACAGAAGGCGCCAACTCGTGAGCTGATATTGAAACAAGCCGGTCCATGAACCCGGCGCCACGTCGAAGTAATAAACCTGATTCGGAGTTCTGCCGGAGGCCATCGTGGATTGGGTGGAAGCGTTGAGAGCGGACGGTGGCGGGGAAAGAGGAGCCGCACCCGCTATATTGGCGGAAGAACCTACCAAAACAGGTTCAATCGGATTGCCGGAATCCAGAACTTGTGCGATCCGAACAACGTCCTTCACCTCTGCCGCCTCTATGACGGCCATTACCGCGGAGCCGATCAGACCCGGAGAGACGACCTTGTTGCCGAGCGCGGAAATCGGGATGTTGAGGTTGGCAATCTCGTGCTCTTGGGCGGACTCCGAGAGAGCGGCGAGTTTGAGCGCCATTGCCCAGCTCTGATTTCGCGCTTCATCGAGGCTGAAATCGATGATCGATGTTTCGCCATCCTCCGAAAGGTCGGAAATCAGGTGGAGGCAGGGCGATAAACTGCCGATCTCGGAGATTACGGCAGGAACGATGCCTGCGAGTATCGCATTGATCTTGATGAAGTCGCTTTGGAGACTGCGAACAGCATCTCCCGGGCAGGTGCGGGACGCGGCGACGGCGAGGTCGATATTGATGTGTGGATTCATCGATAGCAGCAGATGCTGGACGATGGTGAGATTCGTTCGCGCTGTGGCGTTCAGCGCGACTGCCCACGCAGCGGGCAGAGCGGGATCCTGATTGCGGAATTGTTGCACGGCAGAGAGATAGCGCGACGCAAATGTGGCGTCCAGAAGCTCCATGCGGCGGTCATCGTCGAAGTATCCGGTGCCAATTTTGGATCGGATAGTGTTAGTGACGCGGAGATACAAGCTAGCGAAAAAGACGATGCGGCTGGGTTGTGTTAAAGCCCATCCGATCAGCGCAGTCAAATCGCCGATTACCGTGTCTATTGGGCTTATTGGATTGACTGCAGATGGAGCGCTCATCGCGACAATCACTCCCGATGCCAAGCCCGCCGACTCGGCCACTTTCGATCTGCGGTATGTTTCCAGCGAATATTACCACTCCACAAGCCAATTCTGTGAGTGGTCATTCTCGACCATTAGGTTATCTAGGGAACACGTAGCGGTAAGCGACGACAGGCGGAGGCGACGCGACGTATGGTCCCGTTGGATGAATCACTATCTTCTCGAACGGTCCTGCCTTCTGCGATCGCCCATCCTTGATCTTGATTGTGACATCCAGGACTGGGATGTCATTCAATTGATTCGCGTTCCCTGTGATGATAAGCGTCGCACCGGGAAGATCCAGCAAGCTAGTGATCTTGCTGCCCGATGAATGTACCCCATCTGGTTTAGCAGCGTAGTCCGGAATCATCACATCGAGCGAATCGCTCGTGCTACGCTCGCCAAAGCTACCGGTTTGGACTGCGCCCTCGCTTCGCTCAAGTGTCCACCGGAGGTCAGACTCCAGATCGTTCGCGGCCGGAACTGTTCGTACTTTGGCTCGAAGTAGAGGTCATGCACGCCGCGGGCCAGGTGTTTTGGAGCTTCCAGTCTGCCCTCGATGAATGCCTCGTAGATGACCACCTTCGCGGTCACGTCGGTCAATTCACTCTTCTGCCATGCTTCCACCTGCTTTCGCATCGGCTCAAAGTTTCGCTGCATTCGGTCAACGCCAACTGAAAGGCAGTCGACCAGCGAGAATGACTTCGAGTGTTTTGCGAGCACGGGCGTAAACACGCCAGAGACAAGGTTGCCAAACTGATGTCGGCTACCAGAGATCCGCCCCAATTAAGGAGTCATTGACATTCTTAGCTCTGATGAATATCTTTATCTCGATTCGGCGAAGCGAAGGATGAAGCGAACTATTGGCTTCTCGTCCGAGGGGGCTTCTACTCGCCGACTTCCCCGACAGAGGATTGGTGTGCAAGACAAAGCTTACAGGCACGTCGTCTGTGGGCTTCCGCGTTGTTCCTTCTGAGTTGTTGGAGCGTGGAAGTTCGCCCAGGACGCCTTAATCTCGGAGAATGTCATGTCGCAATCCGATCTATCATTAGATCCCACTCCCATTCTCGACAAGTTGACCTACATCAACATCGGTGCTCAGGGCCGACTAACTGGTAAGCTGCAAACGACTGCCGCTGACATCGACAAAATCCTTCACCACATCAAGGAGGACAGCATCCAGAAAATCGTTCTCCATTTCCATGGTGGACTGGTGAGCGAAGAGGCCGGCGAACTAACTGCGCGGCGGATGGTTCCTCTGTACCAGAGCGCCAAGGCTCATCCCGTGGTCTTTATTTGGGAGACGGGTTTTCTGGAAACGATCGAACACAACTTCAGCGACATACACAACACCAAACTGTTCAAGAAAATCCTGGCTTACGCCGTCCAACAATTGGCGAAACGACTCAACATTCCCGTTCTCAGCCGTGGTCCGGGCCAGCGCGAAGACGTGAACGTGATCGAGGCGCGGATTTTTGCTCCTGGAGGCCTCCAGGGTTATGTGGCCCGTCAGTTCGACGACCAGGCGCGCGGTGGCGCCGCGTCGCTGACACCGGAAAATGTAGATGCAATGCAGGAGCAAGCGCAGGCCGAAGTTGAAGAGCAGTTACAGGCAGAACTGATTGAGGACGAGACTCTCAAGACGGTCCTTGAGAAGGAAGTGCCGAGAACCGCTCTGCTCAATCCTAAAGCCGTCGCCGAAAGCAAGGTCGAGGCAGCCAGAGGGATCATCTCAATTGCGAAGCTCGCCTATTCTATCTCCATGGTGGTTTATCGGACGGCCAAGCGGTTTCTCGGGCACCGCGATCACGGTTTCGGTGCTACGGCAGTCGAAGAGATATTGCGCGAGTTCTACATGGCCGATTTTGGCGCGTGGGTATGGTCGGGAATGAAGGAGGCTGCCGAAGAAATGTGGTCTTCCAACGTCGCCCTCAGCGGCAAGCAACTTCACGGAGGACGGTACTTCCTCGAGGGCATCGCTGCCGCGCAGAAAGAAAGGCCTTCACTCGTCATTGATCTCGTCGGCCATAGCGCGGGCTCCATAGCGATCTGCATGATGCTAAGATCTGCCGCCTCAAACCAGCTTCCCATCAGGATTCGCAACCTCATTCTCATGGCCCCGGCTTGCACCAGCTCTCTTCTTCACGACGAGGTTGTGAACCACCCCGATCGCTTCCAGCAGTTCCGGATGTTTACCATGAACGATGATTTTGAAAAAGCAAATCAACTGTTTTCGATTGTCTACGATCGTTCATTGCTCTACCTTATCTCCGGAATCCTTGAGCCGGACGAGGTGGACATGCCGATAGCTGGGATGTTGCGCTTCGATGCGGGCACAGATCCATTCACGTCTCCGATGTTGACAAAGGTGCGGCAGTTCTTGTTGGCGGCCGGATCACCGCAAAAAACGGTTCAGGCGCGCACCACCGTTACCGACCCGAACGCGAAACCCGGTTTCCGAAGCAACGCGGCGCGGCATCAGGACTTCAATTCAGACGCCGACACGCAGGAGAGCCTTGTAACACTGATCAAGTAGCCAGCGGGAGGGATGAATGCCCACTCTGACCAATGTGGACGATTATGCGCTTGTAGTTGGGATTGACGAGTATCCCAAGTACCGCCCCCTCAAAGGCGCGGTCAGAGATGCCAAAGACTTCGCGAAGTGGCTTTGTGACGAGCCCCATGGCGGAGGTCTCCCGCCCGGAAACTGCAAGACGGTTTATTCGGCGAAGACCCCCCTTTCACCGTTGCAGGATCAGATTGACGAAGGGCTTGAGGAGATCTTCTCATCCATCCCCAAGGGCAAACTCGCTCGCCGTCTCTATCTCTATTTCAGCGGGCACGGCATGGCGGAGACGAACCTGATTACAGATCTCTGCCTCGCGAATTGGGCTGAGAAATTCCCGAATCGTGCTCTGAACGCCGAAGACTACCTGGAAGCGCTGATGAAGCTGGGTAAGTTCGAGCAAGTCGTCATATTGCTGGATTGTTGTCGCGTGCGACTGGTGGCCGTTCAAGGACACGCTCCCGATTTCATCGTGCCAACTCCTGGACGGGACACCCCAAAGGTACGTTACTTCCTAGCGAATGCTACCGAGTTCCTCAACTCTTCCTATGAGGCAGCCACTCAGAACAAGGCAGATGACGGTGAACCCATCGTCCGCGGTTATTTCACGCGCGCTCTGATGGCTGCCCTTCGAGGCGAGGCTGCCATTCCATCGGGCGGCGTCCCAGCGAGTTGCTTGAAGAATTATCTTGAGGATAAGGTTCCCATTCTGGCGAGCAAGGACGGTTACACGCAGGATCCGGAAGTCACCAATGGTCTGAAAGGCGACCCTGTTTTTGGGTCTGCCGCGCCCATTCCTCCGGTGGGCGACTTGCCGCCAGGATCTTCTGGAGACAAACCCATCATTCCGCCGACGCGGGGACCTGCAGGTCCCACAGATCGGTTTTCACTGACGCTCTCTAATTCAGTTGGAGCGAGGTCTCTTGCCGTATTGGACAGAGGCAACAAAGCCGTGTTTCGCGGTCCCGTGCGGACACCGAAAAAGCTTCGACTGCCCGCAGGACTTTACAATCTCCTAACCACATTCGACAAAACTACGGTAACGACTTCATTGCAGCTCGACAAAGAAACCCATATCTCGACCCAAGAGCAGTTGCATGCCGCGCCTGAGTACTATACCGCTGTCCCACTGGAGAACGCACCGACGTCGCACGAGTACTACACGATCCCAAGCGAGCAATGGAGCAAGCAAGCGACGCGAGACCCGCTACCTGGAACGCCGGACTCGTCGTTGTTTATCTTCATCCGGGCCGTGGATCGTGAAAAACACGGCCCAAAAGGCGACTTCGGCAAGGGACTGGTCCTCGTGAACAGTCAGGGAAAAGAAGTCAGCGATCTATCCGCTCCCGCTATCCAGCAGGACCCAGAGGCCGGCTGGCTCGCCTTTCATGTGGCCGCTCCACATGAGACTCTCTATCTGCGGTTCACTGGAGAACGTGCCCGCGAATTCCCCTTGCACCTCTATCCGGGCTGGCAGACGCAGGCGTTTCTCATCTACCGCGGCAAACCCTTGTTCGAAACACTGAAAATCTTCCTGGCCCGTGTGGGAAAGGGATTCCAGCCAAAAGCCGAGGAGACCAGAGCCGCCGACATCGCCCTAAATGGTCTACAGAGCAGCCGGGACTTGCTCTCCGAAAATGCTCTTCAGCTTCTCCTGCACGGAAAATTCGACAACCCGATCCTCGGACTTGTGGGAGCGCATGTGCTCGTTCAACGCCACAGAGCGCTGCAGAATCGGCTGTCGTTCGAGCGACGTGATCCCGGTCCCGGGGAATCGAAGCAGCGGCAGGAAGATGAGAAGAGAATCAGTGTCGTCTTGAATCGGCTCGATTCTCTTCTTCCTGGCTCGTCCGACGTAGCCGCGTTGCGCCTTGCGGCATCCTTCCTTCGCTCCTCTGCAAAGCGAAAACTTGAATTTCATCATCCGCCCATGTTTCGTCTTGGTCTGCAGGCTGTTCTTGCTGTGGCCGCGAGGCGGCCAGCAATCATTGCCGAAGACAGCTTGATTTCTAAGATTGCACCACGGCTGTACGCCGATACGCCCTGGTCAACTTGGCGGCCTGAGGTCGAGCAGGGTCCCATCAACTGGGTTCACCTTGCAATTCTGGATTTTATTGAAAAGACGGGCGAGCCCATTGGGAAAGCAAAAAAGACCCCACCAACTTCTGCAGGCCTCATAGCGGAGCAACTCGGACTCCCCCAGCAAACGGTTATAGAGGCCGCAAGAGATCTCAGGACGCGACCGGGCGGAAGTTTGCGCCGTTCGTTGCCGCCTGAATACAAGCCGCTACTCAAGAAGGCTAAGGCAAGGTTAGCGCAGCTGGCATCCAGCACCTCCAAGCGATTGCGCCCTCAGAGCCTGAAGAATGCGCGAACGAAATCGGTGACATCAACATCCGTCAGGAAACAAACTCGCCCTGCGATCATACCTGACAGGGTGCGACCTACGCGGTTGTCACTTGCGACTGTGCGAAAGAAAGCTGCGCTTGCTGGAAAACGTCCTTTCATGCCATCGAAGGGAGTATAGAGACGGTGGTCCAAGGCAGGAGGTGGCGCTTGGATTCCTCCTAAGCAGAGCAAATTCCAATTTCTGGCGGGAAAGAGTGCTGGCCGGCCGACACCACCCCTTCGAACTAGAACGACTGTGAGAACCTGGCTTCCAGGAATTCGCCGAGCTTTGCAGTGGCCTTGAATTGTGGGACGGGATCGAGTTCCTTGAATGCCGACGTGAACGCATTGGAGAGACTCCAGATCGTTCGCGGCCGGAATTCCTCGTACTTCGGCTCGAAGTAAAGGTCATGCACGTTGCGGGCAAGGTGCTTTGGAGCTTCGAGTCTGCCCTCGACGAATGCCTCGTAGATGACCACCTTGGCGGTGACATCCGTCAACTCACTTTTCTGCCAGGCTTCCACTTGCTTCCGCATCGGCTCAAAGTTTCGTTGCATTCGGTCAACACCGACCGAAATGCAGTCGATGAGCGAGAACGACTTTGAGTGCTTGGCGAGCACCGGAGTGAACACGCCTGAGACAATGTCTCCGAGCCTCTGATGTTCCGTCTGTTTAGGATGTTCCAATTGAAGGATGGGGATCCCGCAAGTGCTTGAATCGGAT
>WNFJ01708291.1_pt1 | contig 17593 bp, 12 predicted proteins | sample 5400461 | NCBI WGS metagenome assembly WNFJ01 (sample SAMN13153349, study PRJNA577476) | soil metagenome | isolation source: 115 cm saprolite on Douglas fir-dominated hillslope | place: USA:California | collected 2013-09-17 | reverse complement strand
ATTCAATTCTCGCTCACGGTTCTAGAAACCACACAACCGCGACCGAAACTGAAATGGGTCGATGCCAACCCCGCCTCTTCGTTCACACCCAACAGAATCGATCTCTCTGGCTCTCAAGTGCTCGCGGGGTGCTTATCCGCTTTCTGCTCTGTTGGCCTGCTGCTATGGGCATTTCTGCATCTCTGGCTATTTGAACAGTGAGGCAAAATGTCACAACGGTGGGTTGGCACATCTGGCACAACAACTCCTTCAATCCCATTTACCGCGCCGAGCAGGACCTCCACGAGCTCTCCAACTATTCCGATTTCAGCGAAGTCGTGATGTACAACAACGTCGGTGGCGAGCGCATGGCCTTCTATGCAGACAATATTGGTTCCACACTTTATGGCGACCTCTCGAGCAAGGCCTCATCGATTTCAACGATGAAGTGATGGGGTTTCAGGAACGCAGCTACGATTAGATTCCTCACACCGGCCTTTCGTCTGACTCGCGCTGCAGGGGGTTGCCGGCACGAACACTCTCATCTGGCCAGGCATCGATATCGATATCCCGACCGAGCCCAATAACAGCAAGGGTACGCCGCAAAGCGTTAAGGAAGCGGTTCTCGCAGCCTTCCGCGCCGGCGCGCCAGGCGTGCTTTTATCTCGCAAGTACTCCGAGATGCGGCTCGCCAACCTCAGGGGCGCCGGAGAAGCGATTCGCGAGTTGAGACTATCTAGTTGAAAAAGGGGGGTTGAGTCGCGCAAACTCCTTGAGCAGCGCACTTCGGAAGCTACTGCGTCTGAAGCAATCCTTCTTGTTTGACGTCGAAGACAAAATGCCGTTAAGGACCGAGCCCCGACAATGCTAGGAATGCAGAGATTTATCTTATGGTTTTCGCTGCTCTTACTTGCGGTGCCGTTCGCCCAGAATCCTGGCACCACCTCGGTCACGGCTCGTCTTGACGTTGCTCCCTCTCAATAGCTGGCAACACCCATCGACCATAATTGGTCCTCCTATAACGGCGACTACAGCGGACGTCGCTTCAGCGCTCTCCGCGACATCGACTCGGCTAATGTCTCGCAACTCAGGGCACAGTGGGTGTTTCACGCCACAAACTCCAGCCATCTGGAAGTTACGCCTGTGGTTGTCGACGGGATGATGTTCGTGACTTCCGCCAACGATGCGTACGCTCTGGATGCGCAAACAGGCCGGTCCGTGTGGCACTACTCGCGCCCTATCACGGAAGGGCTGATTGATGATGCCTCGCAGCATCACAATCGTGGAGTCGCCCTATGGCGCGACCGAGTCTTCATGGAAACTGACAACGCACATTTGCTGTGCCTGGATGTTCGCTCGGGTCACCTGCTCTGGGACGTTGCTTACACCGATGGAAACCGCAATTACGGCGCCACCAGCGCTCCCCTGGTGGTCAAAGATAAAGTCCTTGTTGGAACTTCCGGCGGCGACGATGGCGTGCGCGGCTTTGTAGCGGCTTACGATGCCGCAACCGGGAAGGAGTCTTGGCGTTTCTGGACCATCCCTGCGCCCGGAGAGTTCGGTTCCTCCAGTTGGCCGGGCGAGAGCTACAAGCTGGGTGGCGGCACAACCTGGATGCCAGGAACCTTTGATCCCGAACTCAATACCATTTTCTGGGGCACCAGCAATCCGGCGCCGGATTTTGATGGAGATCCGCGTCCCGGCGATGACCTCTATACCGATTGCCTCCTCGCTCTGGATCCCGACAATGGAAAGTTGAAATGGTATTTCCAGTTCACGCCGCATGATCTTTTCGATTACGACGCGGTTGAAACGCCAGTGCTCGTCGATACGGTTTTCAAAGGTCAGCCTAGAAAGCTCATCGTGGAGGCAAACCGAAATGGTTTTCTCTACGTGCTCGATCGGACCGATGGAAAATTTCTATCGGCAACACGTTTTTCCGAAAAGCTGAATTGGGCCAACGGAATTGACGAAAAAGGCCGTCCCATTCGAACAGAGCTCAAACCAACAGACAAGGGCACCCGCATCTGTCCAGGCATGGTCGGAGCCACGAATTGGCACTCGCCCGCATTTAATCCGGAAACATCATTGTTTTATTTTATGGCGTTGGAAAGCTGCAACATCTACAAGCTCAGAGCCCAAAAATTTGTTACCGTCCAGACTTACTACGCTACCGGAGCTAGCCACAGTGAGACCGACCGGAACCAGAAAATTCTCCTGGCCTATTCCATCGATGGGGATAAGCCTGCTTGGCGCTACATTCAATCCGGCAACGGACATTCATCCGCTGGCGTCATGACGACTGCCGGCGGACTGGTCTTTTTTGGCGATGACGCGCAATCCTTCGAAGCTGTGGACGCGGCGACCGGAAAATCGTTATGGCACTTCAATACCGGGCAGAACATCAGCGCATCCCCGATGACTTATGCCGTTAATTCGAAACAGTTTGTCGCCATTGCGGCGGGAAGCGACATTTTCAGTTTCACATTGCCTTAGTATCGGGCGAAACACTGCTTTCGATCCCGGCTCGGCCTCCAGCCTCCCTCATCGGCAGTAACGATAAAGCACATTTGTAAATTTCAATCGACAAGCGCTTGACTTCGGTCTCACTCCATTTTAAACTCCCCGACCAAGTGGGGGGAATATGGGGAATCGTGTCTTTCGCCTTGTTTTAATCGTTTTAACTCTTTTTTCAAGTGCCGGCCTGCTATATGCCGATGTGACCGGTTCGATTCAGGGCGTGGTGAGTGACCGCACTCAAGGAGCGATCGTCGGCGCAAAACTTACGATCACGAATACGCAAACGAATCTGCGATACGAAGCGGTCACGGGGCCGGACGGCTCGTATCACGTCCTGGCTTTGCCGGCGGGCACTTACACCCTCACGGTCACCGCAACTGGATTCCGTCCATTCACCGAAACGAACATCGAGGTAAAGGTGAACGACCAACTGCATATCGATGTGACCATGGCTTTGGGAACGACAACAGAAACCGTCAGCGTCGAAGCCAATGCCGTGCAGGTGCAGACGGAGAGCACGCAGCTCGGCGACGTTATCGACTCGAAGAAGATGCTCGCTCTTCCGCTGAACGGGCGCAGCTACATCGATCTTCTGGGCTTGCAGGCGGGCGTTGCGCCCGGCACCGCTGGAACGATCCAGCAGGACCGTCCAGTATCGGGCAATTTGAATCCGGGCAACATCTCCGTAAATGGGCAGCGTGAGACCGCAAACGCATTCTTGGTGAACGGCGGAGATGTGAGTGAGGGACGCAACCTCGGCGCAGGTTTGGTGCCGAATCTGGACTCGGTCGAGGAATTTCGACTCATCACCAACAGTTTTGACGCCGAGTATGGCAAGTTCAGCGGCGCGGTGATGAATGCCATCACCAAGTCCGGCACCAACGGCTTTCACGGTGACGTCTTCGAGTTCCTGCGCAACGATACGCTGGATGCCAAGAATTACTTTGTGTCTTCCAAGTCCGAGTTGCGTCGCAATCAGTTCGGGTACGCGGCCGGCGGACCGATCTGGAAAGACCATTTGTTCTGGTTCTCGGATTATCAAGGCACCCGCCAGGTGCAAGGCGCGGAAACCGGCCTCGTTACAGTACCGACGGCAGACCAGCGTCAAGGCAACTTTGACCCTTCACTCTTGACCGGTACGATCGATGGCCCGTACTGGGCACAAGTGCTTTCGCAGCGGTTGGGCTACCCCGTGACGCAAGGTGAGGCGTACAGCTTTGCCGGTTGTAACTCTACGGCGCAGTGCGTGTTTCCGGGTGGTGTGATTCCACAGTCGGCCTGGTCAGCACCGGCTGCACATATCCTCCCGTATATTCCGGCGCCGACGCTTCCAGGAGATACGAACAACTATTCGAATAACAGCCAGAGAAACGTAGCCAATGACAACAAGATCGGGGAGCGCGTCGATTTCAACAACCAAAAGACCGGTAACTGGTCGTGGTATTACCATCTTGATAACTCAAACTTGCAAACCGCGCTGGCCGGCTTCGCTAGTGTTCCGGGCTTTCCAACAACCACGACTTCGCGGGCGCAAGAGTTCGTGATGAGCAACGCCAAGACGTTCGGAGCCACGGCGGTGAACGAGGCGCGGTTTAGCTTCTTCCGCACCGCGCTGCACGCCGACACCCCGGCTGGGAGTTTCGCGAGCCTGTCGTCGCTTGGTTTCGTGACCGGCGCCAACACCCTCGGCATTGTCCCGCTTGCCGGATATAAGGAGTACGTGCCTCAAACGAGCTTTAGCAACCTCGGCTTGAACATTGGCGTGCCCACGCTTAATACCTTCCAACCCAACACCACCTATATGGTTTCTGACGTATTTTCCAAGGCCATGGGCAGGCATACGTTGAAGTTTGGCGGCGAATTCCGCTACCTGCAAGTGAATGAACGGAACTTTGCCAATCCTAATGGCGGCTTCACATTTGATGGCACGGTAACTGGAACCGATTTTGCGGACTTCCTCCTCGGCGCCACCTCAACTACCAGCGCCCCTTACACGCAGGCGGCCGAACAGTTCCTGGATTCGCGCACACGTTACGGTGGTGCCTTCGTCCAGGACTCCTGGAAGGTAACACCTAATCTTACGCTCAACCTCGGCCTGCGCTGGGAAGTCAGCATGCCGTGGTACGACACGCAAGGGAAGATTCAGACCTTCAATCCTGGGCAACAGTCCACGGTCTTTCCGCTCGCGCCTACAGGCCTGGTATTTCCGGGCGACGCCGGCATTCCCAAGACGCTCGCTCACACGACATACAACAACTTCGGCCCGCGTTTGGGATTGGCATATTCACCCGGATTTTCCGACGGAGTTTTGGGCAAAATATTTGGCGGTCCGGGCAAAACCAGCATCCGGGCAGCTTACGGCATGTACTATACCTCGGTTGAGGACCTGAACTTGTTCTACGAAGTGGCGGATGCGCCGTTCGGCCTATATTGGACCTCACCCGTCTCGGTCATGTTTGACCAACCGTTCCTGATTCGTGCCACGGGGCAGTCCTTGGGACAGCGTTTTCCCTTCACCGCTCCGCTTCCGGGCGCCCCATCGAACAAGACACTGGACTTTTCGGTTTACGAACCGTTCAACTTTTTTCCCGGCTACGGCATTCATAACAAGTTGCCGTACGCGGAGCACTTCAATCTCTCGATCCAACGAGAGCTAACCAGATCAACGGTGCTGACGGTGGCTTACGTCGGCACCGAGGGCCACCGCCTCCTCACTCAGCGGGAATCGAATCCCGGCGACTCCGCTCTGTGTATGCAACTCAATGCGCAAGGCGCTGTAGACACGACCGCAGGAACCGTTGGCTGCGGACCTGGCAATGAGAACGACGTTTTCCAGCGTCCGGACGGCTCATTTGTTTACAGCACCAGGAACCAGATCCTAAATCCAAATTACTGCCCCGGCTCGGCTCTGCAGGTGTGTTATGGTTCCGGGAATACCTACACATGGACCACCGCCAATTCAATCTACAACGCCGGGGAAGTCACCGTGGAGCGCAAGGCCAACGACTTCACCTTCCTTGCGGCATACACCTTCTCTAAAGCCTTGGACGATTCTTCGGCCTTCAACGACTTGGTGAATTTCGTAAATCCTAGGTTGAGCCGAGGACTTTCATCGACGGATATCACTCACAATTTTGTCGCTAGTTACGTTTGGGCCATCCCGTTCGACAGAGCTTTCGCTAATGCTCCCAAACGCTTGACCCAAGGCTGGCAGATTCAGGGGATCACTCGCTTCTCCACCGGCTTTCCCATCCAGATGAACCAGGGCACCGGAGACGCATCGCTGGCTGGCAGTTCGTCTACGGATATGCCGAATCGCGTGGGCCCGGTCGTGATTGTGAATCCGCGCAAGTCCAATCCCGGTTGCCCTACTACCGACGGTACCGGATGCTACTTCCTGCCCAGCGCATTCGCCGTGAACACCGTTCTGGGCACTTTTGGCACCGCCAACCGCCGCTTCTTCCACGGCCCGGGATTCAACAACACCGATTTCGGCATATCGAAGCGAACCCAAATTAAGGAGAATCTCGCTTTCGATCTCCGTATCGAATTTTTCAACATTTTCAACCACGCGCAATTTATTGGTCCAACCGGGAACATCAGCAGCTCGACCTTCGGCGTTGTCACCAATGCGCGCGATCCTCGCATCGGTCAGGTCAGCGCGAAGTTCTACTGGTAATTTGAGCAAACCAAGCGAGGCATAGGCACAGTATTTCCTCCTGGCTTCGCTTGGGTTTCTTCCGCATGTTAGGCTGTCTTCGATGAAGTGCGGCCGGACGGATTCGATCATTCACCATGGTGAGCTCTTCCTAGTCGTGTCTATCCTCGTTCTCACTCTTGCTAACCCGGGACCGTTGCTCGCTCAGACGGCGGAAAGCTACCGTCAGCAGGCCACTGAGTTCGCTCGTTCCAAGTCATGGGACGAAGCCGTCGCCGCTTATCGCAAGGCTTTGGATCTCGATCCCGACGACGCGCTGACCCACTACGACCTTGCTCTGGCTTTGCATTACAAGGGTGACACCAAACAAGCCGTCGAAGAGTTCGAGTCCGCGATTCGCCTCAAGCCGGCATGGGGCCAGGCCCACTATGGCTTGGGTGCCGCTCTGTATGACCTCCATGATCAGGCCGGGGCCCTGAAAGAACTGCGCAAGGCGGTTGAATGCGAACCCACCAATGCACTTGCGCACCGTCTCCTCGCGCGCGTTTATTCGGAGCAAAATGATTTTGCCGCTGCGGAACGCGAGCTCAACCGCGTCGCCGCGCTCAAGCCTTCGGCGGAGATGTATTTCGAGTTAGGGCAAGTCGAAGGCCAACTCGGCAAGCTGGATGCTGCCGCGGCTCAGTTTCGCTCCGCATTGCGTCTCGACCCGAAGTTGGCGCGAGCTCACGTCATGCTCGGCGTAACCCTGCGCCGTCAGGGTGATCACAAGGGCGCGCTTGCCAACTTCCGAAAGGCGGATCCTGCCAACCCCAATGCCCAATACAATCTCGGCATGGAACTTAAGGCAGAAAATGATCTACCGGGCGCTATTGCCGCTTTCCGCCGGGCCATCGAACTGCAACCCGATTTCGAGAAAGCTCACTATAGCTTAGGCATCGCCCTCCGTTCTCAAGGCGATACCGCTGCGTCTCACAAGGAATTGGATGAACTGAACGCACTGCACGAGTTTCGCGCCCGCCTCGCGCAAGCAAAGCTGCTTATCCTTCAGGGCGTGGAAGCGCTGAAGAAGCAACAACTGGATGAAGCTCTGAATCTCTTTCAGAAGGCCATCGAACAGAGTCCGGAGTTGCCCACCGGCTACTACTACCTGGGTGTCACGTGGGACCGCAAACAGGACTACGCGCGCGCCAAGGAAGCTTACGACAAGGCCTTGCAATTGAAACCCGATTACGCCCAGGTCCACACGAGCCTCGGACTTCTTTACTGGCGCAACAATGACCGTGATCGCGCCCTTCAAGAGTTTCATCAGGCAGTAATGTCTGATGCCGATCTTCCGGAGGCGCACTACAATCTGGGTCTTGCCCTGGCGCAATCGGGGCAACTCGACGAAGCAGCTCGCGAACTGAACGAAGCGCTGAGCCTTGATCCCAAATACACCGACGCGCGTATTCAATTGGGCTTGGTGTTGAGCCAGAAAAACGACACCGCCGGCGCCATCAGCGTTTTTCGAGAACTAGTGCATCGCGATCCGGCTTTCGCAGAGGCTCATAACAATCTCGGATTGGCGCTGTTGCAGGCCGGTGAGAACGGCGCGGCAAAGTCCGAATTTCTCGAGGCAGTTCGCCTGAAGCCCTCCTATGCAGAGGCGCACTATAACCTCGGATTGGCGCTACAGAAACAAGGAAAGGAGGCAGAGTCGCGTGCGGAGTTCGAGAAAGCTTTCGAAATTGAACCCGAGTTAAGAAACGCGGCTCGCCCTTGAAAAATGTTCTCGCGACGAGATTTTGCGTTCTTGGCTTTGATCGTGGCGGCTGCGATTCTTTGCAGGTTGCCCGCAGCCGGACTCCGCGCGGCCACCAACCGCGCACCGCAGCCGTCCAGCGGTGATGATTCCGCGAAGATGTGCGAGTTTGTGGCCCCAGGAGCTGCTTTTTCCATTCCCTATGTTTCAAAAGCCCAGGACTTGAACACCAATCCTGATTCTCCCACCTGGGCACACGCAGCCTCCAGCTGGATTGAGAAAGACTGCTCTCATCAAATCGATTATCCCAAGCTGAAGACGGAAGTCCGTGTTTTTTGGACAGACTCCGACTTGTATCTGCTGTTCGTTTCCCCTTACACCGAACTGAATCTCTGGTTGCCTGCCGATAACACCAAGGATCGCCTGAAACTCTGGGACCGCGACGTCGTCGAGTTTTTCTTAGGTGATGATTGGCAAGACATTAAGCGCTACCGCGAATTCGAAATCGCCCCAACTGGCGATTGGGTCGATCTCGCGATCGATCTCAATAAGGACACCTATGACGCCAAGTGGGATTCTGGCTGGCAACGCCAGGGGCGCATCGATGAAAAGAACCATATCTGGTACGCGGCGGCTCGTGTGCCGCTGCGCTCCGTCAGCGAAAAATCAGTGCAAGCCGGCACCAAGTGGCGCGTCAATCTCTATCGCATCGACGGGTTGGGTGCGGACCCCGTGCGCCACTTTATGTGCTGGCAGCCGACTTGTGTGATCAACCGCGATCCTAATCACGTGCCCGAACATTTTGGAACTCTAGTTTTCACGAAATAAGAATTCCCTCCGAGAGGAAACAAAATGCCTTTTGCAAACGAACCAAGTCGCCGTGGATTCATGAAAATGCTGGCCGCTTCGCCGTTGCTAGCGCAAATCGCCGCTCAGGGGCTCTATGTAAAGTCCGCAGCCGCGATGGGTCTAGACCCGAAGAGCAATGTTTACAGCCGGCTCGGGGTCAAGACCGTCATCAATTGCCGTGGAACATGGACTTACCTCAGCGGATCCCTGCAATTTCCCGAGGCCCGCGAGGCTCAAGCCGAAGCCGGGCGTTATTTTGTGAACATGGTCGAACTGCATCACGCCGTCGGGCGTCGCTTGGCCGAACTGACCGGGGCGGAATCGGGAGTCATTACTTCGGGCGCCGCGGGAGCCATGGCCGCCGCCACCGCAGCCTGCATGGCCGGAAGCGACCCGCAAAAAATCTGGCAACTGCCTGATACCACTGGACTGAAACACGAAGTGATCATGGTTGGCGGCCGCAGCGCATTTGACAGCGCCATCCGCCTGACCGGCGCGAAGTTGGTCCTCGTCGAGAAGCCCGACGATATAACACCGCCATGATTTACACCACGGATCTGAAGGAAAAGCTCGAACGCGAAGCAGCCATCGCAAAACAGCATAACGTGCCGCTGTTGCTGGACGACGCCGCAGGTATTCCGCCGATCGACAACATCAAGCTCTACGCCAAGATGAAGCTCGACCTTTATACCTTCTCCGGCGGTAAGGGTTTGCGCGGCCCGCAATGCAGCGGCGTGCTCCTCGGCCGCAAGGACCTGATCGAAGCTGCGGTGCGAAATTCCTGCCCCTACGAGGGCGCGGTCTGCCGCCCCATGAAAGTTGGGAAAGAAGAGGTAATTGGTTGCCTGACCGCGATTGAGACTTGGCTGAATACCGATTCCAAGAAACTCTACGACGAATGGAACGCCCGCGTTGATCGTATCGCAAAGCTCGTCAATACCGTCCCGGGAGTGCAGACGGAAATCTACATCCCCGACGATGGCAATCGCTATCCGACCTTGCGCATCTCGTGGGACCAGGAAGCGTGGGGCTTTGGCATCAAGGATTGTGTGCAGAAACTTCGCGAAGGGGATCCCGTCATTGAAGTCCTGGGCATTGATAATCCGAGCCTGGTGTCCGCAGTGCATGAAGGGATCGAGAAGCCAAAACCCAATCCAAAGGAACTCAAAACGCACAATCATATTGAGCTAGTCTCCATGACCATCCAGCCGGGCGAAGAAATGCTTGTCGGAGACCGTCTGCGATCCATCCTCGGTTCCGCGCGCAAGGGAAAAGCTGCGTGAGACGCCTCCTCTTGTCGGCTGTGTGCGTGTTCTTTTCCGCGCTGCCCGTGCTCGCACAAGCTCCTCCCGATGCGAGACCTCAAACTCATCTCGCTCCAAACGGTTTCGATGCCGGCGACTACGTGTATGTCTCCGGTCAAGGTCCACGCGGTGCTGGCGGAACCACTCCCGCTAGTTTTCCGGCTCAAGTGCGTCAATGTCTCGAGAACGTCCGCAAGGTCGTTGAAACAGCAGGCCTCTCGATGGATCACGTCGTTTATGTCCAGGTGTACCTCGAGGATGTGAAGCACTATCAGGAGCTAAACGAAGTTTTTGCGAACTACTTTCCCCACGATCCGCCCGCTCGCGCCGTCTTAGGCATTGCGCAGGTTCCCGAATCGCCAGTACAAATCACGGCTGTTGCCGTCCGTGACCTTCGCGGCAAGCAGCCAGTTTCCTTGCGCGATTTTTCGCAAAGCAAGGCCTACTCTTCCGGCATGCTCACACACGACCGCCTGTTTGTCTCCTCTATACCTGCCGGCGACTTTACAGGGACAACATGGCGCTCGACCTCCTGAACTCCGTGGTTCAGGCGGCCGGCCTGACATTGGCCAACATGGTTTTCGTGAATCCTTATCTAACCTCGGCAGTCCCGATGCGCGTCATGAACGAGCAATACGCGCGTCGCTTCGAATTTGGAAATACTCCGGCTCGCGCCACCATCGAAGTCTCCAGTCTCCCCGAAGGCGCGCAGATCACCTACACTGGCATTGCAGTTCGCGATTTGGCTCAGCGGCGCTCGATCCGCCCAAAGAACATGCCACCGAGTCCCACAGCTAGCCCGTGCGTTTTTGCGGGAGATACTCTGTATTGTTCCGCGAAGAGCGGATTTATTCCCGGGCCGAACGGGGGTGTGTACGCCGCTTCGACGAAGGACCAGACGCGCCAGACCATGCGCAACCTCCTCGACAATTTAGAGGAAGCAGACATGACCTTTGATCAGGTGGTCTCGACCACGATTTACTTGGACGATTTGCAGGAGTTGCCGCAGTTTGCCACGGTCTACCAAAAATATTTCAAGGGCCCGCTGCCTTCACAAACGGCCGTCCAGCAGCTTCCACCGGCCGAACGGAAACCCGACAAAGACGATCACTACCCTGATTTGGAGCAAATGTCACTCATTGGGGTGCGTGGTCGAAGCGGCTCAACGATGAGGCCTCTGCCGTAGCTCAAAAGTCATGAATAGACAAACCGCACATTCGACGGATCTGTACGCAAACCTCAATCGGGATTCTTAGGCATCGGCACGAATACCCTCACCGCCAGGATGTGGGCCTTCGCCGCGGAGGTCTTCTGATTGTAGAACCCGACCGTACAGTTCGGCCGAAAATAGTACGCGTCTCCCGCTTTGGCGTGATGCAGGCCCGCGACTCCATCCATCCCGCCGCCCGCGGCCATTTGCCCCTCGCCATCCAGCACCAGATAAATCTCTTCCGCTACTTCGTGGTGGTGCGGAGTATTTGTACCGCCGGGCGCAAAGTCCATCAGGAAGAAATCAGCCACAGTATAGGTCGCGTTAATTCGATCACGCTTGCCCGTACGCGGCCCAATCAGGAGCTTGTACAGCACGGAGTCTGGATGACCTTCGACAGTCTCTTCCTTGAGTTCGGCTAAATTTGCGACTGCCAATTCTGCCGGTGGCGAGAGTGGAGTGTCTTGAGGAATTCGAACTGTGGTCACCACCACGCGAAGCGCTTGGCTTGACGGATTGGAAATGCTGTGCCGGACTGTCGGCGGCACATAGGCGAAATCATTCTGCGCCAGAGAGTGCGATTGCTCGCCGTAGTGCAGCATCCCGCTGCCGCCTAAAACGAAATACAGCTCTTCTTCCCGCGGATACTCGACCACCCGGCAGTTGCCGTGGGGCGCCACGGTTAACTCTGCGAAGCGTGCCACGCTCTTCGGCACTTTTGATTCAGCATCTCCCTCACCAAAGATCGCAGTGTAATGGCAGGACTCGCTGGACAAATCAATCTGCTGCTCCTGAAGAGCCGAAACGTCGCGGTACAACCACGTGGGCTCGACTTTCCTCTCTTGGGGGAGCAGTGCCATCCCGATCGCCAAAAGCATCACCTGGAACTCCCGCATCCTCGTCCTCCAATGAAGTCGAGTCATTGCTCCGCGAGCGAACGCTTCCATGCCCGGACTCGCGAACACTATACATCCAGGCGTGTGCTCACGGCTGCTTCATCTTTTAGTTCAATTGACGCGCCTTCCTCAGCGAATACCGCCAACGTACCACGGTCGTGCCCACGATCAGGGCCAGGCAAACCTCTATGAATACCTTTCCACCGTCGAGCCACTGCACTGGCGAATTTTTCAGATCGGGGTCGGTGAAAAGGCTATGCCAGAAGAGCGCAACCGCCGCAAAATAGATAGTGAAGTGCACAGACTTCCAAAGTCGCCGACCTAGTCTGAGGCGCAAATACGAAGTAACCACCACGATGGCAACCGTGTACAACGCGACGGCGCCAATAGTGTTTTCAAGCGGCTGGCTCGGCGAGTGTATCGGGTAAACTACGTCAACCATGCGAAATCGCGTTGGCTTGTTAAGTAGAAGAATCAGCGGGTGCAGAATCGCCGCCCCTAACGCCACATATCCAGACCAGTTGTGCAGTTGAAAGTAATTGAACCTGCGATGCGGCCAGCTGCGAACCGGACTATAACGAATTGCCATCAGCATTCCGAGCACCATGTTGAAGGCAACCGCGCCCACCGCAACCATGCCCACATACGCACAAATGTCCAGAACGCTGATGCTCACTGGCGTGCACCCTATTCATCAGAGAACTTGCACTGGAAAAACGCCGGGAAGCAGCGTGCAGCGCTTCCCGCGTTTCTACTTTCGTGCGAGGACCTCGGTTGGTTGGGCAGCCGAGGCCGGAGACACCACCGCATCCACCATGGCTAATCCTTCTTCCACGATGTCCAAGCCCTGACGCAGTTCATCCTCCGTGATGATCAGCGGCGGGCAAACCCACAACATATTGAACCGGCTGAACGCGTAAAGATGCTTGCTCTTCAAGTGGCCCGCAAGCTTGTTCATTTCAGGACTACTGCCATTAAACGGAGCCAAAGGTTCGCGTGTGCTCTTGTCTTTCACCAACTCCAAAACGCTGAAGAGCCCTTTGTAGCGGACATCGCCAACGCAGTGATATTTCTGTTTCATGGCTTCGAGGCGCGTGGCCAGATAGCGCCCCTGCCGCTCCACATTCTGAAAGACTTTTTCTTCTTCGTAGAGATTCAGATTTGCAACCGCGGCCGCGCAACACACCGGGTGCCCGCTGTAAGTCAGTCCGCCCCAGAGCATGTTGGTCTCGAAGTATTTGGCGATCGCGTCGGAAACAATCACGGCACCGAGAGGGAGATAGCCGCTGGTCAAGCCCTTGGCACACGTGACGATGTCGGGACGAATGCCAAAATGCTGCGTGGCCAGCCATTTTCCGGTGCGCCCGAATCCACTCATGACCTCGTCGTCGATCAATAAAATGCCGTATTTGTCGCACAGCGCGCGCAGCTTTGGATAGTAGTCGTCCGGCGGAACCAGCAAACCATTCGACCCCGTGATGCCTTCCACCAGAATCGCCGCGATCGTGTGCGGTCCCTCCATCTGAATAATTTCTTCTATGTGTGAGACGCATTCGCGATGGCAGGTTTCCACCTTTTGTCCGAACGGGCAGCGATAGCAGTAGGGATCGAATACGCGAACGATGCCAGGAATACCCGGCTCCACAGGCCAACGCCGTGGATCACCCGACGCGGTCATCGAACCCATCGTGGCGCCGTGATACGAACGATAGCGCGTAATAACCTTGTCCCGGCCGGTAAAAAGCTTCGCCATTTTCATGGCGTTTTCGTTGGCTTCGGCCCCGCCCAGTGTGAAAAAGGCTTTGGCGAGTCCCGTGACTTCAGCAAGCTTTTTGCCCAGCAGGCCCCGCGGTTCTGTGGCAAAGCCAGGTCCGGCGAAGCACAGTTCATCGACCTGCTTTTTGATCGCCTCGAGCATTTTGGGATGCTGGTGGCCGATATTCAGGTTGATCAGCTGAGAGCTAAAGTCCAGCCAGCGATTGTCGTCGCCGTCCCAGAACCACACCCCTTGCCCGCGTTTCATGTGAATCGGATCGGATGCCCCCTGCACCGACCAGGAGAACATGGTGTAATCGCGGTTTTCTTGAACCACTTTGCGGGAATGAGAATCCATAACGTCCTGCCTTCCTTGAAATCGTGCGCGCGGTCAGCGCGGTTCGAGAATCCAGTCCATTGTTTTGGACGCCAGCCGATCCAACGCCACGACCGACATTTCCAGATGCTCTTCCTTTGTATCTTCTATCTTATTATGGCTGATACCGTTCAGCGACTGCACGAACATCATCACCGTGGGAATTCCCGCGCGCGACACTTCGGCCGCGTCGTGCAATGGCCCCGAAGGCATGCGATGCGAAGTGCCGGACGTCTCCCGAACCGCTTGCTCGCACAATCCCAGCAAGTGCGGATGAAACGGCACGGGTTCGATGTTCCACAGCCGCGACCAGTTCACCGTGCAATGTTCTTCCGCGGCAAAACGCTGGCTGGCCTCCTGAGCTTCGCGATACATCTGCGCAAGAATCTTGGCTTCCAGATCGCGCTGGTCCAGCGTAACCTCGCAGCGGCCCACCACCGCGGTGACGATTCCCGGGAACGTCTTCACGCTGCCCATGGTGCAAACCGCGTCTTCGTGTTTCTTCGCGATGTTCCGGATCTCCAGCGCCAGCCTTGCGGCTGCGGCAAGTGCGTCGCGCCGCGCGGTCATGGGCGTCGACCCGGAATGCGCTTCTTGTCCGTGGAACGTGATGATGTGCCGCTCTACACCTTTGGTGCCCAGCACCACGCCAAGCGGCAAGCCCATGCGCTCCAGCACCGGCCCTTGCTCGATGTGCAGCTCAAGATAGGCTGCAGCGTTCTTACGTTCTTTCCCGGCGTCAGGAAACTTATCGATCTCCACGCCGCAGCGCCGCAACGCATCCTCCAATTTCACGCCGTCGCGATCGGTGCGGCCGCGATCCGCTTCAATCGAATGCGTGCCCGCAAACGCCGACGAACCAAGCAAACTGCGTCCGAAGCGTGCGCCTTCTTCATCGGCCCAGTCCACCAAACGGACCGTGGCCGGAGGGCGACCCGCGAATTCCCTGGCAATTCGGCGCCACAGTTCGAGTCCTGCCAGCACATTCAGCGAGCCATCGAGCCAACCGCCGTTCGGCACCGAATCGAGATGCCCGCCAATCAACAAGCATTTTTCAGACGCGCCCGGCAGCGTGACCCAGTTATTTCCCGCTGCGTCGTAGTGCTGCTCAACGGGAAGCTCCTTCAACGTTGACGCAAACCACTCGCGCGCCTTCAGCCACGTGTCCGTCCAGGCCACACGCTGCGCGCCGTTTTCGTCGCTGGTCAGCGCACGGAGTTCCTTCAATTCCGCGACTGTACGTTTGGGATTCAGGCTCATAGGTTCGCTCAGAAATGGCTCGGCTCGCGCTTCAGCATTTTGCCGCGGCCACGTTCACCAACGAATTTTCCGTCGCGCACCTGGACTTTTCCGCGCACGGTCACAACCGACGGACGGCCCTCGATCAGCATTCCTTCGAAGCCGCTATAGTCGTTGTTCACGTGGTGCGACTTCGCGGAGACCACGCCGCGATAATTCGTGTCGTAAACCACCAGGTCGGCATCACTAGCCACGGCAATAGTGCCCTTGCGCGGGTAAAGCCCAAAAAGTTTCGCAGCCCGCGTACTCGCCGCATCCACAAAGCGATCCAGATCCAGCCTTCCGCGCTGCATCCCGTGGGTGTACAACAGGTTGACGCGGTCTTCGATTCCCGGAATCCCGTTGGGAATATTGACGAACGAATCCTTGCCCAGCAATTTCTGCCCGGTATCAAACGGACAATGATCCGTTCCGACCGTATCGATGGACCCTCCCGCCAGTGCGTTCCAGAGCGCGGCTTGATTGTGCTTCGCGCGCAAAGGCGGCGACATCACGTGCTTCATTCCTTCAACGCCGGGGCGTTCGGCGTAACTCTTGTCGAGCAGGAAATGCGGCAGCACCGATTCCACATTAATCTTCACGCCTCGTGCCTTCGCCCCGAGCGCAGCATGCAAGGCCTTCTCGCACGAGAGATGGACAACGTAGCCCGTTGCTCCCGTGTTTTCCAGGAACGTGGCGAACCGGCCGGTGCCCTCGGCTTCCACCGATTCCGGCCGGCTGGGCTCATGCCATTCAGGTCCGGTCTTCCCTTCCGCCACGAGCTTTTGCTGCAAGCGCGCGACAAGCTCCGCGTTCTCGCAATGCGCGGTAACAATCACGCCCAGCCGTTTCGCAAGCTCCAGTGTCTGATACATTTCTCCGTCGTCGACGCCAAAAAAGTTCTTGTACGCCAGAAAGATTTTGAACGATGCCGTCCCGTCGGCAACAATCTGTCGCAATTGTGATTCGGTTTCTTTTACGAACTTGGTCACGGACATGTGGAAGGCGTAGTCGCACGCGCTTTTGCCTTCGGCCTTCGATTTCCAGAGTTGATAGCCCTCGAACGCATCGTCGTTGCGATTCGGGCAGCACATTTCAATATACGTGGTCGTTCCGCCAATCAGCGCCGCAATGCTGCCGGTTTCGTGCGTATCCTTGGCGAACGTCGCCATGAACGGAAGATAGATGTGCACGTGCGGATCGATAAAGCCGGGAAAAACCAGTTTGCCGCTCGCGTCAATGACTTCGGTATTCGGAGGAGTTTCCAGATCTTTGCCGATGCCCGTGATGGTCTCGTTTTCCACGTAGATGTCCGCCTGCACGCGCGAGCCCACGGTTACGATTTCTCCGTTCCGGATCAGCAAAGCCATCTGTCGCTCCCGCAATTACAACACCCTCAGTGAATGTGGATTCCCATTTTTTCGCGATATGCCTGCATCTTGTCCCAATCTTCGGTCACTTCGCGCTGCGAATCGGAAAGTTGTTTCCAGGTAACCGGCGGCCGCCCGGACGGCTCTTCGATCATGCGGATACAATCTTCCACGGGGCAAACGTTATAGCACAGCCGGCAACCGACGCAATCCTCTTCGCGCACCTGCACGCTGGGACGCGAATTCACCGCGTCGTCCTTACCGTTCGCGCGGATATCGTAAGCGTGAGGTTGTACAACGCTGCCATCCTTCGCGATCAAGTCAATGCACTGATGGGCCGTATCGTTGCACGCCACATAGCAAAGATTGCAGCGGATACATTTCTGCTGGTCGATGCGCGCCACCGCGCGAAACGAAAGGTCGAAACTATGGAAGTCCGAGACGCGATTCAGGCTTTGCCCAACTACGTCAGAAACGCTTGCGAAGCCCTTCTCATCCATCCAGTTGGACAGCCCGTCGCACAAATCTTCCACAATGCGGAATCCGTAGTGCATCACGGCGGTGCACACCTGTAGACTGCTCGCGCCGAGCAGCAGAAATTCCGCGGCATCGCGCCACGTCGAGATTCCGCCCATCCCCGAGATCGGCATCTTC
>WNFJ01048228.1_pt1 | contig 17594 bp, 17 predicted proteins | sample 5400461 | NCBI WGS metagenome assembly WNFJ01 (sample SAMN13153349, study PRJNA577476) | soil metagenome | isolation source: 115 cm saprolite on Douglas fir-dominated hillslope | place: USA:California | collected 2013-09-17 | reverse complement strand
CGCGCCTGTCGGCGACGAAATCGATCAGCGTCACGTCGGTCTCGTGGCCGACCGCCGAGATCAGCGGGATCATGCTGTCGGCGGCGGCGCGGACCACGATCTCCTCGTTGAACGACCACAGGTCTTCCAGCGATCCGCCGCCGCGCGCGACGATCAACAGATCCGGCCGCGGAATCCTGCCACCCTCCGGCAATGCGTTGAAACCGCGGATCGCAGCGGCAATCTGTTCGGCCGAGCCTTCGCCCTGCACCCGCACCGGCCACACCAATACGCGGCGGGGAAAGCGGTCTTGCAGCCGGTGCAGGATGTCGCGGATCACCGCGCCGGTCGGCGAAGTGACGACGCCGATCACCTGCGGCAGCCAGGGCAACAGCTGCTTGCGCGCTTCGTCGAACAGCCCCTCGGCGGAAAGCTTGCGCTTGCGCTCTTCCATCAGCGCCATCAGCGCGCCGACCCCGGCGGGTTCGAGCGCCTCGATCACGATCTGGTACTTCGACGAGCCGGGATAAGTCGTGAGCCTGCCGGTGGCGATGACCTCAAGCCCCTCCTGCGGCTTGAAGCGCATCCGGGCGTGGGCGGTTTTCCAGATCACCGCCTCGATCTTGGCGCCGTCGTCCTTGAGCGCGAAATAACAGTGCCCGGAGGAGTGCGGCCCGCGGAAGCCTGAGATTTCGCCGCGCACCCGGACATGGCCATAGGCGTCCTCCACCGTCCGCCTGAGCGCGGAGGACAGTTCGGACACCGTGAATTCCGGCGCGTTGATAAGGGCTTCAGCCAGGGTCATCAGGACAATCGATTCGGACTTTTCAGGTTGGCACACAAGTTAAGGATTTTGGCCGCCACCGCCAATCGGCACTTGCTTTGACACTAACTCTGTTGTACAGAGTACTCTTTTATTCGAAATACTTCTGCATTTTGGAGGGTGTTCATGGCCGCATCGATCATATCGGCTAGCTTCAAGGTCATCCTCTGGAGTCTTGCCGCCATCGGCTTCGCGACGCTGATCCTGGCGGGAATGATTGCCACGCCGCTCCGACAGCCGCCGGAGCTAACCTCGGTTTCGAACACCGCACGGGCCGTTGATCGCAGCACGATGCCGGGAGTGGAGCGGTTTCAAGCGCGCGACGGCACCGAACTGGCTTACCGGCACTACCCGGCCCGCCCGGCGGCGAGCGGGCCGATCTCCGTGCTCGTGCATGGCTCGTCGGGATCGAGCATCGCCGTCCATGCTCTGGCAAAGACGCTTGCCGAGCGTGGCGTTGAAACCTATGCGCCCGACATTCGTGGCCATGGCGCATCCGGCACGCGCGGGGACATCGTCTATGTCGGGCAGCTCGAGGACGATCTTGCGGATTTCGTCGGCGAGATCCGCAAGGCCCATCCCGCCGCGCCGCTAACCCTGCTCGGTCATTCCGCGGGCGGCGGTTTCGCGCTGCGGATCGCGGCATCGCCGATGCAGAATCTGTTCGCCCGCACGGTGCTGCTGGCGCCCTATCTCGGTCACGATGCGCCGACCAACCCGCCGAATTCCGGCGGGTGGGCCAGCGCCGACGTCCCGCGCATTATCGGATTGCTGGCGCTGCGCAGGATCGGCATCAATTGCTGCGAGGCGCTGCCGACACTTGCGTTCGCGGTACCGCCGAATTCGGCCAACTTCCTGGTGCCGGCCTATTCCGATCGGCTGATGCGCAACTTCGCGACGCGCGGTTATAGAGCCGATCTCGCCGGCGCCACCAAGCCACTGACGATCGTCTCGGGCGCCGCCGATGAATTGATGCTGCCGGACAAATATGCCGAGGCGGTGCACGCGGTCGCACCATCGGTCGAGGTGAAGCTGATCGATGGCGTCAATCACATGGGCGTCGTCAGCGATCCCAAGGCGGTTTCGATTATCGCCGATGAGGTGGCGCAAGCGAGGAGCGGATCATGACGAGCATTGATGCCAAGGAAGCCGCCTCGGCGCTGTCCGACATCGCCTCCGTCGCCCACCGCGTTCGTCAATCGACAACCTACAACCTCGCCAGCCTGATGCTGATCCTGTGGGGTGTGCTGGTCTTTGCGGGCAACATCGCCTCCCACTTCTGGCCGTGGCACGGCGGCTATATCTGGATTGCGGTAAATGCGGTGGGTTTCGCGGGCTCCTGTGCGATCTGTGCCTTCGAAAGCAGGCGAAGAAGCATGCTTGGCTTCGATCTCAGGGCGATCGCGGCGTTCGCGCTGTTCTTTGCCTTCGGACTTCTTTGGTCGGTCGGGCTTGGCCATTTTACGCCGCGCCAGCTCGGCGTGTTCTGGCCGACCTATTTCATGATGGTCTACACCATCGTCGGATTGTGGGTCGGCGCCGCCTTCGTCGCGATTGGCCTCGCTATCACGGCGTTGACGCTGATCGGCGATCTTTTTGCCGGCGACTGGTTCGATCTGTGGATGGCGGTGGTCAATGGCGGCGGGTTTATTCTGGGCGGGCTCTGGATGCGCCCGACGACATCATCCACCAGGCGTTGCGGCTGAAAATCATGGCGGCGCTGAACGCGCTGCCCGCCACTGCGGGACTGGAATTCTCGAAGCTGAAAAAACTGACCGGCGCCACCGACGGCAATCTCGGCGCTCATATCGAGACGCTTTCGAAGGCAGGTTATGTCGCAGTCGACAAGGCTTTTGTCGGCAAGAAGCCGCAAACCACTGTGACCGCGACTGCTGCAGGACGCGGTGCGTTCGCCCGCCATGTCGCGACGCTGCAGGAAATCATCGCGACTTCGGGGCGGCAGCCGTAGCCAGAGCGCCATTTGTGCATCGTCATTCCGGGACGCGCATCGCCGTCCGGAATGACGGTGATCGAGCAATCTCCCCCTTGCAGGGCGAGTGAATTTCGTGCAACCGACACATCGCACACCTTCATCTGGCTGCATTTATGAACATTCTCCTGCTTGGTTCCGGCGGCCGCGAACACGCTTTGGCGTGGAAAATCGCCGCCTCGCCGCTGGTGACGAAGCTGTGGTGCGCGCCGGGCAATGCCGGCATCGCCCGCGAAGCCGAATGCGTGGCGCTCGACATCGCCGACCACGCCGCAGTGATCGATTTCTGCCAGCGCAACGCGGTGGATCTTGTCGTGGTCGGCCCGGAAACGCCGCTGGCGGCCGGGATCGTCGACGATCTCACGGGCGCCGGCATCAAGGCCTTCGGGCCGAGCAGACAGGCGGCGCAGCTTGAGGCATCCAAGGGATTTACCAAAGCGCTCTGCAGCGAGTTCGGCATTCCGACCGGCGCCTATGGCCGTTTCACCAATGCAGCCGACGCGCTGGCTTATGTCCGCGCGCAGGGCGCGCCGATCGTGGTCAAGGCCGACGGGCTTGCGGCGGGCAAGGGCGTCGTCGTTGCGCAGACGCCGCGCGAGGCCGAAGACGCCATCACAAAAATGTTCGACGGCGCGTTCGGGGCGGCGGGCGCCGAAGTGGTGATCGAGCAGTATCTCGCCGGCCGCGAGATCAGCTTTTTTGCGCTGTCCGACGGCGAGACCGCGATCCCGCTGGCTTCCGCGCAGGACCACAAGCGCGCCTTCGACCACGACCAGGGGCCGAACACCGGGGGCATGGGCGCCTATTCGCCGACGCCTTTCGTGACACCGGAAATCCACGCCGAGATCATGGCGAAGATCATTGTTCCCACGGTCAACGGCATGAAGGCGCGCGGCACGCCGTTTCGCGGCGTCTTGTACGCCGGCGTGATGCTGACGCCGGACGGGCCAAAGCTGTTCGAATACAATGTCCGCTTCGGTGATCCGGAATGCCAGGTGCTGATGCTGCGGATGATGTCGGACATCGTGCCGGCGCTATTGGCATCGTGCGACGGGCAATTGAAGAACTTTGATCTGCGCTGGTTCGGCGAGGCGGCGCTGCCGGTGGTGATGGCGGCGAAGGGCTATCCCGGCGATTATGTGAGGGGCAGCCGCATCGAGGGTCTCGATAACGCCGCCAAGGTCGAGGGCGTGGAAATCTTTCACGCCGGCACGCTAGCGAAGGACGCAACTATTCTGGCCAATGGCGGCCGCGTGCTGAACGTCTGCGCGTCCGGCAAATCAGTCACGGAAGCGCAGCGGCGCGCCTACGAGGCGGTCGGCCGCCTCAAATGGCCGGAAGGGTTTTGCCGGCGCGACATCGGCTGGCAGGCGGTGGAGCGGGAGACCGAAAAACAATAGCGACGCTACACTCCGTCCTCATCCTGAGGAGCATCGCGCAGCGATGCGTCTCGAAAGGCGAGGGCGGCCCATCCTTCGAGACGCGCGCAACAGCGCGCTCCTCAGGATGAGGTCGTCACTGCTGTTGCTGTCATTGCGAGGCGCGCAAGCGACGAAGCAATCTAGTTTTACGGTGCTATGGATTGCTTCGCGGAGCCTGTGATCGGGCGCGCGTTCGCGCGACCCGTTGGCGCCGACCCGCTGGCTCGCAATGACGATTAGAGCAAATCACCACCCGCAGCTAACGCCGTGGTGCCGTGCTCGCGGAACGCCTTGATGACGTTGCGGCCGACTTTCCACTTGTGCACTTCGTCGGGGCCGTCGACCAGCCGCTGCGAGCGCACCTGCGTGTACCACTTCGCCAGGATCGTATCCTGGCTGAAGCCGAGCGCGCCGTGCAGCTGGATCGCGGTGTCGATCACCTTGTGCACCATATGCGCCAAATACACCTTGGCGATCGAGTTTTCCTGGGTCAGGTCCATGCCCTTTTCCGCCTTGTAGGCGATGTGCAGCAGCATCAGCCGGCCGATGTAGAGCTGGCTGGCGCATTCGGCGAGCATGAACTGCACGGCCTGCCGGTCGGCGAGCAGCACGCCGAAGGTCGAGCGTTTTGTCACATGCGCGACCGCCATGTCGAGGGCGCGCTGGGCTTTGGCGATGTTGTGCATGCCGTGGCGCAGGCGGCCGTAGGCGAGGCGATGCTGGCCCATATTGAAACCGTTGCCTTCGCCGCCGAGCAGATTATCGGCCGGCACTTTCAGGTCCTTGATCTCGATTTCGGAATGGCCGCCGTGGATCGCGTCGGCGTGCGGGCCCTCGATCGCCATGTTCTTGATGTTGCGCTTGATCTTGTAGCCAGGGTTCGGCAGCTCCACGATGAAGGTCGAATACTGCTTGTGACGCGGCGCGCTTGGATCGGTCCTGGCCATCACCAACGCCATGTCGGCAACGCTGGCGGAGGAGGAGAACCACTTCTCGCCGTTGAGAATGTAATTCTCGTTGCCATCCTTCACGGCAGTGGTTTGCATTCCCGTGGCATCGGCGCCCGCCGCCTTTTCCGTCATCGAGAAACAGATGCGCTTGTCGCCGTTGAGCAGCGGTTTCAGGAATTTTTCCTTCTGATACTCCGTGCCGCGGGTGAGGATCGTCAGCATCGAGGCATCGTCGGGCCCCTGCGTGTTCATCGACAGCGCGCCGAGCGAACTCTCACCAAGTTCCATCTGCACCAGCGCATTGGCGAGCGGGCCCAGCCCCATGCCGCCATATTGCTTCGGCACGAACGGGCACCACAGCCCCTGCGCGCGCGCCTTCTTCCGCAGTTTGCCCAGCACCTCGTCGAGCGGTTTGGCGTCCAGTTCCTTCTCCGCCGGAATGCATTCCTCCTGCACCCATTTGCGGACTTTTTCGCGGATCGCCTTGGCCTCGGCCGGGATTTCGAAATCGATCGACATCGGTGTTTCCTCGTTCTGGTTTGTTGTTGGTCGGGCTTGCCGAATGGCATATATCCCGGAGGTGCCAGCGGCAACGACAAACAAAGTTTGAAGCAACCATCGTCATACCCGCGCAGGCGGGCGCCGCGGCGCCTGTTGTCGACCACAATGATGGTGTTTACTGGATCATCCGCTGCAGCCTGTCATCGGGCAGCGCTGAGCCTGTCATCGGGCGCGCATTCGCGCGACCCGTTGGCGCTGACCCGTTGGCGGATGATGACATGAGTGCAACCATGCCCGATCTCGCCGACCTGTTTCCCGATTATGCTTCCGAATGGATCAATACCAAATCCGGGCGAATCTTTGCCCGCGTCGGCGGCAACGGGCCGCCGCTGCTATTGCTGCACGGCTTTTCCGAAACGCATGTGATGTGGCACCGCGTCGCGCCGCAGCTTGCCGACAAATTCACGCTGATCATCGCCGACCTGCCGGGCTACGGCTGGTCGGATATGCCGGACAGCGACAGGGATCACACGCCCTACACCAAGCGCGCGATGGCGCAGGCGATGATCGAGGCGATGGAAGTGCTCGGCCATGTGCATTTCGCGGCTGCCGGGCACGACCGCGGCGGCCGCGTCGCCTATCGGCTCGCGCTCGATCATCCCGGCCGGCTGTCGCGGCTCGCCGTGCTGGATATCCTGCCGACCTATGAGTACTGGGCGCGAATCAACCGGCTCTACGCGCTGAAAATCTATCACTGGACGTTTCTGGCGCAGCCGCACCCGTTGCCGGAAACGCTGATCGGCGGCAACCCCGACTTCTTCCTGCGCTACAAGATGGCGAGCCAGACCAAGTCGAAAACGCTCGACGCGTTCGATCCGCGCGCGTTGGAACATTATCTCGCGCCGTTCCGCGATCCCTCGCGGGTGCACGCGATGTGCGAGGATTATCGCGCCGGTGCCTATGCCGACTTCGAGATCGACAAGGCCGATCGCAGGCAGGACAAAAAAATCACGATTCCGATGCTGGCGCTGTGGGGCGATGCCGGCATCGCGCGCGCCGCGGCAACGCCGCTCGATACCTGGAAAACCTGGGCGACCAACGTCTCGGGCGCGCCGATTGATTCCGGTCATTTTTTGACCGAGGAAAATCCCGATGCCACCGCGAAGGCACTGAAGGAATTTTTTGCGGCGTCGTGAGGGCAGTGTAGCCCGCAAAAAAGGTCGTCATACCCGCGAAAGCGGGTATCCAGTACGCCACGGCCTTTCGATTTATCGCAACTGCTCTGGAATACTGGATCATCCGCCTTCGCGGATGACAGACTGTGCCTGACGCTTGCGTTGCATCCAACTCACCGCCGCGCCTTGAAAAAATCCTGCAGCAGCGTCGCCGCCTCGCTTTCGCCGACCGCGGAATAGACTTCCGGCACGTGATGACAGGTCGGCGAGGCGAAGAACCGCACGCCGGACTCGACCGCGCCGCCCTTGGGATCGGCCGCGCCGTAATAGAGCCGCCTTATCCGCGCAAACGAGATCGCGGCTGCGCACATCGTGCACGGCTCGAGCGTGACATAGAGGTCGCAATCGACCAGCCGCTCGCTGCCGACGACCTCAGCGGCCAGCCGGATCGCCAGCATTTCCGCATGCGCGGTCGGATCGCGGTCGCTCAAGGTGCGATTTCCGACCGCGGCGATGACCTCGTTGTCAAGCACGATCACGCATCCGATCGGCACTTCGCCGGATTTCCCGGCGTTTTCGGCCGCTTTCAGCGCCAAATCCATGAAAGTTGGTGCGGTCATGCCTCGTATCATCAGTCAAAGTCTGGTACTAGCTGTGCCTTCAGCAAAAGTGGATACCGGTTTTGCGTGAGAATGCGCTGCGAAGCGAAGAGCGCGCGCGCCATCGTCATGCCAGCCGTCCGCATCAGCCTGATTGCCATTGATCTGCACTCGAAACGAGACCCTTCATGCCCCGTGATAACGATAAAAACAACAATTCCCGCGGCCGGCGTGATCGGCCCTCCGGTGGCAAGGGCCGCTCCGGCGCAGCCCGGGGACCCGAGAAGAAATTCGCCAAGCGCGGTTTCGCAGGCAAGAGCGGTTTCGCAGGCAAGCGCGATGGCGACAAGCGTCCCTATGCCGGCAAGCCTGATGGCGCCAAACCGTATGGCAAGAAGCCTCATTCGGGTTCGGGCAAGCCCTACGCCGGCAAGCGCCAAGGCCCGCCGCGCCGTGACTACGATGATGCTCCGCGTCCCCGCGGCGATCGGCCGGAACCGCGCAAGGATTTTCGTCCGCGTGACGATCGTGGCGGCGAAAAACGCCCGTACACCCCGCGCGGCGACGCTCGCCCGGCATCGCGATTCTCCGACAAGAAATTCGACGACAAGCGGCCCTATGCGGCGCGTGATGGCGGTGACAAGCGACCCTACTCCCCGCGCGGCGAAGGCTTTCGCAAGGACGGTGACCGGCCGCAGCGCGATCGGCCCTATGGCGATCGTCCGCAAGGTGAAAGAAAATTTGGCGGCGACAAGAAGTTTTCGCGCGGCGCGCCTGACCGCGGGCCCCGCAAGGATTTTGGAACTGACCGTGGCGATTCAAAACCGTGGCAGAAGCGCGATGCTTCTTCGCCCGGCCATGCCGGGCGCAATTCGCGCCCCTCCCGCGATGGTGCACGGAAATTCGAAAAGCGCAGCTTCGATAAGCCCCGCTACGACAAACCGCGTGAGGACCGCGGCGGCGACGAGCGTCCGCGATTTTCGCGCCCGCGCGAGGATCGTCCGAAGTTCGATCGTCCGCGCGAAGGCCGCACTTCCTGGCAGGAGCATCCGCGTAGCGAACCGCGGTCTTTTGACCGCAACGCCGATCGGCCGCGCCGCGACAATGAAGACGATGCCAGGATCTTTGCTAAACGCCCCGCGTTCGGCGGCCGCGGGGCCTATCGCGAGCGCACGCCTGACGAGCGGCGTCCGCCGCGTCCGCCGCGCGAAAAGAAATCCGGCGAGCGCATCGCCAAGGTGGCGCCGCGACGCCGAGCAGTGGATCGTGCAGGGTCGCGTCACCGTCAACGGCCGCGTCATCAACTCGCCGGCGCTCGATGTCACCGCCAACGACGTCGTCACCGTCGACGGCAAGCCGTTGCCGCCGCGGGAGCGCACCCGGCTGTTTTTGTTTCACAAGCCGCGCGGGCTGATGACCACCCATGCCGATCCTGAGGGGCGGCCCACGGTGTTCGACAATCTGCCGGAGGGGCTGCCGCGGCTGATCTCAATCGGCCGGCTCGATTTCAACACCGAGGGTCTCTTGCTCCTGACCAATGACGGCGGGCTCGCGCGCGCGCTCGAGCTGCCCGACACCGGCTGGCTGCGGCGCTATCGCGTCCGCGCCCATGGCGAGGTGACGCAGGCCCAGCTCGACGAGCTGAAAAAGGGCATCGAAGTCGACGGCGTCAAATACGGCCCGATCGAGGCGACGCTGGAGCGCGACCAGGGCGCCAATGTCTGGCTGGTGTTTGCGATCCGCGAAGGCAAGAACCGTGAGGTGCGCAACGTGATGGCGCATCTCGGCCTCGAAGTGAACCGGCTGATCCGGGTGTCCTACGGGCCGTTTCAATTGGGCGAACTCGCCGAAGGCGAGGTCGAAGAAGTCAAGACCCGGGTGCTGCGCGAGCAGCTCGGTGAAAAGATTGCCACCCTCGCGGGCGCGGATTTCACCCGGCCGGTGCATGGCGAGTCTGGCGCAGGGCCCGAGAATGACGCGGCCGATACACCGCGCGGCAAAAAGCCGTTCAAGCCGGCGGGAAGAAGCGGCCTGATCGCCGACCGCAAGGGCCGCCGCGTGCTGGTGCAGCGCACCGGCAGCGAGGAAGCGCGCGCCCGCAACGAGGCCGAGGCCAGCGGCTACGGCCCGCCGCGACGCCCGCAGCGCGGCTATCACGGCAAGCGCGATCTGAAGCCGCGGGACGAGTAGGGTCGGCCTATGGGTTTTGGATTCGAACTCGCCGCGAGTTCAGTCATACCGCTCCGATCGGGAGAGGTCGGATCGCGTAGCGATCCGGGTGAGGGGTTACGGCCTATCGGGAGACCGTACCCCCTCACCCCGGCCCTCTCCCCATGGGAGAGGGAGCGCACCTCCGTTGGCGCGAGCTTGGAGCAGGCGCTTCAACATAATGGCGTCGCACGCTAATGCGCGTCGTCGGCGGCCGATTGAAGGGCCGCACCTTGGCCGCGCCGTCCTCGCGCGAGATCCGCCCCACAGCGGACCGGTTGCGCGAGTCGCTGTTCAATATCCTGATCCATGGCTATGACGATCCGATTCAAGGCGCGCGCGTGCTCGATCTGTTCGCCGGCACCGGCGCGCTCGGCATCGAGGCGATCTCGCGTGGGGCGGCGTTCACGCTGTTTGTCGATAACGGCACCGAAGCGAGAGCGTTGCTGCGCAACAATATCGAAGCGCTGGGGCTTGGTGGAGTGACAAAAGTGTTTCGCCGCGACGCCACTCAGCTCGGCCCGGCGCACCCGGTCGAGCCGTTCTCGCTGGTGTTCCTCGATCCACCCTACGCAAAAAAGCTTGCCGAAAACGCGCTGGCTTCGTTACGCGACGGCAACTGGCTGACGTCGGGGGCGCTGCTCGTGGTGGAGGAGGCCAAGGCGGCTGCTTTTGCCGCGCCGGATGGTTTCGAGGAACTGGAGCGGCGGNGGAATTTGCGTTCTTGCGCGCGGTGTGACGACTTCGCTCGCCGAACCCTAACTCGTCATGCCCCGCGAAAGCGGGGCATCCAGTATTCCAGAGGCGTTGATGATTGATCTCGAACGGCGCGGCGTACTGGATCGTCCGCTTTCGCGGACGATGACAACTTGTTTCGTAGAAGCGCCTTGCCTCTACCGTCTCCCGAACAGCTTCTCGATATCGGCGAGCTTCAATTCCACGTAAGTCGGGCGCCCGTGGTTGCATTGGCCGGAATTCGGCGTGTCCTCCATCTCGCGCAGCAGCGCGTTCATCTCTTCCGGCTTGAGGCGGCGGCCGGCGCGCACCGAGCCGTGGCAGGCCATGGTGGCCGCGACGTGCATCAAACGTCGCTCCAGCGGCAGCGCCTCGTCCCATTCCGCCATGTGCTCGGCGAGATCGCGCAGCAATGAGGCGGCGTCGGTCTTGCCGAGCAGCGACGGCGTTTCGCGCACCGCGACCGCGCCGGGCCCGAAGGATTCGATCGCGAGCCCGAATGACGCCAGCTCCTCGGCGCGCGCGATCAGTCGCTCCACCGTCGCTTCGTCCAGTTCGACGATCTCCGGGATCAGCAGAATCTGCCGCTGCACGCCGTTGCGCGCCAGCGAGGCTTTCATCTTCTCGTAGACGATGCGCTCATGCGCGGCGTGCTGGTCGACGACAATGAGCCCGTCGCGGGTCTGCGACACGATATAGGTCTCGTGGATCTGCGTCCGCGCCGCACCGAGCGGGCGATCGAGCAGATCGGCTGATGGGGTCTCCTGAAAGCGCACGTCCGCCGTCGGCATGCCGACGTCGAACGCGGCTTGGCCGGGTTCGGCAAAGGCCGTCGCCGCCGAACCCTCAAAGGCCGGCAGCGGGCCCGCCGGATAGGCCGGCGAGCGCCGCCAGTCCCAGTTGGCGCGCGGTGCGAAGGAAGGGCGGAACGAGGCGATGGCCCCGCCGTCGCTGTTGGCCGCGGTGCGCTTGCCTTCGCGGGCAAGGCCGTCTTTCAGAGCGTGCACGATCAGCGTGCGGACCAGCCCCGCATTGCGGAACCTGACCTCGGTTTTGGCGGGATGCACATTGGCGTCGACGCCCTCGGGATCGAGCGTCACGAACAGCGCCACCACGGGATGGCGGTCACGTGGCAGATAATCCGAATAGGCCGCGCGCACCGCGCCTAAGATTAGCTTGTCGCGCACCGGCCGCCCGTTGACGAACAGGTATTGCCCGAGCGCGTTGGCCCGCGTCAGCGATGGCGCCGCGGCAAAGCCTTCGACCACGACGCCTTCGCGCTCGGCGCGCACTTCAATGGCGCTGGCGCGAAAATCCGCCCCAAGAATATCGCCGAGCCGCGTCAGCCGGCCGCTGGCGCCGGGCAGCGCCGCGGCCCAACTGACGGGCGCGCGCTCCTCGCCGGCCAGCGTGAAGGCAATGTCGGGCCGCGCCATCGCGAGACGGCGCACCACCTCGCGGATCGCCTCGGCTTCGGTGCGGTCGGTCTTGAGAAATTTTAGGCGCGCCGGGGTCGCATAAAAGAGATCCGTGACTTCGACGCGGGTGCCCTGGGAAAGTGCGGCCGGCATGATCGCCGATTTCACGCCGGCTTCGACCGACAGCGACCAGGCGTGCGGCTCGCTTGAGTGGCGCGTGGTGATGCCGAGCTTCGCCACCGCGGCGATCGAGGGCAGCGCCTCGCCGCGGAACCCCAGCGTTCGGATGCGCAGCAGATCCTCGTCGTCGAGTTTGGAGGTAGCATGGCGATCCACGGCGAGCGCGAGATCGCCTGAGGTCATGCCGTCGCCATCGTCGGTGATGCCGATCCGCCGCCGCCCGCCGCCATCGCTGAAAATGTCGATCCGGCTGGCGCCGGCGTCGATGGCGTTTTCCACCAGTTCCTTGACCACGCTCGCAGGACGCTCGACCACTTCGCCGGCGGCGATGCGGTTGACGATCTGTTCGGGCAGTTGGCGAACGGGCATGGGCGTCGAGCGACTCGGGGGAGGAGGACGCTCACTTTAGGAGCTTTTGCGGGGCGAGGGGAGTGCGAGCGGGCCAAACCAAAGGGGATTTGTCATCTCTCCCCGTTGTGCACCTGGGGAACGGCAAGGTCGAAAAATCACAGAATTGCCTCAATGCCTTTGCGTCGAATGACGTCGAGCAAGACAAGCGTGGGGCCTGTGGGACGCTTCGCGCCACGTTCGAGTTGTGACACGTAGCCCGTTGTTAGCTTCAAGCACCGAGCAAACACCGCTTGGCTTAAATGCGCCCTCTCGCGCATTGCCCGAATTTCCTTGCCCGACGGTACAACGGCCGTGGATGTGGAAATTCCCTCACCCAAATGGCGCATGGTAATTTTTTCATGGGCAGCCTTGCTCAGGAGGCCGCTCGCGCGCATATCCTGCGCGGTTTCCAGAAGCTCCTCAGTCAGCCGACGGTTCGTTTTTGTTTTCCTTGCCATGTTTCACCTCTATTAAAAGTCCGTCCTTTAGTGCCTGCGCGATTTTCTTGCCATCGGCGGCGAACCAAGATGCCACGATCTCTCGCAGCGTCATCAGTTGTTTGCCATCGATGTTGTCGCGTTCGTTCTTCGCGAATCCGAACAGAAAGATCGCGCGGTCTGACCGGAATGCGATCAGCATACGAAAACCGCCTCTCTTGCCCTGCCCCGGCCTTGCAACCCGTTGCTTGCCGCCGCCGAGATCAGCATCTACTAACCCACGCCTTGCATTTTCGATCGCGGCCACGAGGCTTTCGTCGCTGATGGCTTCTCTCTTGGTGAAGCGGGCCAGAGCCTTGATTTTGAAAATGCGCACATCACCTCTATAGTCCTATAAACTATAGATATAAGAATTATAATTCAAGGAAATATAGCGCGCCAAACCGCGCCAACTCTCCGCGGTGCCGCGAGAACGGCCGCGCCGCGTCCGGGACACGGACACAGCCTCAATCGTCCAGGCGAGCCGCGCCGCGCTTGGCCTTGATGTCGCTGCGGCGCTTTTTGCCTTCCAGCCGGCGCTGTTTCGATCCCGCCGTCGGCCGAGTCGGCCGCCGCGGCGTCGGCCGCGTCACCGCCTCGCGCAATAGTTCGAGCAGGCGGTCGACCGCGTCAGCGCGGTTGCGCTCCTGGGTGCGGAAGCGCTGCGCGTGAATCACGATCACGCCGTCCTTGGTCATGCGCTGGCCGGCGAGGCGGGTGAGCCGCGCCGCGGCATCGCCCGCCAGCGCGATCCGGCTAGTATCGAAGCGCAATTGCGCGGCGGTTGACAGCTTGTTGACGTTCTGTCCGCCCGGGCCCGAGGCGCGAACGAAGCTGATCTCGATGTCGTTCTCGTCGATTGCGAGGTCGCGGGAAATCCGCAGCATGGCGTTTACCGGAGGACAAGATTTCTCAAGGCATAAGCGGGCGTCATCCTGAGGTGCGAGCATAGCGAGCTTCGAAGGATGAGTATGTAGCACATCCTTCGAGACGCGCGCGAAGGGCGCGCCCTCAGGATGACGGCGGAGTTTGTGGAGCAATCGGCGAATTGTTCAATTGGCCGCGGGCGGCGGCGCTGCGGCGGGCTGGGCGGCGGCCTGCGGGGCACGGCCGACGATCACGGTAAGAAGGCCTTGCCCCCAAAGCCGCCGGGCGGCCTTCTTGGCGTCGTCCAGCGTCACGGCATCGACAATGGCGTTGCGCTTCTCGATGTAGTCGATCGGAAGCCGATCGAGCTGGTATTGCAGCAGCGCCGACGCCAGCTTCGATGAGGTATCGAGCGCCAGCATTTGCGAGCCTTTGAGGTAGGATTTGGCCTCGTCCAGCTCCTGCTGGGTCGGGCCATCCTCGGCCATGCGGCGGACTTCCCTGGTGATGGCGTCGACGGTCTCACCTGCGCGGTCGGCGCGAGTTCCGGTAGTTCCGATGAACAGGCCGGAATGATCCATCCACAACAGCGATTGATAGATCGAATAGGCGAGACCGCGCTTCTCGCGGACCTCGCGGTAGAGCCGCGACGAGAGCCCTCCGCCGCCGAGAATATGGTTGACGACATAGCCGGCCATGAAATTCGGATCGCTGCGCTTGACGCCCGGGCCGCCGAACGTCACCACGGTCTGCGGCACGTCGAGCGGAATGAACGCGCGCTGCGGCGGCTTGGCGGCTTCGACGTCGGCGGCCGGCGTCAGGCTGGCTGTGGCCGGCAATCCGCCGAACGTCTGGTCGAGCAATTTGCCGAGCGTGGCCGGGTCGACGTCCCCGACTACGGCAATCCTCAACCTATCCCGGGCCAGCACGCGGCGGACATAGTCCTTTAAATCGGCGACATCGATTCTGGGAACGCTCTCCAGGGTACCATTGGCCGGCCGGCCATAGGGGTGATTGCCAAAGGCGACTTCCAGGAACTTGCGACTGGCCAGCGAATTCGGATTGGAGGTTTCGCGCCGCAGGCCCGAGATGACTTGCGCACGAATGCGTTCGACATCGCTGCTCTCGAAGTGCGGCGACGTCAGCGCCATCCGGAGCAGGTCGAAGGCTTCGTCCCGGTTGTCCCTCAGCATGCGCAGCGAGCCGCGGAAATTATCCCGCGCCGAACTGAAGCTTAACTCGATGGCGCGGCGCTCGAGACGCTCGTGGAAGGTCTTGGAATCCAGATCGCCCGAACCTTCATCGAGCAGATCGGCGACCATGTTGCCGACGCCGGGCTTGTCGGCCGGGTCCTGCGTCGCGCCGCCGCCGAAGGCATATTCCATCGCGATCAGCGGCACGGTGGAATCCTGGACGAACCAGGCCTCGATGCCTCCAGGCGAAATCAGATGCTGGACTTTTGCTGCGGCGTGCGACGGCGTCGACGCCAGCAGCGTCATCGCAAAACAGGCAGCAAGGACGAATGCCGTGCGGCGTGCGCAGGTCCTGACGTGAATCACGAGCGCTTCTCCTCGCGTTTCGGCGCGGCATCCTTGATCAGATAGCCGGTCACCGAACGCTTCTTGTCGAGCCATTTCTGCGCGGCGTCGCGGACCTGTTCGGCGGTAACGGCGCGGATGCGATCCGGCCAGCTTCTGATGTCCTCGATGCTCAAGCCGGTGGTGAGCGCACCGCCATACCAGCGCGCCAGCGTCGCTTGATTGTCCTGGGCGTAGATGGCTTCCGCGATCAGTTGCGTCTTGACGCGCTCGAGGTCCTCGGAGGGTACCGGATTTCGCCCGACCTCTGATATCACGCCGTCGATCACCTGCTCGATTTGTGAAAACTCGACGCCGGGCTTCGGCGAAACCGAGATCATGAACTGGGTCGGATCGAGCGCGGTGCCCTGATATCCGGCGCCGGCGTTGACCGCGAGCGGGCGGTCGATCACCAGCGCGCGGTAGAGATAGGAGTTGCTGCCGCCGCCCATCAGTTGCGCGAGCACATCGAGCGCCGGGCTTTCCCCGGCCGCAGCGGTGGCGGCGGACGGAACCAGGTAATAGCGCCGCACGCTGGTTTGTTCGACTCTGGGGTCGGACAGCGTCACGGTGCGCGGCCCGGCCGGCGTCGGTTCCTGCGGACGAAGGCGTTTCACGGGTATGGCCGGCTGTGGCGCGACTTCGCCGAAGGTCCGCTCCACCAGGGGACGAACGTCTTTGGCATCGACGTCGCCGGCAACCACCAGCGTGGCGTTGTTTGGGGCATAGAAGCGCTTGTAGAATGCCAACGCATCCTCGCGATCGAGGTTTTCGATTTCCTGGCGCCAGCCGATCACGGGCCGGCCATAGGGATGATTGAGATAGAGCGCCGCCATGATCTGCTCGGTCAATCGAGCCTCCGGGTTGTTGGCGACCCGCATGTTGAATTCTTCAAGCACGACGTCGCGCTCCGGCAGCACGTTTTCGTCCTTCAGAATCAGACCAGTCATGCGATCGGCCTCGAACTCCATCATCTTGGCCAACTGCTCGCGCGGCACGCGCTGGTAGTAGCCGGTATAGTCGGTCGAGGTGAAGGCGTTCTCGTTGCCGCCGATGCGAAGCACGGTCTGGGAAAATTCACCGACCGGGTGCTTGCTGGTGCCCTTGAACATCAGGTGCTCGAGAAAATGCGCCAGACCGGATTTGCCGGGCGTCTCGTCGGCGGAGCCGACCTTGTACCAGATCATCTGGGTGACGACCGGGGTGCGGTGATCCGGGATCACCAAAACCTGCAGGCCGTTATCGAGCGTAAAGCTGGCGGGAGGCTCCGAGGTCACCGTGGTCTGGGCGAGCGCGCCGCTTGAGGAGAGCGCGAACGCCGAGAACAGCGCAACGAAAAGAGGGGCGGCGAAACGGTGTGGGGACATCATGACCTGTCTCTAGCGCGCATTCCGCAAAAGTCTGCACCGGTTTTGCGACGAGGATGCGCGCGGTTTCTCGAGTAAGAGCTGCCGGAACAGAGCGTTCAGGCTAAAGCCGCGGGTATCCTACATTGCGCGGCTGCGGATGATCGTTACAAAGCTGAAAGCTGAGAGACAAAACCAGCTATTCGCCATACTTACCGGCGGCCGGGTTGTATTCCTTGTTCAGCGATTCCTTTGGCCCGGTGCCGTAGGCAAAATTCGGCGACGGGGTCTGGTAGCCGGCCGGCGGCTGGGTCAGCGATTCCCGCGTCGGTTCACCCTTGAACGGTGCGGTCTCGGTTTTATTGCCGCCGAACAGGCCGCTGAAGCCGCCGCTGTAGCCGAGCTGCGAGGGGCTAAGGACCGCGTTTTCACCAGGATTGCCGCCGGGCTGATCGACCGAATCGCTGCCGGCGGTCGACTTTTTCGGAGCGCGCTTGTCGAGTTCGCTCGGCGTCAGGATGCGGCTCGCTTCCCGGGGATCCTTGTTGTCATTTTTGCGGGCCGCGATCGCTGCCTTGCGCCGCGCTTGGTCGGGATCTTTCGGCCAGTTCGGCGCCTTCACCTCATTCGAGGCGGCGGCCGGCGGCGGCAGATCGAGCTTGGGCGGAACCACCAGCGGCGATCGCTCGCGATATTCGATGCCCCGGTTGTCCATATTGGTGCCGCCGATTCCGGCCATGATCCCCTCGATGACCTTTTCCTCGAAGGTCTTGTCATCCTCGTCGTCGTCCTGGGCCCGCGCCGCTCCGGCAGTCATCACGAGGCCAATCCCCAAGCCGACGACCGCGAGCCGCAGCGCGCGCCTCAGTGCTCTCGGCGAATTCTGCACCATCCAACCGCTGGCTTCGGTCCTGCGCATCGCGCTCGTCCTGTTTCAAATCTTCCCGCGGGCGCGCGTC
>WNFJ01149420.1_pt1 | contig 17595 bp, 14 predicted proteins | sample 5400461 | NCBI WGS metagenome assembly WNFJ01 (sample SAMN13153349, study PRJNA577476) | soil metagenome | isolation source: 115 cm saprolite on Douglas fir-dominated hillslope | place: USA:California | collected 2013-09-17 | reverse complement strand
ACCGGTCTTGAGAAGGCCCACAGGGCTTCCAGGCAACCGCCACTTTCCCCCTGTCGGCCACTGTCGGCACGCCGCGCCTGCCCGTCCAACATCCGCCTATTCAACTTCTTGCCGCAAGCGTGCGTCGAAGCTCCTCATCGCCTTCTCATACGGCTTTGCGAGACCAATTGTGCTTCGGAGCCAGCCCTCAAGAAAACTTTTTCCACCTCCGTCTCCGAACCGCGCTATCTTGCTCTCAGCGATTCATCTGTAGTGCCAGCACTTTCTGTTGTGAGGTGTTTCACCATGAGCGAAGCCAGCAGCCTGAGAGACATCACCATCGCATCCGGAGTTCGACAGACGGCATCGGAGGACGGCGCCGTGTTACTCGATGCCGAGCAAGGAATTTGCTTCAGCCTGAATCCGGTTGGCTTAACGATTTGGGAAATGCTGAAACAACACCCCAGCGTTGAGCAGGTCGTCGATGCTTTGGAACAGCGGTACCACGTTCCCCGTGCACAACTGCAGGCCGACATCCTCGAGTTTGTTACCGAACTCGCGAGCAAGCGTTTGATCTTTCGTGGACCAGAGACTCAGGAGAAACCCGGCTGGATTGCCCGCATGTTTCACAAGAACCCAGAGGCCACTCGCTAGTCATCGGGAAGTATGGTCCTTGACTCCTTCAGGGATGCACCCGCTTGCGCTGCATCAGCCCCAGCCAGCCGCCAAGCGTGGATCACTCGACCGAGAATTTCCGCTTTAGAGCGTGTCTTGTACGATTTCGCTGCGCGATCCGACTTGGCCTGGCATGGAAGCAGTGTCAACATGTCGCCCACCTTATACGCCCAGCGGCACACATATCCTCTCTCCATCGCAACCAGGTAGATGGGCCTGTGTGCATCCGTTGGCCATTCGTCGCTCTCTTCGATCTCTTTCTGCCTGGTGTCAACTGCAACCAGACAGTGTCCGGGCAGCAATTTTCCCATCTTGTAATCGTCGGTTCCAGTCACCGCAAAGCGAATGTGTTTCCCTCCAAGGCTTTCATGCCAGCCAGCAGGAATGACACGCGCATCTTCATCTGCAAGGAGCAGTCGCGATGTTTTGCATGTAAACTCCTTGGCAACCTTCCACAACACCTGCCCTCCTTTTTCTCGATTCTCGACGGCCGGGTCAGAGACGGAACCAGACGAAGATGGGAATGAGTTGAAAAGGTTTCGGCCCTCTATCTGAGGCAAGTAGATATTCAGCAACTCTTGGAATTCTTTTTCATACGTCTTTGCTAGAGCTTCCAGCTTGCGGGAACTCGGCCGGCAGTTTCCAAGCTCGATGTCGCGCAGATAAGCGCGGCTGACATGGTGGGCATCCTCTCCTGTCCTACGTACCAACCGAAGAGTGCGACGCTCCACCTCGCGCTGGGTCAGCTCAAGCTGCTGCCGCAGCTTGCGCATGTCCCGGCCTTCCTTCGCCCACCGGCCCGGCTGCTCCATCCTCACTACTCCCGTCGTACCACAGACTCGACGGTGGCTCGCACACGCGTGAAGTCCGATACTTCACTGTGAACAGATAGAGTTGCCCAACCCTCTTCTGATCATGGTGTGACACTTCATGGTGTGATACTCGATTCGATGCGAATGGAACAACCTCTAAGGCAACCGACGCGAAGCCAGGATTTTCGACAGGCCAAACCCTTGCCTCACGACTACGTTTCTCCTCGGGACGACTTTCCACGCATTCGAGGTTTACTTGGGACGTCTTGGTTCAATCTAGTCATAGGAACAAATACCAGACAAATCTCACTTGTACATCGAGGTCAGAGCGGACTGTAGTGTACGCGATGAGCACAGGCACTTCGCTACTATTTTCCTTGCGTTCCAGAATCCGGAACCTTACTCACATAAGCTCTTTGCTTGCAATAGCTCCTTATCCCGTGCCGACCAACGATCTCCGACTGGTCGGTGAATTGGTCGGTACACCGACCACGTTAGTCGTGCGTGCTCGCAACTCTTGACACCTTGTCGTCTCACTGCCGCGACTGTCATCCCGCGATACACCGCGCTGCGCGCGGCTTTTGGGCCGCTGATGTTCATGCCTTCGCGTGGTCGATCAGATCGGCGCACAACCACAGTGGCTAGGGGGTGGCCGGAATTCCTGCCACCCCTCCCTTCGTTCTGCGCCACCCAGTAAGAACTTTCAACTTCCTCTGGAACCTCTCTTTTCTTCCCGAAGTATTTCATGCCGAAACACTTCTCATCTCTCAGGCCATTCAGCAGCAGGCGTTCAGTCGAAGAAATTACATACCACATGAGCCGCTGAATCACCGACCAAAAATATTTTTGTCACTACTTGTTCCGATAGAAGTAAGTTGCGTCAACGCCACCTTCAATTGTGGGGAATCACAAATCAAAGTAGGACCGGGTAGAACCGCCACCTTCGCCCAGCCCAGTTTCTGGAAGGCAGGCATATGCGTTGTGCAGTAGACCCTCCTCCGGCCACGCCCATCGAGCCCGTCACCGAAGTTCTGCACGGCGTCGAGATCACCGATCCCTACCGCTGGCTCGAAGATCAGAATTCGCCGCGCACCCGAAAGTGGATTGACGAACAGACCGCATACACACGTGCGTATCTGGATGCCATCCCTGGACGGGACCGCATTCGCAAGCGCGTTGAGGAGTTGCTAACTGTCAAGGATGTAGTCTCCGAGCCGTGGCATATCGGCAATCGCTACTTTTTCCTGAAGCGCCGGCAAAATAACGAGCAGCACTCGATTGTCATGAAAGAAGGACTCCTCGGAGAGGAACGAGTCCTCGTTGACCCCACTGTGCGCGCTACGGGCACCTCGACAGCCGTCAGCATTGCCGCCATCTCACGGGATGGCCGCTTTCTCGCCTTCTCCGTTCGACAAGGCGGAACCGATCACGCCGCGCTGGAGATTCTGGATGTCGAGAACAATCGTACCCTCCCGGACCGACTCCCCGATGGCTTTTGCACTGGCCTTGTCTTCGCTCCGGATGGCTCCGGGTTCTACTACTCGCATCGCGAAACGCACGATACACGTCCAAACTACAAGGCTGCATTTTGGCATCGATTTGGCGCCGAGCGGTCTCAAGACGAAGAGCTGTTCGTTGCTGGCGAGAAGCCGGACGTGTTCCTCGGGATTCTCGACTCGCTGGAAACCAAGCTGTTGGCCTATGTCGTATTTTCCACCGGGACTTGCCCTCGAACATCCATCTATCTCCACCGAACGGAACCCGGAGCTGTGCCAACACTCCTCCTTGAAAATATCGAAGGACATTTCGCCCCCTTCTTTGTTCGAGGTCAACTATTTGCTTACACCGACGTTGCGGCGCCGAATTTCCGGATCGTTCGCATTGGGTTGCCGAATCCCGACCCGGCTCAATGGCGCGACATAGTCCCAGAGTCCCCCCAGCGTATTCAGAATTTCGCCATAGCTTGTGAGCAGATCTTCATTACTCGCACGGATCGCTTCTCCACTCGGGTGGAAAAGTTCGACCTGAATGGCGGCAAGAAAAAAGACGTCTTGCCTTCGACGCACGGAACCGTCGATCTCTTAAATCCGACCTACTCAGGGGCCGACCTCTTCTATCGGTTCACGTCCATGACCGAACCATCCGCGATGTACAGCTACGATCCGCACGAGGAGAAGAAATCGATTTGGGATAAGACCAAGGTTCCATTTGATCCTTCACTGTTTGCGGTCGAAGAAGCCGTTTACCCGTCTAAGGACGGAACACTGATTCCTCTCCTCCTCGCCGCGCGAAAGGATCTCATTCACTCCGGACCGCTGCCCACTTTTCTGACTGGCTACGGTGGATTCGGTAGTTGTGTGACACCCCGATTCACCGCATTTGCTACGTTCCTGATCGAACAAGGGTTCTTGTTTGCCGTCCCCGCCTTGCGTGGCGGCTCCGAACTCGGTGAACGGTGGCATGAGGCCGGCAAGCGCGAGAATCGCCAAAACTCTTTTGACGACTTTATAGCCGCCGCCGAATGGCTCCTGTCACAAGGTCTGTCCGCTTGTGGTCGCATGGCGATTGGCGGCGGCTCTAATGCCGGCCTTCTGGTCGGCGCCACGATCACCCAACGCCCCGACCTGTTCCGCGCCGCCATCTGCCTTGGGCCCTTGCTCGACATGACGAGGTATCACCTCTTCGATTTCGCAGCGGGGTGGGCAGAGGAATATGGGTCACCCGAGGATGAGCGGGACTTCCACTCCCTCCTCAGCTATTCGCCCTACCATCGCGTCCAAGACGGTGCGGACTATCCCGCCGTCCTGCTCATCTCGGGTGACGCGGACACCCGCTGCAATCCCATGCACAGCCGAAAAATGGCAGCCCGGCTACAGGCAGCCAATCGCTCAGAATGGCCCATCCTGCTCGATTACAAACCAGACTGGGGTCACACGCCGGTTCAGCCTTTATCGGCCAAGATCGACGCTGTCACGCACAGACTCGCCTTCATCTGCCACGAACTCGGAATTCACGTCCAGCACGGGAGGTCATTCTGATGTTGTTCTTCCGAGCGCTTCTAATGTTAATCGCCTACGACCTTCTGTGTACTTTCTCGACTTTCGGGAAGATCCACAAGATGGTCAAGCTCTGGTCAGTGACGCGCAGGCCTTCGGATGATGACATCATCGACCGTGTCTGCAAGGCGGTTAACTACGCCTGCATCTGGTACCCGAAGCAGGTTCTTTGCCTGCAGTGCGCCTTCGTCACGACCTATTTGCTCAGGAGGGGGGGAGTTTCCGCACACATGATCCTGGGCGCGCAGAAACTTCCATTCAAGGCCCATGCCTGGGTCGAGGTCGACGGGCGGGCCATCAACGAGAGATCGAATGTCCAGGCGACTTACGCCGTGTGGGATCGCTGCTAATCAGGAGATTGAAATGAGTGTGCAGGCAGGCGTTTGGAACTTCGACGGCAGGCCAGTCGACCCGAAACAAATCGAGGATATTGGCGAGTTCTTGAAGCAGCAGGGTCCGGACGGCGAATCGCGCTACATGGCCGGTTCCGTTGCTCTTCTCTATCGTCCGTTCCACACCACCGCCGAATCACTCCGTGAGAAACAGCCCTATTTCTCCCACAGGGGCTTCATCCTCACTTGGGATGGCCGCCTCGACAATCGGCCCGCTCTGATCGCGGATCTTCGCAGCGATCTCGAAGCCAACCCGACCGACGTTGCCATCGTCGCTGCCGGCTTCGATCGCTGGGAGACCGATTGCCTCCTCCACCTCGTCGGCGATTGGGCGGTCTCCATCTGGAAACCTCAACAGCGTGAACTACTCTTCGCCGCTGACTACATGGCGATCCGGCACATCTTCTACTACCTGAAGAAAGACAGAATCTTATGGTCCACCGACCTCAGTTCGCTGGTGCTGCTCTCGAACGACAAGTTTCACATCGATGATGACTACATCGCTGGATACCTGGCGCATAACCCTGATGCGCATTTGACGCCGTATCTCGAAATCCGCGAAGTACCACCGGGGCAATTCGTCCGCGTTCGAGACGGTAGAGCGGTGACCGAACGCTTTTGGCGCTTCAGCCCGAAGTCGCGCATTCGCTACAAGACGGACGCGGAATATGAGGAACACTTCCGCCACGTTTTCCGGCAATCTGTACAACGCAGGTTGCGATCAGATTCGCCGGTCCTCGCCGAACTCAGCGGCGGCCTGGACTCTTCTTCGATTGTCTGCATGGCCGACGACATTCTGGCAAAAGAGGGTGCCGAAACCTCTCGCCTCGACACGCTCTCTTACTACGACAAGACCGAGCCTAGCGGTGACGACTGGACTTACTTTCAGAAGGTCGAGGCGAAGCGCGGACGGGCGGGCATCCACATTGATGGCAGCAGGCTCGGGACTTCCCCAGCTTCGCTTGCATCCTCAGATTTTTGCCCACTGCCCGGAGCCCTCGGCTTTGGACAGAAGCTTGACACCGAGCGCGCAGATACCGTCCGCAGTGGAGGCTACCGGGCGGTTCTCTCAGGCATTGGTGGCGATGAATTCACGGGGGGTGTCCCCGATCCACGTGCTCAGCTGGCCGATCTCATCGTGCAATTTAGGTTCGTCAGCCTGGCCAAACAGCTCATGGCTTGGAGCCTAGTCAAGCGGCGGCCTTGGATTCAACTTTTGTGGCACTCCGCGATCGACGTAGTGCCAGCTTCCTTAGGTCAGTATTTTGTCAAGGAAGCCAAGATCGAGCCCTGGATCAGGAAGCATTTTGCAAAGCGCACCGGACTGGCACTTCGCCAGATCGATACCGCTGAGCACTTTGGGCTCTGGTTGCCCACTCGCCGCTCTTACATCGCAGGCGCCCTGACGATGGCGAACAATTTGGCGAAAGTTGCGCCTGCGACCGAGGCGCTCGAAGAAGCCCGCTACCCCTTTCTCGATCAGGATCTGATTGAGTTCATTCTCTCGATCCCGGCCGATCAAATGCTGCGGCCCGGCGAAAGACGCTCTCTGATGCGGCGTTCCCTTGCTGGCATCGTGCCGCAGGAAATCCTGTCCCGCCGGACGAAACAAGTGGGGCAGCGCACACCGATACTCGTTTTGGAGAAATCGTGGGATGAGCTGCGAAACATTTTTCAGACGCCTCTCAGCTCAGGCCTCGGATACATTGACGAGGCTCAACTGCTGAAGACGATCTGCGACGCCCGTGCTGGAAAGAGTGTCTCGATAGTGCGGGTGATATGGACAATATCGCTGGAATACTGGCTACGGGACTTGGCCGCGCGGGGACTCTTGGTTCCTCCAGCCGTTTCGGCCTTGCCCTCTAAGCAGCGGCAATTGCCGATAAACGCATAGCCACACCAGCAACGGCGTTCCGCTCTGCTGTTTCGGGGACGGAATAATTCAACAAAGGAGAAACACAATGAACTACACGAAGCCAGAAGTAGCAGTACTCGGTGACGCAATCCGCGTGATCGAAACGCGTACCGCCAAGGGAAACATCAAGCCGGGGGACGGTGTACCTTTCCTGGTACTGAACGCCGCCTATGACCTCGACGAGTAGCTCCAACATCAGGCGCTAATTTGTCAGGAATTGGCGTCTGACGTTCCCGGCCACCGCAGGGTGGCCGGGAATAAACATCTTATATCATACATGCGCCTGCTGGAAGGCCGCCACACCTCAATGAACCTGCGAAATTGCTTTAAGAACAGAAATGGAGAAAGCACAGTGAGCGAGATGATCGCCTACCGCAAACCAGCCCTCGTCGTTCTGGGCAGCCTAATCGAGATGATCCGCGGCACGCTCATCAAGGGTCATCGGGGAATCATCGAAGCGGTTTCGTCGCGCATCCTCCCCGCGTACGATCTTGATGAGTAGAAAAGACGGCCCCCAGCGTTGTTCGTCGCCGTGGTACTGACGCTGAAAGCCGTTCAACGTTTCAGGCTGCGCAGCTCCCGCCAGCGTTTGTATTGCGCGGCTTTTGCGGGATCGGGATCTTCCTCTCCTTTGATCCAAAAACAGAACCAGTCCACGTTGCCCTGCTGTGAGGTCATGCGGTCCCACGGCTTTTCCAGCACGTGCGTTCCTTCGGGAATATATATCATCTCTACGGGTTTGCCGAGCCGCGATAGGCCGGAATACCAATGCCAATTGGACAACAGTGAGCCTGGTTCTGAAGTTTGAATGCGGAGCGGAGTTTCGACTCTATCCATAAGAAAAGCGGGCGACTGCTTTAGCCATTGCGACAGACTTCTTCCGTAGGGAGGTCCACCGTACACCTGCTCGTATGCACTACCGACTCCTTCGGCATAATTCGCGAAGAGCATATATTGGAAATAGCCGTAGTCCTGTCCATCGGCGACGGCCGCCGCCGCGAAGTGGTGTTTGGAATGCGTCAGCGTATACGTAACGTACCAGTACGTTCGGCTGAACCCCGTGATCCCGACGCGATTTCGATCAATGAGCCTTCTGCGATCCAAATAGTCGATAGCGCTCTCACACTCTGCCATAACCCTTGGTGCTTCCTTGGACGTAAACCAGATCTTCAGGTCAGGATCGGGAAGCTGCAATACGAAGAACCCCTTGCCCGCCAGGGCCTGGGCAGCGAAGCCTGTTGTGTAAGGGCCGTCCATCCAGAATCTATCCGAATACCATCCATGGGTTTGCAGGATGAGCGGGTATTTGTTCCCCGCGACATAGTCTGGAGGCCAATAGAGCCCCCCTTTCACCTCAATGCCATGAGCGTCCTTCCACGCAATCTCCTCCACTCTCGCAAGATTGAGATTCTGGAGCTGAGGATTCAAGTCCATCAGGAGGGACTTCCGGCCGGTCGAAGGATCGATGGCAACAATGCGGGGAGGCGTGTTCATGCCCTCCTCAAGAACAATATCCGGCAGGGACGGCGTGTCCCTTTGTTCCGGGGCACTCGCCTTGGACCACGTCTCGCCGGTCTTTCGAAAGTAAGCTTTTGGGGTGGTTTTTCCAACGAGGCTATTTAGCCTACCAGCATCGCATGCAACATAGCCGGTCTTGGGCTCCCAGCTAAGAAGTCTGAGGTCTTCATGGCTTATTTCTACGAACTGATGGTTGGGAATCTTGAATTCCACCAAGAAAGTGTGGGCCTTTCTCAGCGCCCGCTCCGCCGGGTCGTCAACATTCAGCGGAAGATATACGTCGGAAACGACCACAGACTTGCTGTCGGGCGACCAAGCCATCTCCGACCCATCACTCCCGATTGGAGCATCGAATAACACTTGGCTTTCGCCGGTAACTGTGTCGACCAACTCGTATTGGTAGATACTCGTGTGGTCCCCTGGCGGCGCAGTATGCCGCATAAGCATTTGGAGTTCTCGATCTTCGTACTCGCTCCAGGTATTGGAAACGCGTGTCGTCTCTGTCTGAACTAGCAGGTGCGCTCCGTCTGGCGAAAGCGCCATCGGGAGGGCCCAAGTTCGCCCCTGAGTCGCGATTCTAGTTTCGCCAGCTTTCCCCAATCGCTCGATAAACAAAGAGTCGTCGTCATAGTCGTCTCCCCCATGGCTGCCTCGAATCAGATCGATCACCAACTCGCCTGTAACAGCGATTCCATTCCGAGCGGCGCTGTCGGTCAGGAACGTCGCAACTGGGTTTTTCGCGGTATATACGATTACCCCGCTGCTGGCTGTGGTGACGAACGAGGTCATATAGGTGGCGGAATTTGTCAGTTTTGTCAATTTTTTCGAGCTGCACCTGAGCGAATAGAGTTGCGTTTGCTCGCCGGGACGCTCGCCCAGGAACAAGAGGGTGTCGTTATCGTCCAGCCAGAACACGTTACCGATCGCGGGCCGGTTCGAGGACGAGGCTAGCGAAACCTGGACCTGCGGTTCGGGCGATTGAAACACTGCGGCAGTTTGGAACAGGACGAGAGAATACTCGTTGGTGTTCGCCTCAAGATTGCCTTTTTTCAGGATTACGACGAACTGTTTTCCGTCCGGGGAGAACTTGGCTACGATCCCTTTGGAAGGTTCGCCGTTGGTATAGCTCAGATCCCCCAGACGAGTCATCTGAATCGAATCGGCGACGGTGGGGGGCCGCTTCGTTAACTCCGCCGCCGCTGTGGTTTGCGCCGCCGGCCCAGCCACCTTACTTTCATCCGCCTGATCACTACAAAACGCAGAGTTACAGTACACCGTTAAATAAGCACTGCCTAACAATGCGAGGCAACGCAGCGACACTCTACGCCTTGTCAAACGACACCGAATCGTGCCTTGGCCAGATTCTTCCTTTGCAATGTGGTTCGCTTCGCTCACAGTGGGCGCTACAACTGGTCTCATCAAATGATTCTCCGGGCGTGATGTTCGGCCCTCTGGGGCTAAAGCCCCCATTTGTGGCTCTGATCGGCCTTCGGCTGCGCTCAGGGCAGGCTCTTGAAGCAGTGCCCTGCTACGAACCGTTTTTTGGTTAGAAGGAAAGCTTCAACCCAAACTGAATGGACCGGGGACCACCGAGCTGATAGAGCGGATCGAATGCTCCTGATCCAAGATTGCCTCCAGCAAGACTCTGCCCCAGCATCTGGATCGACTGGCCGAACTGGGGGTTGAGCGCCCCAGGTAAGCCGAGGTTCCCAACCGGTGGCCCAAAGTTGGGATGGTTCAGAACATTGAACATCTCCGCGCGGAACTGTAACTTCAACGACTCGTGAATGGAGAACTCACGATGGACTGCAAAATCCCATTGGGCAGAGCTGAATGCTCGCAGCGCATTTCGCGGCAGGTCTCCCTGGCGTGTGGGAAAGCATGGGAAATTCACTCCTGGAACACAACCGGGTGGGGTAAGAGGAGGAGACGTGAATGCTGCCGGGTTGAATGCTTTGCCGCCAGGGTATTGCGGTCCGCTCAAGTAGAAAGGCTGACCGGCCACGATGTCCGGCCTAGGGTTGGTAAAGAACCCGTTCGAAAGCTCAAACAAGCGGTAGTAAATGTCAACCGGAGGGGCGGATCGAGCCTGGATAATATTCTCAGTGGACCAACCCCGAAGAAACGCAGTTGCGAAGGCATTGCCTTTAGGGGCGGGTACATCATAGGTCAGCGCTATCGACAACGCATTTCGAACATCGAAGTCGGATGCTCCTCGGTTAACGTTCGAATTGAGGGCTGATAGTGCATTGGATTCACTCCCCACGGAACCAGCGGAACCCGTGTCAAGGGAATGTGACCACGAATAGGAGGCCAGTGTCTGAAGGCCGCGGGATAGTCGCCGTTGGAACTGAAGTTGCAGCGCATTGTAGTCGGAAGTACCTGCATTCGTTACCAACTCGGCAAAAGACAAGTTCGGATTGGGGGAGCTAATGCCAGCCGTTTGTATCAGGCGTCTTCCAGCGGAGCCGACATACGATACAGTCATAGCTTGTTGCTTTCCCAACGCCTGTTCGATTGCAACGTTCCACTGCAGCGTGTAGGGCAATTCGAGATTTGGATTGAATGCATAAAGAAACCCAAAATTGCTCGCGCTGGGTGGTAGGATTTGCGGCGGCTTTGCATCGTCGGGACTTAAAGGAAAGTTGCCGGTAGGAAAGGCGGATGCTCCAAAAGGGTAGCTCGTGAAATCGACAATGTTGCCCGCTTCTGAAGTCGCCAAATCATAAAAGACTCCAAACCCTCCCCGCAGCACGGTCTGCCGGCTCTGGCTCTCCGACAGCTGATAGGCCAATCCAATCCGGGGCGCAAGGTTGCCCCACTTCGTTTTGTAGGGCGGCGTACCCGACGCCGCCAGAGCCAAGTTGGATAGGTTGCTGAGGTCGAAGCCCGTAACCGCAGCAAACTCGGGGCCGCGAATCGATGAAGGCACGAAGTCTACATCCCAGCGCAGTCCGTAGGTCATGGTCAGACGACGCATAATGTGCCAGGTATCTTGGACAAAAACGCCAAAATTGCGAAACAGAAACGTAACAGGAAGACCGGAAAACACGTTGCTGGACAGGGTAGTTCCTGCTTCCGCGGAAGGTATGTCCAAGAAGAAGATTAGCTGTCTGTATGCGGAAGGATCAAAGCGAGGCGACAGACGTCGATAATCGACCCCGAACTTCAGGCTATGCGAACCGTTTTGTATAGATATGCTGTCCAGGATATTGAGTTGGCGTTGCTGGTTGTGCGCGGCTTCTCCTGCTGTGATGTCAGGGTTGTTCAACCCGAGTGTCGTTACCCCAAAAGTGAAAAGCGCATTTTGGGCTGTAAAAGAACCAGGGAATGGCAGCGTCCCCAGTGGCACGGCTCCCCCGAACCTGTCCAAGCCAAACGAATTGGAAGCGTCCGTACTGCTGTAGTTAAAGCGGAAGTCGTTCGCAGCAACGGGTGATATGGCCCAAGTCGCTCCAATCGTTCCAGTTTGGGTGGTGATTTTTGTCGGCGATACCGTGCTTAACGACGAATTCGCGAATCCGCGCTGACTGAGTTCTGAAGGGGAATAATCGTAACGCCCGAAGAGATTAAGCCTATCATTGAATCTGTGATCAACTCGAAGGCTGTAAGCATTGAGCGTACCCGGGTTGGAGTAGCTGGCGTTGAACTGCGCAACGCCTTGATGGTTGCCGGTCAGATCCAGGACCTCCGGACCGTTGGGTTGCGGGTAGGCGTTAAGGTAAGGCAGGAGCACCGGCTGCGCTGTAAATTGCCGCGAAAATGGATCCATGGGATTGGTATCCGGGACGAGTGTGAGCGCAGTCTGTGGTAGCCGGAGGCGAAGCCCCTCGTAGGAAAAGAAAAAGAAAGTGCTGTTCCTCAGAATTGGGCCGCTGAATGTTCCACCGAAATCGTTCTGGCGTTCTTCAGCCTTGGGGAGCGGAGGACTATTCGTGAACCCGTTGAACCAGTCATTCGCATCCAGGACATCGTTTCGAAAATAATCGAACGCCGTTCCGTGAAACCGATTCGTCCCGGAGCGCGTGACGATGGAGATCTGGCCTCCAGGTGTGCGGCCAAATTCCGGCGCATAGGTGGAGGTCTGGATACGAAATTCTTGGAGTGCATCCACGGAGACCAGACTATTGGTACCACCAAATACGCTTGCCGAGCCGAGAGTACCTGCCAGTCCGCTTCCAACGCTGGTGCTTGCGCTGATCCCGATATTTGCGCTCACCCCATCCACCATCCAGTAGTTTGCGTTTGCGCGCTGGCCGTTGATACTGAACTGGCCGGTGTCCACGCCATTGTTGCCGGTAAGAACTACTCCAGGAGTGAGTTGGATCAATGATTGGAAGCTTCGGCCATTCAACGGCAAGTTCTCGGCGAACTGCCGGTCCACGACCGTGCTGACGGCTGACGATTCCGTATCCACCAACGGTGCGCCTGATTCCACCGTGACGCTCTCTGAGATCGAGCCAACCCGCATTTGAAAATTCACGGTGATGACATCTTGCACGTGCAGCTCGATGCCGGGTTTGACGATCTTGGCGAAGCCCGGTTTCTCGATAATCATTCGATAGTGACCTGGGGGGAGACCGGAGATTCGATATGCTCCAACGTCGTTTGTTTCGCCGTAGTAACTGACATTTGTGTCTACGTTCGTGGCTTGAACTTTCGCCCCAGGAACGACTCCGCCTGTGGGATCATCGACGCGACCCGCAAGGGTTGCCGTTGGATCAGCCGCAAGGACAGGAATTACAATTGCGAGAATTACTGCGACCAGAGTCAGAGCACGCGACAACGGAGCGATCAACTTTTTCATTTCGGAGGCTCCCCTTCTGAAGCCGGCGCATGGCTTCGCCACTAGCTACTACAGGGAAACTGGCGTGGTGTGTCTCTGTGCAGGAATAAAAAGAATCAATATCAAGAATGCAGAGGCGAGTTACGCGGGCACACTACCGGATCCGCACTGCGAACGGTCGCAAATTGCGAGCGCCGAGAAATCTTTGCAGTTGCGCTTCCCTTTTCTCAGCCCTCTTATCTTCTAGCGTTCTATGGGTGGTTCGCGGTTGCCCCCAAATATGCGTATAGAAGTTTTTGCCCCGTGGGCTGCCCGCTGCCGCCAGCTGGTTCGACAGTCACGAACACGGCGTCAATTTCGGAGAGAACGGCTGCGTCATTGAACTTGAGCGCCCAGCGATTTTGGTTCTTGTCGTCCAGGTACAGCATGCCCAAGCTTTGCGACTTATGGGCTGCTTCCTGGTATCCCCAAGCTTGGTATGACCGCTCCGGCGAAGGAGACTTTGTCTTGCCCAAATCAAAGGCGTAGAAAATCAGAGACTTTCCTTCGGTATAGAAAGCCCTCCCGAAGGCTTGACGGGTCTTTCCCTTCGAGTCCACATCGTAGACGTCTGTGATGTGCAGATTGCGAGCTCCCATAAGGTCGCGAATATCATGATCGGCAACGAGAAGACGCTTGGCTCGATCGAGAGCCTCGGTGGACGCTCCGAGTTCCTGTTCCAGTTCCTCGACGCGGGACAGGCGGTCGGCAATATGCTGCGTGTCTTCGCCCTCCTTTCGCAGCGTTTGGAGCTCGCCGGCCATCTGCCCCAGGGATGCTTCCGTCTCTCGCAGCTTCTCTCGCAGCTTCTCTGCAAGGCTGCCTTCCTTTTCCCGTTCTGCTTGAGCTTCAGCGCTCAGCGTCTTAGATTCCGATACTGCACTCGCGAGTTTCGCCTCGACTGCCGCATAGCGATTCGCTAGATCAGCATACTTAGCATTGGTCTTGACCAGCTCAGCTTCAAGTTTTGTTCGGTCCGCATCGACATTTCGAGTAGCATCTGGAGGCCGTGGCGCATCGCTTCGGACGTTCCCAAAGGCGGCAAGTCGCTTCTGAAGAACGACGTTCTCCTGTTTCAGCGCCGCGACCTCCGCGTCACGGTCCAGATAACGGAACCTTGTTTCCCGCCACTGGTATCCCGATATCCCAACTGTAATCGCTAATGCCGCAACAACTGCATAGGCAGACACCGGATATGGTGTCAGCCATCCGTGCAGCTTGTAACGGAGACGGTCCGAAAACGAAAGCTCGGCCGAAAGGTCGAACCCCTCGGCGCGCGCTCTTTCTGCGAACCGATTTCTATAGCTTGCGCCGTCGGCCATCTTGAACCGTTGCTTCAGCAGAATGTTTTTGCTGGGATGAAGCAACGGCAGGGCACCCTGTAGCGCATTCCGGAACTCTGAGCACTCTTCCCTGCACTCTAAACACGTGTCAAGATGAGATTGCAGGTCCCGATACTCGGGAGCAGACAGCTGGCCGATAGCGGCCAGAGCGGCCAGCTCTTTGAAGCGATCGTGTTCCGGGAAGTCGCTCGCCATTTTGCTCATCCCTTAAGCCCCGGCTTCCGCCTTCCTTTTGATCGAATCGCGCAGCTTCCGTACCCCTCGATAGTAGAAATTTCGAACATTTACGACGGACTCCCCTGTCTTCTGAGCGATTTCTTTCAACTCCAGTCCCTCGAAATAGGCTAGCTCGATAATTGTGCGCTGCTTATCACTTAAACTGGCAAGCCCTTCCTGAATGCTGCTCACGCGATTGGATAGCGTCAAATCTTGCATCTCGACGGGTGCCCAACAAGGTTCCCTTCTATAAAGGCTTTCGTCAGTAAAAACGTCAAGGTCGTAGAACTTGCGCAGCGTCAGGTGCTGACGGCGATTGATACTTCGAGAGTATGCATACTGCAGGATGCGGCCCTTCGTACTGCCTCTCGCCGCATCAAAAAGATGGCATTTGCGAAACACTTCGAGAAAGACTTCCTGCATGACATCTTCTGCTTCTCCCGCATCCCGCACTATCCTTAGGGCAATGCTGAGCACAGTCCGATGGTAGCGACGGAAGAGTGTATTCATGGCCTCGTGATTGCCGGCCTGGAGGTGAGAAATCAGATCTTCATCACTCAAGCCACCAAAGGCGCTAGAGGTGAAAGACGAATCATGCTGAGAACCTGCGACGAGAGGTAAGCTATCGGTGCGCATGCCTTCCATTAGTAGGTCTCCCCCCTCGGTGACAGGAGCACGCGCACCACTCTCGCGTCGGACAATACCCGGCCAACAATTGTGTGGATGAGGATACCTTGAAGAATTGAACCGGACCTCAGAAACGCTACGTCGCGTGCCATGAAGGACGCACCAAATTCTTGGGCCGGTGTGTCGTACGCGGCGTAATCATCAGTCATGGTCTTGAGGACTGCCAGAACTTCCACCTCAAAGGATCCGGAGTCAAGCCAGATCTTTCACTTAAGCAGCTCTGACTTCGACTACATATTCACACCACAGCGCACCGCAGGTCGTTTCGAAAGGATCGAGGGGAACACGCCAGGAAATACAGAAGCTTGCTTGTCTTCCCATTCGATCCTCTTGGAAGTGGTCGGTACACCGACCACTTCGTTACGCTTTGTAGGCCAATCCGGAAAGGAAGTCAAGCCCACTTTTGGGGTACTTCACTACAAGTCGTTGTGCTTGAGCCGGATTGGGACGATTCGGGCGACAAGGATTCCGGCCTTACAACTAAAGTCGTCACGGTAGGAGCACCGACCATGTTCGCTAGTTATTCGCCACAGGAGGGAAGATTGGGGTCGCTTCAAGCGTTGGTTTTTCTCTATTTGGGCAAAATTGGGAAACGGCCCTAACGCGGCTTATTTCGGACTACCGCCTACAAGTCTTACCGGCGTGAGCGACGTTTCGACGTCTCATTCTCGACAACAGGGGATTCATCGCCTGTCGTCAACTTCGACGAGCGTGACCTTTGATTCTTTGGCTTTGAAGATTTCTTTGCCAACTTTGACCCAGACAGGCCTTTTTCCACGCCGAAACAGCTTTCTCGCCAGAAACAAGCCGCTCAGAGCTAACCCGCCGCTGCCAACCCAGAATAGGATCTTTCCCCACGTCGGGAAGGTCGCATATGCGAGCGCTACGCCGTGGTGTAATTCGACTTCGAGTGCTAGCTTTTGCGCCGAGCGAAGTATTTTGGTCAGATTCACGTTAACCTCCAGGAGCATACCAGCCACATCGTCATAGCCTTGCGACCTACTTACCTACTAGCTACTACTGGGAAATTGCCGTTGTGTGTCCCTGTGCAGGAAATAAAAAGAATTAACATCGGGAATGCATACGCGAATCCCTAGAGCAGTTTGTGGCAGCCGAAGGCGAAGCCCCTCATAAGAAAAGAAGAAGAAGGTTCGCTTCTTGAAGATCGGACCGCTAAACGTGCCGCCGAAGTCGTTCTGCCGTTCCTTCGCTTTAGGAAGCGGCGTTGGATTTAGGATGTTGACCCCGTTGAACCAGTTGTTTGCGTCGAAGAGGTCGTTTCTCGAGTAGTCGAACGCGGTACCATGAAATTGATTCGCCCCTGAGCGCGTGACGATCGAAATCTGCCCACCCGGTGTGCGGCCGAATTCCGGTGCATACGTCGAGGTTTGGATTCGGAACTCCTGCATGGCATCGACAGATACCAGGCTGTTGGTTCCCCCGAGTGCACTAAAAGAACCGGCCGTACCCGCTAGGGCGTTCCCAGGAGTACCCAATACATTCACGCCTGCGCCTATATTTCCGCTGACGCCGTCCATCATCCAGTAATTAGAAGCGGCGCGCTGTCCATTGATGCTGAATTGCCCGTTATCCTCAAAATTACTGGGGACAACCACTACACCGGGTGTGAGTTGTATCAATGTTTGAAAGCTTCGGCCATTCAGCTGCAGGTTTTCGGCGAACTGGCGGTCCACGACCGTGCTGACTGCCGACGATTCCGTATTCGCCAACGGCGCACCTGATTCCACGGTGACACTTTCTGAGACCGAGCCAACCCGCATTTGGAAATTCACGGTGATGACATCCTGCACAATGCAGTTCGATGCCCGGTTTGACGATCTTGGCGAATCCCGCTTTCTCGAGAATCATTCGATAGTGTCCTGGTGGAAGGCCGGAGATTCGATATGCTCCGACGTCGTTTGTTTCGCCGTAATAGCTGACATTCGTGTCCACGTTGGTAGCCTGAACCTTCGTCCCAGGAACGACTCCACCTGCGGGATCCATCGACACGACCTGCAAGCGTTGCCGTTGAGCCGGATTGGGACGATTCGAGCGACAAGGATCCCGGCCTTACAACTAAAGTCGTCACGGTCGGAGCACCGACCACTTTCGCTCACTGTTCGCCCAGCGTAGGCCATCTGCCCCGCTTCAAGCCCTCAGGCTTCCCTATCCGGCCT
>WNFJ01675799.1_pt3 | contig 17597 bp, 19 predicted proteins | sample 5400461 | NCBI WGS metagenome assembly WNFJ01 (sample SAMN13153349, study PRJNA577476) | soil metagenome | isolation source: 115 cm saprolite on Douglas fir-dominated hillslope | place: USA:California | collected 2013-09-17 | reverse complement strand
GTAAGACGGAGTTAGCGCGCGCCCTGGCCGCGGAAGTTTTTGGCTCTGACGAACACCTGATTCGCATTGATATGTCGGAGTACATGGAGAAGCACGCTGTCTCGCGTATGGTCGGAGCTCCTCCCGGCTACATCGGACACGACCAGGAGGGGCAGTTAACTGGTAAGCTGCGGCGCCGCCCGCATTGCGTCGTCCTGCTGGATGAACTGGAGAAAGCTCATCCAGAAGTCTTTGATCTCTTCTTGCAGGTCTTTGATGCCGGCCGCCTGACGGATGCACAGGGCCATACCGTCGATGCCCAACACGCCATCTGGATTATGACCTCAAATGTTGGTACCGATATGCTGGGACGCTCGATGCCGAGTGGGTTCCGCGCCGGTGTCAAGGGGACGGCAGAAGAGATGCAGCGCGAGCGCCTGCTGGAACGGCTGCGCCAGACCTTCCGCCCTGAATTTCTCAACCGCATCGATGAGGTAGTGATTTTCCACCCACTGGGGCAGGAACAGGCCCGTGCCATCACACGCCTGCAGATGAACGAGCTGGGCGCGCGCTTGCTCGAACAAGGATTGACGTTGCATGCTGAGGATAGTGCTATCGACCTGCTCTGCAAAGAGGGATTCAGTCAAACGCAGGGAGCGCGCCCATTGCGCCGGGCCATCGAGCGCCTGCTCACGGTTCCTCTTAGCCTGCGCATCCTGCTCGCCAATATTCCCGAACACGGGGAAGTTCATGTGAAGGCCGTGGATAGCCAGCTGGAGATCGATATTCGTGAACCCGGGCAGGTTGTGGAAGAACAGCTTGAGGAGGATGTGGACGTGGGTGCCGAGGTTGATGCGATGTGATATTTTTCAGCAATTGGGAAAACAATCTGCTCATGTTATGTATAACAAAATATACAGAAGAGGAGAGAAGGCCACAAGACGGTGTGGCCTTCTCTCCTCTTCTGCAGAATGGAGAGAGGTCGGACAACGGTATCCGTTCTATAGTGGTAGCGAGGACCGAAGTATGTCTGGAGCAAAAGCTACAACAGTTCACGCCCGGAGTCCTTCTCAGCAGCGCATGCTGGAGCCGAAGCTACAACAAAACATGGCTGGAGCAGCACTCGACAGACTATGGCTGGAGCAGCGCTCAACAGAGCAAAGTGGCACCCCATCGATCACCCTCTACCACTATTTATAGTATACTGGCAGCTACTTTACTCACACTTTTTTAGGGCTTCAACCAGCCTGATGTGATTTTTGAGCATCAGGAGTTCTTTATAGGCGGAATGAGGGAGATATTGCTTATCCAATGATTTTCACAAATAGAGAAGATTCTTTTTTTGTCTTATGTAAGAGGTAAAAGTCACCGCAGTCTCAGACAGGCCATTTTGTGGTATGATACAGCTTAGAAAATACATTTGATTGAACAGGCCATTGGCTCTGGTCATAACTATAAACATCTAACTCAGGAGGCACTTTATAATGAAAGCCGTTAAAACACATGTTGGTCGCTGTGACACCTGTGGTGAGCCAGCGGCCTATGCACAACTGCTGCCCGGGGGCCGTAAATTTCTTTTTTGTGAGCAACATGCACCCTTGCTTGTAAAAAAGCAGGCAGAAGCCACGGCGACTGCCACAGAAAAAGGGAAGAAATAAAGCATAGCAGAAAACGAACATTGACACTGCTATAGGGTCCATGTTACTATTCTCTTGTCAGGTAATCAAACAGGTATGGCGCGGTGCGCTGAACTCATATACGTCAACGGAACGAAGAGCTATGTATATCATTCACTTCATCCAAATGAGCAACTTTGCCGCCTAGGCGATCACGCCGGGCCTATGCGGCAGGAAGTGGCGCTATCAAAAGCAACTACCCGCAAGCGGGCAGCACCCGAATGTGCGAGTAGCTTCTTTTTGCTTACTCATTAATCGCGCAACGTTTTCTTCCTCGCTTCTATCCTCGGGTGAATCGTCGCAAGGAGCACTCTTCTCCCTGGTGCTCTGGCGCGCTTGTGCAATCCCGATCTAAGCACAGATAGCTTGCTGAAGACCTGAAAACCCGGAGAGTCTGCTCCACTTACAAACTCTTGCATATGTGCCTTTGTGCGTCTTCTTAATACTCATTCACCTTTCTAAAAATATCGTTATATGTATGCTTCCAGGGGAGAAAAACTCATGTCAACCGCACAAGATAAGCTACAAAAAGATCAGGCACTCGAGGTGGAAGAAGTCGAGGCATTGAAGCCACGGCGGTCATTACCACTATGGCGTAATCGCGACTTTCTTTTGCTTGTAAGCGGCCAGGCCGTGTCCTCAGTAGGGTCGCAGATCTCGCTGGTGGCCTTTCCATTATTGATTCTCGCGCTGACTAACTCGCCAGCACAGGCGGGCTTGATGACTGCCTTGCGCGGGCTGCCCTTCGCTCTTTTTTGCCTGCCAGCAGGCGCGCTGATCGATCGCTGGGACCGCAAACGCGTTATGATTCTCTGCGATATTGGTCGAGCGATTGCGCTGGGTAGTATTCCGGTTGCCCTTGCCTTTGGTCATCTGACGTATATACAACTTTACATGGTGTCATTGGTTGAAGGGACGCTCTTCGTCTTCTTTAACCTGGCGGAGACTGCGTGTATTCCTCATGTTGTGTCGAGGGAGCAATTACCTGCTGCTGTCGCGCAGAATGAGGTGTTGTACTCACTATCGAGCGTGGTCGGACCAGCCCTGGGTCCTATTCTCTATGGTATTGGCAGAGCCATTCCGTTTTTCGCCGACGGTGTCTCCTACGCTGTCTCAGCCATCTCACTGTTTTTCATCAAAGTGGAATTTCAAGGAGAGAGGGATGCTGAGCCGCGGAAGCTGTGGGCTGAAATTGGCGAGGGTATGTCGTGGCTCTGGCATAACCAGCTGGTGCGGTTCATTGCCGTGCTCACTTTTGGCCTCATCACACCGTGCTCAGGCTATGTGCTGGTGATCATCATCCTGGCAAAGGACTTGCATGCAACGAATGTAGTGACTGGTCTCATCTTCGCTGGTGGGGGCATTGGCAGCGTTGTTGGCGCCTTGCTGGTGGTTCCCCTGCAGAAGCGTTTCAGTTTTGGCCAGCTGATGATCGGCACTGCGTGGCTCTGGGTGCTGGGATGGCTGCTCTATGCATTCGCGATAAATCCGTGGGTGCTGTTAGCTGCTAACCTGGTGGGCTTTGTTGTGGTGCCAGTCTATATGATGGTGCAGTTCAGTTACCGGCTGGCATTGATCCCAGACCGTTTGCAAGGGCGTGTGAATAGCGTCTTCCGCCTGATCGCCTTCGGCAGCCAGCCAATTGGCCTGGCTTTGACGGGAGCATTGCTCCAGTTCATGGGTCCTGTTCCCACGGTGATTGTGCTTTTGATACCACAACTTTTCTTGGCGATCGCCGTGACGCTCAATCCTCATGTGCGTAACGCGCCTCCACTAGCTCAATTAGAGTCCGTGGAATAAAGCGGGAGAACCCCATACATAGGCATATAAGTGGGAAGCACGAAGATGACCAACGTTGCAACGCTGGTCATCTTCGTGCTTCCCCGGATATGTTCTTATCCTCTGTACTGTGGGTTAGATGGACTTTGCGGATATTGCGGAGTCTGTGGAGCCTGTGGATACTGTGGATTTGGTGGATACTGCTGGCTTCTCATCATGCGGAGCTGATTGAGCTCGGCCTGGATAGGCCACTCGGCAAAAGCAAGTATCAATAACATGACGAGGTTCGCAATCGGGACGAACATTAAGAGGCTGAGCGCGCCACTGTACCCTGCTTTCGAGAATATTCTCCACCAGATGACGATGGCTAAGATGATCGAGGCTATCGCGATAATACCGAAAATCAGCCCGAAACCCGTTAATGCGGCAGCTAGTTGCGACGAGGTAGTGTCATTCATGCGATCTGCTCCTTACTAGATGGTAATGGTTTTCACAGCGTGACTCATATAAGCAACATTGACCATTATATGATAAATAAGTCGTCCAGGTAAACTGTGCTGCTGAACAGCGATTTTATAGCTGGTCAAGGCCTTTCTTCACTTTAAGAACGACGACACTCAACATTTTTGGGACCTGTACTCCAATAGTAGAGTGCGTTAAAAATAATTCGATGAAATACCCCCGTCGACCACGAGCCACGCGCCCGTTGTCCAGGATGATTCATCCGAGGCCAGATAGAGCGCCATGTAAACTATATCTTTTGCCTCACCGAAGCGACCGAGCGGAATACGGCTCAAGCGCAGGTCACGTGCCTCTTCACTGGTCCAGAGAACGCGCAGCAGGGGCGTCTCGATAGGGCCGGGACAGATAGCGTTGCAGCGTATGCCGTGGCGGCCATACTGTACCGCGAAGGATTTTGTAAGTGACAGCATTCCTCCTTTGGAGGCGGTTCCCATGAAGGAGACGAACGAAGCCACATTGATGATCGAGCCTCTGCCCTGTTTCACCATATGGGGGATGGTGTACTTTGAGCAGAGAAAGGCACTTTTGAGGTTGATATCCATCACTCTATCCCACGTTGCCTCGCTTAAATCGGTCACGCTCGCATCCTCTGCTGGCATGATACCGGCATTGTTATAGAGAATGTCCACCTGTCCAAAGGTATCGATAGCAGCCTCGACCATGCGCTCAACCTCGTCCTCGATCGCAACGTTCGCTTTGACGAAGATGGAGGTGCCCCCGGTGTCCCGAATGGCCCTGGCCGTTTCTTCGCCCTCTTTTTCGGCAATGTCTGTAACCACGACACTGGCCCCTTCGCTGGCAAATAGTTCGGCGGCAAGCTTGCCCATGCCTCCCGCGGAACCCGTGATAATAGCGACTTTGCCTGCTAATCTCATGAGCTATGTGTCTCCTTCAAACAAGCGATCATAAATCTTTCCTGACCAGGTCAAGGTACCAGTACGGCATGCGCTTGCGCAACATGGGTTTGCCACGTGCTACATTGCCAGGGATACTATCACGAATATCGTAGGCAAGTTCCCCGGTCAATGAGCCTGCCACGTCGCCTGGTGCGTAGTTAAGAGGATGCGTTGAAGAACGACGGCCTGTGCGCTGTTCGCGCGTATCGATGGTCATCATTGTCAATATTGGTTCACCCTCGTCGGCAATGACCTCTGACCAGGGATAGGTGAGGCATGCAGGGGAGAAAATGCCGCTGTTGCCGTTGGCATGCGTGTTATGCCAATCGCCGTCCCAATTTGCCAGGGCAAGGTAGACATTGTTTTCGGCGGCTCGCACTCGCCAGATAAGATAGTGAGTCTGGTCAAAGTCTTCAGGGGCAACCGGACGGTGAAAGGGGATACGCGTGGGGGGGAGACCAATGGGATCCGGGAAATTGAGCAACGCGGGAGCGCAGACCATGTCTGCTCCTTTGCTCGCCAGGACGCGCAGCGTCTCTGGAAAGAGCACGTCATAACCGGTTGCCAGGCCGATGCGACCGCTGGGAGTGTCAAAAGTTGGCAGGTCAAGATTGCCCGCACTCGCCCACAGGCGGTCTTTTGCTGTCAGATGGAGCTTGCGATAGGTGCCATAGACACCTTCGGGATCGATGAGCAGGATAGTGTTGTAGTAGGTTGGGATTGGTTCCCTTACGCGCTCAGCTACTCGGCCAGTTCTACCAGCGAGTCGGTTTCTGCACCAGGCACTTCAATTGCGCCATTTTGAAAATGAGCAATGATAGCATCATCGTTATGATACGCACCGGGTGATCCTGGCCCTGGTAGTAACAGTTCTGGAAGTACCAGGACATCGGGTCGTGCCGGGTCGTGGTCGTTGATGAGCGTCTGAACTATGCTGCGTACTGTTTGTGTTGCATTCAGGCTGGAATGCTGTAGGGCCTGAGCCCCCCATTCTTGAAGATTGGTCTGGATAATGGCTACGCAGGAGAGCTGCCCTGGCGGCAATTCACCTAATTCGTACAGGCTATGGTAGCGCAACGGCTCCCAGAGATAGGTGTTGTGCGCAAGCATTATATATTCGGAAGGACGCCGGTCGACGAGACGATCTCCCCACGGCTCTTCATCAGGTGGTCCCCACTTTTTAGCGCGACTGCGGCTCAGATCAACCTCGCCGTAGACAATCCCTTCACCATCATCAAGATACGCCTGGATGGACCCATCGGGATTCAGGATGCAGCTTCCTCCACTGAATTGTATACCGCGCTCGCTGCCGTAGCGGTTCGCCCCGATGAGGTAGACACCGTTCTCAAAGGCGCGTGCTATCCAGGAGCCGCTAGGTGATTTTTCGTCCAGCCAGTTTGTGGGAAAGAGGAGGACATCCGCACCGTGCAGTGCAGGAACTCGTGCAGCTTCGAAGTATTCAGCGTCCTGGCAGATCAGCCCGGTTAAACGCCCCAGCGGTGTCTCCCAGACGGGCATGCCGATGTCGCCATCGCGCGCCCAGCGCGGCTCAGAAATATAGGAGTGAATTTTGCGGTAGGTGCCAATCACCCCTTCAGGACCTAGCAGGGCTAGACTGTTATAGTAAACATCCGTGGTGGGATCTACTTCAGGGATGCTGAGAGCAATGATGCTGCCATAACGGGCGGCAACCTGCTGAAAGCGCTCGGTAGTGGGTCCTGGAATGGGTTCAACGTAAGGTGCAACTTCGGAACGAGACTCCCAACAATAGCCAGTCGTTGCCATTTCTGGCAGGACGATGAGACGTGCATCATGTTGGGCGGCCTCTTCGACCAGGCGGAGAAGAGCGGTCACATTTTTCTCTTTCTCCCCCAGTGTTGGTTCATATTGAATTGCCGCAACCCGGTATTGGTTGAAAGAGGGTATCGATGTGCTCATTTGAGGCTCCTCAAAGGTATACCTGGAAGGTACCACTTTCTCCTATGATTATGATTTCTCTGCTTTGCTGTATGTTCTTTTCACCACGTCTGAGAATGCTACAACGATACCATTAGGTTCAATAAGCGTCAAGGGGGAAGTTAACGGTTTTATTATCCCATCCATGATAACGGCGGCGCGGGTGCCCCCACGTTTCAACTGGGGGAGGAAGCGCCGACCTCCTTTCTGATGCTATCCAGGACCGGCTGTCGTGTAATCATCCAGCCCTGGGTGGGACGCGCTACTCGTACCAATTTGCGTGGCGTGACCTCCACCAGTTTCTTCCCACTGGCAACGTCTTTGATGACGAACGCTCCCTTCTCCCGCCTTCCTGCGATGTAGCCCACACCTCCTTTGGCCTTGACCAGTTCGTAGAGCTTGAACCCGCGCACTTTGCGCGGGGCCCAACACTTGTGCTCACTGTGCAGCCCATTGAAACGCTGATAGTGGCCCCGCGCTAGACAGCGGATCTGATGGACCATCTCCAAGGGCTTGACCACCTCGCTGATCTCGCAGGCTATCGCCACGGCGTCGTTGGTGTGGGACTTGGGCAGGTCAAGCACCTGGATGCGTTTATATTTGGTCTCGTAACCATACGTGATGCTCACCTGGCTCTCCCCGAAGACGGCTTGCAGGTCGTGGACCACCCGGCTTTTCAGGGAAGACACATGCGCGGCATCCTTCAACGGCACACGAGCCTTTGCCTGCACGTCTGGGAAGCCAAACTCCGCTGCTGTTCGCTGCCCTTTGCGCTGGTTGCAGGCATGGCAGGCCAGGGTGAGATTGCTGGCCCGATTGCTTCCTCCCCTTGACTTGGGGACAATATGCTCGAGTTCCAAGGGGACCTCACGCGCCTCACAGTAGGCGCATGTCCTCTGCCACTTTGCTAAGACATACTCACGCAGGAAGTACCCTTGCAGTTCGCCTTGGTGGTACTCCAAGTGAGCGATGTCCGGGTTCTGCATCTTTTGGGTGTCAAAACAGCCAACCTCGACGGTGACCCGACCAACCGGCAAAAACGAGGCCATAAAGCGCACGGCCTTGACAGTCGCTTCTGCTTTGGAGTGCAGCGAAGGGGGCAACCAGCCATCAGGGCGGCGTCGATTGTCATAGCGCGCTTCACGATAGCGCGTCTTGCGAGCACGCCGATTGCGCCGAAACTGGCGTCGTTGGGTCATGTTCTCAGTGATGTCATCACGCAGATGGACCTCGGCCTGGAAGACCACCTCGCCATTGGCGATGGCAGCGATGCCCACGTCTTTGGAGCCAGTATCAACGCCCACCTTGGCTGGTTGCACATGCGCCTTTGTGGCAAAGCGCAAGCGAATGGTGAAAGGGTCTTGGCGCACGAGACGAGCACGTTTTGCCTTCAACCACACCCTTCGCCGTGGCGTCGTGGGCATCAAGGACTTTCCTTCTTGTGAGAGCACAAACACCTTCATCAGGTAAGGCTCCTTTCGGAGTAAAAACGATCCCCTCGACGGGGATAGCACCCGGTACTTTCCTCTGACCACCGTTCCTGGACCGCAGTTCTTTAAGTCAGAGGTTGCAGAGCCAGGAACTGGGGCAGCATCCCTGGGTGCGAACTTCAACACTTGGTGCTATCGCTCACCTCTTCAGCACCAGCCACGACGCTCGCTTTCTCGGCGCGACTGGCTCGGAGGTGTCCTCTGGTCAATCCGGCTTGCTAGGGGCGAACCCCTCACAAGCCTCCCCACAGAGTGGGGAGGTCATTGACAGCTAAATTGCCCATCATATCTTTGCTTATAGACATTGTAGATGTGAAGAGAGAGCAGATTGTGCAGCTTGCCCTTAAATCTACATTGTTCCATTAACTTCTCGCTTTAATGCCCAGCCCGGGCGCGTCTGGCAACACCAGTTTCCCTTTTTCAACGGTGACGCCTATGTAGGGATCATCATTGATCAGCAAATGTCCATCAAGGTCAGCATAATCAACGAGAGGAGTCAGGTGGGCAGCGGCTGTAATTGCCAGGGAACTTTCGATCATACAACCGATCATCACGAGCAAGTTATGCGCGCGAGCCACGTGAATCATTTTCAATGCATGACGAATGCCGCCACACTTCATAAGCTTGATGTTGATACCATCGACATGTCCGCTGATCCTGGGAATATCTTCTACAGTGACACAACTCTCATCCGCGATAATGGGAATCGGTACATTGTCCCGTATTAGCTTAAGGCCAGCCAGGTCATGCGCGGGAATGGGTTGCTCAACAAACTCGATGTTATAGGGAGCCAGGGCATTGATATTCTTAATGGCCTCTTTCGGCGTCCAACCTGCGTTGGCGTCCACCCGTATAACAGCCGGTGATACGTCGCGAATGGCTTTGATGATATCGATATCATGCCTGGTGCCAACCTTCACCTTAAGAATGGGATAATCACGTGCGAGCAGGGCTTTCCTGGCCATATTCACCGGGGTGTCGAGTCCCAGGGTAAAGGAAGTATGCGCCGCGTGGGATGGATTGAGCCCAAGGAGCTTGTAGAGCGGGATGTTCAGCATTTTGCCAATAATGTCGTAGAGGGCCATATCGACAGCTGCCTTGGCCGCCGGATTGAGCCGGATAATACTGTCCAAGCGCTCCATAATGTCTTCGAGTGCGAAAGGATCATTGCCAAGGTTGCCTGCGAAGAGTGCGACACAGGCCAGGGCTGTTTCCTGGTTCTCACCGTAATACTCATCGGGAGCGGCTTCACCGTAGCCTATATGCTCGTTGTTATTTATTTGCACAATGACATTTGATGCGGTGTTTTGCTCACCTCTTGAAATACGGAAAGGTGTTGTGAGCTTGAGATCAATTGGCTTCGCATCGATATGAAGCATGTCTTTTTTCCTTTATGTGCATTCGTCCATCGAGTTTCATAGAGCATACAATGTTGTCAGCAAGAAATGCTTGAATGTCTGAAAAATAGAGTTGAATATATTTCAGCTTCGACTATGCTTTATTATAGAGCACCCTTAACTAAAGGTAAATATGTTGGAGTTCGGGTACCAGGGCGTTCCGCAGGCTCTTTGCCCTTTGAGGATATGCGAAAATCCCTACATAAAAGAGCTATAATTGCCGGGCAGGCCTGGGAAGTGGTAAACTAAGGATGGAAAATTCTGAAAAGTTGCGTATCCTCATTGCAGAGGGTGTCCAGAAAGCGAGTAGCTTTGGTGATAGCGGATAAAATATATGCGGCGTTCGAAGAGGTGAGCCGGCGCAATACGCGTCCACGGAAACTCATCGCGGAGCGACTGGTGGAGCTCGCCGAAAGCGGAACCGATTTTACCGTTGATGATCTTTGGCAAGCATTACGAGAAGGAGAGCCACACCTGGGGCGGGCAACGGTCTATCGTTCGGTGGAGATGCTGGTCAACGCGGGTCTGCTCGATCGTATCGAGTTTGCCGATGGCAGCCATCATTATCGAGTTTGTGGCGCCAATCATCATCACCATCACCTGACCTGTATTTGCTGTCATCGCGTAGTGGAAGTAGATGTATGTCTTCCTGTTGACCAGTTCGCAGCAATTGGTAACCAGACGAACTTTGACATTGAAGGCCACTCGCTTACTCTCTTCGGTCGCTGTGGAGAATGTCGTTCTGGGAAGATGCTGCCAGGTACTTCAGAACAAGAGACTTCAGCATAAGGTGGCAATTGCGGTGGAAGGCTGCGTTAGCGTTCCACTGCCAGCAATTCTTGTACAACGCGTGAGCGTAGCGCCATCTTCCCTTACCCTTCTTGCTTTCAGCGATTCCTGCTATCTTTTGTCAGCTTGCGTCCTTTTGGAGACACGCCCGTCTCTCTATCTACAAGAAAATTGCCACTTCCCTCTTTTCTCTCGTTAGGAATGGGGAAAGGGGAAATAGGGGGCAGTCTGTAATGTAAAATGATGGAATGACGAAGGCAGTCGAAGAGCTAAAAAAGGATGAAGATCTCTATGGCCATGACCACGGAAAAAGTCTGGGAAGAATTTCACCCAAAACTCAAACAGTTCGTGCTCAGGCGTATACCAGATGAACAGAGCAGCGAAGATGTCCTGCAGGATGTTTTTCTGAAGATACATACTCATATTGATACCTTGCGCAATGAAGAGAAATTGCAAAGCTGGATCTACCAGATCGCGCGCAACGCAATCGCGGATTATTACCGTGAACACCGGGCTACCTTAGCACTGTCAGAGATGCCCGTACCGACAGAAGAGGCGGGTGATGATGACGTCATCAAGGAACTGATACCGAGCATCAAAGTGATGGTTGATAGCCTGCCTGCTGATTACCGGGAAGCCCTTTACTTGACTGAATATCAAGGGCTCACGCAGCGGGAACTCGCGGAAAGACTGGGCCTCTCTTTCTCCGGGGCAAAATCACGGGTGCAGCGAGCGAAGGAGAAACTCAAGAAGATGTTGCTGGACTGCTGCCATTTCGAGCTTGATCGGCGGGGCAAAGTCATCGATTACCAACCACGTTGTGACTGTTGCTCCAATGGTCACGGTTGTTCCGACTGTACATAAGTGCGCTGCGTCCTTTTTCGCAAAGGTCCGTCTATCAGATATGAAATGAGTGTCGTAGCTCATAAAATGCAAGCAAAGCAGAACAGAAAGGACAGATGGAATGAATACAGTACCGAACGATGATCAGCAGCTGCGAGAGGCCGTGCGCGAGCGGTATGGACGGGCCGCTCTAGAAGTGTTGAGTGCAAATGAACCCAAAGCTGCTAGTTGCTGCGGTACGGATTGCTGTGGTGGGGAAAAGGGCATTGGTGATGCCGTTACGAGCAACTTGTATAGTAGCACAGAGCTTGGTGAGTTACCTCTGGCTGCCGCCCTTGCTTCCCTCGGCTGCGGCAACCCAACTGCGCTGGCGGAATTGAAACCGGGAGAAAAAGTGCTCGACCTAGGCAGTGGCGGCGGCATCGATGTGCTGCTCTCGGCGCGGCGCGTTGGAACGACTGGCTTGGCTTATGGCCTGGATATGACCGATGCCATGCTTGAACTGGCAGAGCGCAACGGTGCTGAAGCGGGGATAGAGAATGTACGTTTTCTCAAGGGGGAGATAGAACATATTCCTCTGCCAGCAAACGCGGTTGATGTAGTAATCTCCAACTGTGTCATCAACCTCTCAGCCGACAAACGGCAGGTCCTACGCGAGGCTTTCCGCGTACTCGTTCCTGGAGGACGTTTCGCTGTCTCCGATATTGTCATTCAAGGACAGATTCCGCAGGTCATTCGTACTGATCTCGAGGCGTGGGCCGGGTGCGTTGCCGGCGCGCTGGAGGAAGAGACCTACCGGCAACTGCTGGTCGAGGCCGGCTTTACCGCTATAGAAGTCGAGGTCACACGGCGCTACGCGCTTGACGATATAGCGCAGAGTGGGGCTCAGACATCGATTGCCTCGCTTTCAGACGAAGAACGTACCGGTGTCGATGGAAAATTTGTCAGCGCGTTTATTCGCGCACGTAAGCCCTGATTTAATAGAAGAGCATTTTTGTAGGAAAAGGTATAGCATAGTAATCAGGATAAGTCAGGATACAAACCTGTTCGCTATGCTATGCCCATTTTTACTCCGTTTTCTGACTGAAATTATCCCCGCTCTACGAAGCAAAATATTTGCTCAGTGCGTCCATCAATACGCCCGCGCCGAAACGCAGCACGTCGGTGGCCGGTAGTCCTGTCTCATCTTTTGCACGCTTTAGCGCCTTGCGTGCCTCTTGATCGTTGAGATGATGGGTCATGAGTGCGAGACCAACGACTTTGCAGGGGCGCTCGGGACGCACCCAACTCACGGTATCCTCGTTAAACTGAATCATGCGAGTGAGCGAAGGCAGCGGGCAGTTATCGTAGCCCTCGATGGTCGTACTACCAGCCTTGTGGCAGAAGATCATAGCATCAGGCATGGAGCCGTGAATGAGGCCGAGCGTGACGGGCGAGTAACCGGGGTGATTGAGGGCGCCCTGGCCTTCGACGAACACCCAGTCATTGTTGGCGGTGAAGTTGAGCACCATTTCTTCGACCATGCCCCAGAGATCATGATGCCGGTCTGACCTGTGGCGACGAAGGCGCTCTTCAGGCCGCGCTGTTGTGCCTCGCGATCGAGTTCCAGGGCTACGGTCATTTTTCCCACGGCACAGTCGGAGCCTACTAAGAGGACCGTACGGCTGCCGGGACGATGTGGGATAAATTGCGCAACGCGGTTCTTTTCAGGCGGACGGCGCACATCCCAGATAGTGACACCGCACCGCGCGGCGGCGGCACGCAGTTCCTCATCATCGCAAAGAAAAAAGTGCAGGCCGCTGATGACATCTAAACCCGCCTCGATCGCCGCGAGCAGTTGCCAGCGCCATGTTGTTGGTAATGCCCCGCCCATGGGAGCGATGCCGATCAACAGCGTATCTGGTTGATATCTGAGGGCTTCGTTGATATCGCGTACAATGGGGATGTCTTGACCGAATGATGCATTCAGGGCCTGGGAAACATCCATCCCCGCTCTGGTACTATCAATGACGGCGACCACCGTATCTTTGCCATACCTGATGACCCCGATGCCTGTTTTTCCGTAGTGCCATTCAAAGGCTCCCTCCGCCAGTATCGCTATGCGTCGCATAATGTAGCTCCCTCGTGAGATGTTATGGAACTGTATTGAAATGATGTTTTCATATTATACAACGGGAAGAAACATGGGAAAGCTCTTTTGTTGCTATTTCCCAGGCTGCATATACCTCATTTGAGGGGGGTGGGGAACTTTGACTGATGCTCTCCTCACTATCTGTAAATACCTCATTTGAGGATTGTAAAAATAAGCCCTTCTATGTTTTAATTGCTAGTGGTGTGTTGGGTCTATCATCTTGCACATCTCAAAAGATAGTTGCCGCAAATAGGGGGGAATGGACAATGAAATTGTTGATTGTTGATAATGATCGTTATCAAGTTGAGATGCTTACAAATTGGCTAAAAACTTTAGGGTATGATGTACACCGGGCATATACGGGAGAACGAGCAAAAATTGAATGGGAGGAAAAGCAACCTGATCTCGTCATCCTTGACCCTACATTGAAGGATGTGGACGCAATGGCGATGTGCAGGGATATGCAAAATAAGCATGATGCGCTGGTGTTAGTCACGACAGATGGAAAAGATGTTCATGATGAGATTGAATGCCTGGAGTCAGGAGCCGATGATTACCTGCGTAAACCCTTCTTTCCTGCTCAACTCCTGGCGCGTATCCATGCTCTCGTTCGTAGAGGGCGTTCTACGCTCGAACAGCGTCCTTTTTCTATCATCACAGTCGGCCCCATTTGTATCGATTCCCTTCATAATCAGGTATCTCTCAATGGGAAAACGACTAGCCTCACCCCGACTGAAAGCAAACTGCTCCATTTGCTGGCCATCAATGCGAACAATGTTTGCACAGCGAGCCAGATAGTCTCGTATGTTTGGGGTTACGGTAGTGATGGAGATACATGCTTGATCAAGGCCCACGTACGTCATTTACGTCAGAAAGTGGAGCCAGACCCAAATAAACCTTCCTACATCCTCACCATTCCAGGCGTAGGGTACACATTGGTACACCAGGCCGTTGAGGAGGATCAGAAGAAGGAAGTGTTACATACGTTGCGTGTCGTTTCCGGATAATAGCGTTGCTCAGTAATATGGAGCTGACGCGGCTCCTGTAAATTTTTTACCAATAACTCAAGATATCCCCCAGGGAAATGCTCAATTATGTGTATGTTCGCCTTGAGCGTGTGCATAATTGAGCATTTCGCTTTCGTTGTTGCGTCTCTTTTGTCGTGATGATGAGTGTAGACTTCTTCACATGTATACATATATGACACCATACTTTCGCGTATATCAACATCTTGTCTACATCTCGGCCTTTTAAAAGTATGTTCGATGTGACATGAGATTCATCATACATCATCTCAACTCCTATACATGCACACTTTAATAACGGTGAAAGAGATGGCGCTTCATGTGAACAGTTTACTGGAACTGCGGTTTGATACCTTGCGACGAGTACCACTACGTTACAGAAGGATCTTGCCTCTCAGTGTGATGAAGCAATACCAATGTGTTGTAGTCGGTGCTACACGAGGAGAGCTCAGCGTTGCTTTTTCCGCACGGCCATGCAGGTCGGTGATACGGGTGCTCAGGATAGTAACCGGATGCCATATTTTCCCCGTATTGACTGAGCCAGCTAGAATGCGTTTGCTCATCCATCGTATCGAATTATATGAACAACACAGACGTGCCTTGAACTGGCCCCACTACACCCGTTGGTTTCTCGTCCACTCAATGAACGAGTACATTCTGTCTCGGGGTACAACATGAGTTATCGACGAAGCCTCAGGTTAAATCTTCTCCACTTATGGATATGAGTTCAACCTGAATATATCCTTTATTGTCATTGGTTGAGCACTTATGGGTGGTACTGTACTTATGATAGAGCGGTAATGAGTATATTACAATCGCTTGAATGAATTCTGCATGTTGAATCTTCATAAGTGATAGGGGCGAGAGTACACATGAGAATGGAAGAGCTACGTTTTGGGGTCATCGGCTGGGGATATTGGGGACCAAAGATTGCACGTAATCTTGATGCTATAGCACATGGTGCGCTAACAATGGTTGCGGACATGGATGAATATCGCCTAGCCTCATTGAGGATAAGCCAGCCATGGATTAAGACCACGACAAGTGCCGAAGAGGTATTTCCGAAGAGGTATTTCGTTCGGAGGTCGATGGTGTTGTCATCGCGACTCCTGTTCGCACACACTATCGATTGGCAAAAGAGGCTTTGTTGTCTGGCAAGCATGTACTTGTTGAGAAACCTCTCACCGCTAATATTGCAGAAGCGGAGGAGCTTGTCGCTATAGCGCAAGAACAAGGACGCATATTGATGGTTGGCCATACATTCGAATACAATCCTGCCGTCAATGAGTTGCGCAAACTGGTGCAAAGCGGGGAGTTGGGCAAAATCTACTGTATCGAGGCCGAGAGAGTAAATTTAGGCTTGTTTCGCAGCGATATCAATGTAATCTGGGATCTTGCGCCGCATGATATATCGATTTTGCTCTATGTGCTCGGCATGAAGCCAGAACAGGTCAAAGTTCAGGCGCATACCCATCTTCAACCGCATATCCACGATATTGCCCATCTCGATCTAGGTTTTGCGAACGGCACCAGTGCCCACATTCATGTGAGCTGGCTTCACCCGTGTAAGATTCGCCGCGTAACGGTGATCGGTGACGCGAGAATGGTAGTCTATGACGACACCAATCCAGCTGAAATGATCAAGATTTACAACAAGGGGGCCGATGTATATGCCGACCCGGTGGTCTCATATCGCAACGGCGAGATCACCATTCCCTACATTGAATGGATTGAGCCACTGCGCCTGGAGTGTGAAGATTTCGCCAGGGCCATTCGCACCGGATCACAGCCTCGCGCTCATGGGGGTGTTGGGCTGGAGGTCGTGCGTATATTAGCGAAAGCGCAAGAGGCCCTGGACAGGCAGGAAAAGCAAACGCTCGTCATGTCTTCTACAATATGAGTTATCCCTGGTAATTACAGCGAACAACATGGAGCAGCAGGGGTAGCCCTGCTGCTCCATGTTGTTCGCTTTCTTCTCTTTTAGAAGGTTACTCAAAGAGGGGATGAAAATCCAGGGTGTATGACAGATCCTGCAACTTTCGTTGGCTGACAACTCTGGCCGGAACGCCTCCAACGACCGCATAGGGATCAACATCATGTGTGACCACCGCTCCCGCCATCACAACTGCTCCTTCACCAATGGTAACGCCACCAAGTATCGTTGATCGTATGCCAATCCAGGCATGGTCGCCAATGATAATTGGCTTGTAGTAGTCAGGAAATTGCGGGTCGTTCATATCGTGGGTTCCCGTAACCAACCAGACATCCGCTGAGATACTCACATTTTCTCCAATCAGAAGGCCACCCGTGGTATAAAGAAAACATCCCTGGTTGATCACAGTGCCTTTGCCAATTGAGACCTTCTGCCCGCTGGTACGCACACCTGCCATTTGCACGTGCTGTCCCAACAAAATGGCGGCCTTTGGCCCAATGCGCCATCCCAGTACTTTGTGATACCATGTATGACGAATTCCATATGAAGGAATATGGCTGATAATATGATTTGTTACGAACTTTATGGCCGCTCCAAGCACTTGCTTCATCTACATCTCCTGTACAGCAATCTTTTTTATACGAGGTACCTTTTGTGTTTCTGACTCATCCTCTCCAATCTTTTTTATACGAGGTACCTTTTCTGTTTCTAACTCATCCTCTCTAATCTTTTTTATACGACGTATCTTGACTGTTATCTGCTCTTCCTCTTCTTCATGTAAGAATTGTTGTGGCGAACTTTCCGACATGGATAAACTCACACGGATTAACTTTTCCGTTACTTTCTCTTCTATTGCTCCTGGCTCCACGTCCATTTCTAGGTGTTCTTCTGCCTGCTGAGTAGATGCGCGATGTGCTTTGCGCCGAATTACACCATATATTGCTTGCATGTCGTCTCGCGGAATTGTACGCAGCAGCGTTACTGCAACGAAGTAGACAAGCATTGCAACCGGAAGAATGATAAAAATAGAGAACGTGTTTATCATCGTGATAACTAGGGCCATTATGAGGCAAGCTAGCAAGGCTTTGCCTCCCACGAGCAGGCTGCCAATGGGCATCAAACGGCGGGGAAGAAATATCAGAGCGATGCCAACGAGTAGAAGCTCTGTTAACGAGGTAACG
>WNFJ01652989.1_pt1 | contig 17597 bp, 10 predicted proteins | sample 5400461 | NCBI WGS metagenome assembly WNFJ01 (sample SAMN13153349, study PRJNA577476) | soil metagenome | isolation source: 115 cm saprolite on Douglas fir-dominated hillslope | place: USA:California | collected 2013-09-17 | reverse complement strand
GGCACGCTGGCGCCGCCGCCGCCGCCGAACCAGCCCCGCGGATCCCACCACGAATGCTGGCCGATCGACCCGGCCGACCCCGGCGCCAGGATCCCCGGCGCCGGCCGGCCGGCCGGATGACCGGTGAAACCCACCGGCGGCGCGACCCCCACCACCAGCGCCAGCGCCGCCAAAACCGCAACCAGCGGGCCGTACCGGCGCACCGCAGCGATCACCCGTCCACGACTCACGGCAACTCCTCAGCTCACGCCGAACGGTTCCGGGCAGCGCACACTCCCGGCACCGCGCCACGGGCCGGAATATGAATATGTAAGGCGAACGGAAATATTTGAAACGCGGAGAACTAACGACGACCAGCCGCTATCCGACCGCGTCCCAAGGTTGATTCTGACTGTCCGGTAACGACCGGACCACCCCTAATTCGGCTGGTTTTTAACGGTCAGATCGTGTACACCTAAGAGCGGCTAGCTGCGCCCGCGGCCCCTCGGGGGGGAGCCGGGTCCACCAGGGAGTGAGATGCATCAGGGCGATGTGAGGGAGCGGCACGCCCCTTGCTGCTGCAGCACGGCGCACTTCACCGAACGGGAAGTCCACGTGCTGCGCGAGGTCGCAGCAGGCTCGACCAACGACGAGGTTGCGGTGGCGCTTGGCATCAGCGCTCATACGGTCGCGGGCCACCTGAGGGTGATGCTGACGCGCAGCAACGTGCGCTGCCGGGCGGAGTTGGTGGCCTGGGCGTACGCGGTCGGTGTGCTCGCCCCCTACACGTGGCCTCCTCGCTGGTCCGGGCGGCGCTGCCTGGAGATGCCGGCCAGCCGGCCGCCCGCGGGCCAGTTGGATTCGTAACCGGGCCGCCGGCCAGCACCCGGTCCAGCCCGCCGTCACACCGCAATGCCCCAGCCGTAATGCCCCAGCCGTAATGCCCCAGCCGTAATGCCCCAGTCGCCTGGCATCGCAGCGGTCACCACGAATGATCCCGAACGGCTGCCGCCACCTGTCACGCCCGCGCCACTGCGGAGCCGTAAAGGATCAATACGCGCCTGCCCCCCGAGCCGCGCGGGTCACGGCCGGCGTTGACACGTAAGTTAGGAAGGTTTACAAACGATTCAGTCGTGGGGCAAAGGACGGTGCGGGCGCCGCCCGCAGGCGGGAGCGCTGCCATGGGAAAGTCTGGCTGGATCGGTTTAGTCTTCGCATCGGCCGCGGTCCTCGCGGCGGGTTCCGGCACGCCGGCGGTACTGGCCGGGATCGGCCACGCCGTGGCCCGCGGCGCGCCAGCCGGCCCGCGCCTCGCCGCCGCGCCGCCGACCGGGTCGAGCGCGGTCTCCGACCTCGGCGCCGGCGGGTGGAAGGTGCTGAGCAGCGCGACGGCGACGCAGACCGGGCAGCAGATCTCCACGCCGGGGTTCGCCGCCGCGGGCTGGCTTTCCGTCACCAACGACGACGCCGGCGCACCGGGCACCGAGATGGAGGCGCTGCAGCAGAACGGCCAGTGCCCGAACATCTTCTTTTCCAGCAACATGCGGGCGTGCTACGGCCAGATGACCAGGATCGGCCCGGACACGATTCCGCAGTTCTCGGTGCCGTGGTGGTTCCGCGCCGACTTCACGCCCGCGCTGCAGGCGGGCCAGGACGCCAAGCTGGTCGTCAACGGGGTCGTCGGCCAGGCCGACGTGTGGGTGAACGGTCACGAGGTCGCGACCTCGGCCACGGTGACCGGAGCCTACACGCGCTTCACGTTCGACATCACCAGCCTCGTGGTAGCGGGGACCAACTCGCTGGCGATCGAGATGCACCCGAACGACCCCACCACCATGTTCACCCTGGACAACGTGGACTGGACCCAGATACCGCCGGACAACAACACCGGCATCCAGTTCCCGGTCCAGCTCCAGGTCGCGGGCGCGCTCGTCGCGGGCAACGCGCACGTGGTGGAGAACAACGCGGCCGATCTGAGCAGCTCGGCGCTGACCGTCAGGACCGACGTGACGAACACCACGGCGTCGCCGCAGACCGGCGCGGTCGGTGCCACGATCACCCCGCCCGGCGCGGGCACCCCCATCACGGTCAGCCAGCCGGTGACCGTGCCGGCGAACACCACCCAGACGGTGACGTTCACGCCGGGCCAGTTCCCGGGCCTGACGATCGCGTCGCCGCAGGTCTGGTGGCCCTACCAGCTCGGCGCGCAGCCTTTGTACACGCTGGCGACCTCGGTGTCGCAGAACAGCGTCGCCCTGAGCTCCACCAGCGAGACGTTCGGCATCCGCAATGTCACCTCGTACCTGACCACAGGAACGTCGGCCGCGGAGCCGAGTGGCGCGCGCGCCTTCAAGGTCAACGGCGTCCCGATCGTCATCCGCGGCGGCGGCTGGGACCCGAACCTGTTCCTGCACTACTCCGCAGCCGACACGGCCAAGCAGATCGCGCTGATGAAGAGCATGGGCGTCAACGCGATCCGGCTCGAGGGCCACATCATGCCCGACGACTGGTTCCAGCAGATGGACCAGGCGGGGATCCTGGTCAACGCGGGCTACCAGTGCTGCGACGCGTGGCAGGTGGGCGGGACTCTGACGTCTGCCCAGCTTGCGGTCCTGCAGTTGTCGGCGCTGACGATCGGCCAGAACCTGCGCAACCACCCGAGCGTGTTCAGCTTCCAGTGGAGCGACAACGCGCCCACCGCGCAGCAGGAGTCGGTGTCGCTGACGGGCTTTTCGCAGGCCGACTTCACCGACCCGCTGATCTCCTCCGCCGAGTACAAGAGCAGCACCCAGCTCGGCCCGTCGGGCGAGAAGGAAGGCCCGTACGACTGGGTACCGCCGAACTACTGGTTCGACACCACCCACCCCGACACCCGCGACTCGACGCAGACCAACGCCGGCGGCTCGTGGGGCTACGACAGTGAGGAGAGCGCCGGGAACACCGTCCCCACCCTCGACTCCATCAACCGGTTCATGTCCGCGTCGGACCAGGCGAACCTGTGGCAGAACCCGGGCTTCAACCAGTACCACACCAACTACGAAGGCACCAAGCACACCGGCTATCACTTCGGCACGCTGTTCAACTTCGACACCGCGCTGACCAACCGCTACGGATCATGGCCGGACCTGGCCACCTACGTCCAGGAAGCGCAGGTCCAGAACTACGAGAACACCCGCGCGCAGTTCGAGGCGTTCGTCGACCACGCGAACAACACGCCGGTGCCGTCCACCGGCACCATCTACTGGCAGATGAACAAGGGCTGGCCGAGCCTGCTGTGGACCCTCTACAACAACGACGGCGACCAGGCCGGCAGCTATTTCGGGGCGCAGAAGGCCAACAAGGCGCTGCATGTCATCTACGCACTGGACAACGGCACCGTGACCCTGGATAACCTCGGCGGGCCGGCCCAGTCAGGCCTTTCCGTGGAGTCCAAGGTCTACAGCCTGGCCGGCACCCTGCTCGACGACCAGCAGGCGAGCAACATCACGCTGGCGAGCCAGCAGGTCGCCAGTTCGGTCCTCACGCCCAAGGTGCCCGCCGTCACGGTCCCGCCGGCTCCGGCACAGGTCTACTTCGTCGAACTGCTGCTCCGTAACAGCGGCGGCACGGTTGCCGACCGCAACGTCTACTGGCTGTCCACCCAGCAGGACGTGACGGACTGGTCGAAGACCCTGGACAAGCCGCAGGGGACCTTGAGCCAGTACGCGAACCTGCAGGCGCTGAAGACGCTGCCGCAGGCCCAGGTGTCGGTGGCCGCCGCCACCACGCACCAGTCCGGGCCGGACGGCGCGGATCTGGCCACCACGGTGACGGTCACGAACACGTCAGGTACCCCGGCCGTCGGCTTCTTCCTGCGGGCGGACGTGCGCCGCGGCACCGCGGGCGGGACCGAGCTTGCGGGCGACAACGAACTGCAGTCGTCGATCTGGAACGACAACGACGTCACCCTCTGGCCGGGCGAATCGGAAACCCTGACCGTCACCTACAACTCCGCGGACCTGCAGGGCGCCACCCCGGTCGTCAGCGTGTCCGGGTGGAACGCGGCCAAGTCCGACACCGCCGCGCCAGTGCCGTAAACCCAGCGCCGTAAACAACAGGGTGCCGTAGACACCCGCGGGGAGGAGCCCCGGGGCCAGAGCCGGGCTACGGCGGGGCTCCTCCCGCGGTGGATCAGGGCGTGGGATCGGAGACCGCGGCGCCGAAGATGTCCGAGTTGCCGAACGTGGCGGTGCAGTCGGTCTGCGGTGCGGGCCTGGGAACCGACGTGCCCGTCCGCAGTGACATCCGCCACGTGTCGATGGCCGGGCAGTCGGCCCCGTTGCGGACGTCGTTCCAGACGCCGACCGCACCCGCGCGGGTCGCGGCGGTGTACACGTAGTCGCCGAGGAACTCCGCCGTGAGACCGTTCTGGGACGAGCTGCGCGGGTCGCCGACCAGGCCCCTGGCCACGGTGCCGAACGCGCCGATGGTCCCGCCGGTGACGTCGGCGTGCAGGATCGCGCCGACCAGCCCGCGTGGCGAACTGGTGTCGTTGCGGTACGGGGTGGTGAACGCGTTGTACGTGATGTACACGTCGGTGCCGGTGGGCGAGATCGCGGGTGCGGTGTAGTACGGCCGGTCTCCCGGTGTGAGCGGCACCGCGGCCGGCCCGCTGAACGACGCTCCCCCGTTGGTGGAGGTCATCATCAGCAGTTGCTCGTGGTTGATCCCTTGTGCACCATCCGCCCAGGTCAGCACGATCTGGTTGGTCGCGCCGCTGCCGGTGGGCGCGCCGTTGGCGATGTCCACACCCGGCGCGTGGGCGAGGTCGTTGCGCGCACCCGCCACGCCGTCCATCACCGGCCGGCCGATGACCGGGTCGAAGACCCCGGGGTCGACGGTGGGTGCCAGCAGCGCCGGGCCGGTGAAGTGCGCGCCGCCGTCGCCCGAGGTGTACATCATCTCGAACGACGTGCCGTTCCGGTTGCCCACGCCGAACACGTACAGGTTGCCGCGGCTGTCGGTGCGGACGGTGCAGCCGTCGGGCAGGCTGTTGATGCCGTTGTTGGTCGCCGGGCCGACCTGCTTTTGCACCCAGGTGCTGCCGCCGTCGGTGGACCGCGCGACCATCAGCGGGGTCGGCAGCGCCTGGCCGCGGCTGTTGCTGCCGAAACTCGCCCAGCACACGTAGACGCTGCCGAAGAACGGGCTGGTCTGCGCGTTGTCCGCCCAGATCTGTTCCTTGTCGGAGAACGTCGTCGAATTCTGCTTGGAGATCACCACCGGGTTCATCCACGCCGACGCGTCACCGGCGGCGGCCGCGCTCAGGTTGTCGGCGCGTGAGATGGCGATTCCCTCGAAGCCCTTGAAGGTCTCGTCGCGCTTGGTCGTGGCGAAGTTCGACGTCAGGTTCGAGTAGTAAAGCCGTGAGCCGTTCGCCCACGAGAACGAGCCGTTCGCGCCCGGCCGCGGCCCGAACGCGACACCCGGGTCACCGTCGGCGACCAGGCCGTTCTCGAAGTAGTGCGGCAGCGTGCCGATCGGCCCGGGGTGCGCCGCGCAGGCGGCCGGGCCCAGGCAGTCACGCGCGCTCCACCCGGTGTACGTCGGCTGCGTCCACGAGTGGCCGCCGTCGAACGAGAAGTACACCCCGGAGACGCCGACTCCCTGCGTGAACGGGCACGTTGTCGGATTACCCGCGTTGCAGGCCTCCATGTCGATGTTGTCATTGGAGCCGGCCACGACCACACCAGGATTGTGCGCGTCGACCGCGACGGCAGGCTCGTTCTGCTTGTTCTGTGAGAACGGGGACGCCGGGCTGCCCACGGTGACCAGGGTGCCCGCGACCGGCGTGCCCGCGGGCGATGTGCCGGCGAGCAGTTTGACCGGGGTCGGTGGGGCCGGGGTCGCTGTGACCACAGCCATTCCCGCCCCGGTCAATACCACGAACAACGCGGCCCCAGCCGCGGCAAGCTTGGACGTTCGCATCGGGCCCTCCCTGTCACGAGATCTCTGGCGCCACCCGCGGCCATGCGGATCAGCGCTCACCGCACATCTGCGGCGGCCCATCTGGGCGTTGAAGACCGACACCGATGCCGCCAGGGCGCAAGTGACTAAGACACGAGTGTCGCAATACACGCATATCTGCGCAAACGCCGGGAGGCTCCCGGGCGTTACGGCAGGCGGCGCACCTGGCCGGAACCGGCCAGGTGCTGACGGCTATCGCGTCATCCCGCCACGTCGGCCGCGGACCGCCGGCGGGCGGATCGCGGCGCGCGGCGTGGCCGTACCTGGCTGGACTGGCGGACGACAAGCTCGGGCTCGAAGATCACCTGCCGGTGCTGGTGCGCCTCGTCACCGAGCGCCTCGGCCACCAGCAACTGCGCCGCGGCGCGGCCAAGCTCGAGCCGGGGCTGGCGGATCGAGGACAGCGGTACCGCGGCGGCGGCGGCGAACACGATGTCGTCGTAGCCGATGATGGCCACGTCGTCGGGGACCCGGATCCGGCGCCGGGTCATCTCCTGCAGCAGGCCGAGCGCGACCAGGTCGTTGGCGCAGAACACCCCCGTCGGCCTGCTGCTCGCGGGCAGGTCGGCGATGCTCGCGCCGGCCCGCTGCCCGGCCGGGACGTTCAGCGCGGCCGTCTCGATCACCTGCAGGTCCTCACCCGCGCGGCCGGCGCGCCGCAGGGCCCGGACGGCGCCGTCACGGCGGTCGGCGACCTGCCGGATGCTGACCGGGCCGCCGGCGTAGGCCAGCCGCTGATGGCCCGCCTCGATCAGGTGCGATGTCGCCAGATCGCCGCCGAGCACGTCGTCGACCGATACGGAGCACTGGCCGCGCGAGGGGGACCTGCTGTCGACGAGGACGACCGGCGTGCCGCGTTGCTGCAGCCGCGTGATGCGGTCGTCGGCCCCGGTCACGGGCGTGATCAGGATCCCCTGCACCCGGTGCTCCTCGAGCAGTTCGAGGTAGCGGGTCTCCTTGTTCCGCTGGTCGTCGCTGTTGCACAAGATGACAGAAAGACCAGACTTGCTCGCTTCGTCCTCGACGCCGCGGGCCACGTCGGTGAAGAACGGGTTCGCCACGTCGAGGACGACCAGGCCGATCATGCGGCTGCGCCCGGCGCGGAGCTGGCGCGCCGACTCGTTCCTGACGAAGCCGAGCGCCTCGATCGCCGCGTGAACCCGTTTTCTCGTCGCCTCGGCCACGATGTCCGGCCGGTTGAGCACGTTGGACACGGTCGCGACCGACACACCCGCGCGCGCGGCGACTTCCTTGATCCCGACCGGCGGCTTCACCAGCACTCCCCCTGTACGCGGTGGGCAGGCACACGTATGGCTTAGAACGTATCAAAGGAAACGTACCCGGTCCGCCCGCCCGATGATCAAGCACGTCCTAACCGGTCCAGTCGGCGGCCGACGGTCAGGCGGCGCCGAGCCGGCGCTGCGCGGCGAGCCAGGGCCTGGTACCGCCCGAGGGCTCGAACCGCCGCACCTGCTGCGTCGCGCGGAGCAGGGCGCGCATCCCGTCCAGATCACCGGGTGCCACACCGAGCGAGCGGGCCTGGACCAGGGTGTTGCCGAGCGCGGCCGCCTCGACGGGCCCGGCCTCGACCGGCAGGCCGCACGCGTCGGCGGTCAGCTGGCACAGCAGCCGGTTGCGCGCCCCGCCGCCGACGAGGTGCACGGTGTCCACGTGCCGCCCGGACAGCTCCTGGACCTGGCCGACGGCGCGGCGGTGCGCGAGCGCGAGACTGTCGAGGATGCACCGCAGCGTCTCCGCGCGGCCGGGCGGCGGCCGCTGCCCGGTGCGGCGGCATTCGGCGGCGATGCGGGCGGGCATGTCGCCAGGGGGCAGGAAGACCGGGTTGTCCGGGTCGATGACGGCACCGAGGCGCGGCACCCGCGCCGCGTCGTGCAGCAGGGCATCGAGGCCGGCGGGCGGCCCGGCAGCGGCCCACGTGCGCAGCGACTCCTGGAGCAGCCACAGCCCCATCACGTTGCGCAGGAAACGGATCTTCCCTTCGACGCCCACCTCGTTGGTGAAGTTCGCGCCGCGGCTTGCCTCGGTCAGCACCGGCTCGTCAAGCTCCATGCCGCCGCCGACCTGATCAAGGCAATGGTCGGCCGCGAGATGCCGCAGTGGCCGACGTGTTTCCCCCACCGCACCGCCAGGGATCCCAGGCCGGTGGGTGGCGCGTCCGCGGCAGCCGTTCGGGTGGGTGGCGCGTCCGCGGCAGCCGTTCGGGTGGGTGGTCCGCGCCCGTCACGTGCGCGCGACGGCCGCCGCTTCCCGCCTGGTCACGCGGCCGGCGAGGTGAGAAGCCCCGTGGCAGGTCCCGACTAGGATGCTGCACATGCTCCTAGCCGATCGGCTCGACGTGCCAGAGGACGCACAGGCGCTGTTGTGGGACATGGACGGCGTCCTGCTCGACACCCTGACGATGGACGGCGAGCTGGTGAACCAACTCCTCGCCGCGGCCCTGGCGGAAGCGACGGACGTGCCGAAGACGATCGTCCGGGCGTACTTCCCGTATGCTGTCGCGGATTTCTGGCGTCTCGTGCTCGGCGAAATGGGCATAAGCCTCCCACCAGAAACGGTAAGCGAGCTCGTCCAGGCGCACGAAAAAGCACGGGACGGCGCCAGCGCCATCGTGCACGACGGAATAACGGAAATCCTCGAGGACGCCAGGCTCCGGAGTCTTCCCTCCGCTGTGGTGTCGAACAACCCGGCCAGCCAGGTTGAGCGCATGCTCACCACGGCGGGACTGCGCGGCTATTTCAGTGCCATTGTCGGAAATGACGGCCCGGGACTCGCGAAGAAACCTGCTCCGGATTGCTATCTCGAGGCCGCGCGCCGTCTGGGCACCACCGGGCGGTGCGTCGCCGTGGAAGACTCGCTCCTCGGCGCGCAGTCGGCGAAGGCGGCCGGCTGCTGGACCGTCGGCGTCGCGACGGGCGCCAGTGACTTCGCCGCTCTGTCATCCTCGCCGCATGTGGACGTGTGTTACGCGAGTTTCACCCCGGCCCGGCTGGCGCTTGGCCGGGAAGGTGTCACAACCAAGTCCCTCCACACGCCCAACGAGTTCGTAAGCCACATGATCGAACATATTGCCTGGCGGCTGGGCTGTTCGGTCGATGTCTACTGGCCCAGCGACGACTGGGCCAGGCTCGGGCGCGAACTCGGGCGGTGCGTTGCCCGGCTGGGCCTCGTCCACCGCAGCGCGGGCGCCCTCGGCATGATCGACGACGGCAGCTGTGAGATTGCGCTCCGCCGTAACGGCGCCGGCGGTGCGCGCTTGCGTGCGTCGGCCCAGGTCGACCTTGACTGGTTTCTCGCGCTGCGCTGTGAGCAGTTGTCCAGCGGCCAGCCGCTCGTCCGCATGCTCGACGGCCTTGGCGCCGGTTGCGGCGTCGAGTTCGACGTTTTCGTGGCCAGCGCCGAAGATCCGCATCACACCTGGGAGGGAATTTTCCGGGGCATCGGCATCGGGCTCAGCAAACTCGTGGCCGCACGCGAGTCCGCGAACCGCACGGGCACCGGGCCGCAACCCGGCCCCGGCGGCCCGCAGCCGGCCTCGGCCCGGCCGGAGGCGGCGGTCGAGCGGGGATGGGACGTCAAGCATTGTTCGGCGACGAGCGCGCGGCTGCGCCGGGAGACCGCCGAGAGCGTCGTCGACGTGGAGGTTATTCTCGGGGCCGCGGGAGCTGACTGCGAGCTTGCCGTGTCGGATTCGATTAACGTGGCCGGAATCGCCGATCTGCTCCGTGAATTTGCGTCGGCAGGTGACATGCGGGTCATTGTCGACTTTCACGCGACCCGGCTGAGCTCGAGCCACGTGGTGACCGAGGACATCGGGCTGGCCCTGGGACGTGCCCTGCGGTCCATCGCGGTCAACCGCATGACCGCGCTCGGCATCAACGGCGCGGGCGCGAGCATCGAAACCATCGACGACCTGAACGCGCAGCCCGTACGGGTGGGGGTAAGCATGGAGGGCCGCAAGTTCTGGAAATATGTCCCGCTCACCGGTGACTATCCGGACTTCAGGAAGTCGTTCCTGGTCGGGCATACATTGCCGAACGGGCTGTTCACCGAGGACCTGGACGACTTCATCGACGGTTTCGCCGGAGGCCTGCAGGCCAGCGTGATGATTCATGTCGCGTCAGAGCTGGATCCCGCCGTCGGGTGGCCGCTTGTGTTCCGCGGCCTCGGGACCGCGATGAGTGAGTTCCTGGCCGAGAATCCCGACCGCAGGGCGCTGGCTCCCGGCGTGAAGGCTACGCTCGCGTGATGGACCCGCAGACATCGGCCACCCTGCGATTTCGCCGGCCCGTCCTGCAGGCGCGCGGCTACGTTCCGCAGTGGCGCGGCCTGGACAGGTCGAAGTTCCTGTGCCTGGACCTCAACGAGAGTAACCGGCCCATACCGGACACGGTGCTGAACGCGCTGACGAAGTATCTGGCCACGAACGGCGTGCATACCTACCCCGAATCGGGGCGTCTGGCGGAACCGCTGGCGTTCTACTGCGGCGTCTCGCCCGATTGCCTCCTCGCCACCAACGGCTCGGATCAGGCGATCGATCTGTGCTTGCGCACCTTCCTGGCCGACGGCCGCCGCATGCTCGTGGCCCGGCCGGAGTTTTCGATCTTCGGTCATGTCGCCGATCTCGCCGGTGCGCGTATCGACGGTGTCCCCTACCACGATAATCTCGACTTTCCTTATGCGGAGTTCATGCGGGCCGCCGAGGCGCACAAACCGGATCTTATCGTAATTATCAACCCAAACAATCCCACCGGCACTTCGGTGGATGCCGATTTTATCGAGGAGGTCGCGTCGCGATATCCGGACATTCCGGTTATTGTCGACGAGGCCTACTATGAGTACACGGGCCGAACCGTGGCCGGGCTCATCGGCTCGCACCGGAACATCATCGTCCTGCGGACCTTCTCGAAGGCCTTCGCCATGGCCGGCCTGCGCCTCGGGTACGTCATCGCCGACCCGCTGGTTGTCGCGCAGATCGCGAAGCTCCGGGGTCCCTTCGACGTCAACGAACTCGCCGTGGTCGCGGCCGAGGCCCAGCTTGCCGAACTGGATTCCATGCGCCGCTACGTCCGCGAGGTGGTGCACGAGTCCAAGCCGATGGTCGTCGACTTCTTCAGCCGGATCGGGATACCCACCTGGCCGGGTGAGGCGAATTTTGTCCTGGTCCGGCCGCTGGCTTGCGATGAGGCGGTTCAGTTCCTCCGCGAACATGGGATTCTCGTTCGCACGATGGGCGCCGCGCTGCTGACCGGCATGTTTCGCATGAGCATGGGCTCGCCCGGTCAGATGGCGCGATTCATCCGGGTCTACGAGGCCTACGCGGCGAACGGGCGAGACCGCGCTGACCACGCCGCCGGGAGCGAATTGGGGGGCAATCCGTGAAGATCAACCGGTACGTGCTTCGCGACCTGTCACCGGCCGGGCGATCGTCGATCGCCCGCCGCGCCCAGGCGGACCTGCGGGCGGTCGAGCCGGTGGTACAGGAAGTCGTCCGGGCGGTACAGGCCCGCGGTGACGCCGCGCTGATCGAGTACACCGCCAAGTTCGACCACGCCGAGCTTCGGCCTGACCAGCTGCTGGTCAGCCGCGCCGAGTTCGACGCGGCGGAACGTCGGCTGGACGGCCGGCTCCGGGCCGCGATCGAGCAGGCCATTTCGAACATCAGCGCGCACCACAAGCGGCAGCTTCCGCAGCCCGCGTGGATGGAGGAGGTAACGCCCGGCGTGATCGCCGGTGAGCGGGTCACGCCGATTGCCTCCGCCGGCCTGTACGTGCCACGCGGGAAAGGCTCCTTCCCGTCCGTGGTGATGATGCTGAGCGTTCCTGCCGTGCTCGCCGGGGTGCCCAGGATCTCGATCTGCACCCCCCCGGGCCCCGATGGGTCGGTCGACGCCGCGTCACTGGTCACGGCGCGGCTGTGCGGGGTCGGCCGCGTGTTCAGGGTGGGTGGCGCGCAGGCCATCGCGGCCATGGCGTACGGCACCGAGACCGTCGGCCGCGTCGACAAGATCGTCGGCCCGGGGAACCAGTACGTGGCGGCGGCGCGGCGCCTCGTTTACGGCAGCGTGGATCCGGGCGCGCCCGCCGGGCCCAGCGAGTCCATCATTCTGTGCGATGAGAGCGCTGACCCGGAAGTGGCCGCGCGTGAGCTACTGGTCGAGGCCGAGCACGGACCCGACTCCGCGGCACTGCTTGTGACCGACTCCGTGCGCCTGGCGGACGAAGTTACCGGTCTGGTCCCCGGCCTGGTGGCCAGGCTCCCGGATCCGCGCAAGCAGTACTGCGAGACGGTCCTCGGCAGGTTCGGCGGCGTGGTCATCACCTCGGGCATCGCCGAATCGGTGGGTTTCGTTAACGACTACGCTCCCGAACACCTGCGGGTGCTCGTGCGCCAGCCCTTCGAACTCCTCAACCGGATCGTCAACGCGGGAGAAGTCCTGCTCGGCGAGCGGACCTCAATCGCATTCGGCAATTTCGCGATCGGCCTCAACGCCATCCTCCCGACCGGTGGCTTCGCGCGCAGCTACTCGTGCGTCGGGGTAGCGGACTTCATGAAGCGTTCTTCGTTCGCCTACGTGTCCGGGGAGGGCGCCGCCCTGCTCGGCCCGGTCGCCAGGGAACTCGCGGAATACGAGGATTTCCCGTCCCACGCCGAGGCCGCCTCCTACGCACAGCACCTGAGCTGAGAGCGTGGGTCACCGCCCGGCCTGCTAGCTATGGCTAGGGGAAATTCAGCGCGAGGTAGGGCGCCGACGCCGGGTCACTCAGCATGGAGCCGGCCACAGAAAGCTCGTGACGCAGGCCGGCCGCCGACGCCACCGTGCTCGCTTCGCGTACGCACGCGTCGGCGTCGGCGTCGGCGGCGCGGCCGGCGGTCCTCAGCGCGGCGGCCTGGGCGAGGCGGCAAAGGACCAGGCAATGGCGCAGTCCCTTGTCCCGGTAGGTTCGCTCCACCGCGTCGTACCGGCCGAGGTGAAGCCGGCCCGCGGTGCGTTCTGCTTCGCACCACCCGAGCGTGGCGTGGGCGACCTCGGTGCCGCTCTTCGTGCGGACGAACCTGTCCTTGGCCGTCACATAGCCCGTCAGTGCCAGGTCGAGCGCGCCGGTGGCGCGGTTCGTCTCGGCCAGGCCAAGGAGCGCCCAGCCTTCGCTCCTGGTGTCGCCGACGTCCTCGCAGATAGCCCGCCCCTGCCGGTGGGCCGCCGCCGCGGCCAGGTAATCTCCGGTGAGGCGCTGTACTTCGCCGACGCCCCACAGGGCGTACGCCACGCGCTCGGCGTTGCCCGCCTTCCGGGACCGCGCCAGCGAATCTGAATACGCCCGCAGTGAGTCGTCCCAGTCATGCGTCAGCCGGCTGACCTCGCCGATGCCGAATTCTGTTTCGATGAGTCCCTGCTCGTCGAAACACTCCTCGAACGCGTCGTGCGCGGAGCTGTAGTTCTGTCGTGCCTGGCGGTAGTCGGCCGTCAGCCGGGCGAGTTTTGCGAGCCCGAGCCGGGCCCGGCCAAGCTCCCGTTGACAGGCGACCGTGCCGCCCGCGCCCGCGATGGCCGCGGCGCGGGTGTAGTCGTCGCCGGCCAGCTGATACTCACTCGCGAGCCGGTAGCTGTCGGCCCGGCGATTGTGCAGCATCGCCTCGCCGAGGGCATCCGGCGGGTTCCGTAGCGCGTAGCTCCAGTGTTTGCCCGCCCCGGCGTAGTCGCCGCGGATGTTGCGGCAGCTCGCGCGGATGATGTGCAGCGCGTACGGATCGTCGCGGGCGGCCGGTGACCGGGCCAGCAGTTCGTCGGCCAGGTCTTCGAGAGTCTTGATGTCGCCCGCGGCGATGATGGCTTCCCGGTGTTCGCGTATCAAGGCGAGGGTGTGGCCGTAATCGCCGGATCCGAGCCGGTGCCGGGCGGACAGGCCAAAGTCCTGCCGCCCCGCCCAGAAATCCGCCGCGCGCTCGTGGGTGGCCACGATCTGTTTGCTGTCGCTGGCGGTGAGCACAGCTCGGCGCACGTTGAGGTGAGCCGTGTAATAGTCGCGGTAGGAGTCGCGCGGCACGCGGTCCGCGGGCGCCCCGTCGCCAACCGTATAAACCGGGGGCTTTTCCCTTTCCCGCCGGATCAGCGGCGGGCTCGTCCGAAGGAGTTCCAGGGTCTCGTGGAAACCCTCTGTTGCCGACACGGCCTCGAGTGTCTCGTAGTCGGCCCGCTGCTCGAGCACGGCGAGGGCGAGCAGGATGCTGAGTGCCGGCGCGGGCACATGCTCTTTCGTGTAACGCTTTACCCAGTAGGTTAGGAGCTGTCCAGGCTCTTTGGGCAGCCGCTGCCCGGCCTCCACCGCTGCCCGCCATTCAGATGACCGCACGAACATTTCGAGGCACACGATGTCCGCCGCGTACTCACGAATGTAACTGAGTGCCTGGGCGGAAAGGTCGAGCCCATAGAGGCGGAAGAACTCGGCCAGCTCGCTCGCGGTGAGCCCGTCGACGGTTCGAGTCGTGAACCGCAATGGGTCGCTCGGCGCGTCCCAGGAGGTGAACAGCACTTTTGAGTCACCCGCGGCTGCTGCCCGCGCCAGGTGCTCGAGCAGGAGAAGTACGTCCGCCCGTCGTTCCCGCTGGGGAAAGTGGACGTTCTCGAAGACGAGGGCCTGCCGGCCGTGGCGCACCGCGGCGGAAAGACTGGCGATGGTCTCCGCCGTGTCTTCGTTTGCCTGGCCGTAGGACCACCTCTCCATCGGCTCAAAAGCGCCCCGGCTGGCCAGCAGATGCAGGGCCAGGCCCGGAATGAGGTGGTCGCCGCTCCGCCGTTTGGCTTGATCGAAGTCGTACCAGAAGACCGACTCCACGACGCCACGGTCGCGCAGGCCGCGAACAACCTCGGTCGCGATCGACGTCTTGCCGCTGCCGCGGGCCCCGTGCAGAAATATGACCGGCTCGCTGTTGTCGGTTAAGGCGGCGAGAACATTCCGGCCGATGACGCGTCCGCTTAGATAGGTCTCCGGTAATCGCAGCGCTGGCCGTTCGGCCGCGAGCAGCTCATATTCGGTCAGGTGCGAGGACAGATACTGTGCCGCGGCTCCGCGCCAGTCGCTGGCCAGCCCCTGCAGGTCAATATCCAGTGCTGGACGGCCGAGGGTGGCCTGGTCGACGACGGCCGCGTCCGCGGTGAGCAGTTCCCGGCGCTGATAGAGTCCGGACACGACCCCGATGACCGTTCGGTTCCTGAGGTCGATCACCGGGCCTCCGCTCTGGCCGACACCCCGGTCGACGAATCCCATGCGGAACTGGGATATCTCCGGGAAGACGCGAGCGAACTGCCCCTCGTACGCCCCGAGGCTGGCCGAACCCGGCTGGTCTTCCGTGAAGCCGTAGGCGCGCACGGTCGAACACAGGTCGACAGTGGGCGGCTGCAGATGGCCGGGCGCGGCCACGGGCAGGTAGGAACTCGGCGCGTAATCCAGCTTGAGGATGGCCCAGTCGGCCCGGAAATCGCTCCACCCTGCCTGGCACACGGCCGGCACGGTGCGCGGCCGGGGCCGGGCACCCGCCGGGCGCCCGGTGACGTCGAAATCCATCGCCAGCTCGAACTCGGCGGAATATTCGGTATCCCAGAGCCGGTGCTTCAGCGGGTGGAAGGCCGTCAGCAGATGGCCCGCCGGAGACACGAAGAACCCGGTAAACACGCCCACGTACTCCGACGACGCGGACGGGCTGACGGATGGATCCCGCAGCCGGGCCACGGCCAGGCGTGCCTGGATGGTCAGAAACTCGTTGAGCAGCGCGACCGCGTCTTTGGTGGGCATCACTCGTCAGCTGCTTCGTCCCTTGCGTCGCACAGCTTGTCCAGCGACCGTCGCGAGAGCAGTACCACGGCGGTCGCGACCGGGTCGATCTGGACGGCGAAGTGGGTCGACAAAAGTGCCGCCGATACGACGGCGACCGTGCCGATTTCCACGGCCTCTCGCCTATTTGAGTTCAGCTGCGCGTATCGAAGCTTCTCGCAGACCGCGGCCCGAAGCTGGCCCCGGCGGCGCTCGAGCCACCGGTCGAATATCTCCCCTATCTGGCCGGTCGGCGGGATCGGCCCGCCGGTGAGCACGTTCTCCTCACCCGCGGGCGCCATGAAGCCCCGGTACCATTGCCGGAGTGCTTCGTCCGGATCCTCGATCAGAGCTTCGACGTTCTCGTCCGCCACCGCGCCCACCTCCGTGAGGTGCCCCCTCCAGTCCCTAGTTCTGCGATGTTACACAGCCCGGTAACCGAGCCGGGATGAGCCGGTCGGCACGGAGTCCGTGCCACCCAGACTCATCCCGGCGCAGGCGACGCGGGCATCGACGCGGCGCTCGTCAGGGCGCGGCGCTCGTCAGGGCGCGGCGCTCGCTGGCACGACGCCTGCAGGGCGGCCCGGCAGCAGGAGCGCGGGCACGAGCGAGGCGGCGGTGAGGGCCAGCGCGACCCAGAACGCGGCGCCGAAGGCGCCAGCCAGGGCGGGCAGGGCGCGTGCCGGGTCGGCTGCGGCGAGCGCGGCGGCCTGGGTGATGCCGCCATGCAGGCCGGGCAGCCGCGCGGTCATGGCCCGCTGCAGGGTGACCGCGAGCAGCGCGGTGCCCAGCGAGCCCGCGATGCGCTGGATGGTGCTGATCGCCGCGGTGGCCGCGGGGATCGCCTGGCGGTCGACGGCCTGGAACGCGGCCGCCATGGACGGGGTGATGGTCGCGCCGAGCCCGGCGCCGATCAGCAGCAGCGCGCCGGCCAGGTACCAGTAGGCGGTGCCCGCCCCGATCTGGGTGTAGGCCGCGGTACCTGCCAGGGCCACGACGACGCCGCCGGTGACCACCGGGCGGGCGCCGGCCCGGTCGGTCAGCGCCCCGGCCACCGGCATGGCGAGCGCCGCGCCGAGGCCCTGCGGGATGAGCAGCAGCCCGGTCTGCAGTGGGGTACGGCCGCGGACGATTTCCAGGTAAAGCGGCAGCAACAGCGCGACACCGAACAGGGCGGTGCCAAGCATCAGGTTGACGGCCGACGCGGTGCCGAACCCCCGCCGGGCGAACAGCCGCAGCTCGATCAGCGGGTTCCTGGCCCGCAGCGCGTACAGGCAGAACACCGTGACGAGCGCGAGCCCGGCCGCGATCGCGGCGACGGCGACGGCACCGATGCGGCCGCCCCGCCCCGCCTCGGCCAGCCCGTAAAGGAACGCGGCGATGCCGCCTGACAGCAACGCGAGGCCGGGCACGTCCAGCTTGACCCGGCGCCGCGGCGGGGTGGCCGGAAGCAGCCACGCCGCGAGCGCGACCGCGACCGCGCCGACCGGCACGTTGACGAAGAAGATCCACCGCCAGCTGGCGTTGCGTACGATCGCCCCGCCGATCACCGGGCCGATGACCGGGCCGAGCAGCAACGGCACGCCGGCGATGCTCATCACCCGGCCCATCCGCTGGGGGCCGGCCGCCCGGGCCAGGATCGCCTGCCCCACCGGCATGATCATGCCGCCGCCGAGGCCCTGCAGCACCCGGAACCCGATCAGCTCACCGACCGACTGCGACAGCCCGCAGGCCAGCGACCCGGCCATGAACACGGCCAGCGACACGAGCCAGACCCGCCGGGC
>WNFJ01650303.1_pt2 | contig 17598 bp, 17 predicted proteins | sample 5400461 | NCBI WGS metagenome assembly WNFJ01 (sample SAMN13153349, study PRJNA577476) | soil metagenome | isolation source: 115 cm saprolite on Douglas fir-dominated hillslope | place: USA:California | collected 2013-09-17 | reverse complement strand
GGAAATATGACGGCAGCTTGGTGGTTCGAAGGGGAATCGAATGAAGACGTGGCATAAAGTTGCGATTGGCGCGGGCGCCGTGGTGGTGCTCGGCGGAATTGTTCTGTTCAGCGTAAACCAGGCCAACAAGGGCGTGGTCACTGTCCAAACGGCCAAAGTGGCCAATCAGGAGAGCTTGGTTTCGCTGGTGACGGCCTCAGGCGAGATCAAGCCGACGACCTATACAAATGTGACCGCTCAGGGATACGGCAGAATCACCGAGATCTTTGTCAAGGAAGGCGATCACGTCAAGAAGGGTGACAAGCTGCTCCTGCAAGAAAATGTGCAGGCGACTGCCGACGTGCAGGCGCAGTCGGCGGCAGTCAATTCGGCAGAGTCTGGCGTGGAGGCTGCGGAAGCCAGCTTCAAGGCCGCGCAATCCGATTTGATCTCGCAACAAGCTAACCTGGAGAAGGCCAAGCTGGACTACGAACGGGGACAGGGCCTTCTCAAGGATGGTCTGATCCCCAGACAGGATTTCGATCAAAGGAAAACAACCTATGATGGGGCAGTGGCTGCGGTCGAATCGGCGCGCGCGCGTGTACAGTCTCTGAAAGCGCAATTAGATCAGACCCGTTCGCAGGTGAATCAAGGCCGTGCGGTGCTCGTGCACACGAAGGATATTCTGCACAAGACAACGTACACCTCTCCCATCAATGGAATCGTGAGCTATCTGCCGGAGCGCGTGGGCGATTACGTCGTCGTGGGCATGCAGAACGCGAATGGCAGCTTCATCATGACGCTCTCGGATATGTCGGTGGTGACGGCGGAAGTGAAGGTCGACGAGACGGACATCGTCAACGTGAAAATGGGTCAAGAGGCCGACGTGACAATCGACGCGGTGCCTGGAAAAATTTTCAAAGGCAAAGTGACAGAGATTGGATCGCAAGCCGTGTTGCGCAGTTCGGGACTCACCACCACGCAGACCACGACAAGCACCCAGGAAGCGAAGGATTTCAAGGTCGTCGTGACGCTGGCGAATCCGCCTGAGAATCTGCGGCCCGGTCTATCCACGACGGCCAAGATCAAGACGGCGGAACGGAAAAATGTCGTGGCTATTCCTATCCAAGCGCTGGCGGTGCGGACGCGCAAGGATTTGGAAGAAGCGGCCAAGAATGCGAAGAAACAGGGCAGTTCAAACGTAACGCTGGCAGAAAAAGGACGAAGTCCAGGGAGTGTTCGTGATCAATGGAAAAAAGGCTTTGTTTCGCCCCGTTGAAACCGGCATCGCAGGCGTCACGGATATCGAAATTACCAAAGGCTTGCAGCCCGGCGACGAAATCGTCGTCGGCAGCTACAAGGCACTGCGCACGCTGAAGCCAGAGTCCCAGGTCAAGGTGGACAACAGCGCGCCCAAGAAGCAAGACGATCAGCAGAGCTGACGCGCCGCCAAGGACAAGGGAGATTCGCATGCCTGTCGAGACACCCGCCACAGATTCCTACCGGGAAGACCTGGTCAGCTCCGGCGTAGTGATCAAAACCGAAGCGCTGACCAAGGTCTACGAAATGGGAGCGGAGAAAGTGCACGCGTTGAGTGGCGTGGACGTGGAGATCCACAAAGGGGAATATGTGGCCATCATGGGGCCATCTGGATCTGGCAAATCCACGCTGATGAATCTGATCGGCTGCCTGGATTCGCCGAGCGCCGGGAAGTACTGGCTGGCGGGGAGGCTGGTGAGCGACCTGGATGACGATGAGCTCGCTTACATCCGAAACAAAGAGATTGGCTTCGTTTTTCAGACGTTTAACCTGCTTCCGCGCGCAACGGCGCTCCACAACGTCGAATTGCCGCTGATCTATAACGGTACGCCGTCAGAAGAGCGCATCGAGAAGGCGAAGAAGGCGCTCGAACGCGTGGACCTGATGGACCGAATGAACCACAAGCCGAATGAACTATCCGGGGGCCAGCGGCAACGCGTGGCGATTGCGCGAGCGCTGGTCAATTCCCCGTCAATCGTGCTGGCCGACGAGCCCACCGGAAACCTCGATTCGAAAACAGGCGAAGAAATCATGGCGCTTTTCGCAAACCTGCACCGCCAAGGAAACACGATCATTCTCGTGACGCACGAACACGACATCGCGCAGCATGCGCACCGCATCATCTTTATCCGCGACGGCAAGATCGCTTCCGATGAGGCAGTCGCGAAGAAGTAAGCAGACAATTCGGCTCTTTCATTCCATCAAAAACTGACTAAGGTATTCGAATAGGTGAAAAGAACACCTGCCTCCCACGGGTGTCTTTGATTGTGGGAATGGCGCGGGCGGAGTGGAAAGGAAGAGCCAAATGGCGACTGACACGGGAGCGGGAGCGCGATCGCAGAGCAGCGAGGTTCTGAATCTTGCTGCAGACAAGGCGCGAAGGTACGTCCGAGACATCGCTGAACGAAGAGTGGGTCCTTCCGAAGTAGCTGTGACTGCCCTTGCAGAGCTCAACGAACCTTTTCCTCTTTCTCCAAGAGATCCCTGTCAGGTCATCGCGAGGCTCGACCAAATTGGCTCCCCAGCCACAGTGGCCACAACCGGTGGGCGTTACTTCGGCTTCGTAAACGGCGGAATGGTTCCCGCAGCGTTAGCGGCCAATTGGTTGGCGGCGGCGTGGAATCAGAATGCGGCGCTGCGCGTGATGTCCTCCATCGCGGCGGAACTGGAAGAAGTAGTCCTCCGGTGGGTCTGTGAGGCACTGGAATTGCCTCCGGAGTGTGCCGGGGGCCTGGTTACCTGCGCCACCATGGCGAATTTCACGGCGCTCGTCGCGGCACGTCACGCGCTTCTGGGACGTGAGGGATGGGATGTCACTGCCGAGGGTATGTTTGGCGCCCCGCCCATCGAGGTCGTCGTTGGCGCGGAAGTGCATGCATCGATTCTTAAGGCGCTGAGTCTGGCAGGATTTGGAAGGAAACGCGTAACCATCGTGGAAGCAGATGGCCAAGGGCGGATGCGGGCTGATAAGTTGCCGCGCCTCTCGGAGCGGACGATTGTGTGCATTCAGGCGGGGAACGTAAATACGGGAGCTTTTGATCCCGCTGAGGAAATCTGTCATGTGGCAGCAGCACAGGGAGCCTGGGTGCATGTGGATGGCGCGTTTGGTTTGTGGGCTCGGATTTCACACAAGTACGAACATTTGACGCGGGGATTTGAGAAGGCTGACTCATGGGCCACTGACGCGCATAAATGGCCCAATGCCGGCTATGACAGCGGCTTGGCCATCGTTAGAGATGGCGTTGCGCTGCGGGCTTCGATGGGCATTACGGCGGCGTACCTCGAACCCGGTTCGCGTCGCGAGCCTATGCATCACACTCCGGAAGCGTCAAGGCGCGCGCGGGGTGTGGAATTGTGGGCAACGCTGAAATCGCTAGGGAGATCAGGGCTGTGCGCGCTGATCGAGGGAACGTGCGCCCACGCGCAGCGGTTTGCCCTGGGGCTTCGCGAAGCGGGCTTCGAAGTGCTGAACGACGTCGTGATCAACCAGGTGTTAGTATCCTTTGGCCGCCCTGAAGTGACGCGAGAAGTGATCCGGCGCGTCCAGGAGGACGGAACCTGCTGGTGCGGCGGAACAGTCTGGCACGGAGAGACCGCGATGAGGATCAGCGTGTCTTCGTGGGCAACCACGGAGACGGACGTGGAGCGCAGTCTACAGGCGGTTGTCCGCATCGCGGGAGAATGCCGCGCGATATAACGCATCGCAGAGGCTCGGGCAGGGCCAAGTACTTGATCGCTTGCGCGCCAACAACGAAATGGCCGTCAACTGGGTTTCTGCGAAACAGGATTCCCGAGTGCGCGGGAGTTAAGAAAAACTACCGGCTGTGCGCGACACTTGAATTTTCGAGATCGGCAAAAGTTTGCGCTGCACTCAGATGGGTGCGCGAGAGGCGATCGTGCCAAGTGAGTTCATCTTCGTCCCACATCGCCCAAAGAAAGCCCAGAAAAAAAGTTCCTGCGGAGAGCATGTAACCTGCGCTGCGCAGAAGCATTTGCCTGGGCGTGGGCGGTTCGCCAGAAAAGCTGACGACCTGCAAGCCTCGCATCATCATGCCCGGAGTTGTGCCGCCGAAGGTGGTGAAGAGGGCGAAGTATTGCAGATACACGATGGCCAAAGTCGTAGCGTACACAGCCGCATTCAGTTTGCTCAGCGTAAATTGTCCGCCGAGTGAGCCGAAGAGCATCAGGAATCCACCGTATGCAAACAGCAAGCAACCTAAATCGATAAGCGCCGCGAGGCGTCGATCGTCAATCGATGCCACGGGATGAAGTCCGGGTTGGGATTTTCTATATTCTGCAACGAGCTGTGTTTGCGTGAGAGTCTCAGAATCCGGTGGCACAGAGACGTCGATCACCATCCTTGATTGTTCGATAACACGCTTCTTTGCAGGAAGGCCGATCGCGAGGGTAAAGGAAAAATCTTCCTCGACGGATCCGAGAGGATCCGCAACTGCAGCAGAAGTATGGGGCGGTATGTTGCGGGAAGAGTCATCGAAGGAAAACTGAGATTGAGCGGCGCTGGGCGCGAGCCTTCGCCGCCGAGTGCGATAAGCCTCGAGACGCTGAGAGACTTCACCCCGCCAGGCAGTGTCTTGCTCTACCTGCGAGACGACGGGGCACCGCTTGGAGCGATCGATTCCAGCCGGGCTCGGATCTGCATTCGTCTCGAGCTTCTTCGCGGAAACATCCGACGGTTCTTCCCAGAAAGAAGTATCGACCGAGAAGGATGAATCACAAAAATTACAGGCGCGTACGGTTGATAGCAATACAGCGCCACACTGCGAGCATGTTTTTGTCACCGGTAAGTTTTGCGCTGCGGACGCTTCCACTCCGGTGAGGAGGGAACACTGTAAGAATAGCATGCACTTGAAATGTCAAGCAGGCAAAGGAGCGGGATTGTAACGAAAGAGACAGCAGGTCAGGGCAGGATGCCAAGCAACAAAGTGTCAGGTGTCCATTTGCTGTGCGAGCATGTCCCGGCTGAAGGAGATGCGGCGCCCCAGGGCGACCGCAGCGAAATAGGCGCACTGTCCGCGTTCCGATTCCGTCCAAGCCCGCATCGAGGGAACCAACCGCGCAAGCGTCGAGCGCAGGAAACCCAATAGGCTGAAATAGGCGCCGATCGCCTGGACGCTATTGCGGTCTTCCGGGCGTTCCGGGCAGAGCTGCAGAAGTTGCATGACGCGTTTGAAATCATCGCCAGAAGCGATCCTCTGGATGCCTGTAACGTCCTTTACCTCGGCTGAGAGAACCTGCTTCGAGGACGCAGCGATGAGGGAGCGGCAATAAGAGATGAAAAATTGCAGCAACGCCGCTGCCGAGAAAACGAAAATGACGCCGGCCATCATCGGGGCACCACGGCGAGCCGGGAGGGCACGGTGCGAGCTTCTTCCGGAACGTGCCAGAACGTATAGGCCCAGGACAATGGGAGGAAGCAGCCGAACAATGGCGTTAGAAATTCGAAGAATGAGCCGCGGCTTTGATAAAGATTTTGCAATGCAAAGTTGGCCGCAAACAAGCTGAAATAGACACCCATCGAGAGGACCATTTGAATCAATCGCGTGCGCGTTTCACGCATCTTCAATACGGCAGCCCACAGGATGTAAGTCAGGAGAAGACCGACAAAGTAGAGATTCTGGGAAAGTTCGACTACGAAGTGTGTCACGAGCTTGGAACTGGACTGCTGAACCACGGCGTAAGAAAACAAGGCGGTGCCGGAAAGAAGGATCACGGTCCCGATCCTGATGTACCGCTCGGCGTTCAAATCAGAGAAGATACGAGAATAAAGACTCATCAAAGCAAAATAAAGAGCAATGGTGAGCAGCGCGTCCGAATAATAGTAGAAGTAGAGATATTCCTTGGAGGTGAAACCATAGTGGCTGAGGATGTTGTAGCGACCGATGCTGACCACCAGCGAGGCGGCCATATACACATTTAGAAGCATATAACGCCGGAGAGCGTTCTTTTTGAACGCACACACCAATACCGCGGACTCTAACAAAGTGCACATGAGCCAGACGGCGTATTCGTAGGGACCCAGCACTATTCCATCCTTGTCGTGCCCCGGTCCTTCCCGCAAGCGATCAGTTCAGCGGTTTACTTCCAGGGCGTTGGCGGCTGCGGCGCTCCACCATTCTTCCAGGGTGTCGGCGGTTGCGGCGCTCCGCCATTCTTCCAGGGTGTCGGCGGCTGTGGTGCTCCACCGTTCGCCATGATTACGGAGCCATCACCGTGAGTGACGACCACCGTCTTCAGACTCATTGCCCCGACCAGAACGAGCATGGCGAGGAGAACAACCGCGAGTTTACGTGACATTGTGCCTCCGAGTGATGAACCAACCCCGGAGACAGTCTATCTCTTAAGTCACCAATGTCAAGCAGCTCGGGCCATAAGTCTGTTTCGAATCGATACACACCTTCCCGTCCCATCCTTTCGATAAGCCTTCGCCTATCTCGATGGGTGGGACAGTGTTCGATCCCGTGCAGGATACGTTTTGGGACTGTGTGGGTCAACGGTACCGTGGTACTAGAAATTATAGGACTAGTCGCGCTCCGGGGTCACGTAGGAAGTCTGAATTTCTGTGGGATCCCCATAACCGCGCTTCTCTACCCTCAGTCCAGCCAGTGTGTTTGAGATTGATTGGGTTGTTAGTCAGAGCCTCGAGTATAGGCAGAGTCCGTCCGCCAAGGACATCGCCTTGACACGTTCGCAGCCGAATCCGTAGCATAAAGAACTGCATCATGCCGGCGTAGCTCAGTGGTAGAGCGAGCCCTAGGCCGTGGGTTCGATTCCCCCCGCCGGCACCAATCTTTGCGCCCCCTAGCGATCCGGATCCGACGTCGTAATCCAGCGCTTGAGCCATTGATTTCCCTTCAACGACTATGCCGCCCACGACCGTCCCTAGGATGAAGAGCGCCAGGGCCAGGCGGTTATCCAGGCCGGTGACAGTGAGTGAGCCATTCGGGGGCAAGAACCATGCAAGCATCACCGCGGCAATGCCCGCGGCCGCGATACCCCTCTTGGATCCCCCGAGTATTGCAATCAGCAAAACCGAGAGCAAGAGTGCAAGCAGAGCGCTTTTCTCCAAATCGAGTGTAATAAACCCGGCAGACGGCCAGAAGCACTAGGGCCGCCAGAAAAACTTTTCGGTTCGGAACTTGACCCTCCCCGGTGTTCCTCGGACCCTTTACACCTGCCACGATCATCAGCACCAGAAGAGTGACGACCACTCCGATGGAGGCTGCCCGTGATCAACCCTCCAAGGAAACTACTCATGAGTACCCCGTCCGAATGGTGCCAAAATGGCCTCGCTGTATTTTCGCGTCAACCAGCACGGTTCTTCAAGCTGTTCGGCTCGCCTTGCATTCAGTGGCAGGTCAGATGGGTTCAGAGATAGTATGCTCGCCTCGCATCCCGCGGATGAAATATTCGAAAAGATCCGGAGAGGGCGCCGTGGGCAGGAGTTCACACGAATCTATCGGTTGAAGCTGAGGAGCAGAAGTATGGATGATCAGGCGCAAGCGCCCAACATTCTGCGTGAGTCGCCTGTCATCGTATTTGTCAATTCGGTAGCCGACGGAGGCCGGGCACGCGCTTATCTGGGACGGATCCAGAAACTATTCGAATCGTTCCACGTTCATGCGCAATTTACTATGACGAACAGTGCCGCGGAACTCGAGTCGTCCGCGCAAAATGCCATTTCGCAAGGACAGCGCGTGCTTTTTGCGATGGGTGGGGACGGAACGTTTCAGGCGCTAGCGAATGCGGCATTCGGGGCCGAGGCGCTCTTGGGTATCCTCCCCGTCGGAGGAGGAAATGATTTCGCCGCCGCGCTTGGGTTACCAGACGATCCGGTCAAAGCGACTGAAGCCATCCTGCGTGGCAATCCGCGCTTTGTGGACCTGGTGAAAGTGCGAACAGCCGAAGGGCGGACGCGCTTGTATGCAGGGGGAGGTGGCGTTGGGCTTGACGCGGAGGCAGCGCGCTATGCGAACGGCGCTTACCGCCGGTTTTCCGGTCGATCGCGTTATCTTGCGTCGGCACTACGCGCGCTGGTGGAGTACGTGCCCCCCAAAGTCCGCATCGACTTTCCGGGGAGCACTCTCATCTCGTGGGAAGCGAAAACGTTGCTGGCAGCCGTGTTGAATTCCCCAACCTATGGAGCCGGTCTGAGGTTGGCCCCCGGCGCGACCGTTGACGATGGGTCGCTCCACGTTGTCCTGATCGAAGATATCGGCAGGTTCGGAGTATTGTGGCTACTACCGCGGCTGCTGGGGAGCGGTGAACTTCGAACCTCACGCGTGAAACGCTGGCGCACCCAACGTGTGCGGCTCACCACGGACCGGCCATGCATGTTCCACGGAGACGGTGAGATCATCGGAACAACGCCGGTGGAAATCGAAGTGGTTCCGAGGGCGGTTCACGTCTTGGCTCCCGCACGGCGATAGGGCATTCGCATATGGCAGGGGCGACGCCGAGCAACCGCGTCAACAGGGGGGCTTTTACTGAATCAGATCTAATACGAGGCCGGTGTAACGCCGCTGGAAGCCCGCGAACTCGCCAAAGATGGGAGAGGTGACGTTGTTATATACGTCGTGTGGGTTTTGGCGATTCGTGATGTCGGTCGAATATACGCCGAGACGAACCTTGTGAGTCTTGGAACGCTCCGTGCGCGGTATGTGGATGGCAAACTCCCGGTAAAGCCTTACGTCAAGCGAGAAGTAAAAGGGGAAACGCTGGTCATCGGGCACGCCGACATAGTTCTGCAGAACGTCTACGTTTGAAAATGGCAATCCCGAATGCACGTCAGCTACGGGGCTGATAACCATTTTCCAGGGAAGACGGAAGAATCCCGAGGCTACAACGCGATGGGGAACGTCCGAGGACAGGATACCCGTAACGTTCGGTCGAATTACGGGAACCTGGAAAGGGACAAGAGTATCCGAAAGCGGATTGAGGTCACCGCGCCCCCGGCTCCAGGTGTAGGACAGGCTCATATCGGCGCGCTCGCCCAGGCGATAGTGAGCGGTGATGTCAGCCTGGCGATACCGTGAAACTGCCGTGTTTTTCAGAGCCAGCAATCCGCCTCCTCGGGCGGCATTGAGCACCGGATCCAGAAAAAAGAGGTCCACGGTGTGACTGTTAAGATAGCCAGCCCGGAGGTTAAGATTCTTGCGCACTTGGTGTTCAAGCACGACATTCCAGCTAAACGTGCGAGGGCTTGATCCGGGGTCGCGCGGCACGCCGGGCGCACTCGGGGGCGCGCCCGAAAGAAGATAGGAATTAACTAGAACCACGGGCTGGCCTATCAGCGCGCCAGAGGAATCGAAGAAGCCGAGTACACGCGTCTGGTTGCTGGTGAAGTCTGCCGCAAGCAGCGGGACGTGGCCGTAGACCTCGGCAGCACCGGCGCGAATTACGGTCTTTCCTTCATACAGCGAATAGGCTGCGCCGATGCGTGGCGCAAAGGCGGCCTCGCGACCGATGGATTGACTGGTTAAACGTGCTCCGAAGTTGAGAATCAAGTGGCCGTTCAGAGTCCAGTGATCCTGGATAAATTCCGCGACCTCCGCATCCGATGCGCTCAACAGGCCCGCGCCTTGAAAGTCGATCCGTTCGGCAACCGCGCCATCCTGTGCCAGCAGCTCGATTGGGTGGGAGATGCTGCTACCGTCATAGTTACGGTATAAGATGTCCGTTCCAAACCGCACTTCATGGGTACCGTGCAAGGACTTCGCTGAGAGCTGATACGCGGGCAAGACTTCCAATTGGTTGGCCTTACGGTTCCAACTATTGAAGTAATTGCCGGCCCACCCCTCGGGTGAGATTTGCATATCGGCGGGCCCCTGCCCACGGGCATTACTGTCGAAGCGGGTGTACCGAACCAAGGTGTTCAGCAACGCTCCCGAAACGAATTGATAGGAATCGGAGAAGCCGATGGAAACTCCGCTTCGGCCATAGTTCGTGGACGCAGTTTGCGGGATTAGGGCGTTGATGTTGGCGAAGTCGAGCTCCAGGGGAAAAACATTGACGTTGAAGTTCAGCACGTGCCGAGGCGAAAGTATCAGCTGAAGGTTCGTGAAGGACGTGACACTTCGCGTCTTGATCTCATTCTCGGGAAACGCCAACCCGCGCACAGGCTGTCTCCGCAATTCGTATGTAACCTCTTCGGAGAAATTCATCGTGTTCTTGATGAGCGGGCCATCGAACTCAAGTCGTGGCGTCCAGTTGGCAAGCCCCACCAGGTGATCGTTCTTCCCCCGGAATGCCGGGATGAAATCGCGCAGCTTGTAATCCCATATGCCGGAGGGAGGCTTCGTTTCGATCGTCGTCAAGCCGCCTGTAAAACCTCCGTACTCAGAGCTCTCAGGCAAACTGTAAACGGTCATGGATTGAATGATGTCAACAGGAATGGGAATCGAAAAGCTTCCCGAGACGGGATCCACGTTTTCCGCCGAGTCAACCACAAGCATTCCCTGGCTTTCAGCCTGACCCTTGAATGTCAGTTTGCCAGTGGGAGTCCGAATGACACCCGGAATCAAAGACAAAGCCTCTGTAAATTTCTGGGTAGGCAAAGGCAGACTCTCCAATTGATCGGTGTTGACCGTGGCAGTTATCGCTACATTCTGGGTGGCAATTTCAGCGGCCTCTCCTTGAACTTCGACTTGCTGATTGACGGAACTAATCTGAAGAACGACGTCTTTGACAAGCGCCTGCTCCGCTCGGAGGGTTATCGTAGCGGACCAGGGCTTAAAGCCATCGGCACTCGCTTCCAGTGTGTAGGTTCCGGCGGTAAGGTGGGTGAACTCGTAGCGGCCGTCCGCATCGGTCACCGTCGATTGGGGTGCTGGTCCGACGGACGGACCCATCAATTTCACGGTTACTCCGGCAAGGCTATTGCTGGCCCCCTCCCCGGAGACTACAGTGGTCCTGCCGGTAACAGAGGCCTTGGGAACGTTTGATTTTGCATCCTGCGGCTGCCGAGCGAAAGTCGGATAGGCGAGCGGCAGCACCGCGATAGAAATCGCGCAGCAAGCGGCGAACAATACTTCTCGAGCTATTTTCATTGCAGTTGCGGTCCATCTCCGATGCCGAAAAAGTCGTTTCCAACGAGGACTAATTTCGCACCCTCGGCTGATGATTCGAACCCCGAAGCCCTCCGGGAGTTGCGTTATAGTTTCGCCGGTGTGGCGACTGACCTACTAGCTATAGCTAGTGTGCCAATACTGCGCAAAGCCTCTTGCTTGCTGACTGCAAGTCGAGCCGAATTACGGCGTATTCTTATGAAACACCTTGCGGCGAATATCCGGCCAGAATTCTTTTAATTCGTTGTCCAGGCCGTCATACAGAATCAGAAAGGCAAATGTAGTGAGGTTTCGAGAGGCCGTGCGATCCTCCGGAACATGGTAGGCATTGGAGATCGCCGCTGCCACAGCATTGCCAGCCGATTCCGAGAAGTTGAAGCGTTCGCGTCCTGAATCGGTCCGAACGACAAAGAGCCGGTTGATAGCATGGTAGGCTCGGTGAGCAAAGCGCCCGTTTCCCAACTGGTAGTACCGCGGATCTTCGTGGAGCAAGCTAGGGAAGATCGCAGTCGTCATATAGGTGCCGATGCTGTTGTCGGCGAAGGATGCGCCATAACGTTTCCCATAGGCGTCCCATCCTTGTCCCCACTCTTTCGGATCATTCTTTGCCTGTGCGATTCCCGAGAGGATGCCGTTAAAGGGATAAGCCCCCCAATCGAAAACGCCGGCGGTCGCCAACCTGAATTTCTGGCCGGTTGTGAGCGGCGGAAGCTCTTTGGCGTTTTCGACTGTCCCATAGTTGGGCAGAACCTCGAAGATGCGATCATTGACAGTTCCTGTATCTTTCTCGAGTTTGCTCTTCCCAACCGTCCCGCGCTGTCTGTCTTTATCATCCTTGCCGTCCATCGCGTCCGTTGTTTGCGGATTCGAGGGAGCCGGGGCGGGCTGCCGGCACTCTTGCTGTTGCGCCAACGCAGGCGAAACGACGATCAATAGGGCGATCAGAAGTGAAGGCGCGATATGAGGCTGCATACCACTTTGCCAGTCCATAGATAGCTCTAATTATCTCCCAGGTCGCGTGTATTCCATCAACCAATGGGATGAGGCCGTTTCCACTATGCTAGGTCCCAACTTTAGATTCGCTTTAGGAAGAAAGGGTTTTACCCGCATGTGACTTAGAAGCAGGGATCTCGCCACTAGCCAGTGGCGGTTTCGGGAACGGGCGAGCACTCCCAGGCACCTCGCAGACGTAGTTTGCCTGCGGACAGGAAACCAAAATCAGCTCTTTTTCTTGTCGATTTTAAGATTCAGAACGATGTCCTTGCGACTGTCGAAGCTGGAGACGGTTCGGGTTGGGGATTTGGCACCCTCTTTTTCCGCATGCAATTCGTAATCTGCGTTGGGATCCAGGCCGCTGAAACGGTAGTTGCCGGTGTCATCGGTGTAGCTGCTGCGGACGGAATTGGTGCGTACGTTTTTCAGAAAAACCACGCTGCCGGAAAGAGGGTTATCGGATTTGTCAGCCACCACGCCGCGCACGGTGCGGAGCTGAGCTTCGCGCTTCTTGTCCTGAGCCACACCAAGGGCTGCAAAGAGCGAGAGAACCACTGCTAGACCGCAAATGCGTCTCCGCACGTTCATCCCTTGCCTCCTGCTGTCGGCTGCATTCGGAACACCATGCTTTCCTCGTTCCCGCCGGTTTTCGTATCGATGGTGCGCGTCTGCTCTGCGAATCCGTTTACGCGGACCACCATCTCGTAGTCTGAGCCCTGAGGCACACGGACTGCAAATTCACCGCGGGAATTCGTGTAGCTCTCCCAGCGGAATTTCTTCTCTCCTGCCCGCCGGATGCGAAGTTGCACGCCCGGGAACGATAGGGCTTTGTCCGTAAAGACGGTTCCGCGAATCAAGAAATCATTTGCGTGACGGTATTTCTTCTTGCCCGGTTTGTTCGACGGGGCCGCTGACGCTTGCGATGTGGGCGCAGAACCGGACGGCGGTGGCACAGGGTCCTGGGCCTGTCCAAATGCCACACTGAACGAAGCGACAAGCACAGCCGTGCAGAGATTCGTCATCCACTGCGCGCGGTGCATTAGGTTGCTCCTTCGAAACTTAGATGGCGGCACAAGCACCGGAGGATGTCAGGCGGGGTGGGGCGTGCCTGTTACTCCTCGTCTTCTTCTTCGTCTTCCTCGTCATCATCTTCTTCGATGAGGTCTCCATTTTCCCCGGTCTTGCCTTCATCTTCTTCGTCGTCCTCTTCGTCCGAATCATCGGCGATGAGGTTCAGGTGGACAGGATGCGTCTGCGAGACCTCGAGTTCGGATTCGCACTCTGGACAGACAACTCAGGATCTCGCCTTCTTCGACTTCGTCTTCGTCGACATCGATTTCGGCGGAACATTCAGGGCAACGGATCACGGCTCCACCCTCCGTACAGTTGTTTGCTAAGTGGGGGTACGAGGACCGTGCCCGCCACCGTGCAGCGTATTATATACCGCGACGCATGAAGTCAACTCCCGTGCGTGGCGGCACTGCTTTGAACGTCATCGCATCATGGGCAGAAGGACCTTTCGAATGACCACTTCCAGAGAATACCCCGACCGGCCAGTCGTCGGTATCGGCGGCGTGATTATCGATCAGTGCCGCACGCTGCTGATCCGCCGCGGCAACGAGCCGTTGCTTGGTGAATGGTCAATTCCGGGCGGCACACTGGAGCTCGCTGAGAGTTTGGAAGAAGGGGTTGCTCGCGAATTGCTGGAAGAAACCGGAATCGAGGTTCGCGTCCTTGAGCTAATTGAGGTGTTCGACCGGATTTATCTGGAGGATGGGTCGACCGGCGCTGACGTCAAACAAAGACCGCGATTTCACTTCGTCATTGTGGATTATCTTTGCGAACGGATCGGCGGAGAGCCCCGCGCAGGGGGTGATGTAACCGATGTCGCATTCGCGCGCGAAGATGAACTCGCCCGATTTCATCTCACGGAAACCGCGACACGCATCCTGAAGAAAGCGTTCGCGATGGATCGTGCGCGGCGGGCCGCAAAATAATGGGACGCACGATCAGGGAGCTTTAGCGATTTCGATGCTTCCGTTGGAATCCGTGAGTTGAAGTTGGCAGCCGCCCGAACCGATAGTTCCGTTCAGTGTATCGCCCCCGATACTGCCCGTTGAAGTAACCGGCAATTCGGAGGAAATCCGGCCGAAAGAAGTGAAGTCCTTGCCGTGAGGTTGTAGCCCAAGCCCTCGGGAACGCGCACGCGGATGGATGAGAACGATGTCTTGAGCGAAATGTCGCGGCAACCGCTGGCCAGACGCATGGCCGTAACCGAAATCGCTCCGTTCTGATTGTCGACCGTGATCCGCCCGCCAACCGATTCCAGTGTGACACCCGCAAAAGAGGTCTTCACGCCGGCGTCGCCCTTCACGTTTTTTGCGTTGACCGAGCCGTTGCTGTTCTCCACCGTCAGATTGCCGTTAATCCGTTCCGTCGAGACACTTCCGAAACTGGTCTTAGCAAAAGTATCTCCGCCGATGTCGGTGAGCGTGATACCCCCGTTCCCCGTGATGGCGCGAATTCCCTTCGGGACGTTCGACGCTTCGATGGCACCAAAGGAGGACTTCAGCGTGACGCTTCCGCGCGCGTCGCGCACCGTGATTCTTCCATTGGAGGTTTCGGCATCTAGAGCACCGCTGATGGTGTCCAGCTCGATGTTGCCGAAGGAATCGCGAATGGTCACGGAGCTGCCCGTCACCGAGCTGCCCTGGACCCGGCCATTGTTGGTGGTGCAATTCACGCGGCCATGTACATCGGTAAAAGCGACGTTGCCGAAACTGTCCGTGATGTCGGTGGCGCCGCCAACGTTGGAAATCTCGACGTTTCCGTTGTTGTCGCGGACCGAAAGATCGCCGCGAATATTCCTTGCTTCGACACTTCCAAACGAAGTTGTGATGTTTGCGGAGGCCGCATCAGTCAAAGCAACCGCGCCATTGCCGCCTGTAATTGTCACCGCGCCGTGAACACTTCGTGTGGTGATGCTGCCAAAACGATTGCGTACTTCGAGAGTGCCCTTTACCTCCGACACCTGCACGGAGCCGTTGTTGTCGCTCACGGAGACATTTCCGCCGGCCCCAGTGAGCTCGATGCTCCCAAAAGCATTGTTCCACCGGCCAGGGCCGGCGTCACGCCCGGTGAGCGTACCGTAGCCGTTTTCAACATCTGCGGCCCCGTGGATTCCTGCTACATCAACACTCCCGAAACTGTTTCGCACGGTAATCGGGGCGTCGGACGGCATCCCAATGTCATAACTGACGGACCATGAAGAGTTCTTGCTGGAGTGAAACCATTTTTTCCCTTCCTCGGGGTAGATAGTCTTGATGCGCACTCCTTCGCTCGTTTGCTGCACTTCGATCTTGATTTTTTGCGCGAAGGATTCTGCTTCCTCGTGTGAGCTGGCCTGCGCGCGGATCGTGGCAGAAATTCTGACGTCGTGGCCGGACTCACCGTGGAGCCTGACGCTACCGAACTTGTGATCGACGCGCACGGACTGGCCGACGCCGAGTGTCACCGTCTGCTGAAAATCCTTCGACACTTGTTCCTGCGCGGGACTTGCGGCGGGTATGGGCTTCGCCGTGAAGAGCAGCATCGCGGAGAGCAGTCCCGCAACTGCTGCGAGACGCAACGGCGCTCTCCGGAAAACGCTTAGATTGCGAATCATTATTGTTTAGTCTCCAAAACTTCCTCGAGTGTGTGCTGCTTCTCTTGATACATGGCAAGCAACTGGTGGCGCAGTTGCGCATTCGAGGGATTCATTCCCGCCTGCGCGCGCAGGTCGGCGATCGCGCTATCCAGTACCAGCAATTTCTCGTGATAGTTGGCAAGCAGCGGCGTTGCAGGATTGTCGAGTTGCGGCTTGGTCTCCGCGGCGAGCTTGTCGATCGCCTTCACGTAGGTGGTTTCAGCGCTCTCGACTTCCTTGAGAGCCTTGCTCTTCAGAAGTGATTGGTCTCCTGGTTGCCCATTCCAAGGCGGATGCAAGTAGAACCAACCCGCAGAGATCGTCAGAACCAGAACGAAAGCGCCAGCCGCCACGGTCTGCCATCCAATCGGAATATTTCGGAAGAAGGAAAACCAGCCCCGGCGCTCGGCTCGCAGGGTCTTCCGCTCTGCCTCCTCGGCAAGGGCGCGTTCAATGCGCGGCCAGAGTGCAGGGCTTGCGGTGTAGTCGCGTAGCCCTTGTGCGGCAAAGCTCAGCGATTTCCAGGCACCAAGCTCTTCCGCGCAGGGCGGGCAGATGGCTGCGTGTGCTTCCAGCGCCGCCCATTCGGCGAGCGTGCCATCTTCGAAAATACGATCGCGATCGTTGCAGGTGACGTTCATGTTTTTCACCGTGCCTCCGCAGCGCTGCTGCGCGGAGGCTCAAGCATCAAGCGGAGATTCTTCTTCGCCTGAAAAAGCGTGTTTTTCGAGGCCGTCTCGGTCATCTCCAGCATCCCGGCGATCTCCGCATGGCGGAAACCTTCGACTTCGTACAAGAGAAAAACATCGCGCTGGTGTTGCGTGAGCTTGGCGAGCGCGCCCTCCAGCGCCATGCGTAGAGCAGGATGCGCTCCAGGCGCGCGGGGCTCTTGGCGCGGCGTCTCCTCGGAATCGTCGTTCGCGATTTCTTTCTTGCGCAGCCGGCTGCGCCGCGCGTCGTAGCAGGTGTTGATGAGGATCCGGTAAGTCCAGGTGACGAAACTCGATTGGCCGCGAAAGCTGGCGATGCCGCGCTGCACTTTCAGAAACGTCTCCTGTACGGCGTCTTCGGCGTCGACGGGATTGCCAAGAACATTCCGCGCCAGGTTCTTCATGCGCGCACCATGCATCGCATACAGACGCTCGTAGGCGCGCAGGTCGCCGGACCGGCAGGCAGCGGCCAGTGCGGCATCCTCACGCAGCGCATTCACGACGGCTGGGCTGGGGCCGCCAGCAAAGTGCTCGGAAGGTTCCACTCGCGTCCCCCGTTCGCGCGGCATGGAAGAGATTCTAGCCTTCCAAGGCAGCGCAAGTCCCATAGTTCCCATTCCTGGCTCCTAGGGTATAGACGACGCCGCAGGGTGAAATGTCAGGGGTAGGAAGAGGTGCGAGGCGCACCGACAACCTGCTTATTCTGAGTAGTTTATCGAGCAGTCTTCGTCAGTGATGGAGCGCAATCAACCCCAAAGTAAATCTTCTTGTGCAAGAAGCTGTTTTCGTGACCGATGACCAGGTGGGTTTCTGGGTCGTCCTCGGTGATTAAGAGCCGGAGTCCGTTAGCATCCTTGGAGACATCGAAGACGAAATCCGTCGTGTAGAACTCGCCAGGTCGGAGCCGCGTAGTGAGTGGCGTGGAGAAACCAATGCGGCGGGCAAAGGCTGCCTGACCTCCGGCGATGGTGCGAAGCTTTCGCCCATCGCCATCGACAAGTATGACCTTGCGGCCGTTGGGCGCGAGCGGCCCATTGCCGCGATGGGCGGAGATGGTGCGCTCGCCAAACCAGGTCTTTACTCGAGCAACTACAAATTAACCGTGTGC
>WNFJ01239694.1_pt1 | contig 17611 bp, 18 predicted proteins | sample 5400461 | NCBI WGS metagenome assembly WNFJ01 (sample SAMN13153349, study PRJNA577476) | soil metagenome | isolation source: 115 cm saprolite on Douglas fir-dominated hillslope | place: USA:California | collected 2013-09-17 | reverse complement strand
TTGAACGGCTCCGTATCGGGCTGCATCCTCGACCCTGCAGACAGCCATGCTCACCAATCCGCGGCTCTCCCGATGGAAGCGAATGAGCTCACGCAAATCCAGCTCCAGGAAGGAGTCGCCATTCATTACCAGGAACTCGGAGCTCTCCAGTAGATAGCGCTCAGCAAACTTGATCGCACCCGCCGTTCCGAGCGGCCGCAATTCTCTCGAATAGCTGATCGCGACATCCCATTTATGGCCATCGCCGAATTCTTCTTCAATCTGATCGGCCAGATGGCCGGTACACATCACCAGGCGACGGAAACCCTGAGATCGCAGTTGCAAAACCAGCAGCTGAAGGAAGGACACGTTCCCAATCGGCGCCAGTGGTTTCGGCCTGGACGGCAGTGCCGATCGCAGGCGCGTCCCGAGTCCGCCGACGAGAAGAACAGCGCTCATATCCCCTCGAGTGGCGTCCTCTAGGGCACAGATATTTGGTTCAGAACTCATCACTAGAAACGCTGTTCAATCGCATTCAGAGAGGCAGTCCCGCGTTCCCCTAGGTATCACAGGACGGCATCCCAGTATTCCAGCATAGACTTCAACGTCTGCTCAATCGAATTTACTGGCTTCCACCCTGTGTCCCTGCGGATCTTGGCAGCGCTCCCAAAGATAATCTTTTCGTCAGAAGGACGCATCAAGCGTGGAACTGGCCGAACCTCGGCTTTCACCCCGGACAAGCGAATTGCAGTGCGCAAGATTTCGTGGACCGGAAATGTGCGCGCGGCACACAGGTTATAAGCCTCGCCTCGTTTCCCTTTCATTGCGACGAGATAAAGCCCCCGCACCGCGTCGTTCACATCGAGGAATGCCCGGCGAGGCTTCAAGTGGCCCACCTCAATTACAGGCGCCTGCAGACCCTTCTTAATGCGGGCTAACTGCCGCACGAAATCCGAGGGTGCATCATTCGTCTTTCCTGGCCCCGTGGTGTTGAAGAGCCGCACGTTGATTGCCGGAATGCTGTAATCCAGAAAATATTCGCGGGCCAACAGGTCCAGACAAACCTTGCTGATGCCGTAGGGATGCAGCGGCCGAAGAGGGTGTTCCTCCGTAACCGGCACGGCAGACGGGGCCACATGTCCGTATTCGGCGCTCGAACACGCTGAAACGACAACGGGGGCACGTCTCAGATTGCGAACCGCCTCGAATAGATGCAAGGAACCCATGATATTCGACTCAAAGGTCGTGACCGGATCCTCCCACGAAACCGTGGGAAGGCTCTGCGCTCCCAAGTGAAAGACGTGCGTCGGCCGATACTGCTTCAAAATTTGCATCACGCGTCGCCCATCTCGAAGGTCACACCGCGTGAAGGTCAAACGGGGCAGCTTCGGAAACGAAGGCGTGCGCGCATTCAAATAAGAACCAATGACTTTCCAACCTCTGGCCTGGAGGAACTTCACCAGATGAGATCCGATAAAGCCTTCTGCACCTGTAACTAGCGCAATTTTGGTCATCAGGTAGGGGAAATCGTTTCTGTCGACAGCCTTTGTTCTTGAAAATAGTTCTTGCCCTTTTGTACAACCTGCGGGCCGGCATGGTCTAGGATTAAGTTGGCTGCACCGTGCGAGGGTCTTTCCTTGTCCGCAGCCAAGCAGGCGATCTGTCCTACAGCCTTGGCGTGGCTAAGTGAGTCATCGCCACTCTTTCATCCAGGAATTCTCTCACCTTAGTGACGACCAAATCCTGCTGGCCATGAGTGAGTTGAGGGAACATGGGGATCGACAAGATTTCGCTCGCGACTCGCTCGGTGACAGGGAAGGCGCCCTGTCCGTAACCCAGATGCTCGTAAGCTTTCTGGAGGTGCAGTGGAATGGGATAGTGGATGCCGGTCCCGATCCTCGCTTGGGCAAGCGCCTCCCGCAGTCCGTCGCGATCCGGCACTCGGATGACGTAGAGATGGTAAACGCCCCTCGTCCATGGCGCTTCCACGGGGACGACCACGGCATCCCCCACATCGGCAAATAGCTCATGATAGCGGTGAGCGAGGCGGCGGCGCGATTGATTCCAATAGCCCAGGTGGCGAAGCTTAACCGACAGCCAACCGGCCTGCATCGAATCGAGCCGTCCATTGTAGCCTTCGATGTCGTGGTAGTACTTCTGTGCCTGGCCATGATCACGAATCATCTTCATCCGCTGGGCCAGGGATTCGTCATCGGTCGTGATCGCGCCAGCTTCACCACAAGCGCCAAGATTCTTTCCGGGATAAAAGCTGAAAGCCGCTGCCTTGCCAATCGAGCCTGCTTTTTTCCAAGCATTGGCCTTCTTTGAAAAGTATTCCGCACCATGGGCCTGGCAAGCATCTTCAATAACTACAAGGTTGTATTTCGCGGCCAGATCCATGATCGAATCCATGTCGGCCATCTGTCCGTAGAGATGAACTGGAACGACCGCGGCAACTCTGCGCCTGGAGGCACGCTCGGTCAGCTTTCCCGTCTGAGCGTCGAATTCGCAGTTCTTCTCGATGAATTCCAATAATTTTTGAGGATCGAGGGTATAAGTTTGCTCGTTGATGTCAACGAAGGCGATCTGTCCTTCGGCTTGGGTGATGGCCTCCGTCGTGGCGATAAAGGTATGCGCTGTCGTGATTACGATGTCGCCGTGATCGATGCCTGCGGCCATGAAGGCAAATCGCAGTGCGTCTGTCCCGCTGCCAACGCCGACGCAGTATTTGGTACCGCAGAACTCCGCAAACGCGCGTTCGAACTGCTCGACCATTGGCCCGCCAATGAAACTGGCAGTGTGTAGCGCATGCTTGAAGATTTGAGTAAGTTCCTGCTCAAGCTCGACGTGGGGCCTAGCCAGGTCTAGGAATGGAATGCTATCTTTGCCTTTCACTTTTGGTCTCCCGTGACAGCAATCACGTTGGAATCGATATACCTCTTCACGCGTGCAGGATTTCCGGCTACAATCGCGTTCGCGGGCACATCCTTTGTCACGACGCTGCCCGCGCCGACGATGGCGTTCTCTCCGATGACCACCTTGGAGAGAACCGTACTCCCCGAGCCGATGGAGGCGCCTTTTTTCACGAGGGTCTGCTCGACCTTCCAATCCTGTTCGCCCTGCAATTGGCCGTCGGGTGTAGTTGCCCGCGGGTAGGAATCGTTAATGAAAGTCACGCTGTGGCCGATGAACACATTCTCCTCGATAATCACGCCTTCACAAATAAAGCTATGGCTGGAGACTTTGCAGTTCTTTCCGACCGTTGCGTTCTTTTGAATTTCAACAAATGCTCCTATTTTCACGTTGTCGCCGATTTCGCAGCCGTAAAGATTAATGAACTTGGAAAGTTTGACCCCGATTCCTAATTTCACATCTGGACCAATCACACAGAACTCATTCACAGGCGCACCAATTCTCCTCTCTTTACTCGGAGCCCGGCGTGGCCGTCGTTGATGGGTATCTTGTTGTTCCGGACGCAATCTGCAAAGTAGGTAAGTTCCACATGCAGTGCTTCCGACTGTTCGATCTGTGGTGCCCACATATCACCGGTTCGGTAACTTACTAGGGCGTCGCGGATTCCTTCTCCCGCGCCGATCGCCACACCTTTGTCGTACACGCGGATCTTTTCGTCGGCGACCAGATCGTTCCAGACCAGCATCTTCTTCTGGCCTCCGATCAGCGTGGTGCGAATCTTCACCGGTGAAAGCCAATTCACGTTGATGTGGGCGATCACATTCTGCGGGAAGTAGATTGTCATGAACGCGACATCTTCCACGCCATTCAAGTGCTTTTCACCGGTTGCAACGATTGCCTCCGGTTCTTTTTTGATTAGATGATCCATAATCGAGAGATCATGGGGTGCCAGGTCCCAAATCACGCTGACGTCGTGCTGAAAGAGTCCTAGATTGACCCGCAGTGAGTCGTAGTAATAGAGATCACCCAGGGCGCCACTTTCGACCAGTTCGCGGATCTTGCGGACCGCGCCAGTAAACAAGAAGGTGTGATCCACCATGATGGTGAGTCTCTTCCGAGCCGCCAGTTCAATGAGTTCTTCGGCTTGGGCCGAGTTGGAAGTAAAAGGCTTCTCCACAAAAACATGCTTGCCATTTTCGAGTGCCGCTTTACTCAGCTCGTAGTGAGTCCAAACGGGCGTGATCACGGCAACCGCGTCAATCTCCGGCGATCGCAAAACCTCCCAAGGGTCGGAAGTCGTCGAAATGCCCGGGTGGTTCTTCTGCACGCGGGCCACTGCTGCAGGACTAGTGTCGCAAACCATCAGAACGCGCACGTTTTCCACAGCGTGCAGATTCCTGACGATGTTAGGTCCCCAATAGCCGTAACCGATTACGCCGATTCGGATCATGTTTGTTCTTCCGTTTATGGAGGAAGGTTAATTTAATTGCTACTGATAATCGGAAAGCTCGCTTGCAATGTTGGAGCGTGCCTCAGCGGGAACTTAGTCGAATTCTGAGTGTATCCTGCGATGATCCGGGCGGGTGAGCACCCTGCCCGGCGAAAGTCGCGTCTAGCTACACCCTCACGTCCCACACATTTGAGTCTGTAGAAAGGCATGCTCTCGCCTGGATGGGCTACCGCCATTAATGTCATCAACGGATATCCCGAATCCAACCTTAAGATCGCTTTAGGCCATGCAAAATCAACAACTTAGAGACTGGGCGATGAATTCCAACAACACATTAAGTGGTCGCAATTAACCTGCCAGAATGATCTCGCCTTGCCACGAAGCCAACCAAGCGTGACCATGGGGAAACTGCTTGAAAAAAGAGGAGTTAGTGGTAGGAGAAGATCGGGTAGACATCACCTCACGGTAGAAATCTCTCCACAAAATAGCTAGCCTGGGAAAACTCTTACCATGTAGTGACAAGAGCATTCCTCGCGAGGCTTCGGAGACAGCATAGTCCACAGGTCGCTTCGGTGCGATTCCAGAGTTAAAGCCCCTGCTTGCAAGAAGTTCCGAGCAGCTGAAGGGAGAACGAGTGCAGTACATTTTTCCTTCCTGCGGTTCAAGCATCTCGAGCCTGTGGCCCTCATTCGTGCCATTTTTACGAAAGCCCATTAAACGTCTGACCCTGAATGCGGGAAAGTCCAAAACGGCCACGAATAGAGAACAGCACGCCCGACAATGCGACTGGGCCCAGAACTCTGACCTGTCTTTTTGTTTGGTCCGATTGTGACTTTTTATTCGCCGGGCGGCCTTGCAAACAGCAGGGACTCGATGATCCGGAGGGACATGGTCACTTTGATTACTTTCTCTCGCGCGAAGGCGGGTCGTCCGGGCTCAATCGAAAGCGCGATAGAGCTTCTCCGAGGTTCTGAATGAAAGATTCCGAGTTGTAAAGCTCCGCACTGGTCCGCAAACTCTCTGGCGACGCTATGGGTTCGATCTGATCCAACTGAAATTCGCGAGCGACGTCCTCCATGATCTTCGGCTGAATAGGACGCTGTTGTTCAACATAAGCATTAATCAGTGCATGCTCACACAGAAGGTTCACGACACGGGGAATCCCGAGAGAATACAGGTGCACCGTCTCGATGGCCGAAGGGCTGAAAATAGATTCTCCATCCGTCGCTGCTCCCGCAATCCTCAATCTCTCGAGGACGTAGGCGTTTGTTTCCTCCTTCGTTAAGGGACTTGTCTTGCAACGAAGCATGATGCGTTGCCGCAGCTGCCGGAGTTGGGGCAGATTGAGCTTCTCTTCGAGCTCAGGCTGGCCACAAAGGACGATCTGTAGCAGTTTTTCCGTCGACGTTTCCAGATTCGTCAGCAGCCGTATCTCTTCAAGCACCGGAAAGGTTAGATTTTGCGCTTCGTCGATGATAACAACGGCAGTTTCGCCCGAAGAAAATCGTTCCAGAAGCCATTGATTCAACTTCATCAATTGCTGGCTCTTGGACCGGGATTCGCAAGGAATCTCGAATTCTGCCAGAACAAAATCGAAGAGCTGCGACGAATTCATCCGGGAGTTGAATAGAAAGGCCGTCTTCACATCGCGCTGGTGCAGCTGGTCGAGGACCCGGTTGACGAGCGTTGTCTTGCCGGTTCCCACTTCGCCCGTGAGCGTGACGATGCCCTTCTTCGTCTGGATACCATACATCAAACCGGACAAGGTCTCCTCGATCTGCTCGGTAAGAAAAAGATACCGGGGATCCGGGCTCACATTGAAGGGGTTTTCTTTTAACCCAAAAAATCCTTTATACATGATCCTTGAACTCTTGCTCTCTCAATGCTACTTGCTTCCCTGCTTGCAATTTTTCGCTGTCTCTCGTTCTGGAAAATCTGTGCACGTGCCATCCATAGTTACGATACCTTCGCGCTATCGTAACACTAGTGGCCTGGCGTGCCACTCGAAACTCGTGAATATCTGGTGCAGCGTGGAGGTAGTGCCGCAATTCGAGCTGTTGCAAAGCGGAATGTTGGCGGTTTGTAACCGCGCCTGATATCCGAACGAGAAGTTCGCGGTGCGGCCAAGCGGGCGGCTCAATCCTACTCCCGTGACCCAGGTACCAAAACTTGGCGAGGTTGCCCCACTCACCGTTAAGATCTGGCCATTCTTTGCATAATTGAAATTTATGATACCGTTCCACACTCGAGTGAGTGGCCGGCTCCAGGTCGCGCTGACTTGATCGGTGTTCGCTCCACTAAACACGCCGCTGCCGCTGGTTATTCCGTGCGTATAGTTCAGTGTGACGTTGCTTCGGCGGAAGGCATAATTGAGTGATGCGGTTCCTGACCCCGAGATGCTCTGCTTCGAACCATTGACTGGCACTCGAAAAGTGGTGACTTGCGGTCCCCCGGAAAGCTTCAGCGCCAGCCTTCCAGTGATCTTCTTTCCATACACAATCTGGACGGCATGATCGCCTAGTGCCTGAGGGCCACCCGGATAATGATAAGCACTGAATCGGTAGCTCAATCCCAGGGTGTCCTTAGAAGTGATCGCGTAATTGTACCCGGCATTGAGAGTTTCGGTGTCATTGCCGAGGTTGCCCGAGTTGGTGAACCGCAGTAATCCGTGCACCCCGGCGATGGTGATTGATCCTCGTGCACTCACTTCGTAAGTGAGTTGCAATGCAGCGGCGTTGCTGTAGCGAGGACCAACTGCCGTCAGGATGGTCTGATCCGGCACCAAGGCACTCTGGAGTCCGGGGAGAGGGACGCCCAGGGAACCCGTAATACCGGGAGAAGCCAATCCACTGGTGCCCCCAAACCCGAAGGAGCTCTGGGGCAAATGTGAAAACTGCTCATCAAAAAGCAGCTGCCATCGCCGTTGATCGATCTCGTACGTTGCCGCGAGCTGATGATATTGCCCGCTTCCCTGTACCTGGTCCGTTGAAGAGAAGCCGCCACCCGCATAATTCGCTGAAAGCAGGGAGCGGCTCCACGCTTCGAGCAAGCTCACGTTGCCACTCACAAAACTCGTTGTATTCCATCCAGTGTTTACCGCTGGATTCGAGGAACTTGACCCTGCCGTATTGCTGTATTGAATCCCCGGCACCCAGTAGCTATGGCGCATCTGCGGAGTGCCCAGCGTAAGGTTCTGAACGCCGCTCACGGGCCGATTGTCTGGCTGAGTTGTGTCTGGTGCCTGATCTGCATCTTGCTGGTTGTCGCTTCTAGAAAGCAACGGAGGATACTCACGCGCGGCCGGCTTTGGCTTCTCCTCGCCCTCTTGTTGGGCCATCAACGGCCCCGCGCAAATACAGGCAGCCACCAGCACGACAATTCCAAACATCAATTTTTTCCAGTCCTTCATTGCGTTCCCTCACGGTACAACAATCACGTCGCCGGGTAGTAACTCGATGTTCTGCTCAGGATTCTTCCCACTAACTGCCGCTTTGTAATTGAATGGCAGCTTTATCTGCTTACCGTTCTCAGTTCGAAGCACGTAGATATTCTTCACCCGGGCAAACTGAGTGAATCCGCCACTGCTGGAAAGCGCCTGTAGCACGGTCATGTGCGGAAGGAGTGCGTACGCGCCGGCCTTCGTGACTTCTCCGGTTACGTAAATCCGCCGGCTGTTGATTTCTGTCACGCTTACGGTCACTTGCGGATTATTGATGAACTTTTTCAAGTCTTCTCGGATGACGCCGGCGAGTTCCATCGGTGTCAACCCGGCTGCCTGCACATCATCCAAGAGGGGCAGCGTGATTTTTCCATCCGGCCGCACCGGGACCGCTCGCGTCAGTTGGTCTTCTCTCCAAACATCGATCTTCAGTACGTCCTGCGGTCCAATCTTATACGCCGGATCCTCCGCAGCGGTCTGTACCGCTGCTGGATTTGCCTGACCTTTCGAGCCTTTTGCTTCTTCCGTCTTGTCTTGTGCGGTGGGGCTCTTGCTTCTTGCCTGTACCACGATCACCATCAGGCAGCCCGTCAAAATCATTAGAATTTTGTTCTTCATTTCTGTTCCTTCACCTCCGCTCCCCCCTGCTTCCCTTCCAGCCCGGTTTGTTTAATCTTGTATAGGAGGGATTTGTAGCTGATCTGGAGTTCCTGAGCGGCTCGCTTCCGGTTCCAATGCGTACGCTCGAGCGCTTTCGAGATCATGTCGCGCTCGGCCCTCCGCGAAGCCGCGCGCGCCGCCACTTTCAGCGAAAAACTTCGCGGCTCCTCCGGCAGAGTCGGTTCCAGCTTTGGCATTTCTCGAAGGTCATCAATGGCTTTACGACTATCACCAAACACTGCGATTTTTCTCGCGAGATTTTCCAACTCGCGGACATTCCCTGGCCAGTCATGCGTCCCAAGGAGTTCCATTTCCTTGTCGCTCACCATGGGTACTTCGCGTCCCAACTCAGCAGCCTGCTTCGCGAGAAAATGCTCCAGCAACACGAGGATATCTTCCCTTCTGTCTCTCAGGGGAGGTAAGTGTAAGCAAACTCCGTTTATTCGAAAGTAAAGTTCTCTTCGGAATTTCCCTGATTCGATGTCTTTCTCTAGATTTCGGGACGTAGAGGTGATCAAGCGCACGCCGTGGTGACTGTTCTCGTCGATCTCCCCATCCGGAAGAAGCGAGAGTAGAACCTTTTGGCACGCAAGATCCAGCTCATCGATCCCGTCTAGAAATAGCGTTCGCATGCCGTCTTCAGGGCCCTCACTGTTGCCCCTCAAATCGCACTTTAGCTGTGAGAGGAATTCTTCCGGTTCCAGCGCCCGGCAGCTCAGCTTCTTAAGTGGCGCGTCGCAATATTTCGAAAGCCGATGAATCAGGCGCCCATAGACTTCTTTTCCAGTTCCGCTCTCCCCCATCAACAGTACGGGGATGTTCGTCAGGGCAATCTCCCCGACAATCGTGTTCAACCTCTGAACCGCAGCGGAATGGCCATAAACAAAGGCCGTCATGGCGGGGTGTTCGACAGCGTGATTCAGGGAAGTGCTCATATTTCGCCGCTGTAAACAAAAGCAAATCTCATTCCATGAGGATAGCCGGCCAAAAGTGTGTCTTGCTCGATTAAAGCTTTCTCTTTCTGTAGGTTACAGGAGAGCTAGTCATGCGCCTCAAGTGCAGGGATGTGGCAACAGTCCTGATTTTGTTCCAAGAAGTGGCAAATTCTTTTCCCTTCTCTTCAACTGGCCTTATCTTGCGACCCCTTCTGGCCAGCGGTTGATCTAAGCAAGTTATCCCGATTTCTGGTCTTCCCTGAGGCCCCGTGCGGTTTAACCTTGGTAGCGTAGGCTACAAAAACTTAGGCTCGCCGAAGTTATAACGTCGGCGAGCCCCAACGCAGTCGAGTTTGTCAGGCGATTAAGTTGCTTGTGCTGTTGCAACCCGTGTCTGGTGCGTAGCAATGCCCATCACAATTAGCCCAATTAGATGCCTCAGCAGCTCGGCTGGCTCACTCGAGGATTCCTTTGCACACTCTCTTTCCCTTAGGAATAGCTCTGCCGTCGCCATGCCTTCTTGCAGAACTCTACCTCCTTCATGCAAGGTACCGCTGCGGCGAACCATACTTGAATCCAGCAAGACCTGGTCTGCCCTGCGATGTTCTGCTCGACTTCGCCCAGGTTCGTTTCTATCCTTCGCTGATTTAGGTGGATCGTTGTCTTAACATTCGTATTTTCTTCGTTACTCCGCCTTGCTTGGCTTCATAGTCGCAGCTCCGAGAGCGAATTCCCCTGTCTTGCTATGAAAATAGGCGTAAGTCATTTGTTTTCAGCGCGATGTTTCTCCGGAGCGGCCTCATTTTCATGCTCGGTGGTGCGCCAAAGGCGCATGAGGTCTATTGTGTAACTATCACAGGTACTCGGCTCAAGAATCATGACGAAAAACCATGCAATATCCAGCTAACTGCTTGAAAACAAATTATTTGATACAAACTTGGCTGAGATTTGGTGCGGAGGAACAATTTTGGAAACCTATTGGGAAATGATGGTAACAGTTTTCATCTCTTGACTTGCCGCTCCTCCAGAGCAGAACTTCGACTCGGAGTTCATTTAGGGCGCTGCAGATAAGTTTTTATTTTTCAATAAGTTGGCAAGATTGACCGTAAGACCTCACGCTATCTTCTCGCTGCTCGTCATGGCAGGTTGATTGCGATAAAGGCAGTGTCCACTTGTGAGGATCTAGAGCGATAGCCTAGCTGGATGTTGGATTCCACGGCTATCCAGCGCAACTGTTTAAAGGGGGATCCTAAGCCAGGATGAACACCGAGCCCAGCCGCGAGCAGTGGTATGCACTTCAACTGAGAACTCGTTGGGAGAGTTCGACGGCAGCCTTGCTTTCCGGCAAAGGCTATCAAACCTTTCTTCCAACTCTTAAGACCTTGAAGCGAGTGCGTGGCAAGTCTTGCGAGGTCAACCCACCGCTGTTCCCAGGATATGTGTTCCCAGGATATGTGTTCTGCCGCTTTGACGCGCTCAAGCGTCTGCCTGTCCTCTTAACCCCGGGCGTGATCACTGTCGTCGGTAGAGGTCGCATCCCCATCCCTGTCGAGGATTCGGAGATTGAAGCAATTCAGAAGGTGGTCTCCGCGGGAATTCAGGTTGAACCCTGGCCTTATCTGGAAGTCGGGCAGCTGGTCCGGATTGATGATGGGGCGTTGTGCGGCATTCAAGGAATTCTGATCGGTTTCAAGGGGGCTCGCCGGATTGTAGTTTCCGTTTCATTGCTTCGTCGGTCTGTGGCGCTGGAGATTGACAGGTCTGTGGTTTGTCCGATTCAACCGACGCGAACCGTCCCGGCTGTGCCACTCCCGATTTCCTGTTTACTTGAACCGGCGATCGCTTAGTTTATCGGATTGTGCGCTCAACTCGGCGCTAACAATAAGGAGTTTTAGCTTCAGCAACAAATTTCGAAGCCACCCAGAATGCTTGCACCGCGAATCTGCTGCATGGTTGGCACAAGGTCTGAACAAAGATGGGAAACAGCCCCTTAAGAATTCCGAACCTACGCGAACAAACTGCGCGCCGTTCCACGGGGCACAAGGTTAAGTCTGGTTTCGATTCCCTCCTCGTAAGACGTGCGGAGATCTTGCAAGAAGAAACCTTTCACAGCATGTTGGCGCTGGAGCGCCGGCGTGTGGAGCGTTCCCGCAACCCATTTGTATTGATGCTGCTTGATGCGAGTGTATTCGTTGACGCCGAAGCAGCAAACCTCTTCATGTCGCGGGTGACGTCAGTTCTTTTGAAATGCACGCGCGAGACTGATCTCATTGGCTGGCATAAAAAAGGCCTCATCCTGGGCGTCATCTTCACTGAAATTAGTCTGGAACTCGAGAACCCGATCACTGAGATTCTACATTTAAAAGTCATGAACGCTCTGCACGATGAACTGAGTCGCGAAGTCGCTTCGAATCTGGTTGTCACGGCTCATCTCTTCCCCGAGAGTCGGGATCGAGGTGCGGCCGAACCGGTTGCAGATACCAGATTCTATCCGGATCTCTCCCAGGGAGGATCAAAGAAGCATCTTCCCCGGGTCGTGAAGCGCGTCATTGATATCGCAGGAAGCGCCTTCTTGCTCCTCATTACTAGCCCGCTGGTCGCAGCAATTGCCGTGGCAATCAAGCTCACGTCCAAGGGTGCCGTGGTTTTCCAGCAAGAGAGGTTCGGACAGTTTGGAGCTCGCTTTAAGTGTCTGAAGTTCCGAACGATGTACTCGAACAACGACCCAAAGATCCACCAGGAGTACGTCCAGCGATTTATTGCCGGCCAGTCCGGCAGCGAGAAAGGTGAACCAGGGGAGCCGGTGATTTACAAGATCACGAACGATACCCGTGTGACACCGGTCGGTAGATTCCTTCGCAAGATGAGCCTGGACGAGCTTCCGCAGTTCTGGAACGTTCTCAGGGGTGAGATGTCTCTCGTTGGCCCGCGCCCACCGACGCCCTACGAATTTGAAGTCTATGACATTTGGCACCGCCGGCGAGTCCTTGAACTCAAACCTGGTGTTACTGGGCTGTGGCAAGTCAGCGGCCGAAGCCGGACTTGCTTCGATGACATGGTTCGATTGGATCTCCGATACTCCCAGTCTTGGTCCCTTTGGCTCGACCTAAGAATTCTTGTAGCGACCCCGCGTGCCGTTATCAGTGGTGAAGGCGCTTACTAGAGCGCTCCTGCGAGCGTTACCCTTTCTTTCACACCGATCATTTGCGAGAACTTAGTCCAGATGGCACGCGAGGATTGCAGAGAAACACTCTTTCGAAAGTGACACTTGGAGACTTCGTGAAAACGCGGTCTGGAGCGAGCTGGAATTTTGCCTAAGACATCGTCCTCGTCATCGGCAAGCAAAACTCCCGTCGATTCCAAGCTGAGACTTTGAAGAGCGCAGCCTCGCACCTTTATCGGTACAAGACGAACACCGAACGGCTCAGCAGGCAACTGGACAAAGATCGGGACTATAGCAAGGCACACTACGCTCAGGACAGAAACCTTCTGGAAGTTCGCGCTGTTCTGGGCCGAGGGAGATGCATAATGAAGGATTCTGATGCGCGAATGGCCAGAACGAACATACTAAGAAGAATTCGCGACAAGCCCGCAATAACGCTGTTGAGACAGCTGAGATAACCGTCTTGAGTAACCCCAAAACAGCCGTCACGAAACGGTGGTTATTGTTTGCATGTTGGATTGTTCTCTCGTCGTTACTGTTCAGAACCCCCCTGGTCGCTCTCGTCCGGATGTCTCTTTCGAACGACGATGCTTCCTACCTCGCGCTCATTCCATTCATCTGTGCTTGGATTCTCTTTGTAGAATCTCACAAGATTTTTTTGCATCTCTCTTACGACGTTGTATTCGGCGGCAGTTTCCTCTTTCTTGCTGGCTGTATAGCACTCGCTTCGCGTTTTGCGGGAGACACGTCATCGCTCGGTCTCCAACTCTCTGGCTACATTATGTCGCTCGTGTTGGTTTGGATGGCAGGTTTCGCTCTGCTATTTGGAAAGACAGCCGTAAGAGCGGGTTACTTCCCGCTTCTCTTCCTCCTCCTGATGATCCCCCTGCCCAATTTCCTTCTCGACCAGGTGATCCGTCTCCTTCAGGCGGGCTCCGCTTGGATAACGGGAGCCTTCTTCGACCTTTTCGGTGTTCCTGCATTGCGCGAAGGTTTGGTCTTTCATCTTGCGCGGGTCAATATTGAAGTCGCCAAGGAGTGCAGCGGCATTCGCTCCAGCATGGCGTTGCTCATCCTGGCGCTGCTGGTTGCCCATTTTCGTCTCCGGCATTTTGGGAACAAAACTTTGTTCATTGCTTCCGGGTTGTTCATGATGATTCTGAAAAACGGAATTCGAATCGCTACACTCACACTGCTTGCGGTATACGTGGATCCGGGCTTTCTAGATGGAAGATTGCATCACGAAGGAGGGATCGTCTTTTTTGTGCTGGCATTGTTATTGCTATTACCGGTTCTATCGTTACTGCAATACTGGGAATCCAGGAGGCCAGTGGCTGCGGAGCCATCAACAACCACATGAAAACCCATAATTTTCATTGGATAGTGATCTTTCCTTCGTAGTGTCTGGAGTTTTTCCTATGTTATACCAACCAGACCAGCTCCTCCTCAAAGGTGCGACAGCTAGCTTAGGTTGTGCACTTACACGCCATTCCGGAGGATCGGCGGAAAACAATGACAGGGGTTGAATTTCGGGTGATTGGCCGCAATCGAATTCAAATGGACTCGGCTTTGAATTCTGCCCAAGACACGGCCATCGTAAGCATTCGAAGTATACGGAATAAATGGTCTGGTCGGGGCGAATGGATTTGAACCATCGACCTCCTGGTCCCGAACCAGGCGCGCTAGCCAGGCTGCGCTACGCCCCGACTGAATTGCTCGGGCGCAATCGTCCTGCCCAAGCTGGAATAACAGACTAACACAGCTCCTCAGTTGCGGCTAGACCCCGTCGCGCCTTACCCCACTCGAACCAACTTCGCCTCGGTGATCGCAGAAATCGTCCGGATCGGCCCAAGGATCGCAGCAGACACCTCGCCATCAACGCGGACCAGCGAGACGGCGTCGGCACCGCGTTGGGCGTCGCGGCGGCCGAGGGCGAACGTGGCGATATTGACGCCCAGCTTGCCTAGTGTGGTGCCGATCTGGCCGATGACGCCGGGCTCATCGCGGTTTCTCAAATACAGAATTGTGCCCTCAAGCTGGGCCTCCAGCGGAATTCCTTCGATCTGCAGCACGCGGGGCGAGCCGTCATGGAGAACTGTGCCTTCCGCTGTAAAACCTGGCGCCGATCCGGTTTTTTCCGGCAGGGCGGAGACTTCAAGAGTGTTTGGGAAGCCGTGTTCGCGCCTGCGAGTTTCTTCTTCTACGGTCAAGCCTCTTGCCGCGGCCACCGCCGGTGCATTGACGACGTTCACCTTTTCGTCCAGCACCGCGTTGAGGACGCCCGCCAGCACCGCGCTGCGCAGCAGATGCGTTCCCACCTCGGCCACTTCGCCCGCATACCGAATGCGAATGCGTGCGGGTCGCGACTCCGCCGCTTGCGAAACTAGAGAGCCGAGCCGCTCCGCCAGTTCCAGGTACGGCCTCACACGCCGGTATTGGTCCGCCGAGAGCGCCGGCAGATTCACCGCATTACGAATGATCCCCTCGGCCAGGTAATCCTTGATCTGCACGGCTACCTGCGTGCCGACCTCTTCCTGCGCTTCGGCCGTCGACCCCGCGACGTGCGGGGTGGCAATCACGTTCGGCAACCCCACGAGCGGAGAATTCTTCGGCGGCTCTTCCACAAACACGTCCACCGCGGCTCCCGCGAATTTCCCGCTCTTCAGCGCTTCCGCCAGGGCCGCTTCGTCAATCAACTCTCCCCGCGCGGTATTGATCACCCGTGCGCCGTCTTTCATCTTGCTGATGGTCGCGGCGTTAATGATGTTCTGAGTCGCAGGGCTGAGCGCCGTGTGCAGCGAAACGAAATCGCTCTCCCCCAGCAGCTTTTCCAGGGGAACCAGTTCGACGGAGATCTCGTGCGCCGCTGCTTCGCTGATGTACGGGTCGTAGGCCAGCACGCGCATATCAAAGGCTTCGGCGCGCACGGCCACTTCGCTGCCGATTCGCCCGAGGCCAATCAAGCCCAAAGTCTTGCCTCGCACTTCCGTTCCCGCCGCGGAGGGCTTCTCCCATCGTCCTTCGCGAATCGCTTTGTCCAATCGAGGCACTTGGCGCGCCAATGCCAAAAGCAGCGCGAAGGTATGCTCCGCCACGCTGATGGCGTTTCCGCCAGGCGTACTCATAACCAGCACGCCGCGCTTGGTCGCCGCTTCCAGATCAATATTGTCAACGCCCACGCCCGCGCGGCCCACCGCGCGCAATTTTTTCGCCAGGTCCAGCAATTCCGCGGTGACTTTCGTCGCGCTGCGCACAATCAGAGCATCGGCATCGGCTATCTCAGCGTTCAGCGAATCTTTAGTGGTCAGTACAATGTTCCACCCCGCCTGCTCCTTCAGCAGCTGCACGCCCCGCTCGCTGATCTTGTCCGCTATGATGACTTTCATGAGGCTCCGTCGTCTCTGCTAGCGGGTTTGTCCCGCGCAGTCTAAGAAATCAAAAGTAGCGAGCCGTTCGCGCTCTGTCAAATGAGTCCGGCGGCAACACCTGGCCGCAGGACCGCGTCATTCTTGCCTGCCTCCTTTGCAGGTCTGCTATATTCAATGAAGCGAGAGGCTGAAGTTGAGTTTTGTTGACAATATTCAGAAGGACCTGGTCGACGCCATGCGCGCCAAGGAGGAACTGCGCCTCAGTGTCCTGCGGGGAATCAAGGCGGCCATCAAGAACAAAGAAGTCGAAAAGCTGCGCGCGCTCGACCAGGCCGAGTCCATTCAGGTTCTGCAAACACTCGTAAAGCAGCGCAAGGAATCGATCGAACAGTTCACCAAGGGCAACCGCCCGGAACTCGCGGGAAAAGAAACCAAAGAGCTCGCCATCATCGAATCTTATCTGCCTGCCGGCGCCAGCGTGGCCGAGATGGACGCGGCGATCACCGAGGCGATCTCCGAATCCGGCGCGAATTCCATCAAGCAGATGGGCGCCGTTGTGAAAGCTGCCAAGGCGGCCCTGGAAGGCAAGACCGTTGATGGCAAGGCCCTCAGCGATCGCGTGCGCGGCCGCCTGTCAAAACTGGGCTGAGTATTCGCATCAGTCATTCGGCATGCCGCTCCCGGAAACCATCGCGATGCGCTTCACGGAAGAGGACGCAGGCTATGTGACCGTGCGCCCGGTCGTGAAGCAGACGTTTCGCCTTGCCGAACTTGCGGATATGATCGTGAGCGTGACGGGCAAGAATGTCTCGCGTGTGCAGCAAATTTTCCGGGCCGGCACCGTTGTCTATAACGGTTATCGTTACTGGTGGGACGGTTTCGCTTCCAAAGAGGATGAGATCACGGGGCTTCTTGCCCTTTTTCCGGATGACGATCCCGCGCGTCCTTTCAACGTCGCCCTAGTAACTTCGGTCTCTCTCGAAATCGGCGGCGGCACCCTGCGTTCTCTGGTTGGCCTTGTGCGCCACGAAGCTTCGGCGAAGAAGTTGTTTTGCAAGCGGAGTCCCTGGGAAATCTTGCTCACCGCGGCAAAAGTTTCAACTCCGCGTTACGAAAAGTATTCCCATTCAGAAGGTGCCGATGTCTATCGCGTACATCTCTCTCCGGAGATGGCTGCCTCGCTCTTGAAACAACTGCTGGACGCCGCGCCGCGTGGTCTGCGAAAGAAATTGGCAGCGCTGCAGCCTCCCGCCGCCCTTCTATTCTTCATCCCTCGTACGAATTCTGTTGGAGCGGGGACTCCGCCTTAGAATAGGAATCGCGATGACACTTACTTCAGATCCCGGCACTCGCAATAGCCAGGCGCTCGCCTTGCTCCGCTTCGGCGTGGGTATTCTTTTCCTGATCTTCGCCCAATACAAAGTTTTCGGCACAACTTTCACTCTTCACGGCGGCTTTCAATTCTGGATCAACAAATTCCTCGAGGGCGGCGCTTACCCCTTCATGGCGCCCATTCTCCGCGGCTTTGTCCTCCCACACGCCACCAGCATCGCCTTCCTCGTCGCCTACGGCGAATTGGCGATCGGGCTAGCGCTCGTTCTCGGCATCCTGGTGCGTTCCGCAAGCCTCTGCGGCCTAGTCTTCATGCTCACCATGCTATTCTCTTCGGACTATCCCGGTGCGGGAGCGCCCTTCTGGCAATAC